>Ga0209980_10001767_pt1 | contig 11839 bp, 9 predicted proteins | sample CR02metaG_FD_183611 | JGI IMG/M metagenome (GOLD analysis project Ga0209980, IMG submission 183611) | Deep subsurface microbial communities from Mariana Trench to uncover new lineages of life (NeLLi) - CR02 metaG (SPAdes) (version 2) | ecosystem: Environmental > Aquatic > Marine > Ocean trench >... | reverse complement strand
TCGGAGTGATGCCGCTAGTGCTGCAACTGGTCAAGTTCGACGCATTCCCGCAGGATTCGGGACGACGGTTATTCATGCCGTACCATATCGACGGACAGCATCCGCTCGAGCGAATGGAGGCCACGGTCAACACGATCGAGGAATACCTTTTCTCCCGCCAGGAAGAATTCAACATTCGCTCGATTTACAGCTACTACGACTTAGTTCGTGCCCAGTCAACCATATTGCTAACTGATGAAGACGACGCAACGCTTTCGACAAAGGAAATCATCAAGCGTATCGAGGCAGATATGCCGGTAATCGCCATCGGAAAACCGAGTTTCGAGTTCGAGCAGCAAGGTGGAGGCGAGGGGTTCAATCTGCAGGTCTTGGGTGATTCAACTGCTCGCCTGAATGCGCTCGCTGCTGACCTCGCACGCGCGCTCGCGTCAGTTGAAGGACTCAAAGACGTTCGTTCCGACGCCCAAGCCGGCGAGCGTGAAGTCCGCGTACACGTTGATCGGATACGTGCCGCAGCTGTCGGCCTTACCGTCCGGGAGATCGCGGAATCGATAGCGATTGCAATGCGCGGCGAGAATCTGCGTGAGTTTCGCGGTGATCTGGGCGAAGTCGAAGTTCGGCTGGCCTTCAGAGACAGCGACAAGCAAAGCGTGGAGCAACTGGCCAACCTGCCTCTTTATGCAGCAGACGGACGGCGAATCACGCTGGGGACCGTGGCCAGTTTTCATGTCGGCTATGCACCTGACACGATCCAACGCGTTGACCGCCAGACCGCTGTGGTAATTTCGGCGAACCTTGACGAAGACTCCAGTCTGGATCTGGTTCGACCAAAGGTCGAAAGCCTCATGGAGCAGTTCGAACTTCCGCCTGGCTACAGCTGGAAGTTTGGGCGTGGTTTCGACCGGCAGGATGAAACGCAGCAGATGATGGCGACCAACATCATGCTGGGCATTGCCTGCATCTTTCTCGTCATGGCCGCGGTGTTCGAGTCTTTGCTGTTCCCGTTTTCGATCATCCTTGGTTCGATCGTGTTTTCCATATTCGGCGTGTTTCTGTTTTTTGCGGCGACGGGCACCACATTTTCGTTCATGGCATCGATCGGTATCATGATATTGATCGGTGTCGTCGTGAATAACGGCATCGTACTCGTCGATCACATCAATAACCTGCGACAGGAAGGTATTCCGCGAAATGAGGCGATCGTCGAAGCGGGCCGGGATCGACTGCGACCGATATTGATGACGGTAGCGACAACAATCGTCGGATTGGCGCCGCTGGCTGTTAGCACCACTCAGGTCGGCGGCGACGGGCCTCCGTATTTCCCGATGGCCCGCGCCATTATCGGCGGCCTTGCATTCTCCACCATCGTCTCATTGCTGGTCGTACCCGCGCTTTACGCCTACTTCGACACACTGTCGGCCTGGGGCAGGAAAGTCATGCGGACCGCGAGAAACGCGGCGTCGCGGTCTGCACCAATCGAGAGCCCCGCCTCTTAAGAAGCTCGCCCGTCAGGATAGGCTCCTACAATTTTCAAATCATCCTTGCAGCACCAAGGTGGGAACCCGTCCTCACGGGCGATTCCCGGTCTTACGAGAAATCGGGCGGCGTCCGGTACCAATCCGTTGCCTGCTGAACCGCATGGGCTATCTGCAAGACCTGCCGGTCTTTAAACAGACGACCTGTGAACATCATGCCGACGGGAAGTCCTTTAGCGGTAAAGCCGCAGGGAATTGAGGCCGACGGCTGACCCGTGAAATCGCTGATCCCGGTGTTCTTCCAGGCGTTCCGCCGGTAATCCTCCGGCCTGTCGTTGATCGGCGCAGCCGCAATAGTCGCGGTCGGCGCAAGTAAAACATCGCACTTCGACATCAGCTCTTCACACTCTTTTGTGAATTGGCGGCGAAAGTGCTGCGCTTGTGCGTAACGGCTTGCCCGTATGCTTTCCGACTCGGCAAGGCGTCCGCGAAGTTCTTCGCTGTATGCTTCCGGATTCTGTTCGAGATTATCAGCATGGACCGCGAATGCCTCGGCGAAAGTTATGCGGGCCTCCCTGGAAGCCTGTTCGACGTTGGGAAGCTCAAGATCGATGAGCCTGGCGCCCAGCTCGCGAAGCGTTTCGAGTGCGGCATCAACGACGTCGATTACGTCGGCATAGCCGTCGAAAAAAAAGTTTCGAACAACGCCGATTTTCATCCCATCCAGCCTGACGCCCGAGCAATCAAAATCGTCCACGCCTGTGTTTTTCGCCGAGTAAGGATCATCCGGATTGTGGCCAGCGAGGACGCCAAGCATCAATGCCGCGTCTTCGACGCTGCGTGTCAGCGGCCCGACATGATCCATGGTCCAGACCAGCGGCTGCACGCCGGCCGTGCTAACCAATCCAAAAGTCGGTTTGTGCCCGACGATTCCGCAACAGTGAGCAGGTTGGCGAATCGAACATCCTGTTTCGGTACCCAATGCCGCATACGCCAGTCCCGCCGACACGGCGGATGCGGAGCCACCGCTGGAACCACCGGGATCGTGGTCGGTCGCCCAGGGGTTGCGGACCGCCCCGAAGAAAGGATTAATGCTGGTATTGCCGTAAGCCAGCTCATGGAGTCCCGTCTTGCCAAGCAACACTGCTCCTGCGTCGAGCATGCGCGTCACCGCCGCAGCGTCATACTCCGGAATCCAGTTCTCGAATAACTTCGAACCACAGCTTGTGCGAATCCCTTTGGTGGCGAACAGGTCTTTGATCGCAATTGGAATGCCGTGAAGCGATCCGCAGTCCTTTCCCTGGCTCAGTTCGTCATCCGCTTTCCGTGCCTGTTCGAGCGCGAGATCGCCCGTGACCGTAATGAAGGCGTTCAGCGTATCGTTATGCCGCTCGATCCGATCGAGCATCAACTGTGTTAATTCAATCGAACTTACTTCGCCGGATCTGAGCTTTCTGCTGACGCTTGCGATTGTTTCGTAATGAAGTTCCAAGCAGCAACAGTAGCATCAGGGAGATCATCCACCAACTGGTCGCGCCACCACCGCCGTGACTGATTACGACTGGATGATCGAAGTGCGGATCGTCTCTGTTCGAATCTTCCAGTGGCAGAAAACTCAGCTCTGATGTGTCTTCGGGCCCATAGCTGGCCAGGAACTCACCGTCATAGGAATCGAAAAGCTCGATTAGAACATCGTAGTATCCCGTCGGGTACCCGGACACGAGCTCCGTAACCAGCACGTATTCGTCATCGCTGCTCGCACCAAATAGTTGAAACGAATCGGTGACCGCGTACTCGTTCCAGGGGCCGCCTTCGTAACTCAGGTAGACAACCGCGAAGACATCTGCATCGTCATAGTAGGTGTCAGCATCGAATAGGAGATCGATGCCCCAGTAAAACCCGTCGAAGTCGTCGTCATTGAAGAGCACGACATCGGCAGTGTAAAACCAGAAATCGTTTCCGGCACTCTGCTGCCCGCTGGGCCAAGATCGTGCCCCGCTCAATGAGAGCGCCTTATAACTATCGTCTGATTTCTCGAGTTTCGAGTACTTTTCGCGCTTGCGCTCGAGACTGCCTTGCCCGCGCTCGGGATTTCTCAGGCTCCTCGAAATTCTGATTTCAACGGTATCACCTGCCGTTGCCGTAACATCCAGCGCCCACAGCTCGGTGCTCACAGCACTGAGAAAAAGCATGGTTGAAACAATTCCGAAGTAGATTCTTCGGTGCAGACCATTATTTCCTTTTACAGCTGTCATCTCGTTCACCCGTTATCCGTGAGCAACTTCCTTGTCGCCATTAGGCCCTGTAAGCGCTGAATCACGACTGAACTCCTGCTGGATAGTTGTTCATCGTTCGTTCAGGTTTTGAGTCAAAGACGCAAAGTCGCTGGCGGCCGGCCTGGAAGCCGGGCGGCTGCCGCCCCACAAATCACTTTTCTTCGCTCGGACATGTGTGCCAACATATCGCCCGGCACCGGCTCATCCACTTCTTATGTCACAGCAGCCACCAGGCGATTCGACTAGTACGGCCATCGCGTTCCTGCTTTTTGGTGTAGCGGGCGGATTAGGTCTTGACCTTTGTGCGAAGGCATTGCTCGTCGACTATGCGCTACAGCAGTTTATTTTCCTGCGAAGCATATTCGGCTTGCTGATTTTCCTCGCAATGATGCGCCGGTTCGGCGGCTTCGATAGCCTGAAAACCAAAGTATGGCCATGGCACTTGCTTCGCACGCTGCTCGCGTCTGGCGCAATGTTCGGCTTCTTTTTCGGCCTGGCACGCATGCCGCTCATCAATGCGCTGACCTTGGGATTCACCGCACCGCTGATGGTAACCGCCCTCTCCGTCCCGTTTCTCGGTGAGCATGTTGGCTGGCGGCGCTGGACGGCCGTCGTGTTCGGCTTTATTGGCGTGCTCATTATCCTGCGTCCCGGTGCCGGCTTTATGACACCCGCCGCTCTTGCAATTATCGCCGCTGCCTTCTGCTATGCCTGTCTGGCAATAACCGCCCGGAAACTGTCCATCACGGAGACGAGCTTCTCGCTGTCCGTATATGTCATTACCGGCCCCTTGCTGATTTCAGGCCTGTTGCTCCCGGGCAACTGGTCTGCACCGAGTGCTTCGGGATGGATGCTGTTCTTGCTTGCCGGTATGTGCTCTACCGCCGCCTGGATTGGAATTATCGGCGGTTACCGGCGTGCCTCTCCGGCGATGCTTGCGCCGTTCGAGTATACGGGCCTGATCGGCGGTGCGATTGCCGGCTACTACATCTGGCATGAAGTCCCCGACCGATGGGTCCTCACAGGCGCGCTTGTCATTATCGGAAGCGGCTTGTTTGTTGTTTATCGAGAACTGGGCAGCGCCCTATCGAACAGATATTTGCGTGTCTTCACTGCCGCCGGTACTGCGGCCATGGCTCGCCGCCGAAGGCGCAAGCGATTAGATTCAACTGAATAACTGCCTGACGTCATCCGCCGTAGCCACCGGCCGGCCGGCAGAGCGCCCATGCGCGCCAGCCAGACGCACCAGTGCTGCATTATCCGGCGCCTCGGATCCATCAGGCATCAGCAGATTATTCTCGAATCCGACCCGTGCATGGCCATTGGCGGTTGCGGCGCACTGTGATGCCTTGTCTTCCAGAGGGCCGAAACAACAGACTGCCCATGGAATACGCTGATCGCCCAGCGCGCGCCGGTATGCGTCGATGTCCCTGGGATCGCCACAATCGTTCGTGCCGTATCGGCCAAGCACAAAAAGAACGAATGGCAGGTCCTCGTCAAATATTCCGCGCCGCCGCAATCCTTCGAACCACTCGACTTCCTGCGGCGAATACAGAATGTATTGCGGCATCACCTTGTTCGATCGCAGCCACGCAAAGAATCGGTTGGCGTCACCCACGATGTCCGGGTCAGGTATGAGCTCGCGCAGGGCGATGGACACCGCCTCGGGCTTCAAATCTTTCACAACCGCCATCTGCTGCTCTGCTGAATAGATGCCGCAGGCTTCGGTCGTAATCTGTATGACCAGGCGATTTCCGACCTGCTCGAGCACCGCACTGACAGCCGCGCGATAACGTTGCGGATCCAGTGTGTGTCGTTCCGACTCATCCCGCACATGGAGGTGAAGTATCGATGCGCCACTGTCAAGAATTGCCTGTGCGTTTTCCGCAAGTTCCCGCGGTGACAATGGAATCCCTGAGTGATCTGCCTTGCCGCGGCGCGCGCCGTTGGGCGCCGACATGACGATAAACGGAATTTCTTCCCTGGCGTCAGACCTGCCCGTCATGCAGCGAAGACCGTATTGAATACCGCGTTGAGCCTTCCCGCCAGTTCATCCAGGTGTTTGCTTTCGACAATGAATGGTGGCGCAAGCAGTATGTGGGCGCCGCGTTTTCCATCGACCGACCCCGCGCCCGGATAGCAGATTAATCCTGCATCCATCGCAGCTGATTTGATCTTCGACGCCAGCTTTTCTTCGGCCGGGAACGGCTCTTTTGTTTCTCTGTCAGCAACGAGTTCAATACCGGCGAACAAGCCGCGACCGCGAATGTCGCCCACATTTGGATGATCGCCGATTGACTTGTGCAATACGTCAAAAAGTTCCCGGCCCATTGCAGCAACCTTCGTCAACAGCTCCTGTTCGTCGAGGCATCTTTGTACGGCAACGCCGGCGGCACAGGCCGCAGCGTGCCCGATGTAAGTATGCCCGTGCTCGAAACCGCCCGACAAAGACGCGATAGCATCGACAACATGCTTTCTCGCGAGAGTCGCGGCGATCGGTTGGTACCCAGCGCCCAGCCCCTTGGCCATCGTTACGATGTCGGGCAGCACATCGTCTTGCTCATGAGCGAAGAAACTTCCCGTGCGCCCCGAGCCACACATTACCTCGTCGGCGATAAACAGGACGTCATGCTCATCGCAGATTTGCCGAATCTCGCGAAAATAGCCGTCCACCGGCGGAACCGCTCCGAGCGTTGCGCCAACAACCGGCTCGGCGATAAACGCCGCTGTTTTGTCGGCGCCAATCTCTTCGATCGCTCGCCGAAGATCACCGGCAGCACGACGTCCATAGTCCGCTTCGGCCTCACCGCTGCTCATGTGGCGATACGCATAGCAGGGTGCAATGCGCGGCCAGTCATGAATAACGCTTTCATAATGCACCCGGCGAGACAAATTGCCTGTGACCGATAATGCGCCCATGGTATTGCCGTGATAGCTGAATTGCCGGCTAATGACGATCGTCTTGCCCGGGCGATCCGCCGCCTGACAGTACTGCCAGGCGAGTTTCAGCGCCGTTTCGTTGGCTTCGGAGCCACCGGAAGTGAAGTAGATACGGGCGCCCGATTCCGCGAATCGTGACGCCAATCTGTCGGCTAACTCTTCCTGCGGCTCGTTGGTGAAAAAAGCCGTATGTGCGAATGCCAGGTTGCCGATCTGCTTTTGGACGGCAGCAACGACCGCCTCGTGGCCATGACCGAGACAGGAAACCGCTGCGCCACCGCTCATATCCAGGTACTGATCACCGGAATCGCTATACAGGTACATGCCCTCCCCGCGAACAGCAACGGGATAGTCGTGCCCAAGATCACGATAAAAAACTGAAGACACTCTGGGCCTCTCCTGAATTTCTGTTTGCCAGCCTGCCTGTCGCGTCTGTACTATAAACAAAAATAATCGAAGGAACCGCCAATGCACCGAAAGACGACATTACTTTGTGCGCTCATCCCGTTTGCTTTTCCCGTCTGCGCTGCCGCTGCTGAGGCTGACGACGTTATTAAGTTCGTCGATTCCCGATACGAGCAAACAGCAGCTCTCGCCAGGGACTTGTGGGAATTTGCCGAAGTCGGCTACCAGGAAGTGAAGAGCAGCGCCTTGATCAAAGAAGCGCTGGCCGAGGAGGGTTTTGAAATCGACTCTGGACTCGCCGGAATTCCCACCGCGTTCGTAGCGACTTTTGGTACCGAGGGCCCGGTCATCGGTATTCTCGCCGAATACGACGCCCTGCCCGGAATTAACCAGGACGATGTACCGATTCGCAGCCTGATCGAGGGCAAGACCGCTGGCCAGGCCTGTGGACACAACCTGTTCGGCGCCGGTTCCGTCGGCGCAGCGATTGCCGTCAGGCACTGGCTCGAAGAGACGGGCGCGCCCGGCGTCATTCGCCTGTATGGAACGCCCGCTGAGGAAGGTGGCAGCGGCAAAGTCTATTTAGTCAGGGACGGGGCGTTCGACGATGTGGACATCGTTCTTCACTGGCATGCGGATGGTCAAAACTGGGCGGGGGCCCGGACAACCCTCGCGAATCGTTCGGCGAAGTTTCGCTTCCGCGGTGTCTCGGCCCATGCGGCGAGCGCGCCTGAGAAAGCGCGTTCCGCTCTCGACGGCGTCGAGGCTTTCAATTACATGGTCAACATGATGCGCGAACACGTGCCGCAGGAGACCCGCATTCACTATGTCATTACGAGTGGTGGCAGTGCGCCGAACGTCGTGCCGGATTTCGCGGAGGTCTTCTACTATCTGCGACATCCCGAAGCTGAAACCGTAAAGGAACTGTGGCTTCGTCTTGAGCAGGCGGCGCTGGGCGCGGCCCAGGGAACTGGCGTCGAGGTCGACTGGGAAATCATCCACGGCAATCATCCTGTTCTTATTAATGAGACGCTTGCGAAGATGATGGACGAAAAGCTCCGGCAAGTCGGCGGCGTTGAGTACAACGAAAGGGAAAAAGCGTTTGCCAGAGAACTGTACCCGACTTTGGTGAAACCGAAGTTCGAGCTGGGCTCGCAGACGGAAATACAGCCCTACGAAGTCAGACTTGGTTACGGATCCACCGATGTTGGCGACGTCTCGATAACCGTACCAACCACGGGACTCAGAGCAGCAACCTGGGTACCGGGCACACCTTCGCACAGTTGGCAGGCAGCTGCCGCCAGTGGCATGAGCATTGGCTTCAAAGGCACACAGGTCGCGGCAAAAACCCTCGCGCTCGCCGCCATCGAACTATTGGAAAACCCCGAATTACGCGCCGCCGCCAGAGCCGAGTTCATTGAACGGCGGGGAGAGAACTTTGTCTACGAAGCGTTGTTGGGCGACCGCAGCCCACCGTTTGACTATAGAAATTAGCTCAGAAACCAGTTTCGCGTGGCAAGTAATCTTCAGGTCCCGGAGTTCTGATCCGCGATCAAGAGCCGCAATTCGCTCAATGTTGCCTTGATTCGGGTGGCGTGCTCGTTGCCCATTCGTATCAGCAGCTTCTGTCCGCTCGATAAGCTCTCAAGGTCCATATCGGCAAATTCATACAAGACATGCGGCCTGACCAGGCTGATCGGGCCCTCCACCACCGGGGCAGTCAGCAGATGATCGATTACCGCGACCAGGCGGTCGTTGAAATAGGCGTTCGGATAGCCCAGCTCCACGTAGGCCTTTTGAAACAAGGGATAAAAGCGGCCGTAGACCTCGGTCAGCTCGTTCAGGTCGGCGTTAGTCACCATATCTACGAGCAGATCGTAGCGACGATAGCTGTCGGGGCTTATGGTGAACTCGATATTGTCTCCGCTCGCCTCGACATCGAACGGGCTGGGAATACCGGCGATCGGCCTGATCCGTTCCGCAACATGATCCCTTGGCAGGTTGTCAATGGTGGCGACCATCCGTGCGATCAGGTTGGTCTCCGCCAGCATTTCCACCAACGATTGCGAACCGAGCACGTCGGCCAGCGCCAGTTTGAGATACTTGTCACTCTGATCAAGTGACGGCAGCGATACCAGCTCGCCTCCCGGCCCTTCGGGAGATTCGATCCTCGGAAACGGGTGTAGCGGATTTCTCGGTTCATCCACCAGCGGCTCGACAAGCGCTGGCGCGACGACAGGCTCTGGCAGCGGTCCTGGCCGGTTTATTTCCAGCCAGTAGTAAGTCAGCGCGGCAGCGAGCACGATCGCAAGCAGTATAGGAATGTAAAACTGGGTTGCTTCTCTGCGCACTGATCTCTCTCCACCTGCTATTGCAACAGGCCTTGGACGATTTCGATCGACCGGAAGCAGTTTACCCTACCCCACCCAGCCCGGCTTGAGCATGACCGATATGAGACCAATGGGCTCATCGCCGGCGTGGCCGGATTCCGGATCCACACTCGGTTCGGTAGCTTCATCGTACCAGCCAGCTTCGGCAGTTTCGGAGTGTCTTTGGCAGCGGTACCGACCGAAATCATCGTTGTTCGACCCGGGTGTCTGGCCGCCACATCAAAAGCTGAATTCCGTCCGCAGCGGTTCTTTTGCTCCCGCAGACTAGTTTGTGGGTGTCCGATATACTACGCGGCAGGCGCGTATCTCATATTCCCCGGCCTGAATTGTGGAGAATCGAAGATGACAGGTATAACTGCAACGCTCACCTCAGGCATGGTCGTTCGACTGTCAAATGGCCGGCATGAATGGACAGCGGATGAACCGCTCGATGCAGGTGGTACGGATACCGGCCCGAACCCTTACGAGTTGTTGCTGGGATCGCTGGCCGCCTGTACCTGCATCACGATCTCATGGTACTGCCAGCACAAGTCGCTGCCGCTTCAGTCCGTCAGCGCAACCTATGATTTTGGGCGCATCCATGCCGACGATTGCAAAGACTGCGACATTCCGGACAGAGGGTACATCGAGAAGATCACCAGTAACGTCCATATCACCGGAGATTTCGACGCGGCGCAAAAGAAGCGCCTCGCTCAGATCGCAGAACGCTGCCCCGTACACAAGACGCTCGCTCATGGCATCGTGTTCGAGGACAGGGCTACGTTCGGCTAGACCGGCATCAGCAATGCTCCTGTATGAGCTTCGGCCAGGAATTGTTCCTGAGCAGGGGTAGAGATTTCGTGGTTTTATCAGAATCTTCAACTTTGACCATCTATTGCCTCGCTGCCAGCAATGACAAGCTTTCGACAGTAAGTGAACAAGAAATTGTATGAACAGTCTGATTATTTTGTAGCAAACACCGTGAAGTGTTCTATATTTGTTGCTACATCATGATAAAGATATTTGCCGCTACCGAAATATCTTGGCAGGAGACATGACATGGATGCAGCCTGGATCAAAGTAATTGTCCTGACCCTCGCCGAATGTGTCGCGCCGGAAGGCAAGACCGTCTGCCGGGAGCAGGAAGTTCAATATCATTTCCTTGACGAAGTCGAATGCCAAAAGGTACTTGAGCAGCTGCTTGATTATCGGGACGGATTCGACAACGTTATCGTCAACAGAGAAGACTCCAGTTGCCTGCCGGCTGCCAAAAATTCGCCGGTATTTGATTCCCGGTCCGAGGCGGATCAGTTCCTTGCGGGAACCGAGGGATGGGGGATCTTGTCCGACGAACCGGCACCGAAGGACTTCTTGCAGGATCGACACGACAAGCGTTTACAAAACCTGCCCGTCTGTGACGATGAGAATCTGATCACGCCATGCCGGCGCGGGGATATCATCATCGAAGGCGTGACTGAGAATGACACGGCGGTATGGAAGAAAAACCAGTAATCGAGCTTCACCGTCGATGTGAACTGTACAAGCACCAGATTGGCCGTGACGGAAAAGCACGTGAAGAACCCCAAGAAACAGACCGTTTCAACAGTTTTTTGCTCTGGGCGGCCTAACAAACTTAGTGGTCAAAATTCGGAATCGGTATATTGCTGTCTTTGTAATAATCACGCCATTCCAGCCCGGGATCCTTCGCGCCCGATAATACGATGTCCGTGAATATCGAATATGCGGTCGGCGCAAGCGCTGCGGTGTCTTCATCGAATGCAGGCGGCAAGCCTGCTTCCCTTCGATAGATGTGTTCATAATTCGCGCACGCCGCATGCTTGAACGGCATGTACCAGTCACGGTCTTTGCTGTAATCACCGAGTTCGATGCGTGCAGAATTAAACGTCTCCAGAAACCAGTACGTTTGCCAATAAGATTGCTGCACGAGGTCCCAAATGATGTCCAGGGTCGGCAATTTCGTTTTTCCGTAGATCTCCGAACGAAGGTGGCTGTTGGCCTCAGCGATCCGACCAAGATGTTCCTTCAGGCCGCCGGTTATCCCGGGCTGCGAGCGGAGGCCGCTGGGATCATTCTCTGGTGGTGGCGGGATTACGAGGACCTGATACGAGGCAAATTCGATCATTTTAGCCGCAAGTTTTTCCCGGCAGGCCATTACAGGGTCGAACGAATTGCAAATCTCATTAATGACAAGGTACAGATTCCTGGCCAGCACGCCTCTCGCATCATCCCCGACAAAATTCTTCAACGGGATCTGATCGTAAATTATTGAGGACTTATCGACGGTAGATAGCAACACCGGGTTTTGGCGTCCGGTCTGCACCGCCGTTTGACGTTCGGTCTGCACCGCCGTTTG
>Ga0209980_10001766_pt1 | contig 11839 bp, 9 predicted proteins | sample CR02metaG_FD_183611 | JGI IMG/M metagenome (GOLD analysis project Ga0209980, IMG submission 183611) | Deep subsurface microbial communities from Mariana Trench to uncover new lineages of life (NeLLi) - CR02 metaG (SPAdes) (version 2) | ecosystem: Environmental > Aquatic > Marine > Ocean trench >... | reverse complement strand
GTCTTCGCTGTCTGACTTATCTTTATGCCCTTCCTGCTGAATTCGCTCGTAAATTTCTTCACGATGAACTGGAATTTCTTTTGGCGCATTCACACCAATGCGGACCTGATTACCTCTTATGCCCAAAACGGTGACGGTGACATCATCACCAATCATCAATGACTCACCTACTCTGCGCGTTAATATCAACATCTTTTTGTCTCCTTAAACTTCCTTATTGGACCAATGTAAGTCTAGTCCATTTTTTTGGCTTTATTTCTGAAATGGTACTGCCCTACCCTTCCAAGTCGACACTATCTTCCAGATTAAACGCTGAATGAAGAGTTCTAATACCCAACTCCAGATATTTCTCATCTACGACAACTGAGACCTTTATCTCTGATGTAGAGATCATTTTTATATTAATTCCTTCTTCAGCTAAGGCATTGAACATCTTGCTGGCAATACCCGCATGAGAACGCATACCGACGCCGACGACAGAGATTTTTACAATACGATCATCACCCGTCACAGCAGTGGCATTCAGTCCTCCGGCTATTTTTTTCAACATTCCCAGTGCCTTTTCATAATCATTCCTGTTGACAGTAAAAGTGAAATCGGTCGTATTATCTACACCGACATTTTGCACAATCATATCAACTTCGATATTGGCATCTGCAATTGGTCCAAGAATACGGTACGCAACCCCTGGTTGATCTGGCACACCAACGACCGTCAGTTTTGCTTCGTCTTGATTGTGCGCAATTCCTGAAATAAGTGCTTGTTCCATACCTTCATCCTCTGCTGTAATCAACGTTCCATCTCCTTCCTCAAATGTGGATAAAACCCGAAGTTGTACACTATATTTTCTGGCGAACTCAACCGACCGTATCTGCAACACTTTGGATCCTAAACTCGCCATTTCCAACATTTCTTCATAAGTTATAACATCCAGACGTCGTGCTTTGGGTTCAATGCGCGGATCGGCCGTGTAAACACCATCAACATCTGTAAAGATATGACATTCGTCTGCTTGCAGTGCTGCAGCCATGGCAACTGCTGTTGTGTCTGAACCGCCCCTACCGAGTGTCGTAATATTCCCATATTCATCTATGCCCTGAAAACCTGCAATAACAACGACCTCCCCGGCCTTAAGGGCCTTTTTTACCCTGGCAGCATCGATATCAATAATTCTTGCCTTATTATGGGCACTATCAGTACGAATGTGGACCTGAGCACCCGTAAAAGAACGTGCCGGGCAATTCTGCTCACCAAGTGCGATACTCAATAGGGCTATGGTCACCTGTTCGCCTGTTGATAACAGGACATCCATTTCTCTGGAACTTGGTTGGTCTGAAATCTCATGCGCCAGCTCCATGAGTCGGTTTGTTTCACCACTCATGGCAGAGACCACCACCACCACATCATGTCCTTCTGATCGCGCGACGGCGACCTTCTCAGCTACAGCCTTAATGCGTCCAACGCTGCTGACTGACGTTCCACCAAATTTTTGCACCAATAACGCCATATTTTGCTTGCCATTAAGTATACCCCAGTTGGGGTAGATATTGAGGGTTTCAAAGGGGCAGGATTCTAACGGAATCGAAGCTTTAGGGGAATCCTGTTCCTTAAATTATTCCTGTCTTACATCATAGCGTCTTAAATTATACCTATGTTTTGATCTTGTCCCTCACCCAGTCTGGAACACTGGCAAGTGCTGAGTCCAGTTCGGCAGGCCTATTGCCGCCAGCCTGTGCCATATCAGATCGCCCACCTCCTTTTCCACCCACCTGATGAGCCACAAAATTAACTAATTCACCTGCTTTTATCTTGTCCGTGATATTTTTGGTTACACCAGCGATTAAGGTTACCTTGTCACCCTCTACTGAGGCCAAAACCAATGCCGCAGTTCCCAACTTGTTCTTTAACTGATCCATTGTATCTTTGAGTGTATTCACATCTGCCCCATCCAGGACTCTGGCGCTGACCTGAATCCCTTCAATTTCTTCAGTTTCTGAAGCTATATCATTTCCTGCACTAGTCGCTTGTTCCGCCTTTAATTTCGCAAGCATCTTCTCCAGCGTGCGTGTTTTATCAAGTTGTTGTTCCAGTCGTGATACTGCCGATGTACGATCTGCCTTAAGTAATTGTGTTAGATCATTTAGTTTCCGTTCGCTCTCATAGACCCAGTCCAGTGCACCTTCGCCCGTAACTGCTTCGAGTCGGCGAACACCTGCTGCAACACCGGACTCGGAAATTATCTTCATTAGGCCAATATCTCCGGTGCGGCTCACGTGCGTGCCACCACATAATTCTGTGGAGAATTCTCCACCAATCTTGAGTACCCGGACGGACTCGTCATATTTCTCACCAAACAATGACATAGCCCCGGACTTTTTGGCATCCTCAAGCGACATCACCTGAACTTCTGTCTCCCTGTTCTCAAGAATTTGATGATTCACCAATGATTCAATTTGCAATAACTGATCTGCATTGACAGGCTCGGTATGTGAGAAATCAAAACGTAACCTCTCTGGGCTAACTAAAGAGCCTTTCTGTGTAACATGCTCCCCCAATAGTTTTCTCAAGGCAGCATGCAGTAAATGCGTGGCAGAATGGTTACGCATAATGTGTAAACGCCGGATCTGATCAATCCGACAATTCAAAAGCTGACCAACTTTTAATTCACCCTCTTGTAGTGACCCTAAATGCACATGTGCCAAGCCCTGTTTCTGTGTATCACTGACATCAAATATTATCCCCTCAGCAGACAGTAAACCCGTATCGCCGATCTGACCTCCGGACTCTGCATAAAACGGCGTCTTATTGAGTATGACTCCACCCGAATCTCCAGCCTTCAAGGTATCCACTGTTTTACCATCCTGATATAAGGCTTCAACTGTCGCTTTTTGGGTCGCTTCCTGTGTCACTAGTTTGTAACCGGTGAATTCCGTCTTTAAATCTGTGTCCGGTAATTCCAACATATCGACACGAAACTTGTTCGCTGACCGGGCACGATCGCGTTGCTGTTCCATGGCTTTTTCATAAGTTGCATTATCCAGGGTTAAACCGCGCTCGCGTGCAATATCGGCCGTTAAATCAACAGGAAATCCGTAAGTGTCATAGAGTTTGAATACGACGTCTCCCGAAATAACTGAACCCTGCATTTCACTGATTGCAGCTTCAAGATGTTTGAGTCCCTGCTCCAGGGTTTCTGCAAAACGTTGCTCTTCCTGCAGTAAAACCTGACTGACACGCTGACAATTTTTATCCAGTTTAGGGTAAGCCTCGCCCATTAATTGATTTAAAGGTGACACCAGCTTATGAAAAAACGGTTCAGTGAAACCCAGTTTATTCCCATGTCTGATTGCACGACGGATAATTCTGCGTAATACATATCCACGGCCTTCATTAGAAGGGACAACACCATCCGTAATAATAAATGCACAGGAACGTATATGGTCTGCAATCACTTGTAAGGAAACTGTCTTGGTAATGTCTCCCTGGGTCATTTCTTCCTGGGTCATTTCTTCCTGAATCAGGGATTTGATAGAGGCGATCAGTGATTGAAAAATATCAATGTCATAATTGTTATGCACGTTTTGCACGACAGCAGTAACCCGCTCCAGACCCATCCCCGTGTCCACAGAAGGTGAGGGAATCGGATTCAGGTTGCCTTCCGCATCGCGATTGTATTGGGTAAATACAAGGTTCCAGATTTCAATGTAGCGATCCCCTTCCTGATCAGGACTGCCGGGGGGCCCGCCTGGGACATCCTCACCATGGTCATAAAATATTTCTGTGCAAGGTCCGCAGGGACCTGTATCTCCCATTTGCCAGAAATTATATTTCTCACCACAACGACTAAAACGTTCCTTTGCAACACCGATATCATTGAGCCAGATATCTGCAGCCTCATCATCGTCTTCAAAAACAGACACCCAGAGACGTGATTCAGGGATATCTAATTCCTTTGTTAAAAACTCCCATGCATAAGCAATGGCTTCATGCTTAAAATAATCACCAAAACTAAAATTCCCCAGCATCTCAAAAAAGGTATGGTGGCGTGCAGTATATCCCACATTTTCAAGATCGTTATGCTTACCACCTGCGCGAACACAACATTGCGAGGTAACCGCTTTATTGTATGGACGTTTCTCTATGCCCAGAAAAACATCCTTGAATTGCACCATCCCGGCGTTGGTAAACAACAAAGTCGGATCGTTCCCCGGAACCAGGGAACTACTCACCACGACTTCATGATCCCTGTCGCGGAAATAATTCAGGAAGGCATCTCGGATGTCGGAACTGCTTTTCATGATTTGCTTATTTTCAGGCTTCGTCTGTTCTAAAAATTCGTCTGATTTGCTCATTGGTAAAACCACGATATTGCAAAAACTGTGATTGTTTTATTTTATCCTGATAGGTTGATGGCAAAACCTTTCCATATTTTTTTTCACGCACATGACGTACTTCTTCGTTCCAACGGGGGTCATTTATTTCAAGATGTAAGGCAAGCAGTTCGTCACTGATGCTTCTTTCGCGCAATTCCTGTCGGATCCGAACTGGCCCGTAACCTCTTTGCACACGGCTGTAAACATAGGCCTCTGTATAACGATCATCACTCTGCAAACCTTCATCACGAAGCTGCTCGACGACTGCCAGCACATCTTCACTACACCCATCGCCTTTATTCAGTTTTCGTACCAACTCGCTGACACTATGCTCTCGTCTTGAGAGCAATCTTAATGCCTGCTTGCGAATTAAGGCGATATCTTCACTCAGGCTTCTGCTTCCTCGGCTGCCTCATCATCACTGGAAGATTTATCAGCAACATCAGGCATCACTGCGCTACGAATACCTTTTTCTATTTCATCGGCAATTTCAGGGTTTTCTTTGAGAAAAATCCTGGCATTATCTTTCCCCTGACCGATTCGTTCACCTTTATAGCTATACCAGGCCCCGGCTTTCTCAATCAAATCATGTTTCACACCCAGGGTCACTATCTCACTCTCTCTGGAGATACCTTCCCCATAAATAATATCAAAAATAGCTTCCTTGAATGGCGGGGAGACTTTGTTTTTCACGACCTTCACACGCGTCTCATTACCGATGATTTCATCACCCTTTTTAATCGCGCCAATGCGTCGAATATCCAGACGTACCGAAGCATAAAATTTAAGTGCATTACCACCCGTCGTGGTTTCAGGATTGCCAAACATGACACCAATCTTCATTCGAATCTGGTTAATGAATATCACCATGGTATTCGAACGTTTGATATTTGCAGCTAGTTTGCGCAGTGCCTGTGACATGAGACGTGCTTGCAGTCCCATATGACTGGCACCCATATCACCTTCAATCTCGGCCTTTGGTGTCAATGCAGCAACTGAGTCAATAATAATCACATCAACTGCGCCTGAGCGCACCAGCATATCGGTTATTTCCAGGGCCTGTTCGCCAGTATCTGGTTGCGAGAGCAGCAAATCATCGATCTGCACACCCAGCTTGCCCGCATAACCTGGATCCAATGCATGCTCCGCATCAATAAAGGCAGCGGTGCCCCCCAATTTCTGAATTTCTGCCGCCGCATGTAATGCCAGGGTGGTTTTGCCCGATGATTCCGGCCCATAAATTTCAATCACCCGACCTCTTGGCAATCCTCCAATGCCCAGGGCAAGATCCAACCCCAGTGAACCGGATGAGACCGCTTCAATATCATGTGCCGACCCCACATCACCCATTCGCATGACAGCTCCCTTGCCGAACTGCTTTTCAATTTGGCCTAGCGCGGCAGTTAATGCTTGTTTCTTCTTTTCGTCCATTGATTTATACACCACATGTTTGATTTAAGTGAGATGATTATCCCATAAATCTGACCGCTCAGCCTAGACTTGATGGGAAAAGATTTGCAACTGCTGAAGACGTGTAGTCAGGATTCGAGTAAATCCAGGGAACCTTGTAATGCCAGCATACACGCCTGCTGACGCACCCGCTGTCTGTCGCCCTGAAGTTGGGCCCTGGCGCTACGACGCGTGCCATCCTGGTGTACCCATGCAAAACAGACAGTGCCTACTGGTTTGTCTGCCGTTCCACCCTCTGGGCCGGCAACCCCTGTGATAGCAACGCCTATCTGAGCGTGACTGTTTGAGATTGCACCTTGCGCCATCTCCAGCGCCGTTTCCTCGCTGACAGCGCCTGAAGTCTCAAGCGTTTCCAGACGGACACCAAGACACTCCCGCTTGGCCTCATTGGAATAGGTGATATAACCCCGTTCAAACCATTGAGAGCTCCCAGAAATCTGCGTCACCAGCTCGGCGAGTCCTCCTCCCGTACAGGATTCGGCCGTCACCAACATTTCTTCTCTGAGCAATAAGACCTGTCCGAGGCGTTCAGCCATATTTGTCGTCGTGTTATCCATTGTTATTGATTGTCATTGGCTTATTTTATTTTGCTTATCTTCTTCGGCGTTGAAAAAATGATGTCAGTAACGAGGCACATTCATCTTTCATGACACCACGTGTAATTTCAATCTTGTGGTTCAGCTTATCTGTCCCCAATAGTTCAAACACACTGCCTGCTGCGCCGGCCTTTGGATCCGTTGCACCATAAACCACACGAGCAACTCTTGCATGAATCAAGGCACCGGCACACATCATACAAGGCTCTAATGTCACGTATAGCGTCGTTTTTGGTAGGCGATAATTTTGAAGTTGTTCCGATGCGGCCCGCAGGGCCATGATTTCAGCATGTGCTGTAGGGTCATTGGATGATATAGGTTTGTTCCAACCTTCAGCAATGCATTCATCGTCCATCACAAGAATGGCACCGACCGGAACTTCATCTTGCTGTTCTGCCTTTTTGGCAAGTGATAATGCATACTGCATCCAGTCTTCGTCATTCATCTCAGGTTAAAAGTGAAAGTTGTAGGAATAAAACGTCATATATATTTGTTGTTTTTAAACATATCACTTTCCACACTTCACTTTTCACGTAATCATTCCCACTCAATAGTGGCTGGCGGCTTGCTTGAAATATCATAGGTTACACGTGAAATACCATCGACCTCGTTAATAATGCGACTCGAAACCTTTTCCAAAAACTTATAAGGCAAGTGTGCCCAATGTGCTGTCATGAAATCAAGGGTAACAACTGCACGTAAAGAAACAACATAATCGTATTTACGACTATCGCCCATTACACCGACCGAACGGACGGGTAAGAAGACCACAAAGGCCTGACTGACTTCGTCATAAAGATCATTGACACGCAGTTCTTCAATAAAAATATTATCTGCAAGACGCAACAGATCGGCATACTCTTTCTTAACTTCACCTAATATTCTTACACCTAGACCTGGGCCAGGAAACGGGTGTCGATGGACTATGCTTTCAGGCAATCCTAACTGTAACCCAAGTTTACGCACTTCATCCTTGAACAATTCTCGCAAAGGTTCAACCAATTCAAACTGCATGTCTTCTGGCAGCCCACCAACATTGTGATGCGTCTTGATGATCTGTGCCTTGCCTGTTTTTGCGCCAGCAGATTCAATAACATCAGGATAAATCGTCCCCTGTGCCAGCCACTTGATGCCTTTTAATTTGGCCGCTTCTTCAGCAAAAATATCGATGAAGTTGTTGCCAATAATTTTTCTCTTTTCTTCGGGGTCAGATATCCCCTCAAGTGCCTTCAGAAAACGGGATTCTGCATCGACACGAATGACCTTGACGCCCATATGCTTGGCAAAGTTCTCCATGACCTGATCGCCTTCTTGTAAACGAAGCAAGCCGTTATCAACAAATACACATGTGAGTTGATCGCCGATGGCTTCATGCAACAGGGCAGCGACAACAGAGGAATCCACTCCGCCAGATAAACCCAATAAAACCTCATCCTGTCCAACCTTTTCTCTGATGGTATGAATCGCATCTTCAGCAATGTTGTCCATATTCCACAAAGACTGACAACCCGAAATCTCATGCAGGAATCTTTGCAGTATGGCTCCTCCCTGTTTGGTGTGCGTTACTTCCGGGTGAAATTGCACACCATAAAAGTGTCGTTCTTCATCGGCCATCCCAGCGATCGGTGTGTTGTCTGTCGAAGCCATGACCTTGAACCCTTCGGGCAACTCGGCGACCTTATCCCCGTGGCTCATCCAGACATCCAGTAGTCCATGACCTTCATCATTGGTGTCATCCTGGATGTCTTTTAATAATGTCGTATGGCCTCTGGCACGAACCCTTGCGTAACCAAACTCTCTCACGGGTGAAGATTCAACCTTGCCACCAAGTTGCGCTGCCATAGTCTGCATGCCATAACATATGCCCAGCACTGGGACATCCATTTGAAAGACAATCTCAGGCGCATTGATATCACTCTCAATCGTTACCGATTCAGGCCCACCAGAAAGAATAATTGCCTTGGGATTAAATGCCTGTATGTCATCTGATGACATATCGAAGGGATGAATTTCACTGTATATATTTGCCTCTCGTACGCGACGTGCGATCAACTGTGTGTACTGAGAACCAAAATCCAGAATAAGAATTTTTTCAGAATGTATATTGGTCATGCTTGGGCCAAAATTATTGAGCCAGTATTATTGAGTCAGGGTTAAACAACTTTCAGTCATACGACCAGGTTAAATTTTTATACTCTGCGTGTGTCTATTTAAGAAGACTTACCACATAGAACCATCTACTCCATCCGATAATTCGGTGGTTCCTTGGTTATCGTCACATCATGTACATGACTTTCACGCATCCCCGCATTGGTCAAACGGAGGAACTCTGGGCGTGTGCGCATTTCTTCCAGATCTTTACAGCCGGTATAACCCATTGCCGCACGCACCCCACCCAGTAATTGATGAATGATGACATCCAATGGACCTTTATACGGTACGCGCCCTTCAATCCCTTCAGGTACCATTTTTTCGATTTCATCGTTCTCCTGAAAATAACGATCAGAAGAACCATGCTGTTGTGACATGGCACCCAGTGATCCCATACCACGGTAGGTTTTATAGGAACGCCCCTGATATAACTCGACTTCCCCCGGCGCTTCTTCCGTCCCGGCAAACAATCCACCAATCATGATTGAATAGGCGCCTGCAACAATCGCCTTGGCAACATCACCGGAAAAACGAATACCTCCGTCCGAAATAAACGGTATATCGGTCCCCTTGAGTGCCTCAGCCACATTGGCAACCGCACTGATTTGTGGCACACCGACACCCGAAACTATACGAGTTGTACAGATTGAACCAGGCCCGATACCCACCTTCACGCCGTCTGCACCTGCATCAACCAAAGCCTTGGCACCTGCGGTTGTCGCCACGTTGCCGCCGATCACCTGACTATCCGGAAATGTTGTTTTGACCCAGCGCACCATATCAAGCACACCTGCAGAATGACCATGTGCAGTATCGACAACGATGACATCAACACCGTCTTGAATGAGTGCTTCAACCCTATCCTGAGATGCTTCACTGACACCGACAGCAGCACCCACACGCAACTGTTCATCACTGTCTTTACAGGCATTCGGGAATTCATGTGCTTTCTGGATATCCTTGACTGTCACCAACCCGCGTAACTGGAAATTCTTGTTAACCACCAATACCTTTTCAATCCGGTGCTTGTGCAATAATCCTTTTATCTCTTCTTTACTCGCCCCTTCATTGACGGTGACCAACTTATCTTTCTTTGTCATGATATTCCGGATCGGATCGCTGAGTCGTGTTTCAAAACGCATGTCTCGGCTGGTGACAATCCCAACCAGATCTTCACCATCCACGACTGGCAGACCGGATATTTTGTAATGCCGGGTCAAATCGAGCACTTTTTGGATGGTTGTATCTGGCGAAACGGTTAAAGGGTCTTTAACCACACCACTCTCATGTTTCTTCACCAAGCGAACTTGCTTGGCTTGTGCTTCCGGACTCATGTTCTTATGAATAATGCCAATGCCCCCTTCCTGGGCTAAAGCAATCGCCAGACGGGATTCTGTGACGGTGTCCATTGCGGCCGACAGCAGTGGAATGTTGAGTGTTATTTCCCTTGTCAGGCGGGCGGCTAGATCAACTTCCCGGGGTAAGACCTCCGAGAAGGCGGGCACTAATAGGACATCATCAAAGGTAAGGGCTTGCTCGTTTACACGCATATCTTAATTATTTGGCATATTTGAACGATTAGCATAGCTTAACTATCTGATTTAAAGATAAAAATAACCGCGCATTATAACGCCGGGCAGCCGAATGGTAAATCACTGTTTGTTTTGCCAGCCGGCGCATCTTTACGTAGCATTGGAGTATGAGCGATATTTCTGTCAATCAGCGAGACATCTACAACGTCACACGATTGAATCGTGAAGTCCGAGCGGTGTTGGAAGGCAGTTTCCCAAGCATCTGGCTACAGGGGGAGATTTCAAATTTTGCCCGCCCTGCCTCAGGTCATATGTATCTTACCCTGAAGGATATCCACTCCCAGGTGCGCTGTGCCATGTTCAAAAACAAAAATCGCTTCCTTAAATTTGAACCTGAAAATGGTGTTGAAGTGCTTGTACGCGCAAACGTTAGTCTTTATGAAGGGCGCGGCGAATTTCAATTAATTATTGAGTACATGGAGCTAGCAGGTGAGGGGGGTCTTCAGCGTGCATATGAAGAGCTGAAACAGAAATTATTCATGGAGGGTCTATTTGAGGAAGAACACAAGCAGCCCCTTCCGAACATGCCCCGGACAATTGGCATCATTACTTCGCCCACAGGCGCTGCTATTCGAGATATCTTAAGTGTCCTCAAACGCCGTTATCCCGCAGGAAATATTATCATTTATCCCGTGGCTGTTCAGGGCGAAGGTTCAGCAGAACAGATTACAACCATGCTCAAGACTGCGGAAAAAAGAAATGAATGTGATGTCCTCATACTTTCACGTGGAGGTGGTTCGATTGAAGATCTCTGGGCTTTTAATAATGAAACATTGGCCAGAGCCATTTTTGATTGTTCACTTCCTGTCGTCTCAGGCATCGGTCATGAGATTGATTTCACCATTGCAGACTTCGTTGTTGATCAGCGTGCGGCCACACCTTCTGCCGCAGCTGAGTTAATCAGCCCCGATCAACTGCACATTAAAAAAACAGTTTCTCTTCAACAAACCAGGTTAACTCAGTTTCTCCAGATTAAACTTAATCATCTTAAGGACAATATTTTATATTTGGAAAAACGTTTGCCACATCCAGCAATACAGCTACAAAATAATGCGCAAAGACTTGATGGCCTGTCCGTACGAATGAGTCACTCGATAGAATCAGTATTTACAGAACAAAACAATAGACTGCACGAACAACTCATTATTTTAAACAAACACAGCCCCTTACAGAAATTACAGATTTATATAGAACGATGTGGGCAATTGCATCAGCGTTTTCATCAGGCTGCAAATACTCTTTGGCGAAATTTAGATTCGAAATTAAAAATAACAGTAAGGGCATTGAATACGGTGAGTCCCCTGGCCACGCTAAACAGAGGTTATGCTATCGTGCAGAAATATGACGACCAGCAAATCATTCGTGACGCCGGGCAACTTAGCTCAGGAGATGAGGTATTAACACGTTTTTCTCATGGTCAGGCCAGGTGCACGGTAAACGAGATTTTTAAGCGCAGTGACTACGAAAAAGATGTATAACGACCGTTGTTTTCGTCCTTTTATCATTACATTTATCTTTTCAATGTTCATCTGCCCAGGTGCATCAGCAAACATCATTTCCGATAAGCATGGCATCCCTGAAGATGCCAATTTTCCTGGTGGGATGGCTGTTATTAATCTCAACCACAATGAGAGACCAATGGCCTGGTACGACAAAA
>Ga0209980_10001765_pt1 | contig 11849 bp, 10 predicted proteins | sample CR02metaG_FD_183611 | JGI IMG/M metagenome (GOLD analysis project Ga0209980, IMG submission 183611) | Deep subsurface microbial communities from Mariana Trench to uncover new lineages of life (NeLLi) - CR02 metaG (SPAdes) (version 2) | ecosystem: Environmental > Aquatic > Marine > Ocean trench... | reverse complement strand
CACCAGATAGCGTTCATCCGGGCCGAAGGAAGGATCGATATCCAGGTAGACGTCATTTGTCAGCTGGCGCAGGCCACCATCGACGTCCTGGAGCCATAGATCGCCGAGGGCGGTAAATGCCCGATAGCGTCCCGACGGCGATGTTCGAATCGCGCGAATGCCCTGTACTCGTTGCGGCTCGACCGTTGCGGGGCCGATCGACCGCAGCGCGTGACCCGCTCTCGTCACGCTGACGCCGGCGAATAGCGGTACCGGTGAACGCGTCGAACTCCCGAGCGTTCTCTTCCAGATTCCACCGTCCGCGGTGTAGAGATATTCATCGGGGGATCGCCAGGCCGCACGGAAGCCGAAGACGTCCTCGCCCTGAGTGAGGGTCCGGATGACCGGCTCCTCGGATAGCAGAATCATTTTCAGGTCACTGACCGCCGGGTCGGGCTGCTCGGTGAAGAGAATGACCCCGCCGCCGGTGCGCCAGCTGGGTGCGCGCAGCGGATAGGGAACTTCGAGCAGCACGATATTCGTCCCGTCCGGTCGTAAGACTTGGAGAGTCCAGTCGTCGCCGCGCTGGGTCACATAGGCAATGTCGCGACGCTCGGAGACGGTGGGGAAAGAAGCTTGCGACGCGCCGTGGCTGCGTTGGCTAAGCTCGCCGGACTCCAGCTCCAACTCCCAGATGTCGTAACTACCGGCGCGATCGGACGCGAAGATCACTGACATCCCGTCCGGCGAGAAGTCCGGCTCGCGTTCGTTGTCGGGCGGGCCTGTCAGACGGCGGCGGTCACCGCTGGCCAGATCAAGCAGCCACAGATCCCATTGACCCGCCGACAATCGCTGGTAGACGACGGTCTCGCCGTCCGGAGAGAAGCGTGGGTTGCGTGCGGGTTCGTCGATCGGCGTCAGCGGTGCCGCCGCGCCGCCGTTCACGGGTAGCTCCCAGAGCTGGCCCACAAGATCCACGATCAGGGTCTCGCCGTCCGGTGCGAGTGCAAGCGCCATATTCGTGCCCTGTCGGACATCGGCGATCAAGTCCTCGCCGGCACAAAGGCCCACGAACGACCAACTCGCGATGAAGATCGTGGCGTGGCGAAGCCTCACTCGCCACCCTCCGCTTGCGTCTCGAGTTCGAGTAGCTTTCCGGCCAGGGATGAGTACCGCAGCAGGATCGGTCGGCAACAGACTGAGCAGTCTTCCACGTAGCTCTGCTCGGGGATGGAGAGGTCTAACACGACACCGATGTCCTCTCCACAACACGGGCAAGTGACAGTCCGTTCGATCAGCAACGCCTGGTAGTCCTGGCATTCAAGGCTGCAGGCGCTGACAGGTCCAAGGCCCGGCAGTGAAATCGTGCGCACCCATCGGCGTCAGAGCACGCTCATATCGAAGCCGGCTGTGGAACCGGTCTTTGCCTTCCAGCCACAACTCCACGGCAGCGAACCAAAAGCGGTAACCGCCCCAGAACGGTGGACGGGGCACGTGGGCGCCGCTCTGGGGCGCGCCGCCGTCATCCGTTGGCGCCGCGAGGCCAAGCGCATGCGCTTTCTCTCTCGTCCGCCGCGCAAGATCTGCGCCGTCCTCGAGCGGGCGGCTCTGTTCACTGACCCATGCGTTAAGCTGACTGCCGGTCGGACGCGTTGCGAAGTAGGCGTCGCTCTGATCCCTGGGGGCCCGAACGACAGGCCCTTCGAAGCGTATCTGCCGGCCGAGCTTATCCCAATGGAGCACGCCAGCGGCGTTTGCATTGTGCTCAAGCTCGAGGCCTTTTCGGGATTGGTAGTGACCGTAGAATGTGGCGTAGCCTTCGACTCGTGCCAGCTCCTTTAGCAAGATAATTCGCGCGGAGGGTCTCGACGCCGCGTCCACGGTAGCGAGCGTCATGGCGTTCGGGTGACGCTGGCAAGCCCCGCGAATGGCTTCGTCAAGCCACTCCCCAACCATGATCAGCGGATCTTCAGGAGGTGGGTCGGGCAATGAATCCACGGTCGTGCGAACGGTGCAGATAGGGGCCAGCGAGTCAGGGTAGCCGCTGACGAGCGCCTTGGCTAGATGCTCAGGTGGCGGTCGAGTCTGCGTCGGGCCAGCTCATGTCGTGCCATTTACATGAAGCTGAGACAGTCGCGCTTGCGCCTCGAGGGCTCACCGGGTACAACCCGCAGCCACGGGAGGTTTCTGATGAGTTTGGACGAGTTACGACAACGCCTCTCCGCGGTCGACACTGAGTTTGTCAAGCTGATAGCCGAGCGCCAGAGTATCGTGGCCGAGGTCAGCGCACACAAAATCGAGACCGGAGCGCCGACTCGCGATTACGAGCGCGAACGGGAGATCCTGAAAGGCGCGGAACGTCAGTCTGTCGAGTTAGGGCTGGACCCGGACGTGGCCGTCGGCATCATGCGGTTGCTGATCCGCTCTTCGTTGACTCATCAGGAGCGGGTTAGGGTTGCAGCCGAGGGCAGTGGCGCCGGGAAGCGCGCGCTCGTCATCGGCGGTGCCGGCAAGATGGGCGGCTGGCTTGCAGAGTTCCTGACATCACAGGAATTCGAGCTTGAGATCGCGGATCCCGTGGACGCCGACGCTCGCTACCGGCAGATTCGAGATTGGCGCGAGAGCCCATTGGACCATGAGCTGATCGTCGTAGCAGCTCCTATCAAGGTAACCGCGGACATCCTGGCCGAACTCGCGGTACGTCGCCCGCCCGGTTTGATCCTTGATGTCGGCTCATTGAAGACTCCTCTGAAGGAGAGCCTCGACCGTCTGGTGGCTGCGGGTTGCCGAGTGTCTTCTATTCATCCCATGTTCGGTCCGGACACTCGGCTGCTGTCAGGGCGCCGTATTATCTTTATCGACGTCGGCGCCCCCGACGCGACGGAAGAGGCCCACAAGTTGTTCGCCTCCACGATGGTGGAGCGGGTCGACATGAGTCTGGAGGAGCACGACCGGCTGATCGGTTACGTCCTGGGTTTATCGCATGCGCTGAATCTCGCGTTCTTTACCGCCCTGGCCGGCAGTGGCGAGCTGGTGTCTGAACTGAGACAGTTCTCCAGCACGACATTCGATGCGCAGCTGGGCGTAGCCATGCGTGTCGCTGGTGAAAATCCGCACCTGTACTACGAAATTCAGGCCCTAAACGAGTATGGTGAGGCTCCGCTGGAGGCGTTGGTGAACGCGGCCCAGCAGGTCCGAGATCTCGTCGCCAGCGGGGACGAAGCAGGTTTCGTCGCGTTGATGGAGCAGGGGCGCCGCTACCTAGACTCAGACCGGGGCTGATGCGGCCAGCCGGCGGACACGAGACACGGAAATATGAAAGAATTCAGCGAGTAAGCCCATGGATCGGATCGACACACAAGGTTACCGCGCGAATGTAGGCATCATCCTGACCGATGGCCAGGGCCGCGTGCTGATCGCTGGCCGCGTCGGTAATGGTGGGTGGCAGTTTCCACAGGGCGGTATCGGCTCCGACGAAACCCCCGAAGCGGCTATGTATCGGGAGCTCAACGAGGAGGTCGGCCTCACCCCAGAAGATGTCGAGACGCTCGGCGCGACCGTGGGATGGCTACGGTATCGGTTGCCGCCACGATTCGTCCGCCGAGAGCAGTTACCGCTGTGCATCGGCCAGAAGCAGCGTTGGTACCTGCTTCGATTGCTCGCGGATCCGGCTCGGGTGCGCTTCGACGCGACCAGTGACCCGGAGTTCAATCGATGCCGTTGGGTGGACTACTGGCGACCGGTGAAGGACGTCATCTACTTCAAGCGCCAGGTCTATGTCCAGGCGCTCACGGAGCTCGGGCCGCTGGCGTTCCCGGTCGAAGGCCCGCCTCCGCAACCGGCCTGGTGGCCGCGAACATGGCAGGAGGCGCTGAGTTGAGTCGTACCGGTATGCCCAACTCAAGACACGTTGCGGCTTCCTTCGCCGGCGTGGTCCTGCTCGGCTGTACGGGGTATCTGGTCTTCGAGCTCGGCCGCTACCAGGGCGGTTACTCTGCCGTCGATCAGCGCAGGGAGCGGGAAGCGTTACAGCAGATCATCAGCCAACGGGTGGTAGACAACGACGAACTCAGACGGCAAATTGTCGGCCTGCAGACGTCTCAGGAGATCGACCGGGAGACCTATGCCCAGGTTGAGAGCGATCTCAGTCAGCTCCAGATCAGAATTCAGGCTCAGGAGGAGGAACTCGCGTTCTACCAGGGGATCATCTCCCCGGAGAATGGTCTGATGGGCCTGCGGATTCAGACCCTGAATCTCACGAAGGCCGAGCCCGAACGACATTATGTGCTGCGCTTCGTACTGGTGCAGGCAATTAGCCACGACCGGCGCGTGGCGGGCGTCGTAAGATTCAACATCGAAGGCGTTCGCGATGGAGTGGCGCAGGAACTCAGTCCGGAAGAGGTGCTGGTAGACAATGAGTCCGGGGACATCCCTTACGCGTTCCGTTATTTCCAGAGTCTGCAGCGGGAGCTGGTGCTACCGGTGGATTTCCAGCCCAGGCAGGTGAATGTGGAGATCTGGCCGCGAGACTCCCGAGGTCAGCCGATTTTACATAGTTACGAGTGGTCGGCCGTCGCCGGCTAGTTGGCGGTTACGATTACCACTCCAGGTCGATGAGCAGTAAGCTAGACAGGAACGACGCGAGCTAGGAAGGGGTTGCAGATGTGGGGCAGGAAGAAACGGGGTCCAGCGCCGGTCAGGAGCTTCATTGGTTCCGAGACCCGCATACACGGTGATATCGAGTTCACCGGAGGCTTCCACGTCGACGGCTATGTGAAGGGTAACGTTGAAGGGGTTAACGACGAGAATGCCGTTCTCAGTATCAGCGAGAGCGGTTCGGTGGAAGGGTCCGTGATCGTCCCACACATTTTTCTGAACGGAGTCATACGGGGCGACGTTCGAGCGACTGAACGCGTGAAACTCGGGCCAGCCGCTAGAGTCATCGGCGATGTTCAGTATAGACTGATCGAGATGTCTATCGGTGCAGAAGTGAGTGGCAAGCTAATTCACGAAAACGAACGGAAAACTGCCAAGATCAATTCTGGCAAGCGCAATGAAAACATCGTATCTGCGGTGAAAGCAACAGGAGACTAGTTGTCATGAGTGACGTTCAGTGGGCGCAGGACGCGCCGCCGTTGAATTTTACCGATGCCGCTGCGGACAAGGTAGGCGCATTGATTGAGAAGGAAGGCAACCCTGACCTGAAGTTGCGCGTGTATATTTCCGGTGGCGGCTGTTCCGGCTTCCAATATGGCTTTACCTTCGACGACACAGTCCAGGATGGTGACACGAAGATCGAAAATCGCGGCGTGACGCTGCTGATTGATCCAATGAGCGTCCAGTATCTGACGGGCGCCGAGATCGATTACAAGGAAGATCTGTCCGGGGCTCAATTTATCATCCGTAACCCGAATGCGTCGACGACGTGTGGTTGCGGATCTTCGTTCTCGGTCTGAGCGCCGCGCTCGCGTACTAAATCCGCCGGACCGCTAGGACGCTTCTGCGTACTCGAGCAGTAGTGCGTTCTGAGCAGATCGCCGATCTTCGTCCGCTCTGGGCGAGATCAAGCGGTAACTTCCATCGGGCAATAACTCCCACGCCTGCGTATTGTCGGCCAGATAGGTATCCAGATTATTGATGAGGCGTCGCTTGATGCCCTTGTCGAGTATCGGGAACATGATCTCGATCCGGCTGAAGAAGTTTCGATCCATCCAGTCTGCGCTAGCACAGAAAACTTCTTCCATGCCGTTGTTATGAAAGTAATAGCAGCGGTCGTGTTCCAGGAAACGACCGACGATCGAACGGACGCGAATGTTATCCGAGATACCGGGGATCCCAGGTCGCAGACAGCACATCCCGCGGACGATTAAGTCCACGTGAACCCCCGATGCCGATGCTTCGTATAGTGTCCGAATCAGTTCTGGTTCTACCAAGGCGTTGATCTTGGCCACGATGTGCCCGGTGCCGCCTGAAACTGCATGGGCCGTCTCGCGGCGGACGAGTTTCAGCAGTTTCTCCTGCAGTGTGAATGGCGACTGGTAGAGCATTTTCAATCTGGCGGTGGTGGTCAGGCTCGTGATCTGCATGAAGACTTCATGAACATCCTCGCCGAGAGCTTCGTTCGAGGAAAACAGGCCATAGTCGGTATAGACGCGCGCAGTCTTGGGATGGTAATTGCCCGTGCCCAGGTGCACGTAGCGTTTCAGTCGGCCGTGTTCACGCCGCACGACTAGAAGCATCTTGCAATGGGTCTTGTAACCGACGACCCCATAGACCACATGAGCTCCAGCCTCCTGGAGTTTGTTGGCGAGCTCAATATTGGCCGCTTCATCGAAGCGAGCTCGGAGCTCGATCATCACGGTGACTTCCTTGCCGGCCTTGGCGGCAGAGACCAGGCTGTCCACCAGCGGTGAGTCGGGCGTCGTACGATAGAGCGTTTGCTTGATCGCGACGACGGTGGGATCCGTTGCCGCTCTGTAGACGAAATCCATCACCGGACCGAAGGACTCGAAAGGATGGTGAAGCAGAATGTCGCCCTTCGATATGGCCGTAAAAGGATCCGTGTTGACGAGCTGCCTCGGCACACCGGGCGTGAACGGCGGGTCCTTGAGATCCGGCCGATCCACAAGGTCATATACGGCTAGGAGCCGATTCAGATTCACCGGTCCATGCACCTGATAGAGGTCCTGCCGGCTGAGGTTGAAGTGCTCAAGCAAGTACTCTGCGAGATCGTCCGGGCAGTCGTGGGCGGTCTCGAGTCGCACGGCTGCCCCATAACGGCTTTCGAAGAGCTCGCCCTCGAGCGCTCTCATCAAATCTCCCACTTCCTCGTTGTCCACGTAGAGATCACTGTTGCGCGTCACGCGGAATTGATAGCAGCCTTCGATGGCCAGACCGTCGAATAGTTGGTCGACGAACGTGTGGATAACCGAAGACAGAAACACGAAATCTACATCACCGGTCGCGGCGAGTTCCTTCGGCAACTGGATGAGCCGCGGCAGTGATCGTGGCGCCTGTACGATGGCCCGTTGCGCCAGACGGCCGAACGCATCGCGTCCGCTCAGACTGACAATAAAATTCAGGCTCTTATTCAGGATCCGTGGAACCGGCCGGGTCGGGTCCAGCGTAATCGGGCTCAGCACCGGTACGATTTCGGTGTGGAAATAGTTCTCCAGCCAGCTTCGGTGCTCACGGCTCCACTGATCCCGGCGGACGAAGTGAATACCCTCTCCGCTCAGCGCCGGTATCAGCTCATCGTTGAGCATGCGGTACTGTTCTGCGACGAGCTTGCGAGCCTCTCTCGAGATCGCCTTGAGCACCTCGGCCGGGGTAAGGTTGTCGGGGCCTGCCGGCGCGGAGCTGACCTCCAGGCGCTGTTTCATGCTGGAGACTCGAATCTCGAAGAATTCGTCCAGGTTCGTAGAAGAGATACACAGGAATTTCAGCCGTTCGAGCAACGGCACTTCCACGTCCTCGGCCTGCTTAAGTACGCGAACATTGAACGCGAGCTGCGCTAGCTCACGGTTGATGTAATACTCCGGTAATATCAGGTTCGCCGTATCCATAATCTAAAGTCGCGTTGTCGGCATCATTGTCGGCCGATGATCGAGTACAGACTGCCGAGTACGGCAGTTTGGCGGGCGCCCGTTACGCTCGGGGAATTTCCCACCTCTTGTTCGATTCGACGCCGCGCGAGCCACCCGAACGCGACGGCTTCCACCCATTTTGGGCCGATTCCGTGCGCGGCGCTAGACTCGACGTCACAATCAGCAAGGTGGTGCCCGAGTCGCTCCACCAGAAACGTGTTAAACGTTCCGCCGCCGCAGAGTATGACCCGTTTGCAGTTGGGCGCCGAGGCTCGAATCGCATCAGCGACGGTCTCCGCCGTCAACTCGGTCAGTGTCCTGAGGACGTCTTTCTCGGTAACGCGCTGCGTACTTGTTGCAAGTTTTGCTTCTACCCAGGCCATATTGAAGTGTTCGAGCCCGGTAGATTTCGGCGGCCGACGCTGAAAATACGGATCCGCCCGGAATTGCGCCAATAGGTCGGAGTTTACGCGGCCTCTCCGAGCGCGCCGGCCTTCCTGGTCATATCGTTCTCCCCAGCATTGCCTGGACCAACAATCCATCAGCGCGTTGGCCGGGCCGGTATCGAATCCCCTCAGCGGCTGTTTCGGGTCCAACACGGTGATGTTCGCAATGCCGCCGAGGTTGACGACGACCCGGACTTCGCCAGAATCTGCGAAATGCCACTGATGAAACATCGGTGTCAGCGGCGCGCCTTGCCCGCCATACGCCATATCCGTTCGACGGAAATCCGTGACGGTATCGAGTCCGGTTTCGGTCGCTATGACGTTCGGATCACCGAGCTGCAGCGTGAATGGCTGCGGCGGCGCGGGCTTGTGAAAGATCGTATGACCGGAGTGGCCGATTGCCCTGATGTCATCGAACTCGTACTCGGACTCGGCGACGAGTTGCCGCACACACTCGGCGAAAAAGGCGCCCAATGCCACATCGAGTGTTCCCAGCTCCTCCAGAGACGTCTTGGGTGTCTGGACGAGCGCTCTCAGGCGCGCCGTCAGGTCCTCCGGAAACGGTGTGGTGCTTGCGGCCTGCACGACACAGTCGGTCGCATCGAGTTCGATCAGAACTACGTCCACCCCGTCGAGACTCGTGCCTGACATCAGTCCGATGTAGAGCTCGCTCATGGCTTTAGCTTACCCCAGACCCCAGTCACCGGAGCTAGGCACGCTTATGGCGGCAGGCGCGCCAGGAAGCCATCTTGGCGAGGCTCCGGCCGCCCGGGTTATCTTTCTTAATTGGAAGCCGTACTGAAGCGGGTGCGTCGATACAGGTCTAGTTGATGCCAGAGCGGCGCGGCTGCGGCCAAGAAGTCCTCCCGGTACTCGGCCTGCACCGGGTCAGCCGGGGGCAGCGTCACGGTGCGGGGGTTGCGGTGGACACCGTTGAGGCGGTATTCGTAGTGCAGATGGGGTCCCGTCGCGAGACCGGATTGGCCGACATAGCCAAGCGTCTGGCCTTGTTTGACTCTGCTGCCGATTCTGAGGTTGGCGAAACGCGACAGGTGTGCGTACAGCGTGGTGATGTTTCCGCCGTGCTGCAGAATCACGGTATTGCCGTAACCGTTCTGGACCCCACGAACTATCACCTTGCCGTCCCCGGCGGCGATGACAGCAGTGCCCGTGGGTGCGGCGTAATCAACCCCACGGTGAGCCCTGATCGTGTTCAGTATCGGATGACGGCGGTTGGGGTTGAAGCTGGAGCTGACACGGACAAAATCGACTGGCGCGCGAAGGAAGGCCTTGCGGACGCTCCGCCCCTCCGGCGTGAAGTAATCTGAATTGCCGCCACTATAGATATAACGCGCAGCTCGGTACGATGTGCCCTGGTTGATAAACTCGGCAGCCACGATCTCGCCGTCCCGGAGTTTCACGCCATCGCGCCAGAGTTCCTCGTAGATTAGTGTGAATTCATCACCGACGCGCACGTCCTGGATAAAATCGATGTCCCACTGGAAAATACCTGCCATGTTCATTGTGATGCCGTCCGAGATGCCCGCGGCCAGTCCGGCTTCGAAGAGCGAACTCTGGATCACTCCGTGGCCGATGACCGATCGGATATCGACGTCACGTTCCAGGATTCCGGCATGAAATCCTGTCGAATTCCGATCGATCTGCAGCAGGCTCACCTCATCGAGCTCTTTCGCCAGAGATATCACTCGACCGGCTAGATGTGAAATAGTTATCGTATCGCCAGGCCGCAGTAGCCTGAGATGCTCTCGCGCGTCGCTGAGTCCCGCCATCGCGGCGAGATCAGAGAGGCTCAAGCCGTTGCGGCGGAATAGTAACTCCAGGGTATCGCCCGTTCGCACGCTGAGGCTTAGCATCGTCGCGGCTGGTTGCTCAGACGTTCGTGCGGACGTCGTCAGTGACCGCATCGCGGAAGCCGACGCATCTGGTAGCGTTAGCGGTCGCTCTACCCGGGGGCCCTGAACGATCGAAGTAGCCGGAGGAGGAACCATAGACTCATTGGTACCGCTGGCGAGGAACAGCGTTACGGTGACGACAGGGAGCAGCAGTCCCATCAGAAACCACGACCAATGACGCCTCTGTATCACCCGAGGGTCAATCGAAGTGTCCTTGTAGTCGTGACGAACGCCACCGGAGTAAGACTTCACAGGGTATCTACATCAGGAGCCGGGCGTACTGTAACGATTTGGTACGGACCCGTCAAAGCTATTCCCTTTAAAGTCAGCAGGCTACAATGGTCCTCTCGCGACGCGATGAGCGGTCCCGCTTCTTGATCATGGCAAGCATCAGTAAACAACTAAAAGAGTTGCGTCGTGGCGTTGAAGAGATTCTCGTGGAAGACGAGTTCAAGCAGAGACTCGCCAGTGGGCGTCCGTTACGGGTTAAAGTGGGCTTTGACCCGACTGCGCCGGATCTTCATCTCGGTCATACCGTGTTGTTGAACAAGATGCGTCAGTTTCAGGAGTTCGGTCACGAGATTATTTTTTTGATCGGCGACTTCACCGGAATGATAGGCGACCCGTCTGGGAAAACCGCCACGCGGCCGCCGCTCACGGCAGACGAGGTCAGCGCCAATGCCGAGACCTACCAGCAGCAGGTCTATAAGATCCTCGATCCCGACCGGACGCGACTGGAATTCAACTCACGCTGGATGAGCGATTTCAGTGCGGCAGACCTAATTCAGCTCGCCGCCAAGCACACCGTGGCGCGGATGCTGGAAAGAGATGATTTTCGGAAGCGTTATGAGTCAAACAAAGCGATCGCAATCCATGAATTTCTCTATCCGCTGGTACAAGGCTATGACTCAGTCGCGCTGGAGGCGGACGTGGAATTGGGCGGGACCGATCAGAAATTCAATCTGCTGGTCGGCAGGCAGTTGCAGCAAGCCTACGGTCAGCCACCCCAGGTCGTTCTCACGATGCCGTTGCTGGAGGGGCTGGACGGTGTCAAGAAGATGTCGAAGTCACTGAATAACGCGATCGGCATTACCGAGCCTCCAGGCGAGATGTTCGGTAAGCTGATGTCGATATCGGACGACTTGATGTGGCGCTATTTCGAGCTGTTGAGCTTCAGGTCCCTGGACGAAATCCAGGGCTTCAAGCAACAGGTCGCGGACGGGGAGAATCCACGCGACATCAAGTATCTACTTGCTGAAGAGCTCGTCACCCGGTTTCACGATGACGGCGCCGCTGACGAGGCTCGGCGCGACTTCATTGCGCGACATCGCCATGGCCGGACCCCGGACGTCATGGAAGAACGTGCGCTGAGCTCGGCGGAACCGGCGCTGGGCATCGCCTATATCCTGCGAGACGCTGGCCTGACATCCAGCACCTCCGAGGCTATCAGGATGATCAAGCAGGGCGCCGTTCGTATAGACAATGAGCGTGTGGACGACCCGAAAACAACTATCGAGGTCGATGGTACACCCAAGGTTTACCAGGTCGGCAAGCGCAAATTCGCCCGGGTCACGCTGACGGCCGCCAAGCGCTAGCTGGGAATTCCAGCGACGTTGTAGAATCCCGGCGCCTGGAAGTCCTGGTCTAGCCGCGGAGAGGGCGCTTGTGCTGGGACCTGCAGTCCGTATAATGTCGCGCTCCCGACCTAGAGATATAGCTTCGGACCGGTCTAACCTCAAGTCGCGTATGGCTTGGAGCGAGTCTGGATCCCAGGTATACTTACGGGTCTGCCTGGACATTGGGGCCAGGCGTGCTCTTTAACAATCTGTCTCAAGCAACTTGTGTGGGCGCTCGCATCGAAACAACGGTGCCAGAGCGTCTACTTAGGGGTGCTTCGTGCACCCCGAAAGAAAGCGTTCAGGACT
>Ga0209980_10001764_pt1 | contig 11855 bp, 11 predicted proteins | sample CR02metaG_FD_183611 | JGI IMG/M metagenome (GOLD analysis project Ga0209980, IMG submission 183611) | Deep subsurface microbial communities from Mariana Trench to uncover new lineages of life (NeLLi) - CR02 metaG (SPAdes) (version 2) | ecosystem: Environmental > Aquatic > Marine > Ocean trench... | reverse complement strand
TTGATCGGCACCAGGATCGAACGGAACGCCACCAGAAGCATGACTGCTGTGATGGTGAGCACGAGGGCGATGATTAGGGGGAACACGGCAAGGAGATTTTCCTGCAGATCGAGGCTAGCCGCCGAGAACCCCCCCACGAGTATTTGCACGGAGTCCAGGCCCCGGACGCCGTTGGCGGCCATCCCACGGATACGCCGCACGACGTCCGTCGCGCCACCATACGTCGTGCTGTCCGCGAGACTCACAACCATCAGCGTGGTCCGACCGTCGGGCGATACGTACGTGTCAAAGAACTCGGGGTACCGTGCGCGGGCGTCTTTGAGGTTGCCGAAGAGCCCCAGGTACGCCAGTCGCGACATTCCGGGGCGTATGTTCACCGGGCCGTTCACGGTCGCCACCCGGGGATCGCCTTGGATAGAATCGGAGAAACGGCGCAGACCGTTCAGGTAACGCGAGCTCAGGAGTCGTCGTCCTACTGGGGCTTGAAGCGTGATCGTGATCGGAAGCAACGCCCCCCGCGACCCGATGCGCTCCTCGATCATCTCGGCCCCAATCGTCGACTCGGTTCCCTCGGGGAACCACCCCGTGGCCGGAAGGCCTATCCGTATCTGGGCCAGCGGCCAAGTGAGGGCGCCGGCGACCACCAACCCCATGGTGATGGCTCTCCACGGGTGGCGGGAGAGCCATCGAGCCCAACCCTCCCACGCCGTCGGTTTGTGGTACCAGGCCAGCCGCCGGGCGAGCCAGTTAGGCCAATCTATTGTCCGGCCCAGAATGGCAAGGCTGGCTGGGAGAAGTGTGACCGCCAGCGCCACCGCCACGGTGACCACCAACAAGCCGCCGATTCCCACAGATCTTGTCTCAATGATTGGAGTAATCAGCAGGGTGGCAAACCCGACGATCACCGTGAGTCCGCTCGTTACGACTGCCCGCCCGGCAGTCAATATCGTCTTGGTGGCCGCTTCCCTCGGGCTCTGGCCCCGGTTCATCTCCTCCCGGAACCTGGTCACGATCAGCAGCGAATAATCGATTCCCACGGCTAGCCCCACCATCGTCACGATGGTGAGAACGAACACCGACATTGGAAAAAGCGTGGCGGCAATCTGCACGGCGGCGAGGGCGCAGGAGATTGCGAAGACACCGATAACAATTGGGAGGAGCGCGGCAAACAGGGCACCAAAAGCCAAGACCAGCACCCCCGATGCGGGGATTAGCGCGATTAGCTCGTTCCTCTTGGCATCTTCTGCAACGACGAGTCGTCCGTCGTAGTCGAGCGCGGGGGCGCCGGTCACGTGCACTTCGTAGTCCTCGGAATCTCGGACGCTCAGGACCGCTCGCCTGATCACTTGCCTAAACTCGGGAGTGAGGTGACCCGGACTGCTGGCGACGTCCTCAGTGAGCGTAGCGATAAAGAAGGTGGTGTGGCGGTCTGCGCTGATGAGCCGGGAATCGGCCACCGTGAGATAGGAAACCACCTGGTCGATATACGGCTGGGACTCGGCGGCGCTGGAGAGAACCTCGACGAGTGTATGATAAGGTTGACTGTCTATCGGGACGGGCCCGGAGATGACTACGGCCATGAAGCTGACGGTCGGACGCTGGAAATTCTCCAGCATGGTCTGCTTCACAGTGTTCGCCTCGGTGGGCTTCAGCGACCGGCCTTCGGCTTGCAAAGAGTCGCCAACCCTGGCGGATCGCGGCAGGGCGAACGCGGCCACCACGACCCAAAGGGCGACCACCAAGAACCTCAGGCGTACTACGATGCGCGCCAGCGCAGTCAAAGAAGAACCTCCACTCTCATCCGGTTATGGGGGTGCAAAGGCGTGAATCATAGAAGGGTGGGTGTTGTGATGCTAGCCATTGGGGAGTGGCGAATCGCTGAGAGGGAGGGAATATTCCATCGATGCGCCGCACTCTGATACTAACGATATTTGTAATAGGCACCGCCATCGCGTTCAACCTGGGGAGAAGGGTCCCAGTAGATGAGGTGCCGGCGCCCGATAGCTCTGGGTCGGGAGCTGGTGATATGGGAGGGAGCGTCGAGTCGGGGCCCGGAAAGTCTGAGGAGGCGCGCCGGGCCACGCTCCGGGCGATCGCGGCCGAAGACACGTATTTGCCCGAAACACTGGCCGAGTCAGACTCCATTTTGCGGCGTTGGGTCGATCGCGAGCGTCGGCCGCTACTGGTCTACTACGAACCCACGGCGGTCTCCGGCTACACAGCGGCCTTGGGCCAGCGTGTACGAGATGCGTTCTTGCGGTGGCGCCGAGTCGGAGGCATACCCGTCCACTTCGAAACCGTTCGGACGCCGGACAATGCGGATGTGACGGTTCGGTGGGTTGAGGCTTTCGAGGTGCGGCGCTCGGGACAGGCAGACCTCGTGTGGCGTAGTGACGGCCACCTACAGCGAGGAACGCTGACTCTCGCCACTCACTCGCATCTGGGACGGCCCCTCTCGCTTGACGCGGTATTCACGGTAGCGCTTCACGAAATCGGCCATCTCCTCGGGCTCGGTCATTCTGACCGGCCTAGAGACGTGATGTATCCCACCACCTCGGTTCACGACCTCACCAGCCGGGATCGAAAAACGGCGATGTTGCTGTACTCGCTGCCTCCGGGATCACTCAGGGGCCCGGCGGCCCGCTAGACCGTCTGCGCTTTCGCTTTATGATAAACCTCCTTGCACTCGTCCTCGCCGCGCAAACCCACCCTGTGGCGGAAATCGATACAGTCGTTCGGGACGGTATTGGGGCTGGAGTGTATCCTGGAGCTGTGGTGGTGGTGGGAACAGCGGATGCCGTGCTTCTGGCGAAGGGGTACGGTCGGCTCACATGGACCGGTGGCTCTGGCGTCCCGTCGCCGGACTCCACGCTTTACGATCTGGCCTCACTTACGAAAGTGGTTGCCACGACGCCCGCTGTCATGCTGCTGATGGATCGTGGCCTGATCGGTCTCGATCGTCCCGTCCGCGATTACCTGGCTGGGTTCATGGGGAAAGGCAAGGACGCCGTTACCGTGCGCCATTTGCTGTCTCACACTTCGGGGCTGCGGGCGTTCCTTCCGCTCAACACGCTCGCCGGCGATGCGGAAGATGCTCGTGAGCTTGTGATGTCAGAGCCTCTTCGATGGCGTCCCGGCGCCCGAGTTGAGTACAGCGACCTGAACGCGATGCTTCTCGGCTGGATTGTCGAAGCAGTATCGCAAACACCGTTGGACGAATTCGTCCGAGGCGAATTGCACGTCCCTCTGGGGATGAATCAGACACAATTCAATCTCCCACGTTCCGAGCGCTCACGTGCGGCGCCGATCAACGTGTGGCGTGGCCAGCCGATCAGGGGAGTGATTCACGACCAGAACGCGGCACGCTTGAATGGTGTAGCGGGACATGCCGGCCTGTACAGCACTGGACGCGAACTTGCCATGTTCGCTCAAATGCAGCTGCGTCGCGGAACTCTCGATGACGGCGTTTCCTTGCTGAGGCCGGAGACGGTGGACGCATTTACGCGCCCTGGCCCGGGCCGCCGTGCGTTGGGGTGGGCCATGAACGACACGACCAGCAGCGACGACGCTGGAACCTTGTTGTCTCCACAGGCCTATGGGCACGGTGGTTTCACGGGAACGTCGATCTGGATAGATCCGTCGCAGAACGTTTTCGTGATCTTGCTGACCAACCGTGTCTACGCGCCGCGGACGCGGCGTTCGATCACCCGGCTGAAAGCTGTGCGCGGTAGGCTTGCCGATGCCGCGTTACGCTTGAAGGAAGGATCTTGCGGCCTGCCGGGAGAAGCAGCGCGCTGCTGAGTGGGGCCTGGTCACCCACCCATTTGTCTATGCAAGCGTCAGGCCCCCCTACCATCATCTACGACGCCGAATGCGCGTTCTGCCAACGAGTGGGATGTGGCGGAGGCCATTGCACGGTCTCCATAGCCCGACGTCGGGAGAGGGGTTAAATTGCGCATATGGTCAGGCCCCAAGGAGCCGTAGATGATTGACGCAGACGCCGTACGCAAAGCGCTACGCCAGGTGAAGGATCCCGAGATCGGCCTCAACATCATAGACCTCGGCTTGGTTTACGACGTGGAGGTCGAGGACGGGGAAGTGCATATCAAGATGACACTTACGTCACCGGGATGCCCTGTGGGCCCGCAAATCATGGGCGATGCCGATCAGGCGGCTCGGATGTTGGATGGAGTGACGGGTGTGGAGGTGGAGTTGGTGTGGGAACCGTTCTGGACGCCGGAAAAGATCGATCCAAAGGTTAGGGCGTTTCTGGGGCACTGACCTCTCCTACTTGTCGCCTCCATTCACAGCCTGCAGCAGCTCGGTGGCCCCCAACGCTTGGCACTGCCACCGTTTCAAATCCGCGACTTTCGTCAATTCCTTTGTGGTGGTCGGAGCAGCTATGGCGATAGACTGTAGCGTGCCGTTGGGACAGAGTACGCCTATCTCTATTCCCAAATCGATTGCGGCACGTCGCCGCAATACCTTGAGACGTTCTACACGCTGCTGGGCGTTTCGCGATATCTTAAGACGCGTTGGCCGTTCAACCTTGGGGTACTTCTCGGCAGGTGTATCCAGACCCTTCTGTACGGCTCGTATCAGCTCATCGCCGTACCGACGGACAGAAGAGGCCGGCAATCCTCCTAAGGATCGAAGCCGTCTAAGGGTCGTCGGCGCTGACTGCGCAAGGACAGCCAGCGCTTGATTGCCCAGCACGCGGAACGGCGCACGGTCTAGGCTCGCAGCCTTGGCCTCCCTCCACTCATGCACGGCCTTCAATACGGCCAGAGATTTGCGCGGTAGTGATTTCGCGTTCTTCACCCGCAGGAATCCTTGCCCGTTTCCACCGTTGGAAGTCCACCGGATCGTCTCCAAACGTTTGAACTCTTCCTCGGCCCACTCGAGCCGGCCCCGCTTCTGCAGCCTTGTCCGCAGTTCGTCGCGCAGCCCAAGGAGATATGCCGTGTCGGAGGCGGCGTAAGAGATCATTTCGGGCGTGAGCGGACGGAGGGACCAATCAGCGCGCTGCAACTTCTTGTCTACCTTGATGCCGAAATACTTCTCCAATAGCGGGCCCAGGCCCACAGAGGGCTCTCCGAGCAACTGGGCCGCAATCCGCGTGTCGAAGACACACTTCGCCCGAAAGCCATAATCACGATCCAGCACGCGGAGATCGTAGTCGGCATCGTGAAACACAACTTCCACGGAGGAGTCGGCCAGCAAGCGTCCGATTGGCTTGAGGTTGCTGATGGTAAGCGGATCCACGATGGCGGTCCGCGACTCAGTACTCACCTGGATCAGGTAAATCCGGTCCACGTACCGGTGGAAGGACGCCGCCTCGGTATCGAGGGCGACGCGCGACTGCCCCTGCAGATGGCTGGCGAAAGCCTCCAGTGCGTCGTCGTTGGCGAGGAAGAGAGGCTCCCTGGCTGCTCCAGATTTTCTCATGACTTAACTAAACATGACACACGGGGACGCCGTGCGGGAGGGTCCCGGGCAACAGGTCAGTGCGGTTGTCTACATTTCCTCATTTCATGTGGAAACAGCCCAACCCAGTTGACTGCAACATGTTACGCTGTGATAGATAGTGTCAGTGAGCATACAGTAACGTGACACCAACAGAACACTTAATGTAAATGGAGCGGAAGTACGTTGCCTCCGTTCCCGCCCATGCACAAAGGTTAACGGCGAGTTGTGTAAGATTCGGGCCCGAGTTGGGTTGAGCCTTAACACTGCCTGCTGGCTTTGGCTACTGCGTGCTGCCTACTTTCTCCGATTCCGCTGCGAACTCCGCCAGCAAATCGTCTATGGTGCGGCTGTGGTGCATCGAGCAGAACTTCGGGCCGCACATCGCACAGAACTCCGCGCTCTTGAAATACTCCCCCGGCAGCGACTCGTCATGGTACTCGCGTGCCCGCTCGGGATCGAGGGAAAGTCTGAACTGTTCGTTCCAATCGAACTCATAGCGAGCCTTGGAGAGAGCATCGTCACGGTCACGCGCGTGGGGCCGACCGCGTGCCACGTCTGCGGCGTGGGCGGCGATCTTGTAGGCGATCACGCCTTCCCGCACGTCTGCGGCGTTGGGCAGCCCCAGGTGTTCCTTGGGCGTCACGTAGCACAGCATGTCGGCGCCGTACCAACCGATCATCGCCGCGCCAATGGCGCTCGTGATATGGTCGTATCCTGGAGCGATGTCGGTCACCAGCGGGCCGAGCGTGTAGAACGGCGCTTCGTGGCAGATCTCCTTCTCCTTGCGGACATTCATTTCGATCTGGTCCAACGGAATGTGTCCGGGTCCCTCTACCATCACTTGCACGTCGCGTTCCCAGGCACGTTTCGTCAGCTCCCCGAGCGTCTCCAATTCGGCAAACTGTGCCGCGTCACTTGCATCTGCTATGGATCCCGGGCGCAGAGAATCTCCCAGCGAAACAGTGACGTCATAGGCTCGGAAAATCTCGAGCAGTTCATCGTAATGCTCGTAGAGTGGGTTCTGCTTGCGGTGTGACATCATCCACACGGCGTGGAGCGATCCGCCACGGCTCACGATGCCGGTTATGCGTCCATGTATGAGGGCCAGGTGTTCGAGCAATATGCCGGCATGGATGGTCATATAATCCACGCCCTGCCTGGCGTGCTTTTCAATCACGTCCAGCATGTCTTGGGCGGTCAAGTCGGTGACCTGGTCGACATTCAGCACCGCTTGGTAGATCGGTACTGTTCCGATGGGCACCTCGGCCTCGGCGATGATCGCTTCACGGGTGGCATCGAGATCCCTACCGGTGGACAGGTCCATCACGGTGTCCGCCCCGTAGCGCACTGCCAACCGGAGCTTTTCGAGCTCCTCCTCAATGTCCGATGTAACGGCGGAGTTGCCGATGTTGGCGTTGATCTTCACCGTGGTCACCTTGCCGATAGCCATGGGTTTGAGCTTCCCAGCCAGGTGGTGGATGTTGGCCGGTAACGTCAATCTGCCCCGGGCGATCTCGTCGCGAACAAGGACAGCCGGTATGTGCTCACGCTCGGCTACGAACTCCATGGCGTCTGTGATCTCGCCCTGACGGGCGTAGTACATCTGGGTGGGACAGGCCTGCTTGATCATGGGACTTTCCTCCGCCGGTATTAGCCGGATCAGGTTCGAAGGGTGTAATCTCAGCCCGCCTAGCTGCGGGCACCCCCGTCTCCGAGTGGTGTAGCACAAAATCTAATCAGTGGATCTGGATGGTGCCTATGATGGCTCTTGCGTCTACCGCGACTCCAGAAAAACTTTCACACCAGTTCATCACCCCTGGGAGTTGCCATGAACGTCCGCTCCGGTCTCGCAGTCTGTCTGGTTGCGCTGAGTCCAGCCGGATCTCTCTCCGCGCAATCGGTGGAGACCGTAGTCCTACGGGGCGGCCACCTCTTCGACGGGGTGGGCGATCGGGCGGTGCCCAACAGTGGTCTGGTGATCCGTGCGGGAAGGTTCTTCGAAGTTGGTGCTCGGCTCGACGACGAAGACCTCGGCTCGGCGCGCGTCATCGAGCTGAATGATGACGAGTATGTCCTGCCCGGGTTCTTCGACCTCCACGCCCATTACGCCATCGATTTGTTCGGCCGCGGACGTGTGGACGAGCGCACCGCATACCCAGTGCTTTTTCTGGCGAACGGCGTTACGTCGACATTCCCTGCGGGGGAGATGAATCCTCTCGAGATGCGTGACCTCCGGATGCGCATCGATCGGGGTGATGCCGTTGGCCCGAGGATTTTCAATTCCGGTCCGTACTTCGGTACATCTCGGCCCGGCTGGGACCGTGACATGTCGGCCGAGCAGATCTACGCCGATGTGGACTACTGGGTGTCGCAGGGGGTGCGGGCGTTCAAGGCGAAGGGAATACGATCACACCAATTGCAGGCACTCGTCGAGCGTGCACACATGTACGGCGTCACCGTCACGGGGCATCTGGGATCCGGATTCCGGAGCACGGTCAATCCCCGGGACGCCATCCTTCTGGGCATCGATCGCGTCGAGCATTTCTTGGGGGGCGACGGGATCTCCGGCGAGCGGCCTGCCTATTCTTCGCTGGAGAGTCTTGAAACCAACACCCCGGAGTTTGCGGCGATTGCGGAGATGTACATCAAGCACAACGTATTTTTTGACGCGACGCTCTCCGCATATGGCTATTACGGCGAAAGAGATCCGGACGTTTTTGCTTACTTCGCCGATGAACAGAGCTTCCTCACGCCGTACATGAGGCAAATCATGGCGACGCGACCACCGCGGCGCGTGAGCGAGCAATTCGAGAAGATCTACTGGGTGAAGCGCAAGACGATCAAGGCCTTCTACGACGCCGGCGGTGGCCACCTCATCACGCTGGGGACCGATCACCCGAGCTGGGGCGAGTTTTTTTCGGGGTTCTCCGTTCACCGCGAGCTGCTGTCTTTTGCGCTGGCCGGAATTCCTCCCGCCGACGTGATCAAATTTGCGACGACCAATGCGGCACGCGCGCTCGGAGTCGGCGACAAACTGGGCACCATTGAGACTGGGAAGCTTGCCGATCTGGTCGTAGTGCGCGGGAATCCACTGGCAGATATCCGCAACGCGCGCAACGTGCGGTGGGTAATGAAGGCCGGCAAGATCTACGATCCCAGCCGGCTTCTAGCCTCAGTCAAAGGAACCATTGGGCCGCGAAACGCGGACGAAGAGTTGGACTGGATGCCGAGGGGACGGGCAGCGAGTAGCCAGCGCGACCGTTAGTTGGATGTTACCGGCTCCCGCCCCCAACTTCGCTCGAGCCATAGTGCGCCGCACGGCAGCGATCTGGCTCATGTTGAAGCTGGTAGTTACGGGGGGAGCCATGGCAGGCCAGGAGGTCGGAATCGAGCATCCTCTTCGGGCGGCCTTGCAGCTCGCACCGTTCGCTGCACTTGCTCTCGCCGGGCTCGTGTGCGGCCTCGTACTCCTCGATGCTGGCCGGCGCAACGAGCTGATCTTCCTCGCCAATATGGGTGTAGGCCGCGTTGTGATAGGCGCGCTGGCTGCTGGGCCGGTGCTGTTGGCAGAAGTAATCCTCGGTGCGGCGCTGTGAGTGCAACAGCCCGATTGGCTGCGGAATCAATCGGCAAGTCCTTCGGATCTCGACGCGTGCTCGCTTCAGCGTCGCTATGTGTCTATCCCGGATCGATCACGGCCCTCGTTGGTCGTAATGGGGAGGGCAAGTCGACACTGCTGAAGATTGCAGCGGGGCTGTTGCGGCCGGATTATGGTGTCGTCCGGTTTGGTGAGCACTGCTCTACCCACACACGTCTGCCCGACATGGCGAGACGGGGTCTGTTCTTTCTTCCGGAACATTCCCTGCTGTGCCGGTCCCTGACACTGGGGGAGCATCTCGGTGCCATCGAGTATCATTTTGGTGGACATGACGTGGAAAAGGCCGTAGCGTTGCTCGATATCGGTTCCCTGCTCGACCGGGTGCCCCACCAACTGTCCGGGGGCGAGCGGCGGCGTGCGGAGCTTGCTATGGCGGTAGCGCGGGGGCCCACCTGCCTCCTCGCTGACGAGCCGTTTCTGGGAATTGTGCCCAAGGACGCCGAGTTCTTGACGGAGATCTTCAAGCAACTGTCGCGTGACGGTTGTGCGGTTGCCATCACGGGTCATGAGGTGAGGTCGCTCTTCGACACGGCGGACGACGTTTTGTGGATGACGGCAGGTACTACACATGCACTGGGCACGCCTGCACGGGCCCGGGAACATGATCAGTTTGTTCGGGAGTACTTGGGGTTCGAAGCTCTGAGGTGAAAGGAGGTTTTGTGTCCACTTCTAGTCATGGCTCGCGCTTTCTGGAGATTGTAAACGACGCGAAATCGCGGATACAAGAGAACGACGTGATTTCGGTGAAGGGGCTGTTGGACGAAGGACGAGCGTTTCATCTAGTCGATGTGCGGGAGGAGGGTGAATGGAGCGCGGGGCACCTGCCCACCGCGATTCATCTGGGCAAGGGGATCATCGAACGCGACATCGAGAGGATGATACCGGATCTTGATGCCGAGATCGTGTTGTACTGTGGTGGAGGATATCGTTCCGCCCTCGCCGCAGACAGTTTGCAGCAAATGGGTTACACCAACGTCTGGTCCATGGACGGGGGCATGGGAGCGTGGCGTGACGCAGCGTACCCCGTCGTGCTGGATTGATCGCAGAACAATGCATCGTAGGAGAGATCGGCGGATTCTCGCCTGTGCGGTCGTCATTGCCGGGTGTTCGGGCCGAGCGGCCGACGCGACGTTTCAGGCCAGGGCAGTTGATGCTACGCAAATGCTCGCCGACCTGGCTTTTCTTTCTGATGACTCGCTCGAGGGACGGCTTGTTGGTTCAAAGGGCAGTCGGCTTGCGCGCGAATACCTGGAGGAGAGATTCGCACGGCTCGGACTTTCGATGTTCGATGAGTCCTTGCTGCACCGATTCGACGTAACCAGTCGTGGCGCCGAGTCGGAAGGTGTGAATGTGGTTGGATATTTGAAGGGCTCGGCCACACCGGACTGGTTCATTGTGGTGACAGCGCATTACGACCACCTCGGTATTCGCGATGGCCAGATCTATAACGGGGCCGACGACAACGCTTCGGGGACCGCCGGCCTCATGGCTCTAGCGGCGTACTTCGCCGATCACAGGCCTCGGCACTCGATGATCTTTGCAGCAGTCGATGCCGAGGAGAGGGGTTTTGGTGGATCCCGAGCCTTCGTGGAACATTCACCGGTGGGGCTGGACCGAATTGCCGTGAATGTGAACCTGGACATGGTCAGCCACAGCGACCATGAGTTGTTTGTGGCCGGAACATATCACTATCCCTTTCTGCAGCCCTTCGTGGAGCGAGTAATGGGGTACGCCGAGGTGATGCTACTGTTCGGTCACGACAGGCCGGAGCTGGGCAATGACGATTGGACCAATTCCTCCGACCATGCTCCGTTCCACGCGAAGGGGATTCCGTTCTTGTATTTCGGCGTAGAAGATCATGCGGACTATCACAAGGCGTCGGACGAATTCGAGAACATCAATTCCGACTTCTACGTGAAGGCAATGAATGCAATACTGGGTGTGATTCTGGAGTTAGATGACGATCTGCAATCCGTCATCGCGCAGCGCAAATAGGCAAGGAGTCGCGACTCGCTTGAGCCCTGAGAAAACAAGTTGTGAATGGCCGGTGGATGACGACCTCATGATCGCATATCACGATGAAGAGTGGGGCGTCCCCCTACATGATGACCGGAAACTCTTCGAGTTCCTCGTCCTCGATGCCTTTCAGGCAGGGTTGAGCTGGCGCACGATCTTGCATAAGCGCGAAAATTTCCGTCTCGCCTTCGACGGCTTCGACGCCAAACTGATAGCGCGGTACAAGAAGCGAAAGATCGGGCAGCTCCTCCAGAATGCCGGCATCGTTCGCAACAAGATGAAGATAGAGGCAACCGTCGGGAACGCCAAAGCCTTCCTGGAAGTGCAGAGCGAGTACGGATCGTTTGATTCCTACATCTGGCAGTTTGTTGGCGGTAAGCCGAAACACAATCGCTGGAGAAGCTTGAAACGACTTCCCGCGAGTACGCCCGACTCCGATCGCATGAGCAAAGACTTGAAGGATAGGGGTTTCAAGTTCGTCGGTACCACGATCTGCTACGCATTCATGCAGGCGGCGGGAATGGTGAACGATCATCTAGTGAAGTGCTTTCGCTACGAAGAGGTGCAAGCGGTGAGGTGACTATGGAACTGAGGTTCCATGTCCCAGAGGCAGAGGGTGATGTTTCAGCCCTTATCTCCCTTCCGGAGGATGTTCGCTTCGTCTATGTGCTAGGGCACAGCGCCGGAGCGGGCATGCGGCGCCGGGACGACC
>Ga0209980_10001763_pt1 | contig 11857 bp, 11 predicted proteins | sample CR02metaG_FD_183611 | JGI IMG/M metagenome (GOLD analysis project Ga0209980, IMG submission 183611) | Deep subsurface microbial communities from Mariana Trench to uncover new lineages of life (NeLLi) - CR02 metaG (SPAdes) (version 2) | ecosystem: Environmental > Aquatic > Marine > Ocean trench... | reverse complement strand
GATCAGCCGGCCGCACTCGATCAGCATGGCCGCCTGCAACGTCGCCGGGGCCGTGTTGTCGAGCGCCTCGATCCCGGCGAAGAGTTCGTCCATGGCGAAAATCTCGCGGCTGATGGTGTTGGCGCGCACGATGTCCGCCGAGGACATGCCGGTCTTTTCCTTGACCTCGTGGATGAAGGTCACGCCGACCCGGTTGATGACTTCGTTGGTCACCACGGTGGCGATGATCTCGCGATGCAGGCGGTGTTGGGCGATCTGCTCGCCGTAGGTCTCGCGCAGCGGACGCGGGAAATAATCCAACAGGCTGCGGAGCATATAGGGATCGTCCGGCAGGTCCGAGATCAGGATGTCGTCGTAGAGCGTGATCTTGGCGTAGGACGTGAGCACCGCGAGCTCGGGCCGGGTCATGCCCAGGCCCTTGGCGAAACGCTCGGCGACGGTCTCGTCGTCGGGCAGATCCTCGATGGCGCGGTCCAGTTGCCCGGCCTTCTCGAGCGCGCGCATGAAGCGCGCCATGCGGTCCAGGAGATGGGGGCCCAGCGTGCTCGACACCGTGATCGACTGGGTCTGCAGGTAATTGTCCCGCAGGACCAGCTCGGCGACCTCGTCGGTCATCCGCACCAGAAGCTCGTCGCGCTGTTTGCGGGTCATATCGCCCGCGGCCTCGACGTCGCCCAGCAGGATCTTGATGTTGACCTCGTGATCCGAGCAGTCGACCCCGGCGGAGTTGTCGATGGAATCGGTGTTCAGGCGGCCGCCGCCCTGGGCGTATTCGATGCGCGCGCGCTGGGTCATGCCCAGGTTCGCGCCCTCACCGATCACCTGGCAGCGCAGTTCGGTAGCGTCCAGGCGCAACCCGTCGTTGGCCCGGTCGTCGGCGTCCTGATGGCTTTCGTCGCGCGCTTTCACGTAGGTGCCGATGCCGCCGAACCAGAGCAGCTCGACCTTGGCCCCGAGCATGGCGGCGACCAGTTGGCTGGGTGTGAGCCGGTCGTCGCTCAGATCGAACAGCTGCTTCATTTCCGGCGAGATCGGAATCGACTTGGCCTTGCGGTCGAAGATGCCGCCGCCCTTGGAGACCAGGCTCTCGTCGTAGTCGCTCCAGGCCGAGCGCGGCAGCTCGAACAGGCGCTTGCGCTCGGCCCAGCTCCGCTCCGGGTCGGGATCGGGATCGACGAAGATGTGCAGATGGTTGAAGGCGCCGATCAGCTTGATGTGCTTGGACAGCAGCATGCCGTTGCCGAACACGTCGCCCGACATGTCGCCGACCCCGGCGACCGTGAAGTCCTCGGACTGGATGTCCTTGCCGATCTCGCGGAAGTGGCGCTTGACCGATTCCCAGACGCCGCGGGCGGTGATCGCCATGACCTTGTGGTCGTAACCCGCCGAGCCGCCCGAGGCGAAGGCGTCGTCGAGCCAGAAGCCGTAGTCGGCCGAGACCCCGTTGGCGATATCGGAGAAGGTCGCCGTGCCCTTATCGGCCGCAACCACCAGGTAGGGGTCGTCGCCATCCCTTCGGATGACGTCCGGCGGCGGCACCACCTCGCCGCCCTTCAGGTTGTCGGTGATGTCGAGCAGGCCGGCGACGAAAATCTTGTAGCAGGCGATGCCTTCCTCGAGCCAGGCTCCGCGTCCGGCCTCGGCCGGCGGCGGGCGCTTGACCACGAAGCCGCCCTTGGAGCCGACCGGCACGATGACCGCGTTCTTGATCTGCTGCGCCTTGGCCAGGCCGAGGACCTCGGTGCGGAAGTCCGCGCGCCGGTCGGACCAGCGCAGGCCGCCGCGCGCGACCATGCCGAAGCGCAGGTGCACGCCCTCGACCCGCGGGCTGTAGACGAAGATCTCCCGGAACGGGCGCGGCAGGGGCAATTCGTCCAGCGCGCGAGAATCGAACTTGAAGGAGAGGTAGGGCTTGGGGCCGCCGTCTGGGCCGGTCTGGGCGAAATTGGTCCTGAGCGTCGACTCGATGCAGTTCAGGAAGCGTCGGATGACCCGGTCCTCTTCGAGGCTGGAGACCTCCTCGAGCGCCGCTTCGATTTCGCCGAGCAGTTCCGTGGCCCGCGCTTCCGCCGCCGCCGCATCCAGGTCCCCTGGCACGAAACGGGCCAGGAACAGATCGACCAGCCAACGCGCGATGCGCGGGTTCCGGGCCAGGGTCTGCTGCATGTACTCCTCGTCGAAGGGAACCCGCGCCTGACGCAGGTACTTGCAGTAGGCGCGCAGAATTTGCACCTCGCGCGCGCGCAGGCCCGCACGCAGGACCAGCTTGTTGAAGCCGTCGTTGTCCATCTCCGCGCGCCAGACCTGGGCGTAGGCCTCGTGGAAGGCTTCTTTGACCCGGCCCAGGTCGACCGCGGCGCCGTCCTCGGTGCGCATGGCGAAGTCATGCATCCAGATCGGCTGCTCGGCGCCTTCCGGGCGCATGTTATAGGGGATTTCGCTGATCACCTTGAGGCCCATGCATTCGAGCATGGGCAGGACGTCGGACAACGGCACCGGCTCGCCCGCGATAAAGATCTTGAAGCGGAGGGTGTCCTCGCCCGCCTCGATCGGGCGATAGAGGTTCATGGCGAGCGCGCCGCCGCGCAGTGCCTCTTCGATGCGGGAGATGTCGAAGACCGCGGTCTGGGCGTTGAAGTGCTCCCGATAGCTGGCCGGAAACGCCCGCGCGTAGCGCCGCAGCAGCCTCAGGCCGCGCTCTTCGCCGCGATCCTCGATGAGCGCCTGTTTCAGGAGGTCGGCCCAGGAACGGCCGGCCTCGACCAGTTGCCTCTCGAATTCGGCGATGTCGATCTCGGGGAACTCGCCACGGGTGGTGCGGATGATGAGGTGAAGGCGCGTGAGCGCGGCGTCGCCGAGGTTGGTGGTATAGACGTCGACCTGGCCGTGCAGGGCCTCGGCCAGGATGTCCTGGAACTTGAGCCGCAGCGCGGTGTCGTAGCGGTCGCGCGGGACGTAGACCAGGCAGGAGACGAAGCGCTCGAAGGGATCGCGGCGCAGGAACAGGGCGATGCGCTGGCGCTCCTGCAGGTGCAGGATCCCCATCGCGGTGTCTAGAAGCTCGGCCTCGCCGATCTGAAACAGCTCGTCGCGCGGATAGGTCTCCAGGATGTGCAGCAGCGCCTTGCCGTCGTGGCTGTTGGGCTCGAAACCGGCGCGCTGGGCGACGTGGGCGATCTTCTGGCGCAGCAGGGGAATGGAGCTCGGCGGCCGCGAATAGGCGACCGAGGTGAACAGGCCGATAAATAGGCGCTCGCCGGTGACCCGGCCCTGGGCGTCGAAGCGCTTGACCGCGACCGTGTCCATGTGCACCCGCCGGTGCACGGTCGCGTGCCGGTTGGATTTCGTGCAGCGCAGGAGTTCGGGCTGTTTCAGGAAATCCTGAACGTCGGCCGGCAAGGCGCCGAGATTGCGTAGGCCGTCGAACACCGAGACGCTCTCGGCGCGCAGCACGCCCATGCCGCTTTCCGGCAGGACCCGGGCGAGCGCCGCCGCGCCCTCGCCCTCGAAGGCATACTCCCGGTAGCCGAGGAAGGTGTAATGGTCGTCGTCCATCCATTCCAGAAAAGCGATGCCCTCGGCGATCTCCTCCTCCGGCAGCGGTGGTGGCGATTCCTTGAGCCGCGCGACGATCTTGCGCAGCTGCTCGCGCATCTTGGTCCAGTCCTCGACGGAGGCGCGGACGTCGGCGAGGACGGCCTCCAGCGTCTTGCGGATCTCCTGGCCGCGATCGGCCGATAGCTCGCTGATCTGGATGTGCATGAAGGATTCGTCGACCGCGCCCTCGCACGCCTCGCTGGGCTGGCAGAGCGCCGTAACCGCGCCCTGGGCGTCGCGGACCAACCGGACGATCGGGTGGATGATCAGGTAGACCTCCAGGCCGAGCTGATTGAGCGCCGCGGTCACCGAATCGACCAGGAACGGCATGTCGTCGTTGATGATCTCGACGATGGTATGGGACGACTTCCAGCCCTGTTCCTCGGGCTTCGGGCTGTAGACCCGGACCTTGGAGACCCCGAGCGGCCGGGTCTGGCCGTGGTTCCACAGGGCCAGGGCGGCGCCATAGAGGTTGTCCGGTTTCTCGCTCAGGATGTCATCCGGCGGCACGTTAGCATAAAACTGGCGCAGGAAGCGTTCCGCGGTTTCGACGCGGGCCGCCTCCAGGCGCTCGCGCAGGCGCCCGGCAACCCGGTCGATCAGGTCGTCCTTGAGCTGTTCCGCCTTGATAACCATGACCCGGTTCCCCCCGCTGGATCCCGCCCCACTAGAGCGGATCGACCGCGTGAATCCGCTCTACCCTAGTGATGGTGACCGGATTCACAGGATCGGTCGTACCCGGATCGCGGGTTCGATCGATCCCAATCCGGTCTAGGAACGCATGAGTCCAAACAATTTAGCAACCATTTCTGACTAAATGGCGAAGACCGCCACAGCGGGGCGCGGCGAAACCTCCTGTTAACCCCGCTTTGGTTCCATGCACCCGGGCGCGGAGCGTTGCCCAGGGGATGTGCCGAAAAAGGAGTTGGGAACATGTTGATGGGCGAGGTTCGGGCCGAGGGCCTGTTGCGGGCGATCGATCCGGTGGTGCGCGCGGGCCTGTCCTTGAAACAGGAAGACGCGATCCGCGCGGCCGCCCGGCAGGACTCCTGGAAACGTCATCCGGTCGACATCCGCCTGGCCCTGCCCACGCCTTTCGGCCGCTTCTACCTGGCCCTGGTCGGTGGCCGGGAGTACCGCAGCGCCGCCCGGCTCGCCACCGAACGCAACCACCACCCCCTGACCAGCGCCGGCACCCTGGCGATGGTCGGCACCTTGATTGTCGTGCTCGCTCTGGCCGGTTTGGCGCTCTATAGGATCTTCGCCGGCACCCCCCTTCCGTGACCCGGCGGCGGGCTGCTTGGTCCGCAAACGCTAACGCTGGGTGATGGCGGCGATCAGCGCGAATACCGTCATCGGCAGGCCCCAAACGATGGCCCGGGCCTCGGCGGCCGGACCCCAGAGATCGGGCAACAGCCTCTGAAAGGCCCCCTGGGCGGTCTGGATCGGGGTTTGATCGACTGGCGCGGCGGCGAAGACGCCGCTGGCCAGGAGGCCCTGGACGAGGTCGGTCACCAGGACCGCGGTCCATAGGACCATCATGAAGATCATCAGGTAGTGGACGATCCGGAGCATGGCGGTGACCTCCATCCTTGGCCCGAAGTTGTGGCGGGCCCATCACGCCGGCCCAGGGCCCGAGCCGTGGCGCGGCCGCCTCCGGCCACTACGCGCCCGGCCATCATAGCGGGTCCGGCGGCGCGGCCAAGCCCGCCGGTGCGGGCCGTGCCGCGCCCGCTTGCCAAAGGTCCTTGATATCAATCGGAATCGTCGCCGGGTTTGCTCCGGCGCCGCGCCGCGCGTCCCTTGAACAGGCGCGTCATCAGGCGCGCGGCGGTGCGGCGTTCCGCCGCCGAGGGGCCCATGCGCCCGAGAATTTCCAAGAGGCCGGCCTCGTCGTCCGCGGGCGGACCAAGGGGTGGGCCAGAGGGTGGGCCAGAGGGTGGGCCAGAGGGTGGACTAGAGGGTGGACTAGAGGGCGGACCGGCAAGGTCGTCAGGCGAGCGCCGGGCCCCTGGCACGGGCGGGGACACCCGCCCGGCCGGGTCCGGCTCCGCCGCGCCGGGGGCGCCCGCCGCAGCCGAATCCAGGGCCCGCAGCGACGCGCCGATAGCCTTCAGCATGTCGGCCAGTTCGGCGGTATCGCGCCGCACGTCTTGCCCGGACTCGCCGGGCTCGTTCGGTGGCCCGGGCGGTGCCTCGGGTGGCGACCCAGGTGGTGGCGCAGGTGGTGGCGCAGGTGGTGGCGCGGATACTGCCGCCTCCTTCCCGTACGCGTACGTAGTATTTTTCGGCGGTAAATCGGGGGGTTCGCCCACGGCGCCCGCCGTGGCGGGATCCCTAAGGACATCACCCGGCGCCGCGCTTTCCGGCCCCGCCGCCGAAACCGACGGCCCGGCGTCGGGGGCAGTCGGCACATTCTTGGGCGCCATCCCCCCGGGTCCGATTGGCCCGGGACCGAGTGGCTCGAGACCGTTTGGGCCGGGATCGCTTGGGCCGGACAGGGGCGGGCCGGATGCCGGCGGAACCGATGCCGGCCGGACGGACACGGGCGCGAGCGGGGCCGGAACCGGCGGGGCGGTCAGACGCTCGATCAAGGCCTGGGTTCGCTGCCGCTGTGCCTGGTCCTGCTGCCGCAGCACCTGCTCGCGCTGCTGCATCTCCCGGAGGTGGCGCAGTTCGTCCATGAGCTGGTCGAGGCGCTGGTTGAGCCGCGCGTTGTCGCGCAGCAGGCGGCTCAGTTCCACCTTTTGGAACTCGACCACCAGCGGCAACGAGGGTTCGCCGGGCTCCGGCGCCGCGACGCGCCGCCTGGAGTCCCCCTGGCTCGGCCCCTCGCCGCGGCTTCGAGCCGATGCCGGACGTTCGCGCGCCTGTTCGAATCGGCCGGGCGGCGTTTGTTCGGTTCCAGCACGCGCTGTTCGCTGGGCCGGGTTCGGGGCCTCTTCGAGCACCACGAAAAGCCGGCCGCTCTGTTTGAAACCCCTTATTTTTCCGCGGTTTATCCGCATTCTCAAGGCATCGGAGCTGATCCCGAGGCGGGCCGCGGCCGCCGCCAGAGGCAGGGCGTCGGAGTCGCTTTGTTCGGTTTGGTTCACATCCGAACTGTAACACGGCGTTCGGCCTTGTCCATTCGAATTCCGGGCGGATTCCGCCCGCTCGCCGGCCTAGAGGGTGATGTCCGGGTTGACCGTGACGTCCAGATCGACTGCGAGGGTCGCCAGACCCTGGGTATAGACGTGGAAGGCGCCGACGACCCCGCCGTCGGTCCAACCGGTGCCGGCCTCGAGGCTGTCGCCGACATCGCCCGAGACGGTCAGGGTACCGGGCGCGTTCATGTCGAGCACGTCCAAGGCATCCAGTGTGAGGCGGGTGCTCGCGCCGTCGCCCGACATATCGACGCGCTCGATGCTGGTGATAGCGCCGGAATAGGAGGTCAACCGGACATCCCCGCCGCCGGCGAGCAGCGTGTCGTTGCCGGCGCCACCGTCGAGCGTATCTTTGCCGTTGCCGCCGTCGAGCCTGTCGTCGCCGGCGCCACCGAGCAGCGTGTCCTGGCCCGCGTCGCCGATCAAGGTGTCGGCGCGCCCCTTGCCGGTCAGGCTGTCGTCGCCCGCGTGGCCGCGCAAGCTGTCGTCGCCGGCACCGCCAGCCAGCACGTCGTGGCCCGCGCCACCGATCAGGTTCAGGTTCCCGCCGCCACCGCCGCCACCGGGGGTCGGCCCGAAGGTTCCGAACGCCGCCGCCGAATCCGGGCCGGCATCGCCGTGCGCGTCCAGAAGGGCCGCAAACTGGCCAGAAGGGCCGCAAACCGGACGGTGCCGGGCGGGGCGTTTCCTTCGCGCGCATCGTCGCCCTTCGGCGCGCCCCGGCCTCTCGAGTCCACCGGGCCTTCCGGGTCGGCCTCCCCATCGCCGTCCAGGTCCGGCGCGCTGAAGGCCGCGCCGGCGGCGGCCGGGGGCGGCGGCACAACCGCCTCCTCGGAGCCACGGCCTCCTCGGAGCCACGGCCGGCCTGGGTCTGGGCGGCCGCCGGGACCGTCTCGCCGTCCTCGGCGCCATCCTCGGCGACCTCGGGCTCCGCCTCCGGCTCCGTCTGCGGCGCGCGCAACGGCAGGTTCATGAACTGGGCCAGGCTGAGCGCGGTCAGATCGGCCGGCAGGCCGCCGCCCCAGGGCTCGGCGCGGGCAGGGCCTCCTGAGGCCGGTCCCGGTCCCGGGGCGCGTGGCCGTGGCTCAATTCACCGAATATTGAGACTTGGCGGCGAGAATTCCTGCGGCCCCCGGGGGGGGCCATGGGTTTCTGACCACCAACCAGCACCGGAGCGCTTGCCTTGAAGTACCTACGGCCCTTTCTCGCAGTATACGGAACCGGCGCTCTCGGCACTTTCGCGTGGCTGTTCTTCGCGCTGTCCGGGATCTCCGCCTGCGCGTCGGGCACGCAGTCATGCCGGATCGTGGTCGGCCTGACCGGTCAACTGGCCTTGGTCTGGCCCGCCTATTGGGGCGGCCGGATCACGGGCAACGCCGCCATGACGCCCGTGGTGCCGGTCGAGGTGGCGGCGATCGCGGTCCTGGTCTTCGTGGTCGTTCTGCTTTTGGCCCAGGCCTACACGTTGATCCAGCGGTCCGGTTCCAGCGCGCCATGCGACCGACCGCTGATCCGCACCGGCGAGCCCAACCGCCGCAATCAGAGTCGGCCCTGAGGCGGGCCCCGCGGCGCCCGATCCGAGACCGGCGGCACCCCGGCGACACCGGCCCGCCCCCGCGTCGTGCCCGCAAAAAAAGACCCGGCCCCGGGGATCGCCAGGGCGTAGATGATAGCCTTTTGATACCAAAGGTCCTTGATTTTGACCTCAAGACTCAGATCGAGGCCGCGGTCGGCTTCACGATCTGACTCGCGCGCAAGCCCTCCCAGGCTCGCCGGGCCAACCGAAAACGGCGGCCCAGTGGGGCCACCGAATCTACCGCTCTGTAAACCTAGGAAAATTGGAGCGGGCGATCGGATTTGAACCGACGACCCCAACCTTGGCAAGGTTGTGCTCTACCCCTGAGCTACGCCCGCATCCGGTTCCTGGAACCAGAGGCGAGATAATACCTTTCCCGCCGCTTTGCAAGGTTCTCGCCGAGCGCCCGGACCCGAGCCGGGCCGATATCGAATTCGGCTTGCACCCGGGGCCCCGGCGCGGCTATGAGGCCCGCGACGAGATCGGCCCACCCCCGAACCCCGCGAGCGCGCGCGCCATGTCCGATAGCCCTCCCGCCCAGCCACCGACCAGCCCCGAGGCCCTGCTCGCCCGCCTGGCGGAGCTCGACATCGCGGTTTCGAGCTTCTCGCACCCGCCGGTCTTCACCGTGGCGGAGGCCAAGGCGCTGCGCGGCGAGCTCGACGGCGGCCACATCAAGAACCTGTTCCTGCGCAACAAGAAGGGCGCCATGTGGCTGGTCACCTGTCTGGAGGACCGCGACATCGACCTCAAGGCGTTGGGCCAGGCGCTCGGCGCCGGACGTTTCTCCTTCGCCAGCGCGGCGCGCCTGATGACCTATCTGGGCGTGCTGCCCGGCGCGGTCACGCCTTTTGCCGTCATCAACGACACCGAGGGCAAGGTCCAGGTGGTGCTCGACCGGGCCGTGCTCGACTGCGATCCGGTCAACGCCCATCCACTGGTCAACGACCGGACCGTGGCCGTCGCCCCCGGGGACCTGGTGCGCTTCCTGGAAGCCGTCGGCCACCCGCCGCGGATTCTCGATCTTGGAAACCTTTGACCATACCGCCCCCCGGTTCTTCGATCCGGCCCCAGCCTTGCGCGGCCCCATGAAAAGCGCCATGTATGGACGGGCTCAACCACGGGCGAACCCTGTCATGGAAACCATCATCGGGAGCAACGGTTCGGGCGACGGCCAACCGCCCGCCGACCTGATCAAGGACAGCGACACCGCGCGCTTCGCCCAGGACGTCATCGAGGCCTCGATGACCACGCCGGTGATCGTCGACTTCTGGGCGCCGTGGTGCGGCCCCTGCAAGCAGCTAACCCCGGCCTTGGAAAAAGCGGTCCAGGCAGCGCGCGGCGCGGTCCGCCTGGTCAAGGTCAACATCGACGAGAACCAGAGCCTGGCCGCCCAGTTGCGCGTCCAGTCGGTCCCGGCGGTCTATGCCTTCTTTCAGGGCCAGCCGGTCGACGGCTTCGTCGGCGCCCAGAGCGAAAGCCAGGTCAAGAGCTTCATCGAGCGCCTGGTGGCCCAGAGCGGCGCGGCGCTCGGCCCGTCGCCGGTCGATCAGGCCCTGGAGCAGGCCCAGACCGCCCTCGACGGCGGTCAGCCGGCCGCCGCCTCGGCCCTCTACGGCCAGGTCCTGCAACACGAACCCGACAACGAAGCCGCCCTGGCCGGCATGGTCCGCTGCTATCTGGAATCCGGCGACACCGTGGCGGCACGCGGGATGTTCGACGCGCTGACCGAGGAGATGGCGGCGAAACCCGCCTTGGTCTCGGTCAAGGCGGCGCTCGAGCTGGCCGAGCAGACCGCGGAGAGCGGCCCGCTGACCGAGCTTGAAGCCCGGGTGGCGTCCAATCCGGCCGATCATCAGGCGCGCTACGACCTGGCCATCGCGCTGCATGCGGCCGACCAGCGCGAGGCCGCGGCCGAGACGCTGATCGAGATCATGCGGCGCGATCGCAAATGGAACCAAGAGGCCGCGCGCCACCAGCTGCTCAAGTTCTTCGAGGCCTGGGGGCCGACCGACCCCATCACCCTGAGCGCGCGGCGCCAGCTGTCGTCGCTGCTGTTCTCTTGAGCCGGTTCTCATGAGCCCATTGTCATGAACGGGGGCGCGTTTCGGCCCGGCTTCGAGGACCTGCCGCGGGTGGTTCCCATCTTTCCGCTGCCCGGGGTGCTGCTGCTGCCCGGCGGGCGGCTGCCGCTCAACATCTTCGAGCCGCGCTATCTGGCCATGCTGCGCGACGCGCTCGCCGGCGAACGGGTGATCGGCATGATCCAGCCCCGCGAGGAGGCCGCCGACGTCGGCACCGCCAAAGTCTACCAGACCGGCTGCCTGGGTCGCATCACCGCCTTCAGCGAGACCGACGATGGCCGCTACCTGATCACGCTCACCGGGCTGATCCGCTTCAACGTGACGCGCGAGCTGCCGCCCATGGCGGGCTATCGCCGCGTGACCGCCGGCTACGACCGGTTTCGCCGCGATCTCGAGGACGGCCCGGAGGACGGCGCTGCGGACGGCGCGGGTGGGGCGGATGGCGCGGCCGGGGCGGCCGGGGCAATCGACCGGGCGCGCTTGCTGGAAACCTTGGGCTTCTATTTCGAGGCCCAGGGGATCGAGGGCGACTGGACGGCCATCGAGGAGACCGGAGACGCCGCGCTGGTGACCACGCTGGCCATGCTCTGCCCGTTCGCCGCGCCGGAGAAACAGGCGCTGTTGGAGGCCATGAGCCTGCCGGAGCGCGCCCGCGCGATGACCGCGATCATGGAGATGGCGGTCCACGAACCGGGCGGCACGGGCCCCGCCCATTGACCAGAGGCCGATGGACCAGGGGCCCAGTGCCGAGAGAGGGAACGGCGAAATGAACGAAGCCAAAGCGGACGTCGATCCGAAACTGCTCGAGATCCTGGTCTGTCCGGTGACCAAGGAGACGCTCGAATACGACGCCGCCGCGCAGGAGCTGATCAGCCGCAAGGCCGGGCTCGCCTATCCGATTCGCGACGGTATCCCGATCATGCTGCCCGACGAGGCACGCCAGTTGGACGAGTGAGAAGATGACGACAGCCTTAGAGACGAAACACTGGCCGGAGGAAGTCCGCTACGTCTCCGCCGACAAGCGCCTTGAGGTCGGCTTCGACAACGGGGTGCGGTTCTCCTACCCGGCGGAGCTGTTGCGCGTCGAAAGCCCCTCGGCCGAGGTCCAGGGCCACAGCGCGAGCGAGAAGAAAATCGTCGCTGGGCGCAAGCACGTCGGGATTATGGAGATCGAGCCGGTCGGCAACTACGCGATCCGAATCAGGTTCGACGATCTGCACGATACCGGCCTGTTCTCCTGGCAGTACCTCTATCAGCTGGGCGAGAATCAGGACGCGATCTGGCAAACCTACCTGGACGCCATCGAGGCCCAAGGCCTGTCGCGCGAACCCGAACGCCGCAGTTAATACCAAGGATTAGCGAACCAGCGAACCTTCGACCAATCTGTCGATGAAGGCCTGGATGCGGGCCGCGTTGACGCCGAGGTCGCTGACCCCGGCGCGCGACGCCGAGCG
>Ga0209980_10001761_pt1 | contig 11860 bp, 11 predicted proteins | sample CR02metaG_FD_183611 | JGI IMG/M metagenome (GOLD analysis project Ga0209980, IMG submission 183611) | Deep subsurface microbial communities from Mariana Trench to uncover new lineages of life (NeLLi) - CR02 metaG (SPAdes) (version 2) | ecosystem: Environmental > Aquatic > Marine > Ocean trench... | reverse complement strand
CGTCCTCCTGCTTCGATCTCATCGTGAGCTTTCAGGTGATCGAGCACCTGACCGACCCCACAGAGTACTTGAGATCGATCGCGCGCTTTCTTGCTCCGGGCGGAACCGCCCTGATCACGACCCCGAACCGACTCACATCCGATGGCGAGAATCCGTACCACGTGCACGAGTACCTGGCGGATGAGCTGGCCGAGTGCCTGAGTGGCCATTTCCATAAAGTCGAGATGAGAGGGGTTGGAGCATCGCCGCCGGTGGCACGCTACCTCGACGCCAGGCTGCGGCACATTCGACGGATCACGCGACTCGATCCCCTGCGGCTGCGCCGACGTATCCCGCGCGGGCTTGCTGAGTGGCTCTTCGCACGCTTCGCCGTTCTGGTGAGGCGCGGAATCCAGGCCGGAGAGGGGCTGCCCGAGGTGAGCTGGCGCGACTTCCCGATCGGCCCGGTCGACGACGCGTGCATCGATCTGCTCGCCATCTGTCGCGAGCCCATCCCACCCAGTACGGCATGAGATCCCGCAGGCTTCACGCGGGCTCGGGTGGGTTCGGCGCGCTCGTCATGATGAGCATCGCCATCGCGCTGGGAGGGCTCGGGTGCTCCAGCACAGCAGCCCCGGAGCGCATCGTCCTCATCGTCGTCGACACCCTGCGACGCGATTACCTCGGCTGCTACGGAGCCAAGGGGCGTACACGCAACATCGATCGACTGGCCGAGAACGGCCAGCTCTTCACCAACGCCTTCTCTTCTTTCCATCAGACCACGATGTCCATGGGAGCGCTCTTCACGGGACGAACACCGAGCCTCGAGTCCGGAGGGGGTCGGGTTCTCGATTGGAACGGACGAAACTGGTGTGGCCTCTCGCGCTTCGCAGATCCTTCTGGGGAGGAGGGCTGCATTCCGAAGTCCGTGCGCACTCTGCCCGAGTTTCTGCGAGAGGCCGGCTACTGGACGATCGGAATCGCCACCAACCAGCTTCTCTTTCGACCCGCGGGCTTCGAGCGGGGCTTTGACGACTGGGTCGAGCATGGCAGGAGATCCTCCTGGAGGGAAGTCAACCAGGCCGCTCTCGAGGCGGTTGCGCGGCGGGCACGAGACAAGTTCTTTCTTTACGTGCACTACATGGACGTACACGATCACAGAAGGGGGAGCTGGTCGTACACGCGGTCGGTCTCTCAGGTGGATCGCGGCGTGGGTGAGCTGCTCGACGCGCTGGAGGAGCGGGCGCTGCTCGAGGACGCGGTCGTCGTCTTGGCCTCCGACCACGGCGAGAGACTGAAGGAGACCCACCTGACGCAGGGCCAGGCCGGCCACTACGGGAACCCGTCCTTCGAGGAGGTGCTTCAGGTTCCGCTGATCGTTTCCCCAGCCCGCTTCGAGGACACCACCCAGCCGGTGCGAAGCGAAGATGTGTTCCGGCTCATTACCGGCCTCGCTGGTGTCCGGAGCGAGTCCGCACACGCGCTCGAGCCCGAGGAGCTCTTTACGAGCGAGGCAGGCTGGCGGACCTACCGCCAGGGACGCTGGAAGAGTCTCGTGTCACGGTTCAGAGGTGAGCATCTCCTGGTCGATCTCGTTGACGACCCGGGCGAGAAGCAGGACGTGGCCGCTGAGAACCCTGCGATCGTGGCGGAGCACGCCAAGCGAATCGCGTCGCTCAGTCGTGCGCTAGCGGCATCGAACCCGCCTCCGAGCAAGCTCACCGCTGAAGACCAGAGGCGCCTGCGTGCGCTCGGCTATCTCGAGTAGCTCGGACCGCTCATTTCGGTACCGCGAGGGGCGGGAAGATCAGTCCGTTGGTGAACACGGCGGCAGCGGCCAGCCCCGCAAGGGCCGAGATCACCAAGGCGGCGACCCGCATCCGCGCGCCCATCAGGCCCGCTCCGCGGGCGAAGAAGACCGCCGCCGGCGTCGCGAGTGGCAGCAGGTAGGAGGCCTTGACCGCTACTGCCGAGGGCGCCCTGATCGTGAAGGCGATGAAGGCGAGCAGGCCCAGGCTGGTCATGACTACGAGCGGCGCATCCGCCGTGCGGCCCCGTCGTCGAATCAGCTCCCGCAGCGCGATGAAGAACCCCACGAGGAACAGCGCGGTCGGAACGATTCCGAGTAACGTGAGGAGGCGTCCCGAGTAGATCCCATCGCGGTGGAACTCGATCGGGATCCGATGTCTGAACGCGTCATACCATACAGACGCGTAGGTGAGCCCCCAGATGTTCGTCATCGCAGGATTGCGATTGTCCAACGACCCCTCCTGGCCTCTCACGTGAAAGAGCGTCGGACGCCAGAGGCTCTCGGGGTTGAGCCAGAGATAATCCCAGACCCGACGCTCGCGGATGATGAACCTCTCCTCCGCGCTCTTCATAGGTTCGAGGTTCCGGGTCATGGGAACCGGAGAGCCCGTGAGCACGATGTTGCGCACGTAGACAGGTCCAGCGATGATCGCCCCCGCGACACCACACAGCACGAGCGCGCGCAGCATCCTGCGGTCGAAGTCGGCTCGAGCGAACGGAACCACGCAGGCTGCAGCTACGAAGAGCCCGGTATACTTCGTGGCCAGCGCGAGCCCGGCCATCAGCCCCGCGACGGCCGCCATGCGTAGATCGCGCGGGTCCGCCTGGAGCCTCACGAGCGCGAGCAAGGCCAGCGCCCCCAGCCCGACTCCCAGCGCCTCGTTTCCCACCGCCGTCGCGGCCATGAGAGAGACAGGCACGAAGAGAACGAGCGCAGCGGCGACACTCGCCACGGTCAGGCTCCCATCGAGGCGAAGCACGAGCAGAAAGCCCACGAGTCCTGCGGCGAGCATGAAGAGCGCGCTGATCTCCCGTACGCCCAAGAGCGCAGCGGGGATCCCGAGCGGGCGCACAGCGGACCATACGAGGGTCCCGAGCAGGTAATAGAGCGGCGGATGGAACGTGGACCAACCCTCGAGGGGATGAGGCAACCGCTGCTCGTGCACCAGCGTGAGGACGTACTCGAGGTGATGCGTGGCATCGTATCCGACGAGGCCACCGATCGTAGCTGCGTTCCAGGAGTAATCGGCGGCGGCCACCAGGAGAAGTCCGGAGATGGCCAGGGCGGCGCGGCGGCGCTTGAGCCCGGGGGCCGATCTCCGCCCCGCGGGCGTCACGGAGGATGTCGAGCACTGCGGCTGAGCTGAACGCTTCTGGCGCCGCGAGCCTGCTCGGGACTTCTTTGACACAGGGATCCGGACGCCCCCGGTCGCTACTCGGTCTCGAAGCAGGCGCGGAGCACATCGATCATCGGTTGCACGTCGCCAGTACCCGCCACCTCCCGACAGGAATGCATGGAAAGCATCGGATTCCCGACGTCCACCGTGCGAATCCCCACTCGAGCCGCACTGATCGGGCCGATGGTCGAGCCGCAGGGAAGATCGCTCCGGCTCACGAAGTGCTGCGGCTCGATATCGAGTCCCGCGCAGAGCGAAGTGAAAAACGCGGAGCTGCTGGCGTCGCTCGCATAGGCCTGGTTCGCGTTCACCTTGATCACGGGACCGGCGCCGAGCACGGGACGATGCCCGGGCTCATGCCGGTCGACATAGTTCGGGTGCACAGCGTGGGCCATGTCGACCGATATCAGCATCGAACAGGCCAGCGCACGTGCCAGACCCTGGGGCTCCCCGCCCTTGTAGCCTGTCACCACGCGCTCGAGGGTATCCAGCAGGAAGGGCCCTGCGGCGCCGTGAGCGCTGCGGCTGCCGATCTCCTCGTGATCGTAGAGCACGACCACCCGCGTGAGGTGCGGCGCCGCAGCCTCTGCGGCTGTCGTGAGCGCCGAGAGCGCGGCGTGACACGACGCCAGGTTATCCAAGCGCGACGCATGGACGAACTCGCCGCGGGAGCCCGAGACGCTGGCGGGCTGCGTATCGTAGAGCATGAGATCGAATGCCAGGATGTCTTTCGGCTCGACCTCAGCCAGCGATTGCGCCCGCAGCTCGGTCGCCACCAGCTCCGCCAGCGCCGGGCTGTCTTCCAGACCGATGATGGGTGCGGCATGCTGTTGCGGGTTCAGCTTGAGGCCTTCCGTCTTGATCTCCCGAGACAGGTGAATCGCCAGATTGGGGATGCGCACCAGGGGTCGAGCGAAGTCCAGCAGCACGCTACGCGGCGGCGCGCGCAGGCTCACACGACCCGCGAGCGAGAGGTCCCGGTCCAGCCAGGTGTGGAGCAAGAGCCCCCCGTAGGGCTCGACCGCGAGCTGCCGGTAACCGTGCCCGGAGACATCCGGGCGCGGCTTAAGCCGCAGATTGGGAGAGTCCGTATGGGCACCCAGGATGCGGAAGCCACCCGAGATGGGCGACGCATCTCCCAGGGCAACCGCCGCCAGGCTTCCGTCACCCCGCACTACATGGAAGCGATCTCCCGCGGAAAAGCTCCAAGCCTCGGTCTCGAGCAGGCGCCGGAACCCGGCGGCCTCCAACCGACGCGCAGACTCCGCCACCGCATGGTAGGGGGTGGGCGAGCGATCGATGTAGCTCAGCAGATCCGCCACCCAGTCCGTCATGCTTGCCAGGTTAGCTCGGGAATCACGCGGCTTCAGCCGCCGAGCCGAGGAATAATCTCCTTACCGAAAATCTCGCAGAGCTCTCGAGTGGGTGCGGAGATCATGCACGAGCGCACGCCCCAGCGTTCCCGGCGCTCCGCGATCGTGGCGAGAATCTCTTCGGGGGTGCCGATCAGGGTCATGGGGTGGGCGCGCAGCGTAGCCTCATCCACCTGGACCATGGCCGCGGCCCCGCGGATCACCTGCTCGGCTTCGCTCGCGCTCTCGGTGACCCGACACAGGGGCACGAAGAGCATCACCTCGATCTCGTCGGGGGAGCGACCGGCCTCTTCTGCCGCCTGTCTCAGAAAGGCCACGCGTTCCTCGAAGCGCGCCGCGTCAAAGCTCCGGACGGCAGCGGGCTCGATACGGCCACTCGGCGCGGGCGGGATGAGCGAGACGATGTCGGCGTGGCGTCCGGCCAGCCGCAGAATGCGATCCCCACCGCCGCCGATGTGGAGCGGCGGACGGGGCTGCTGAACGGAAGTCGGCAGAAGTACAAAGTCGCGTACCTGGTAGAACTCCCCCTCCAGGGTGACCTCCCGTCCCTCCAGCGCCGGCAGAACGATAGCGAGCGCCTCCTCCAGCATCCGAATGCGAACGCCCGGTTTGGGGAAAGGAAGACCCGTGCGCCGGAACTCCTCCTGCATCCAGCCCGCTCCGAGTCCCAGCTCGAGTCGGCCCTGCGAGATCTGATCCACGGTCGCCGCGATCTGTGCGGTCAGGCAAGGGTGCCGGAAGAGGTTACACATCACGGCTCCCCCCACCCGGATGCGTTGCGTGTGCGCGGCGAGCGCCGCCACCGTGGTCCAGGACTCGCCGATCCCCTTGCCGCTGATCCGCTGCTCGCCCGTATAGAAGTGGTCCGGCACCAGTACCGCTCCGAAGCCCGCGCGCTCAGCGGCCTGCGCGCGCTCTCGCAGGTCCTCGAAGTCCTGGTCCAGAACGAGCTGGGCCACGAAGCGGAACCCAGGTGCCGTCATGCGCCGACCCTCCACGCCCCAAACAGGCAGCCCGATTCTACACCCCGGGGCCGCTCATGTAGAATGCGGGTCGTCGAAGATCCAGTCACGAGAGGAAGGAGAGCCGTGTCCACCGTCGCCACCATCGCAGAGAAGGATCCGGATCGCATCGCCGTGATCTACGGAAACGGGGAAACCGTCGAGACGTACGGGGAGCTCGAGCGGCGCTCGCGGCAGATCGCGCATGGCCTGCGCAGGTGGGGTCTCGAGCCGGGCGACAGCCTGGCCGTCCTGCTGGGGAACGAGGCGGGGCTCTTCGATTTCTACTGGGCGTGCTTCCGCACGGGACTGTATCTCACCCCCGTCAACTGGCACCTGTCCGAAGCCGAGGTGTGCTACGTCGTCGACAACTGCGACGCCAAGGCCTTCGTCGCCGGGGCCATGTTCGAGAAGCTCGCCAGCGCGGTCGGCAGCCAGGTGCCGAAGCTGAAGACCAAGCTCTCTCTGGGGGGAGAGATCGAAGGCTTCCTGCCCATCGAGGAAGCGCTCGCCGACATTCCCGAGGACGAGCCACTCGCGAACCAGCTAGAGGGCTCCGTCATGCTCTACTCCTCGGGCACGACGGGCTTTCCCAAAGGGGTGCGCCATCCCCTGCCCAACAAGCCGGCGGGGGATCCGGCGGTCGCGCGGGCCAGCAGCGCCTTCATGCTGATGTTCGGCATCGGGGAGAACGATCGCTACCTCTGTCCGGCACCGCTCTACCACGCGGCGCCGCTCACGTTCTCGGCGGCCCAGCATCGCCTCGGCTCGACGGCGGTGGTGATGCAACACTTCGACGCCGAAGAGGCGCTGCGCATCATCCAGGACCAGAAGATCACCTCGTCCCAGTGGGTCCCGACCCATTTCCGCCGCATGCTTCAGCTGCCAGAGAAAGTGCGGAAGCAGTACGACGTCTCGAGCCTGAAAATTGCGATCCACGCGGCGGCGCCCTGCCCCATCCCCGTCAAACGAGAGATGATCGAGTGGTGGGGCCCCATCATTGTGGAGTATTACGCCGGCACCGAAGGGGGCGGAACCCTGATCCGCTCGGATGAGTGGCTCGAGCATCCGGGGTCCGTTGGACGCCACTGGACCGGAGCCAAGATCCACATCCTGGACGACGAGGGCAAGGAGGTTGAGACGCCGCAGGCGGAGGGCACGATCTACTTTGAAGCTCCCGAAGAGGGCACTCGACGATTTCGATACTACAAGGACGACAAGAAGACCGCAGACACCTACCGTGGAAACATCTTTACGCTCGGCGATATCGGTTATCTAGACGAGGAGGGCTACCTCTACCTGACCGACCGCAAGTCGAACATGATCATCTCGGGCGGCGTCAACATCTACCCTCAGGAAACCGAGAACTGTCTTCTCACCCATCCCAAGGTAGACGACGTGGCCGTGATCGGAGTTCCGAACGAGGAGATGGGTGAGGAGGTGAAAGCGGTCGTCACTCTGGTTCCGGGTGTGCAGCCGGGCCCCGAGCTCGAGCGCGAGCTGATCGAGCACTGCCGCTCCGCGATCGCCCACTACAAGTGTCCGCGCTCGATCGACTTCGCCCAGGACCTGCCCCGTCTGCCGACGGGCAAGCTGCTCAAACGAAAGATCCGCGAGAAGTACTGGAAAGGGAGCGAGGGCCGCTTGCTCTAGGAGAGTCAGTACACCTTGTGGGTGGGGACTTCCTTGCGCTCGTAGGTGTAGTCGATGACCGTCCCCTCGTGGTCGAAGATGACCTCCAGCGTGTCGCGCGTCTTGTTGGAGTAGGCGATGTCCACAGGCGGGTAGTAGGTATGGACCCCGAAGATGGACGCGATCGAGCGCCCGATCTTGGCAAGCGAGCGCGTGTCCCGCCGCGTCTCCTCTTCGTAGACGTAGCCCCACTGCGTCCCCCCAGAGCCCCACACGCGCACCGTGTTCGGCTCCCCGAAGAGCTCCTTCACCTCCACCATCGTCGTGTAGCCGAGAATGATCTTGGGCACCGCATCGACGTTGAAGCGTTCGCCGCGGCTGGCACAGGCAAGGCAGACGACCAGGGCTATGACAGAAGCCGCCCGCAATGTCGACGGCTGGCTGCTTTCGATCACCCGGCGCCCGCGGTTTTCTGCAGGTAGTAGCGCACGAGCTCGAAGCGGTCGTTGCCCCAGAACATCTCGTCTCCGACGAACATCGTCGGCACGCCGAAAACACCACGTTCGATGGCTTCCTGCGTGTCCCGCTGGAGACGCTGGCCCACGTCATCCGAGCGCGCGCGTTCGAGCGCTGCATCGGCGTCCAGACCCGCAGCCTGGAGCAGGCTTCGCACCAGCTCGGGCTGAGAGATGTCACGCGGCTCGGCCCAGCGTGCGCGATAGGCGGGATAGTGGAACTCGCGGAACCGGCCCTCGTCCTGCGCCACAAGCGCGGCCCGCAGCAGCAGACGCGGATCCGTCTTCATGAACTTGGTGGCGTCGGGCGAGAGCTCCGCGCCCACCATCTCGGCCCAATGCACGAGGTCCGCACGGTAGTTGTGCTTCTTGCGCTCGCCGAGCTCCGGCCCCTTCCCGGCGCTCGGCTCTTTGAGCTTGGCCAGGATGACGGGGCGGAAGTCGATCTCTACACCGAGATCTCGGAAGTAGGCCTCAACGCGACAGCTGCCGAGATAGGCCCAGGGACAAGCATAGTCGTAATAGAAGGGGATCTGCACGGGACTTCTCCTCAGGTGGTGCACAAGCTTAGCCCGAGCCAGGCGTCCGCGTCATCCGGTGCCAGAGCTTCCCTGGGCGCGGCCTAGATGCAAGACTCGGGCGGGCAGCCGACGGGAGGACGGAGCGTGGACGTTCGGAACCTTGCGGGAAAATGGGCTCTGGTCACCGGCGCGGCGAGCGGCATCGGAAAAGCCACCGCACTGGCGCTGGCACGACGCGGAGCCGACGTCGTGCTCTGCGATGTCGATCAGAAGGGCCTGAAGATCACACAGGATCTTGCGGCCTCGCTCGGTCGCCAGACGGTGGCACGCCAAGTGGATGTATCTCGGCGCGACGAGATGGCGAGCTTCGCGGACGAGGTGCATCAAGACCTTGAAGCGATCGACATATTGGTGAACAACGCGGGCGTGGCTCTGGGCGCGAGCTTCGAGGAGACGCTGCTCGAGGACTGGGATTGGATCATCGGCATCAACCTGCTCGGCGTGATCCATGGTCTGCATTACTTCGTACCGAATATGGTCGCGCGGGGTCGCGCCGGTCACGTGGTGAACATCGCGTCTATGGCGGGCCTGCTGGCGGTCCGTGCGCTCAGTGCGTACTCGACGACCAAGTTCGCCGTGGTCGGACTCTCGGAGGCGCTGCGTGCGGAGCTGGAGTCGCATGGGATCGGTGTCACCGCCGTCTGTCCCGGCTTCGTCAACACCCCGCTCGTCGAGTCCGCACGCATGCGCGGGAAGGCCGCTGAGGCCCTGGCGCGACAGGAGATCGTCGATTTTATCGAGCGGCGTCAGCACACGCCGGAACGGGTCGCGGAGAAGATCCTGCGAGCGATCCAGCGCAATCGCGCGATCGCTCCGGTCTTTCCGGAAGCCTGGCTCGGGTACTACATGAAGCGCTTCACGCCCCGTCTGCTCGCCTGGGCCCTCCGTAAGGGCAGCGAACGCGCCGAAAAAGGCACCGCGCAGAGCTGAGGGGCAAGCTGCGACGCCAGCGGCGGCGTGTTGCGTGGGGACCCCTAAGGCACGTAGGGTGAGCCCATGACGACACGGGGCATCGCACCCGGCCTACTGCTGGCCATGCCTCAGCTCCGGGACCCGAACTTCGAGCGGGCGGTGGTGCTGATGGTGGAGCACACCGACCATGGGTCTTTCGGCCTGATCCTGAATCGGCCGACGTCCCTTCGGATCGCCGAGGTGATGAACAGCCTGGACGTCGCTTGGACGGGCAACCCGGACGCGGTCGTCTGGTACGGTGGCCCCGTCATGCCCGGCACGGGCTGGCTGCTTCACCCTCCCAGCACGGATCCCGCGGACGAGGGGGTCATCACGGTGGGGCCGGGGATCGAGCTCTCGACCTCGGCGGAGCAGCTGCGGGCGCTGGCAGCCCGGCCCCCGGCGGACATGCGCTTTATCATGGGCTACTCGGGCTGGGGCTCGGCACAGCTCGAGGGCGAGCTGGTGATGAGCTCCTGGCTCACCGCCGATGCGACACCCGAGCTCGTGTTCGGAACCCCGCCGGAGCAGATGTGGGAGGCCGCCATGCGCTCCCTCGGAATCGATCCCACCACCCTGGTGCCGGCTGCAGGGGTGCATTGAGCCGGCAGCGCTAGCAGAATATTACATCGACTGGCAATATTCGCTTGTTTATGTAATATACCGGGCGTGGGACCCTCGCCCAAGAGCTTGATCTTGGACCTGCTCTCCACCGTACGCCGGGGCAACGTGCCCGTGCGCGCGCTGGTCGACGCAGCGCAGCTCTTCGGCATCGCGGAGAACAGCCTCAGAGTCGCCCTTGCGCGGCTACACGGGGCCGGCCTGGTGGAGCGGGATGAGCGCGGTCAATACACGCTCGGTGCTGCCGCTCAGGCGGTCAATCGTCAGGTCACGGCGTGGCGCAGCACCGAGGCGCGCATGCGCCCCTGGCGCGGCGGCTGGGTGGGGGTTCAAACCTCAGCTCCGTCGCGCAGCGATCGTCCGGCCCTGCGCCGGCGCGCGCGCGCCCTGCGCCTGCTCGGGTTCCGCGAGCTGGTCCAGGGGCTCGAGCTGCGGCCCGACAATCTGAGCGGCGGGATCCCCACGGTCCGCAACCAGCTCTACGCTCTGGGCCTCGAGCCCGCGGCGATGGTGCTGGGGCTTTCGGCTCTGGACGCGGACACCGAGAGCCGCGCGCGAGGGCTGTGGGACGTCGAGTCCCTGGATGTGGCTTACGACGCGATGCGCCGGGAGCTCGAGCAGAGTTCCGAACGTCTGCCCCGAATGGAACGCGAGGCCGCGATGGCCGAATCGTTCTTGTGTGGAGGGCGTGTGCTTCGGCTGCTCGTGCTGGATCCGCTGCTCCCCGAGCCGATTGCGTCCGCCGCCCCGCGCCGGGCTCTGGTCACAGCCATGCGGCACTACGACCGGCTCGGCCGGGCCTGCTGGGCGGGCCAGCTCGGGGTGTTCCACAGCGCACGCCAACACACGCCCGCCAACCTGGGCATGTTGGATACCCCGGGGCGCCTGGCCCTCTCAGCGACAGGAGCAACCATATGACGAAGTCGGGCCGCTGGCTGGATGTGCTCTCGCCAGCTGAGATTCGGGAACTCGTACAATTCCGCGACTGGCGCTCGTGGGCGTCGCTTTTACTCGACTGGGGGATGGTGTTCGGCTCGTTCGCGCTCGTCGCCTTCGTGCCCCATGTGCTCACGATCGTGCTCGCGCTCTTCGTGATCGGCGGTCGTCAGCTCGGTCTCGCCGTACTCATGCACGAGGCCTCACACCGAACTCTCTTCCGCAAGCGCAAGCTGAACGACTGGGCGGGAAACTGGCTGTGTGCGTTCCCGATCTGGGCGGACATGCGCCCCTACAGGCATTACCACCTCCAGCATCACGCCCGCACCTGGACCAAGCTGGACCCCGACTTGGGTCTGGCCACGCCGTTCCCCGTGACCCGCGCCAGCTTCGCACGCAAGGTCTGGCGCGATCTCTCGGGTCAGACCGGTTGGAAGCGGGCCAGGGCCGTCGTACGACGGGACCTGGGCCAATCCGCAGGCAAGACCTTCCGCGGCGAAGATGCGGGCTGGCACACGCTGATTCCCGTCGTGGTGACGAACGGGTTACTGTTCGGCGTCCTCGTGCTGCTGGGCTGGCCAGCGCTCTATCTGCTCTGGGTCGGAGCCTGGTTCACCAGCTACAGCCTCTCGATGCGCATCCGCTCCATCGCAGAGCACAGCATGGTCCTGGATCCTGCCGACGAGCTCGGCAACACGCGTACGACCTACGCCAACCTGTGGGAGCGCATATTCATCGCACCCAACCGGGTCAACTTCCACCTGGAGCACCACCTGAACATCGCGGTGCCGCACTACAATCTTCCGCGTATGCATCGGCTGCTGCGCGAACGCGGGGCGCTGGAGCACGCGCTCATCACCCCCGGCTACCGCGAGCTTCTCGCCCAGGCCTCCGCCGGTACTTAGCGCGTTATCGGCGAGCCGAGCTCGCCTGCGCGCGGGCGCCGGACTTCGTCGGCGCCCTACTAGCGCGTTATCGGCGAGCTGAACTCGCCTGCGCGCGGGCGCCGGACTTCGTCGGCGCCCTGCGAGCGCGTTATCGGCGAGCTGAACTCGCCTGCGCGCG
>Ga0209980_10001756_pt1 | contig 11882 bp, 7 predicted proteins | sample CR02metaG_FD_183611 | JGI IMG/M metagenome (GOLD analysis project Ga0209980, IMG submission 183611) | Deep subsurface microbial communities from Mariana Trench to uncover new lineages of life (NeLLi) - CR02 metaG (SPAdes) (version 2) | ecosystem: Environmental > Aquatic > Marine > Ocean trench >... | reverse complement strand
CACCAGCACCCGGCGGTAGCGCGCCAGAACCGCGCCCAGATTGGCCGGCATCGGGTGCAGGTGGCGCAGATGCGCGTGCGCCACCGCGAGACCACCCTCGCGCGCCTGCGCCGCCGCCTCGCGGCAGGCGCCCATGGTGCCGCCCCAGCTCAGCACCAGCAGGTCGCCGCTCTCGGGGCCGTCAACCGCCAGCGGCGGGATCAGAAGCTGGGCGTTGTTGACCTTCTGCGCCCGCAGCTCGACCATGTGCTGGTGGTTCTCCGGGTCGTAACTGATGTCGCCGGTGCCGTCCTTCTTCTCCAGCCCGCCGATGCGATGCTCCAGCCCCGGCGTTCCCGGCACCGCCCAGGGGCGCGACAACAGATCGTCGCGGGCATAGGGGCGGAACGGCTGGTCGTCGCCAGAATTCTCGGGGGTCGCCTCCGGGTGGCGGACCGGGATCGGGGTCAGTTCCGACATCTCCGGCACCCGCCAGGGCTCGGCGCCGTTGGCGACGAAAACATCCGACAAGACCATCACCGGCGTCATCAGCCGGGTGGCGATGCGCCAGGCCTCCAGCATGGTGGCAAAGCAGTCGGCGGGACCGGAGGCGGCGAGCACCGGCATCGGCGCCTCGCCGGAGCGGCCGAACAGGGCCTGCAACAGGTCGGTCTGTTCGACCTTGGTCGGCAGCCCGGTGCTGGGCCCGCCGCGCTGCACGTCGATTACGATCAGCGGCAGTTCCAGCATCACCGCCAGGCCCAGCGCCTCGGTCTTCAGCGCCATGCCGGGGCCGCTCGAGCTGGTTGCCGCCATGGCGCCGCCGAAGGCCGCACCGATGCAGGCGGAGACGGCGGCGATCTCGTCCTCGGCCTGGAAGGTGCGCACCCCATGCGCCCGCTGGCGGCTGAGAAGGTGCAGGATGTCGCTGGCCGGGGTGATCGGGTAGGCGCTGTAGAACAGCTTCTTGCCGCTGAGCCGCGCCGCGGCGATCAGGCCCATCGCCAGCGCCTCGTTGCCGGTCAGGTTGCGGTAGCGCCCCGGAGCGAGCCGAGCCGGCGGCACGATGTAGCTCCGCTCCAGCGCCTCGGTGGTCTCGCCGTAGTTCCAGCCCGCGTTCAGCGCCAGCCGGTTGGCCTCGGCGACCGGCCCGTCGAATTTGCCGTCGATGAAGGCCAGCGTCGGTTCCCGGTCGCGGCCATAGAGCCAGTAGACCAGCCCCAGGGCGAAGAAGTTGCGGCACTGCTCGGCCGGCTTGCGGCCGACGCCGGTCTCGGCGACCGCCGCCTTGGTCAGGGTGGTGACCGGCGCGCGCAGGACATTCCAGTCCGCCAGCGTGCCATCCTCCAGCGGGTTGGTCTCGTAGCCCGCCTGGCGCAGGCCGCGGGCGTCGAAGGCGTCGTCGTCGGCGATCAGCGTCTCGCCCGGCTTCAGCCAGTGGAGATTCTCTTTCAGGGCCGCCGGGTTCATCGCCACCAGCGCGTCGACCTCGTCGCCGGGCGTCGCCACCTTGTCGGCGGCGAACTGCACCTGGAAGCCGCTGATCCCGGCCAGCGAGCCGCGCGGGGCGCGGATCTCCGCCGGGTAGTCGGGGAAGGTGGCGACGTCGTTTCCGGCCAGGGCCGAGGTGAAGGTCAACTGCGACCCGGCAAGCTGCATGCCGTCGCCGGAGTCGCCGCAGAAGCGCACGACGATCGAGCGGCGCTCCTCCACCGGTTTGGCGCCTCGCCGCGTCTGCTGAATTGCCGGCCGGGAAGCCGTCATCCGATCCTCCGTATCCCGGGATCCGCGCATCGCCATAAGTCATCCTTTGCCTATGGCCGGTCCCCACGCAGGGGCCCGGTTTTGGGGCCCAGCCTGATAGTTAGTGCATAAGCGGTTGAAATTCACCCCGGATTTGGTCCCGGACGGCGGGAGAGCGATTTCACGGGTATCTCCGATCCTGGACTCTTGGAACCCGGTTGCACCTCCCGCCGGTAGCGTCTCAGTTTACATTTCGTCTCTTGTAGAGGCCGCCGATCTTTCAGCCATCACTCGCCATCTCCACCAGCCAGTCCATCACCGCCGTGACATCGCGGCGGTTGCGGGCCACTTCCGGCCATCTGAGGAAATAGGTCGTGGTCAGGTTATGGCGTTCGCCGAAGGGGAGAGCCAGATCGCCCGATTGCAGGTGCGGGTCGATGAACGGGCGCCGCCCCAGCATGATGCCGTCGCCGTTCACCGCCGCTTCCAGCGCCATCAGCGAGCCGTCGAAGGAGGCGCCGCCGGGGACCTTCTGATCGCTCAGCCCGACGCTGCGGAACCAGCGGTGCCAGTCGTCGCGATAACCGAGGACGTGGAGCAGATCGAAGTGCAGCACATCCGATGGCTGCGACCACTGGCCCGTCCGCAGCAGCGACGGCGCGCAGACCGGTGCGATCCGGGCGGTCATCAACTCGCGGCAATTCGGCCCGGCGTCGCCGGGGTCCAGCGTCGCGATCTCGATATCGACCAGGCCCGGGCTGGACCTGCCGCGCTCGGCGGCCAGGGTCACGATGCGCAGGTCGATCTCTGGATGTGCGGAATGTAATCGCCCGAGCCGGGGGATCAGCCACAACGTCGCCACGCTGGGGGTGCATTGCACCGTCACCACATGGTCCTGGGAGCCGGGAAAAAGCTGGTCGGTGATCGCGTCGAGCCGGTCCAGCGCCTCGTGGACCGCCAGATGATAGGCCTCCCCGACACCGGTGAGCGACAGCCCGCGATTGCGCCGCAGGAACAGCCTGGCGTCCAGATAGCCCTCGAGCTGCCGGATCTGCTGGCTGACCGCGGCCTGGCTGACGCCCAGCTCCTCGCCCGCGACCGAGAAGCTCAGATGCCGCCCGGCGGCCTCGAAGGTCCTGAGCGCGTTGAGACGGGGGCGCTTCATGCGTCTGGCTCCGCATAAGATTTCCTTATCCGATTAAGCACAAACCATCGTTTGCGGGCAAGCGTTTCAAGCAGTTAGGATTCAACAGCTTCGAGATTCAGGGATGACCTCGCGATGCAATACTTCAGCTTCCTCAACGACGACCAGGCCCGCTATGTCCACGAAGCCTCGCTGGAGGTGCTGGCGGAGGCCGGGCTGATCGTGCGCAACGAGAAGGCCCGGCGCCGCTTCGCCGAGTTCGGCGCAGTTGTGGACCATTCGACCGAGCTGGTGAAGATCCCGGCCCCGGTGGTCGAGAAATACCGCGCCCTGATCCCGCCGACGATCACGCTGCGCGGGCGCGACCCGAAATTCGACGTGACCTTCCCGCGCCAGCTCCCGGTCATCGCCACCGCCAGCTCGGCGCCGGATATCGTCGATCCGGTCACTGGCGTCTGCCGGCGCGCGACCTCGTACGACATCGCCAATATTGCGCATCTGGTCAACGAGCTGCCGGGCTTCGACGTGTTCTCGATCTCGACGCTGGCCGACGATGCGCCCAAGGATCAGTTCAGTCTGACACGGTTTTACACGGCCCTGAAAAACTGCGTCAAACCTGTGCGTACCTCGGTCTATGACATCCGCGAGGCCGAACAGGTGATCAAACTGGGCGAACTGATCGCCGGGTCAAAAGAGGCATTCTGGGAACGTCCCTTCATCAATTTCGGCTACTGCTCGATCGTGTCGCCGCTGACGATGGATTTCGACAGCACCGATACCATGATGTATTTCGCCGAGAACGGCATCACCGCCTATGGCACCGTCGCGCCGATGGGCGGGCTCTCGACGCCGCTCAGCCTGGCCGGCATGCTGACCCTGATGAACGCCGAATGGCTGGCCGCGGCAACGTTGGCGCAGATGTCCAAAGAAGGCACCTCGCTGATCTACAACTTCCTGCCGGTGTTCGCCGACATGCGCGACGGCGCCTATGCGCCGGGCGCCATCGAGATCGGCATGATGAACTCGGCCGTCTGCCACATGGCGCGGTTCTACAACGTGCCGGCGGGCGGGTATCTGGGGCTGACCAATTCCAAGATCAGCGATGCGCAGGCCGGGTTCGAGAAGGGCATGTCGCCGCTGATGGGCGCTCTCTCCGGCGTCAATTTCATCGTCATGGGCGGGCTGCTGGACGCGCTGATGTCGTTCGATTTCGGCCAGGTGGTGATCGACAACGAGATCGCCCGGATGATCAAGCGCGTGCGCCAGGGCTTCGGCTTCTCGCGCGAGTCGGCCTCGCTGGACGAGATCAAGGAGACCGGCCCCGGCGGCATGTTCGCGGCCAATCCGGCGACGCTCGAGCGCATGCACACCGCGACCTTCATGCCCGAGCTCGCCGACCGCAAGCTGCGCGAGCAATGGGCCCAGGAGGGCTCGTCCACGATCCGCCAGCGGGCCATGGACAAGGCGCTCGACATCCTCTCCAACCCCAACGCCGCCGCGCTGGACGAGGAGATCGACGCGCGTATCCGGGCCGCCTTCGACGGTTTGGTCGCGGGCGACTCGGTGCTGCCCGAGGGCTGGACCCGCGAGCATGCCTCGACCGCCCCGACGAGGGCGCGCCGCATCAACCGCCGCCGCGCCGGTTGATCTCCCCCGCAACACGGCCCAACCATATGAACAAACCTCTCCCCACTCAGTCCCGCGTTGTCGTCATCGGCGGGGGCGCCGTCGGCGCCAGCATCGCCTATCACCTGACCCGCGCCGGCGAGCGCGATGTCGTGCTGCTGGAGAAGACCCGGCTGACCGACGGCGCCACCTGGCACGCCGCCGGTCTGGTCGGGCAATTCCGCACGCACCCGAACCTGACCCGGCTGATGCAGGACAGCGTCCGCCTGTTCGAGACCCTGGGGGAGGAAACCGGGCAGGAGACCGGCTGGAAGCAGGTCGGCAGCTTGCGGGTCGCGGCCAGCCAGGACCGCTGGATGGAGTTCCGGAAAGCTGCCACAGCCGCGCGCAGCTTCGGCTTCGAGATGGCGCTTCTGTCGCCGGACGAGGCCAAAAAGCTGTACCCGCTGATGTCGATCGACGGCGTCGTCGGCGCCGCCTTCATCGCCGATGACGGCCATGTGGACCCCTACAGCCTGACCCAGGCCTACGCCAAGGGCATCCGCGCGGGCGGCGGGCGCATCTTCGAGGGCGTCATGGTCACCGGCCTGACCCGCAAGGGCGGGCGCATCAGCCATGTGGTCACCGACCAGGGCGCCATCGAGGCGGAGATCGTCGTCAACGCCGCCGGTCTCTGGGCCCGGCAGGTCGGCTGGATGGCGGGCGTGGACCTGCCCGCCGGCGTGGTGCAGCACCAGTTCATGGTGACCGAGAAGAGCGACCTGATCCCCGACGGCCTGCCCACGTTGCGCGACCCCGATGGCGGCTACTACGCCAAGCCCGAGCCCGGCGCGCTGGCGATCGGCGGCTGGGAGCGCTCGACCCCGCCGGTCAATCCGGTCGAGGGCTTCCCCTGGGAGAACGCCCACCACCTGTTCGACGGCGACGTCGACCGGTTTGCCGAGGTGTTCGAGCCCGCCGCCGAGCGTATCCCGGTGCTGAACGATCTCGGCATGCGCACCCTGGTCAACGGCCCGATCCCGATCTCGCCCGACGGCGAGCCGGTCATGGGCCTGGCGCCGGGGCTGGAGAACTTCTACGTCGCCTGCGCCTTCACCTCGGGCATCGCGGCCTCCGGCGGCGCCGGCAAGGCGATGGCCAACTGGATCCTCGAAGGCGACCCGGGCCTCGACCTCTGGGCCTTCGATGTGCGCCGCTTCGGCCCGCTGCACGCCAATCCGCGCTACTTGCACGACCGCGCCGTCGAGAGCTACAGCCGCTATTACGATATCCACTGGCCCGGCGAGGAGGGCCAGGCGGCGCGCGGGGCGCGACGCAGCCCGCTCTACCAGATCTTGGCGGCCAAGGGCGCGGTCTACGGCTCGAAATTCGGCTGGGAACGCCCGAACTGGTTCGCGCCGGAGGGCAACACCGTCGCCATGGGCTGGCAACGCCAGGGCGAGGCCGAGACCGTCGGCCGCGAGCATCGCGCCGCCCGCGAGGGCGTGGTGACCATCGACATGAGCTCGTTCACCAAGTTCGAGATCACCGGCCCGCGCGCAACCGCCTTCCTGCAGCACCTGGCGGTGGCCAATGTCGACAAGGCGCCGGGCGGGGCGGCCTATACCCAGCTTTGCAACGCCAGCGGCGGCATCGAGGCCGATGTCACCATCATCCGCCGCGCCGAGGACCGTTTCTGGCTGATCACCGGCTCGGCGCTCGGTGTGCGTGACGGCGGCTGGATCCGGTCGCGGCTGCGCGAATTCGAGGCAACGCGCGGGGCAACGTGGCAATCGAACGGAGAACAGTGGGTGCGCGGCTCTGCGTCCGGCTGGACTGGGGTGCAGGTCCGCGACATCACCTCGGCCTATGGCGTCATCAACCTGGCCGGCCCGCTGGCGCGCGAGGTGCTGGAGCGGGTCGCCGACGCCGATGTCAGCCATGACGGCCACCCTTTCATGACCGCGCGCGAGATCAACATCGGCTACGCCCCGGCACTCGCCTACCGGGTCACCTATATCGGCGAGCTGGGCTGGGAGCTGTATATCCCCGCGGAATACATGCAGCACGCCTACGAGACGCTGCATGAGGCCGGCGCCGGTCCCGGCCTCACCGATATCGGCTACCGGGCCATCGACAGCCTGCGGCTGGAGAAGCGCTACCTCGCCTGGGGCGCCGACATCACGCCCGACTACAACCCGATCGAGGCCGGTCTCGGTTTCCTGATCGACTGGTCGAAGCCCGATTTCCTCGGCGCCGAGGCGCTGGCGCGGATCAAGGCCGAGGGCGTGAGGCAAAAGCTCGTCTGCCTGGCGCTGGACGACCCAATGGCGGTGTTCGGCGGCGAGGCGATCCTGGTCGATGGTGCTGCGGTCGGGCAGACCACCAGCGGCAATTTCGGCTATTCGGTCGGCAAGAGCCTGGTGCTCGGCTATCTGCCGGTCGATCTGGCGACACGAAACGCGTTCGAGGTCGAGGCTTTCGGCCGGCGCAGCGGCGCGGTTCGGGTGGTGGGCGCGGCCTACGATCCGCAGCGGCGGAAGATATTGAGGTAGGGGGGTGGGGGTGTGCACAGATTTGTGCACGGGGTTAAATTGTTGATTATAAACGAGGATCCAAAATTTTAACGAATGCGCAACCATTGGACCCGCCGCATTGACCGCTGTCATCCCCGCGAAAGCGGGGACCTCGGTGTCTCCGGGCATGAGGTCCCCGCTTTCGCGGGGATGACAGGTGCTTTCGCGGGGATGACAAAAGCGCTTTATCGTCGGAGCCGAGGGACCAGGGCGGTGAGTTGTGCAACCATTTCCGATAACATGCGCCGGGCGCGAACCGGACTGGCGCGCGGCGCCGGAACATGGTCGTCTGTAGGCCGGGAGGAAACAGGCTTGCGGGAAATCGTGATCGGCGCGGCGCAGATGGGGCCGATCCAGAAGGCGGACAGCCGGGCCGCGGTGGTCGAGCGGATGATCACGCCTAAGCCCATCACGCACTAACGCCATCGGCGCCTGCTTCAGTCGGTGGCGTATTTCTGCTCCAGCGCGTCGTAGAAATCCTTGCCGACCAGGCGCTGGCGCTCCTCGAAATCAGCCAGCTGACCGATGACATTGTCGAGCCCGCCGTCGCGTTTCAGCGCCTCCAGGACCCCGCTCATCGCCCGCATCGCGGCCTGAAGCGGCGCGTTGGCATAAAGCACCAAAGAGAACCCGATATCGGCGAGGGTCGCCTGCGGCAGCAGGGGGGTCCGGCCGCCGACGACCATGTTGGCGACCTGTGGCGCCGGGAGCCGCGCGGTGATGGCGCGCATCTCGTCCGCCGTCGCCGGGGCCTCGACGAAGGTCAGGTCGGCGCCCGCTTCGATGAACTGCTCGGCACGTTCGAGTGCTGCGTCCAGCCCGTCGATGGCGCGGGCATCGGTGCGGGCGATGATCAGCAGGTTCTCGTCGTCGCGCGCATCGGTGGCGGCGCGGATCTTGGCGGTCATCTCGCTGACCGGAATTACCGCCTTGCCGCTGAAATGGCCGCAGCGTTTCGGGAAGTCCTGGTCCTCGATCTGCAAGGCGCAGGCGCCGGCTCGCTCCAACACCCGGACGGTGCGGAAGGTGTTGATTGCGTTGCCAAAACCGGTGTCGATATCGACGATCAGGGGCAGGGTGCAAATCTCGGAGATTGCCTCGGTTGTCGCCGCCAGTTCGGTCAGCGTCACCAGACCGATATCGGGCGCGCCGAGCAGGGTGTTGGCGATGCCCGCGCCGGTCACATAGACGGCCTCGAACCCGGTATCCTGGATGATCCGGGCGGTCAGTGCGTTGCCGGCTCCCGGCACCAGCAGGGCATCGCGCCGCGCCAGCCGGTCGCGCAGAAACCGCCGCCGTTCCGGGGCTGTCTCGAGAGTGGCGCCGCCGTGATTCATGGATCCATCCTTCCCTGCCCGATCGCTGAACCTTCGCATCGCGGCCGGCTGAGCGCCATCCAAAACATGCCTATCCACCCGGTAGTGTTTTGGTGGTGTTTCAGTAGTGGTTCGGTAGCGGTTTGGTAGTGTCGCCGACAACCCGCGCCGCGGCCTTGCCTGCGCCGCGAGAGCGGGCGAATGTGGCCGCCGCGGAATATTTCGATTCAAGGCGTGGCCCTGCATGACGGAAAACGACACCGAGCGCCGCCGGACCCTCAGGCGCATGCTTGTTCTGCTGGGCTGTTTCTTCGTCCTGGTGCAGGTGAACCGCTCGGCCGGAGGCGTGCTCGCATCCTACCTGGGCAGCGTGCGCGGTCTGTCGCCGACCGACATCGGCGCGGTGATGGGAACCATGTTCTTTGCCTCGGCGCTGGTCCAGCTCCCGACCGGCATCCTGTTCGACTGGATCGGCCCGCGCCGGACCATGAGCTACCTCGGCCTGCTGGCGGTCGCCGGGCTGGTCGTCTTCGCCATCGTCGAGGGGGTCTGGGGAATGATGGCGGGGCGGTTCGCCATCGGTCTCGGCCATGGCGGCGTGATCACCGCGGTTTTTCTTATTGCCATGGCCTGGGCGCCGCCAAAGCGGATCGCGCAGGCGACATCCTCGGTGATCGGGATCGCGGGCGGGCTCGGCGGGATACTGGCGACGACTCCGCTGGCCTTCGCGCTCGGGTATTTCGGACTGCCAGCCACCTTTCTGGGGCTCGCGGCGGCGACCGCCGTGGTGACGCTGGTGTTGTATTTCGCGCTTCAGGACCGTCCCGCCGACGCCCCCGGCGCCCCCGGCACTCAAGCGGAAACCCTGGGCGAGACGATCTCGGGATTGCTGGTGGTCATGCGGATGCCGGAACTGCGCCGGATCTTCGCGATGGGCTTCTGTTTCACCGCGCCGTTCATGACCATCGGCGGGCTGTGGGCCGGACCGTATTTCAACGAGATACAGAACCTGGATGCCGAGACGGCGTCGCTGTTGCTCCTGAGCATGGTTGTCGCCCTGCATCTTGGCACCTATTGCTACGGCCCGCTCGAGCGGCTGGCGCAATCGCGCAAGCGGTTGATCCTGGCCGGGGTCGGGGTCGAGATCGTGTCGCTGAGCCTTCTCGTGATCTGGCCCAACGCGCCACTGGCAATCGCCGCAACGAGCCTGTTCGTTTTCGGCTGTGCGGCGCCGATCTATGTCGTTCTCGCGGCCCATGCCCGCAGCTTCGTGCCGGCGCGCCGCGCGGGCCGCGCGATCACCTGCATCAATCTTGTCGGTCTCACCGGCGTCTTCGTGATGCAGAGCGGCACCGGCGCGCTGATCGATCTGGTGGCGCGGGCAGGCGGCGCCCCGGCTACCGGCTACCGGCTGGTGTTTCTGAGCGTGATCGTCATTCTCGTGGCCTCGGCGGCGATCTACCGGCGCCAGCCGGAGACTCCGGACGAGGTGTGACCGGAACCGGGATTCCGGCGCGCTGATACCGATTGTCATATGTGATGACTCATCGGCCCCATTACCGCTTCCCTTTTCCACCCATCACTAGATGATGTCTCCAAATGACAATCCGCAGACCAGGCCGCGCCTCGCCGGGTCGCCAGGTTCGCGGGTGCGGCGAATTGATAGGGGAGGCTCGCACCATGGCCAGATGGATCAGGTTTTCACGCGACGGCGCGGAGGAGTTCGGTACGCTGGAGGATGGCAGCATCGTCGTGCATTCGGGCGACATGTTCGCGGGCGCCCGGGCGACCGGCGAGACGGTGGCGCTGGCCGATGTCGAGGTGCTCACCCCTTGCCGGCCCTCGAAGATGATCTGCCTCTGGAACAATTTCCACGAGTTGTCCGAGAGGCTCGGCACCGCGCGGCCGGCGGACCCGCTTTACTTCCTGAAGGCGCCGAACGCCTTCCTGGCCGACGGGCAGGTGATCCACCGGCCCAAAGGTTACGTGGGCAACGTGATCTACGAGGGCGAGCTCGGCGTCGTCATCGGCCGGCGCTGCGCCAATATCAGTGAGGCCGAGGCCGGCGACTACATTTTCGGCTACACCTGCGTCAACGACGTGACCGCGACCGATATCCTGAACAAGGACAAGAGCTTTCCGCAATGGGTGCGGGCCAAGAGCTTCGACAGCTTCGGGGTGTTTGGCCCGGTGATTGCCACCGGGCTCGACCCGATGGCGCTGCGGATCCGAACCGTGGTCAGCGGCAAGGAGCGGCAGGACTACCCGGTGAGCGACATGTTCTTCCCGCCCCACAAGCTGGTGGCGCGGCTGTCGCAAGACATGACCCTGATGCCGGGCGACCTGATCGCCTGCGGCACCTCGGTCGGGGTCGGCGCCATGCGCGCGCCGGTCAACCCGATCGAGGTCACCATCGAGGGGGTCGGCACGCTTGCCAACGACTTCGTGCAGGAGGTGCCGTTCCGGTATTCCGCCGCGGTGAAACCGATGCGGGTCTGCGTCGTCGGCGCCGGTGCTGTCGGCGGGCTCATGGCGGTCAAGATCGCTACCGCCGGGCACCCCGTTACCGTGATCGCCAGGGGCGCGCATCTGGAGGCGATCCGCGAGCGAGGGCTGAAGCTGATCTGGGAGGACGGCTCGGAGATCGTCTCCAAGGTCAAGGCCGTCTCCAGCGCCGCCGAGGCCGGCGAGCAGGACCTGGTGATCCTGGCGGTGAAGGCGCATCACCTGGAGGACGTGGTCCGCGACATCGACAAGATGCTGCACCCGGACACCATGGTGATGACGGTGCAGAACGGGCTGCCCTGGTGGTATTTCCAGCGCCTTGGCGGCCCGCATGACGGGCAGCGGCTGACCAGCCTCGATCCCTCCGGCGTGCTGACCCGCAAGATCGATCCGGCGCGCATCATCGGCTCGGTGGTCTACCCGGCGGCGGTGAAGGAGCTTGGCGTGATCCGCCATGTCGAGGGCGACCGCTTCCCGGTCGGCGAGCTGGACGGCGCCGAGACCGACCGGGTGAAATGGGTCCACGACGTGCTGGTCTCGGGCGGGCTGAGGTCGCGGGTGCTGACGGACATCCGGGCCGAGATCTGGCTGAAAGCCTGGGGCAACCTCTGCTTCAACCCGATCAGTGCCTTGAGCCACGCGACTCTGGTGGATATCTGCCAGTTCCCGGAGACCCGGCAACTTGCCGCCGACATGATGGCGGAGGCGCAAGCGGTGGCCGAGAAGCTCGGGATCACGTTCCGCCATACCATCGAGAAGCGCATTGCCGGGGCGGAGTCGGTCGGCGCGCACAAGACCTCGATGTTGCAGGACGTGGAGGTCGGGCGGTCGCTGGAAACCGAGGCGCTGGTCGGCTCGATCCTGGAGGTGGCGGAGCTGACCGGCACCCCGGCCCCTTCGATCAAGGCGGTCTATGCCTGCGTCAAGCTCCTCAACAAGGTCATGCTCACCGAAGGCGCGGGGGTCAGGGTCGCAAAGGCGGAGTAATACCAAGTTGCGTTGACCATGACTCAC
>Ga0209980_10001753_pt1 | contig 11892 bp, 9 predicted proteins | sample CR02metaG_FD_183611 | JGI IMG/M metagenome (GOLD analysis project Ga0209980, IMG submission 183611) | Deep subsurface microbial communities from Mariana Trench to uncover new lineages of life (NeLLi) - CR02 metaG (SPAdes) (version 2) | ecosystem: Environmental > Aquatic > Marine > Ocean trench >... | reverse complement strand
ACACGGACAGAAACGGCGAGGTCATTGCCGCTTACGTGCTTGCATACGAGGCTACCGGTAACGATGACTATCTCGACACCGCAAAGAAAGCTGCGTCCTCTATTCTCGACGACCGAATGCAGGACGAAGGCTGGGTTGTCCAGGCCAGGGCCAACGACAAAGTTGCAGACGATGCACGCATGCGGCCGCATGTGACCGAAGAACGACCGTTTCTGAGTGCACAGGTCTGGTTCGGTACCGGTTTACTGTCGCTCTATCGGGCAACGGGCGATGAGGCCTGGCTGCAGGCGGCAGATCGTATCGGCAAAGCGACATTGAGATTTCTACGAGACGATGAACTGGGCGGTTTCTTCGCCACGATCCCCGATGCAACGGCGGCCGTTATCGCGCCGCGAAAACCCCTCGAAGGGAATGGCACGGCAGCTAGCTTCTTTTACGACCTGTCGATTTACACCAAAGACGACACTTTCGCTTCGGTAGCCGAGAACACCATACGCGCCGTGGCCGATCCTTCAATCATCCGCCGCGAGGGCAGAATAACGGGCGAGTTCGCAATGGCGCTGGAAAAGGTGACCACAGCATACGTCGAGTTCTCCGTGGTCGGTGATACCGCCCACCCGAATGCGCAGGCGCTCTTTGACGCAGGAAGAGATGTCTTCGAACCACGCAAACTGCTGCACTTCGAAGCACCCGGCCGTTATCCGGACCGCGGCATACCCGCGATGTACATCTGCAACCCAGACATGTGCTCAATCCCAATCGAAGACCCCGAACAGGTCGCGAAACAGGCGGCTGCGTTTCACGGACCAGCCGCAAGCTTGTAAGAGATTAGAGATCGGACCAAAGTTTTGAAGACCGCGATTCGACCGCGGTTTCTTCGTGTCGGAAATCGCAACTCGAATATCACGGCTGCTGATACCACTTTCCAAAGAAAAGACCCCGCCGAAGCGGGGTCGTAGACGTGCAGCTTACGATGTACAGCTAACAGTTGAAGTCGAGAAGATCAGGGCGCCGGCGGACCATCCATAAATCCACTTCGACGTCGAGAAACAATTAATTGTCTTTACTCATTTCACCCAGAGCGACCGGAATCAAGTCACTGATCGAGCATATCTGGATCATCCCAGAAGCAACTCAGGAATTACCAGTGATATCCACGGGACGAATGTAATCAGCATTAACACACACAGCAAAACCATGAGCCACGGCATAGCCGCCTTAATTGTTTCCTCCAATGACATATCAGCTACAGCGGCTGTCACGAATAGATTGAGGCCGACCGGCGGTGTCACGAGGCCGATCTGCATATTGACGACCATTAAGACGCCAAGGTGAATTGGATCAATCCCCATTTTTATCGCGATCGGGTACACGATCGGCGTCAGAATCAGCACAACCGACGTGGGCTCCATGAAATTGCCAGCCGCAAGCAACATGATATTCAGCACGATCAGGAAACCCCAGACCGGTAGATCCATATTGACGATGAATTCAGACGCTGCCTGGGGAATTTGCTCAGTAGTCAGGAGAAAAGCGAACATGAACGCGTTGGCGATGATAAACATCAGCATTACGGTGATCTTGCTGGCCTCGATCAAAACGCCTGGTACGTGCTTCAGGGTTATGTCCTTGTAAACGAACACTGCGATGAAAAACGCATATACAGCCGATACTGCTGCCGCTTCCGTTGGCGTGAAAATGCCTGCGTATATGCCGCCAAGAATAATCACGATAAGCATCAAGCCCCAGAGTGCTTCGCGAAAAGTCTTGACGACAGTCCGAAAGTCGACTCTTGGCTGTCGCGGCAGGTCCTGTTTGCGAGCAATTACTACGATAGTGCCCATCATCGCGATCGTCATCACGATGCCTGGCAGAATACCGGCGATGAACAGCCTGCCGATGGACGTTTCAGTGATCGCTCCATAGACCACCATCACTATCGACGGCGGAATCAAAATTCCCAGCGTGCCCGCATTACAGATTACGCCGCCCGCAAAACTTCGGGTGTAACCAGAATTCACCATGCCAACGATCATCACACTGCCGACCGCGACGACGGTAGCAGGTGCCGATCCTGACACCGCAGCGAAAAAAGCACATGCCAGCAATGCTGCCATTGCCAAGCCACCGCGATAGTGACCAACCAGCGCATTCGCGAAGTCGACCATGCGCCGCGCTACACCTCCCGTAGTCATGAATGCGCCGGCCAGAATGAAAAATGGAACAGCGAGTAGCGGGTACACCTGCATCGTGTGAAAAAATTTCTGACTTAACGACAGCAGGGACTGATCGCCGAACAGCAGCATAGTCAAAATGCTGGACAGACCCAACGACACGGCAACAGGAACCCCGATGAAGAGGAAAACGAATAACGCCGCCAGCAAAAACAGGGCAGTCATCGCCAGCTACTTTCGTTCGTTTGTGTCGTAATCGTCCATCATTACCGCTGATGCATCGTGCTCACCGTGTTCACGGAAATCGATTTCTTCGTCCTTGCCTTTTAGCACGTGCCAGCCAGCCTGGAGAAAACGAAACGCGAGTAAGGAAAAGCCCAGTGGCATAGTTGCGGTGAGCAGCCATTTCGGCAGCGGCACGTCACGCGCCTGATTCCCGAGGACAAACAATCGCTGCACGAAGACCCCGGAACCGTATAACATCATCAGCGCGTATGTCAGACAGCAAGCGACTGCGAACAGCGCCACATAATGCCGAAGTGGTGCGGGCATCTTTCGGGTTAGCAAGTCAACGGCAATGTGCGACCGGGTTCGCACACCGTATGACATGCCAATCAGCAGCAGCGCAGCAAACGAATAAGTAGTCGCCTCGAGCGACCATATCCAACCGGTGTTGAATACATAGCGAAGAACGACTTGAACAAACGTCAGTATGGTCATCCAGGCCAACAACGTGGCCATGATGCCTTCTTCAAGCCTGTTCAATATGTTCTTCATCCTATTGATAGGCCAATTACTGCACTGCTGAATTTTGTGCTGCCCGAATAAGCTCAGCACCGATATCGCCTTCGAACTTTTGCCAAACCGGACGCATGGTTGTCTGCCACACGGCTAGTTCTGCATCCGTAAGTGTGACAATTTCCGAGGTGCCAGAAGCAGCAATCTTTTCTCTTCCCTCGTTATTTATCGCCACCGATTGTTCGTTGGCCCAAGTGGTCACCTCTGCAATAATACTTTCGAGGTCCCTGCGAATATCTTCGGGCAATGAATTCCAGAAGTCAGTGTTTACCGTGACGAGATACCCGAGGTAGCCATGATTTGTCTCCGTGAGGAATTCCTGAACTTCGTAGAATTTCGACGAGTAGATGTTCGACCAGGTGTTCTCCTGGGCGTCCACGGCCCCGGTTTGCAACGCCTGATAGACTTCGCCAAAGGCCATTTTCTGTGGATTGCCACCAATCTGTAAAATCTGTTCCCGTAAGACGTCAGATTCCATAATCCTGAACTTCAAGTTTCTTGCCGCTGCGGGCGTGCGCATGGGTACCGGCCCACCGAATTGTTTCATGCCGTTATGCCAGAACGCCAGTCCCAGCAGACCCTTGTCGCTTATCGAGTGAAGTAGCGATTTGCCAGCGGCGCTCGCCTGGAATCGATCAACCGCTTGCAGATCACGGAAAAGAAATGGCAGATCAAATACCTGGAACTTGTGTGTCAATCGGTCGAGCTTGGACAGGGACACGGCGATCATTTGAATCTCACCGAATGCGAGCGCGTCCAGAGAATCGTCGTCGTTCATAAGCTGGCTCGATGGATAAACCTCGACTTCCACGCGGCCGGCCAGCCGTTCATCAACGAGCTGTTTGAATCGTGTCGCCGCTTGCCCTTTTGGTGTTGCAGGTGCCGTCACGTGCGGAAATTTTATAAGAACGGTTTCGTCTGCCGAGTCCCCGCCACAATCTGCTAGAATTAACGACAGACATACTGCAAACAAGCAACGGGAAAACCTGCGTATGGAATCTAAAACTATCAAAGTGCTCGTGTTCATCCTATTTCCTATCTTCTATCTCTTTGCTGCCGACGGCTGCAGGGGGTAAAAAAACTCTGTCGGAACCATGGTGTCGTCAATGATGCGATGCTTCGCACCTTATTAACAAGAATATCTTCAAGGGTTTTTCGACGACTTGCTTACGCTTGCAAAGCCATTTTCAAGTCCCGAGCAGGTTTGACCGCCAGCGCCTAATATCACTCTTCACCCGCTGTCTTCATGTACCGGTCAAAGTACTCGATTGAATCCCTGACTGCCTCGACCTGAATGGGATCCGGATCATAGGCGCCATCGGCATTCCGCTGGACAAAGATGAAAGCGTGTTCATCATGATCGTAGGATTTCCATTCCACATCCTTGCCCGCCTCTTCCAACAACTCATAGTTCACCCGAAAAATGGCCTGGTTGTGATCGCGGTGGCGACCCTGCACCAGGATTGGCGTATTGATGGCATTGATGCGCTTCATCGCGATCTCCAGGTCGAGCCGCTGGCGCATCTCAAGGGTCCTCTTAATTTCCAATTGCGGGGAATAATGTTCGACGGTTTCTACTTCGGGTTCCATCTGGACATCACTCGGCCCACGGGGCCGTCGTGCCAGGTATTCGATTGAAGCTGGCTCGCTGGCGATGCCGGCGCGTAGCCCGTGGTATTCCGTAGCGATCTTCATCAGCATTTCACCGCCATGGCTGACGCCCAGGTAAGCGACCCGCTCAGTGTCCACATAAGGCAGCGTCTTGATGTATTCAATGATGGATATCGCATCCTCGTACTCGAAAGGCCCGCGGCTGAATATCTGTCGCCCCTGCCACTCGCCCTCGATGAGCGGTGAGCCGTAACTGCTGTCTACTTCGGCACGGTAGCGCATCCACACAACCGCATATCCTGCCGCGAGGAACTGCTGCAGGGTCCAACTGCCATTTTGTGTCCATTCGCGAATCCACCTCAGGCCCAGGCCGCCGTTCATATGGGCGAATACGATGGTTGGAAACGGGCCTGTTCCTTCTGGCTTTCTGAGACCGATGGGTGCATACACACCGTCCCTGAGTTCAACAAACATCAGGTGGACAGGAATGTCCGAGCCCGGTACCGGTTCGGTCACAGTGATCGCTGCCTCGCTGACCGGTTCAGATGTCCACATCCATGCCGGGTCGATACTGTGATTACCGCCGCTTTGCGCCAATACAACGGACACCATCATCGCCACCGAGGCGACTAATGCCCGCATGATGCTTCGTGTCGGAATAATCAATATTTTTTGCTCCATGTTGAAGAAAGTGCAGCAGTTCGTTCACTGTCGAGCAGCCGCCGGGCGAAATGCCGGCCGGCAGATTGAGCGATTGATATCCCAGCGTAGGGTCGAGTCAAAATGAACTGCCGGCCACATCGCAGCCTTGTCTATTCAAAGCCCAATAGCTGATCCGTTGGCCAGGCGTGGCACGTTACGCATGCAGCCGGGGCCTCACTGGCCTGATGACAACTAATGCAGGTCGCCATCGCCAGGATGGCCTTGGTTTCAGCCATGTATTCAATCTGGCTCACATCGCCGTGGCAGGTCTCACATCGCGTGCCCGCATCCAGGTGTGCCCTGTGGCTCCAGCTGACGCCGGGTGTGATTGTATAAACACGCACCCACGGAATTTGCCGGCCTGAGGCCGAAAACTCCCGCAAGCGCATGATTGCAGGCTTGTCCTTTGCAATCATACTGTGGCACGACATGCATGTTTCAGTGGCCGGATAGGTCATCAGGGTCCCGGGATCGGGGTTAATGTGACAAGTTTGGCACACCAGGCCTGAAGCCAGATGCAATTCATGGCTGAATGGCAGCGGCTGATCGGGCGCAGGGTGTGGCGCGATATTATCCGGTACTGCGGGTACAGCGCCTGCTGAGGATTCCTGTGCGTTGGCCGGCATCATGGCCGCCATGAATGCAAGCAACAGCGTACACAGCATGGTCTTGCGGCAGTTGGCATGTTTCACCGTTGTAAGAGAGCAATCTGACCTTTTCATTGCTGCATTTTCATCCCGGCGGATCTACCCACTGCCTCCGCTATGCTGCTGCCGTGGTCTGCAAGGATCACAATAGCTGCATTGCGGCCAGGCCGGCCGGACACAGACCCGCCCGGGGCAGTGCACGAGCCCGTCTGGTACAGCCCCGGAATGGGCATGCGGTATTCCGCCCAACCCGGCACCGGGCGCATATCCCCTGACTGGGCAGCGCCATACGCCGCGCCATGCACGCTGCCGCGCCACATGGCCGGGTTCATACGCTCAATATCAATCGGGCTCTGGATGAAGCGGCCGAGGATTTTGTCTTCAGTCAGGTTGGGACAGAACTGCCGAAAATGATTGAACACTTCTGCGGCAACCTGGTGCTTGATGTTATCCCAGTGCTGCGGGCCTTCCTTGAGCGCGTAGGGCAAATTGCCCTCGAGCTTGAGCGTGTGGTATCCGGCCGGAGCCCGGGTCGGATCGGCAATGCTTGGGCAGACAACTTGCAGCGGCAGATCATCCAGATTGATCTCGCCCGTCGCGTGCTCATAATCCGAGCGCAAAATCCGCTCCGGATCAGCCATTAGCGCCGCTTCAGCGGGTGAGAGGGTGCTGCCGTCAGCGAGCTCATACTTGGGTGGCTCCGAAATGGCGTAATGAAAAACAAACATAGCGTATTCGGGTTGCAGCAGCCGTACATTTTCCAGGAAGCCGTCGCCCCAGAGTTTTTTTGGCGCCATATCCACCAGGTGCTTGATATGGATCGTCGAAACAACGCTCTTGCGGGCGCGATACCGGCTGCCATCCATGCATTCGACGCCCTGGCACCTGCCATTCTCGATGATGAGTTGCACCACGGGCATATTCGTCTGGATCACTCCACCATTGGCCTCGATCACCCGACCCAGGGCAACCGCCAGCATGCCGGAGCCGCCCCTGGGTAGCGGGCGACCATTTATTTGATGACTGATCGCCGTAAATAACTGCTTGCCGGTGTTGGGATGTCCTGCCGGAATGCTGCTGAAGCGGCCTACGGCCAGGTGGAAGGTGCGGATATAATGGTTCTCGAATGTTTCATTGACGAGATCATAGCCGGACATGGCAAACCTGCGGCGCCACACGCCGCTATCGGGGATGTCGGATCCGGTCCGACTGGCCGCGTTGTAGGCCTGTATGTCGGTCACCAGTCGCCTGAAGGTATCCGCATCCCTCCTGGAGTATTTCGCATATTCTGCAGTGGTCCGTTCGATGTCTTTCCAGATCGTGATCGAGGCCTTGTCCGGAAACGAGATGTGCATGATCGGATCCGGGTCGATGTACTCCAGTCCATACTCGGACAGCTTGAGTTCGTTGTCGCGCAGTACCGGGTTGGATTGAATGAAACCGTGCACGGAAGAGCAGAGGTCTTCCTTGAAACCTGGCAGACAGACTTCAGCGGTTTTGCAGCCACCACCAATCGTTGGCCGGCCTTCGAGCACGAGAATACTGAAGCCTGCCTTGGCGAGGTAGGCAGCGGTGATCAGACTGTTGTGTCCGGCACCGGCCACCACAAAATCAAAAATGCTGTCATCCCGGGACATTTTCTCAAAAGCCGCTGCTTGCAAAGAAAGAGAGCCCAGTGTCGCCCCTTTGAGAAAGTCCCTCCGGGATACCGTCTTCATCCAAGCCTGCCAAGTGAAGCGATCATAATTATGCTTATCCCTCCCTCCCATTTGCTGGCAATCTTGTTGGACCACTGGCTGCGCAAGCAGCTGGCGCTGTTGCGGGAGCGCAGGCCGGCGAGATCCGCTTATGCCCGGAGTGGCGATATGACTACATCGAAGACTCGACAGGGTCACTCGTGCGGCATTGATTCATATCCTCGCGGCAGAGCACTGCTTCGTCTTCCGTGATGCGCTGACTTGGCTCGCGATAGCGATACAGATAGCCCCACATCGTGACGATGTTCTGGTCAAGCCAGCGATCATAGGCTCCGTAGTCGCTGAATTCATCCAGGGTCACCCGATCTCTAATCTCTGTCAATGACCTGCCTTCGACCATGTACCCGAGCACGACATCTCTCAAAGCCTGCAAGTAACGCCGCTGCTCCCGGAAGTTTTGCTGATCGGTCACCGGTCCGTGCCCGGGTAGTACGATATCAACGTCCTCAATATTACCCAGGACCTTCAAAATGTTAAGCGTGCTGTGCACATCCATGTCCCGATAGTCGGGAAACAGTGATCGGCCTTTTGCCATATCAACGGCGATCAGCACCTTTTCGTCGGCGATGTGTATCTGGATCAAATTGTCGCTGTGTGATGGGCCAAGAAAAAAAAGATTGACAGTCACGTCGCCGAGCATCACGTCCATGGATTCCTCGAATGTGATGTCGGGCACCGAGGACAGTCGTTTCTCCCGCAAAATATGCGGCAGAATATTCTTGTGTCCGATGGTGATAGCAGTGTCATCAAATACCTGGGAATTACAGATGTGATCCGGATGATCATGACTCAGAATTACATATCTAACCGGAACGTCATGGCGCTTTGCGATTTCCTCTTTCAGCCAGGGCATCGTTCCTGAGTCGCAGTAATGGCCGTCAACAACGGCAATCGCATCGGAGCCGACGATGTAAGCCCCATACTGATTGTCTGATCCCCAGCGATATACACTTTTCGAGACCTTTACAATGCCGCGGTTCTTACCCCACTCTCGCTCCTGCACCAAGCTGTCTTCGGCTGCGAGCAAAGCACCAGCGCTCAGGCTACAGGCGATGACAATGATGAATCGATGCATCACTGGCGTTGGTGCCACTGAGTTCTTACAGGCAGATCGGGCGAGGCATGGTTTGTCGTTGCGGATTCTTGTTCTTATGGACATGGTCAGATACCTGGATGATCAAATCGTTGCTGTGCAAATGCCTGCATTGAATTATGCTTGCGGCGGCGGAGCCGGGCAGCTTGGTGCAGTGAAGCTCGCTGATTTTCATCCAATAAGGTTTTACAGCCTGTCGTATAATCGATAAATACCGTAAAGTTACGTCTGTGTCGATGAAATAAAAATCAATCCATTGCCGGTTTTCAGGCGATCCGGGTCTAAAACCACATTTGCCGACCACGGCGACAACCACACATATATATCTTTATATATGAAGAGTAGATCATATTGAATGACAGTAACGGGCAAATTGCTGCCACAAAAACACAAGTCGAGACGGCAGATCCTGATACTCGCTTGAAACTCTATCGATCGATGCAAGAGTGCAGGATGCTGGAGCAACGGGCTTATGATCTGTTCATGCAGAACCTGATCAAGGGCACTTCGCACCTGGCCCTGGGCCAGGAGGCCATCGCGGCCGGTTTTGGCATGGCCATGCGGGATGACGATTACACCTTTTGCACCTACCGGGGGCACAACCACACGCTGGTCCGCGGAGTCTCGATGAGCGGAATCCTGGGTGAATTGATGGGCCGCGAATGCGGCCTGCTGCGCGGCAAAGGTGGCTCCATGCACCTGATGAGCGTCGAACATGGTGCGATGGGGTCTTACGCCATCGTCGGCGCCCATTTACCCATTGCCGCTGGCGCCGCCTGGTCTGCCCAGTACCGACAATCCGGCCAGGTAGCCGTTTGTTTCTTCGGCGACGGCACCACCAATATCGGTGCATTTCATGAGGCGCTGAATCTTGCGGCGATCTGGTCGTTACCGGTCGTTTATGTCTGTGAAAACAACCTTTATATGGAGTACACGCCCATTGGCGATGTGACTGCTGTTGAGAATCCGGGCGCCGATCGCGCTTCTGCCTACGGCCTGGAATCGATTCTGATCGACGGCAATGACGTGGACACGGTGTTTGCCACGGCCACCGCAGCGCTGGATAAGGCGCGCAGCGGCGGCGGGCCCAGCCTGATCGAAGTGCAGACCTATCGCCACGGCGGCCACTCCCGTGCCGATCCCGGCAAGTACCGCCCGGACGAGGAGGTTGCCGCCTGGCTGGAACGCGATCCGGTCAAGACCTACCGCCAGAGGCTGCTGGATGCCGGCGTTGATGCGGCAACGCTGGATGCGATAGATGCTGAGACCGGCGAGCGGGTCGATCGGGCTGAGGAAACGGCGCGCAACAGCCCGCCACCGCCACTTGATATTGCTGAGACTGACCTCTGGTCCGACGGGAGTTCGACATGGCACAATTGAGTTACCGCGAATCCGTCGCCGCCGGCATTGCCCAGGAAATGCGCCGCGATGATCGCGTCGTGTTCATCGGCGAAGATGTTGCCGCTGCCGGCGGCGTGTTCAAAACCACGGAGGGGTTGTTGGCTGAATTCGGTCCTATGCGCGTGCGTGATACGCCGATCGCCGAGCAGGCCATCATCGGTGCGACCATGGGTGCAGCGATGACCGGGCTCCGGCCTATCGCCGAGATCATGTTTTCGGACTTTTTCGCCGTCTGCTGGGACCTGGTAGTAAACCAGATTGCCAAGACCCGCTTCATGTCCGACGGCCAGTGTTCATTCCCACTGGTCATCCGCTGCGCCAATGGCGGCGGTGCCCGCTTTGGCGCACAGCATTCCCAGAGCGTGGAAAACTGGGCCATGGCCGTGCCGGGGCTCAAGGTGGTCGCACCGTCCAGTCCGGCCGATGTGAAAGGATTGCTGGCAGCCGCGATACGCGATCCGGATCCGGTCTTGTTTTTTGAACAAAAATCGCTGTATGGCATCAAGGGTGATGTACCGGAGGACGAACACGTGGTGCCGCTGGGTAAGGCTAATGTGCTGCGGGACGGCAGTGATGTCACGATCGTAGCGCTGGCAGCGATGGTGCCCAAAGCCATGCAAGCTGCCGAGACGCTGCAAAATGAGCACGATATTTCGGTAACAGTGATCGACCTGCGTTCACTGGTGCCCCTGGATACCACGACGATTTTTGCATCAGTATCCAGCACCGGCAGGCTGGTTACTGTGGAGGAAAATCCCAGGTTGTGTGGCTGGGGCGCCGAAGTGTCCTCACTGGTTGCCGAAGAATTGTTCTGGGACCTGGAAGGCCCGATCGTCCGTGTGACCACACCGCATGTGCCTTTGCCGTCTGCCGATGCACTGGAGGACGCAGTTCTCCCCAGTGCTGAACGCATTGTTGAAAGCGTACGGAAGCTCGCTGACTGAAGGAATGGCCATGGATGTTCTGATGCCGCAGCTTGGTGAAACGGTGACGGAGGGCACGATTGCCGTCTGGCACAAAAAGACCGGCGACCTGGTTGAAAAAGGCGAGATGCTGATGGACGTGGAGACTGAGAAAGTCGCCACCGAGATTCCGGCGCCGGTATCCGGCGTACTGAGCACCATCAACGTGGCGGAGGGTGACACGGTCGATGTGGGTACAGTGCTGGCTGTCATTACCGTCGAAGGTGAAGCCACTGCAGAAGCAGCGAGTGCTACTTCACCCGAGCCGAAACCGACCGCGCCGGCTGCCAAAAGCAGAGGTTTGCCGGAAAAATCGGCCGGCGAGCGATTGTCTCCCGTAGTCAGGCGTCTTCTCAGCAAACATGATCTGAATATCGCCGATATTCAGGGCACCGGCCGCGACGGCAGGGTGACCCGGCAGGATGTGCAGAAGCATATTGAAGCCTCGGGAGCCACCGCCGCCACCGGTGCCGCCAGTGACGCTCGTGTTGAGCGAATTCCATTCGACCGCATCCGTAAAGTCACCGCCGCACACATGCTGCGCTCGAAAGCAACTTCGCCGCACGTATTGCAGACGATCGATGCCGATTTCAGCGCCGTCGATCGGGTGCGGCTGGCACATCGGGATGAGTGGCGGGCCGATAATGGATATTCGCTCAGCTACCTGCCGTTTGTGGCACGTGCGCTGTGCCTGGCAATCGCCGAATTTCCCAGAGTCAACGCCAGCGTCGACGGTGAAGCCTTGCT
>Ga0209980_10001751_pt1 | contig 11897 bp, 10 predicted proteins | sample CR02metaG_FD_183611 | JGI IMG/M metagenome (GOLD analysis project Ga0209980, IMG submission 183611) | Deep subsurface microbial communities from Mariana Trench to uncover new lineages of life (NeLLi) - CR02 metaG (SPAdes) (version 2) | ecosystem: Environmental > Aquatic > Marine > Ocean trench... | reverse complement strand
AGTTTGCACTATTGCTAAAACCAGATACCACATCACTCTTTGTGGTAGAGCCAACACTGACTACACTTGATATACATGCTGGAGCACCAATAAGACTAGTAAATCCACCATTGCCAGCTGAAGCTATCGTTGCAATTCCCATTGATCTAAGATTGTCAACTGCAGCCTTTGTACTAGGGTTAGCAGCATCACAAGAAGCAGCAGATGAATATGCTCCACCTCCTAGACTCAAATTTACAGAAGATATGTCAATGTTATGTGGTGGACCAGCAAGGGTCGTAACCCTGTCCAAGCCTTTTATTAAATCCGAGGTATAAGCCCCAACACAGGGGGGGGATGGTCCACAGACTGTGGTGCTAGTAAACTCCGAAAAGACTTGAATCGCAATAATGTCTGCATCTTTTGCAACACCAGTTATGGTAGCGTCATTACCTGCAGCGATACCTGCCACATGGGTGCCGTGACCACAACCACTTGGTAAATCACAATGAACACCTGTATTGGGTCCTGTCGCTTCGCTGACGCCACCAGGACAAAAACTCAGGGATTGGCCTATAACAGTAGATGAATAGCATGCTTCCTCAATTACTCTGCCTGGTGAAAAAGCTGAATGAGTATTGTCAACACCAGTGTCTAAAATAGCAACTGCCTGACCTTGTCCTGAAAATCCACTACTCCAAGCCTGTGGTGCTCCAACTAGAGGAACACTATCGTCTAGAGTGGGAAATAGCAGGACATCTTCAGATATTGTAGCTACCAGTGGAGATGATTCAAGACGCTCTAAGGTGTTTTTATCTACGGTCATTGCGATGAAAGGAACGTGTTCAAACTTGTGAATTTTATCTACCTTGGATATCCACAAATAATTCATCAGTGAGCCTTGTTCTTGCTTTATTTTGCTTTTCTGAGCTTGAACATTAGAATAATCCAAGGTACCTTCAAGCTCAAAACTAGTGGAAAGCCCAACAATAACTGGAACTGTATCATCTTTTCCTGCTTTGGTCTTTAATTTATTGAAATTTTCTTTGAGTTCTTTTTTATGATCTGCAAGCATCTTTTTCTTTTCTTCTAATTTTTTCTTATACTCTTCTCTTAGTTCTTTTGCATTTTGTTTGGTTTGTTCAATTTTTTCTTTACGTTCTTCATCATTATCTGATGAATCATCTGAATTAGCAAAATTGTCTGAAAAGGCAGAAGATGGGAACAAAAGGGCTCCCATTGCTAACAATATGATCGAAATATGCAGAGATTCTTGATTCATTTTTAGCAATTTTTTTGAATTATTAAAACAGTAAATTAATTGTGAAGAAATTATTTCTGCACATCGGCTTAGTTAACATTGGATTCCCTCATTGCTCTCGAGTTCAAACTCTCCGCATTTTCAAGATAATGTCTTAGGTCTTTTTCTGCAAATGCCTGTCTCCTAAATACAACTGAAGCAAAAACTCCCATCATGAAGCTTACTCCTCCCAAAATAATAATCCCCGTTGATAGACTTTGATTGACTACAAAAATACTTGAAATTGTAAGTAGTTTGGCTAAAATTCCTCCACCCAAAAAAATCGCTGATAAAATAGCAAATGAAAACATTGGTCTGTGATACACAAGAGTTCGGGTAATGATAGCAAGCACCTTACTTGAATAACTGTATATATTTTTTACAACTCTCGATTTTCTTTTATCGTCATATTTGACTGTGATAGGAACCTCAGTAATTTGCAATCCTTTGAACTTTAAATCAATTAACACTTCTTGGGTATAAGTAAAGTCATTAACAACTGAAATGTTTAGAAGAGCTTTTTTAGAATATGCCCTAAAACCGGTTTGTGTATCTGTAAATTTTTGTTGAACTAGACCTGACACAATTCTTGTAAAGATCATGTTTCCTAGATATTTTATTCTTGGAATATTTTTTGGTTTTCCTTCCTTAAATCGAGAACCAATAACTACATCAGCTTGATTATTTAAAATTGGTAAAATCAATTCTGGTATTTGATTGGAATCAAATTGCGAGTCTGCATCTACAGCTACAAGTATATCTGCATTCATCGATATGGCGTTCCTTATTCCTGTCATGAAGGCGGCACCTACTCCAGTATTTGTTGTATGTGAAACAACCCTATAGGCCCCCCCATTCATCGCCTTATCCATGGTATTGTCGGTAGAACCATCGTCTACAACGAGGACCTTTACCTCATCAATTCCAAAAATTTTCTTTGGAATACTACGGATTGTGTTTTCAATGTTTTTCTCTTCATTAAATGCAGGAACTAAAACTACCAGCTTCATTTAGTTTGAGATACATCAAATCAAATATACCATTTATGGAACAGATTCTCTAGTTCCTAAATCTTGATTATCTATACTAGACTACTAAGTACAGTATTAGGATCATATTTTTATAGATCTTTAATGATCGCTTATTGGGCATTGAGAGTATGGAAATAATGGGTGTGTATATTATTTTATTATCCACATGGAGGGAAGTTTAGGTTATGAGTTCCTGGAAAAGAGGATTTCTTGAAATTATAGCAGAAATTCTTGAAAGTTTAATGGCAAATCCATTGAAAAAAACACACATTACATTCAAATGTAATCTTGATTCCCGCGCAGTTACAAAATATCTTTCATTAATGATGGATGTTGGTTTAGTTGAAAGATCAAGCAGTGATCCTTCTTTTTTTGTTGTTACTGAAAAGGGAGTAAAATACAGGAACCAATTCAATTCTTTTGTGAACTTGATGGAAGAAGATTTGCAAAAAATTTCCTTTAAATCTACAATTTCAAAACAATTTCAGAATAATTTCAGACTAAGAGTACGAAATTGACATGAAAATTATTACAGCAGACAAACTGCCAAAATGGAAATCAACTATTAAAAAATTAGGCCAAAGCCAAATTAGAGTCAAACCAAAAGAAAAAGTTGAATATTACATATCAATCATAAAAAAATTACACCAAAAAGAGATTGGTAATTATTCAAGATTAGAATCAATTAGGAGTTATTTGAATGACGGACAACCCTTACTTATTGAAGATAACGAGTATTTGAAGAACCAATTTATAGAATTTCAAAAAGTAGTTGGAGATTGTGAAGTGTTTGATTTTGAGAAAAAACCTGTGCTAAACAAAGATTCAGCCGAACCACAAACAATTCTAATTGATGATGTTGAAATAGATCCTACTAGCGATTTTATCTCCTTGGGTAAAACCATTGCAAAAATAATTAAGGATTCTACTCCGCATTTTACTATTGGAATTTACGGAGAATGGGGAACTGGAAAAACTACCTTGATGACAACCATCGAAAAAAATCTTATTAACAGAGGAATTTTGGAAAAAGCACAAAAAATACTCCCAATTTGGTTTAATGCTTGGCAATATGAACGAGAAGAAAATCTAGGAATAGTATCTCTAATGAAAAAGGTAGCTTATGCAATGGCAGGTCATGACAAATTTGCTCCTATATCTAAAACAATTCTTGATGGTCTTACAATCATTGGAAAAAATATTACACAAAATCTTGTACAGGAAATTATTTCAAAAAAGGGAAATGAGATTGAAGATGGATTAGAACAGAAGATAGACTACCTAAACAAATTATATCAAAATTCGATATACTTTGATGGTTTAAAAAAACTAAAACACCAAATGGAACAATTACGAAAATTAGAGGGCAAAGAATACAGAGTAGTTATTTTCATTGATGATTTAGATAGATGTTCTCCAAAAAAAGCATTAGAGGTACTAGAATCTATCAATCTCTTTTTGAGCATGCATGGATTTATCTTCGTGGTTGGCTTAAGTGACAAAACCGTTACGCAGTTAATTACTCAAGCCTATAAAGCAACAGGTGTAAAAGGAGAAGATTACATAAAAAAAATAATCCAAATTCCAATAAAAATTCCTGTTTGGTCTGAAGAAAAAATTATTGATCTAATTGAAAATCAAGTTAAGAAAAATATACACGAGGAATATTCAAACTTTCTATGTCAAAACTCTGCGATGGTTGCAAGGGTAGTTGATTACAATCCACGACAGCTAAAGCGTTTTATTAATAATATTATTGTAGCATTTGAAACATTTTCGAATCCGAAGAGTTCTTCGAAAATAAAATTCAATGAGATTTTTGTAGTAAAAATACTAAAGGAAGAATGGTCTGACTTTTACAAAGAGTTAGCAAATAGCAGAGCATTTCGTGAACTTGTAAAATGGATGATTTCACAACCACGTGAATTGAAAAAATATTTCAAGTATCTAAATTCATATACAGAAGAGGAACCCTCAGAAAAGAAACAACAACGGTTCTTATTATTAGATAGAATTGCAAAGGAATCTAATGGGCATATAGAACAAAAACAAATTGAAATATTATCAGACTTTGATTACGAAACATGGATTTTCTTAAACCACATTAAAGACGTTCTTTTTGGAATTAAGGACTGGTCTGTCATTAACTCTGTAATGAGTGTAGTAGAGGAGATTCCCTATGAATTGCCCATTGGCACAAACAAATCACCTAATGAAAAAACCAAAAACTAATTCTGTTATAACTTACTGATCTTATGACGTTTCTTACCAAGTAAACCAACAATAATTCCTATTATCCAAAAACTCGCCCCTAGAAAAATTAAGTAAGTTTGTTGTTGGGTACTTGATAATATTAAAAAGGATCCAGAAAATCCTAACACTGCAGTAGCAACCCCTATCAGACGCTGTTCATACACCTGTCGGATAAAGACAGTCAAACCATAGATAAAAAATATTGTAACAATAATCGATAGAATCATTACCACTGCTTGAATTCTCGCATCACCGTATTGGTTAAGTAAATTCAATATCACGAAACCGAATCCTACTTCTGGTGTATCTCCACTGATTCTATATGAGAAAGCAAAAGAAAGGCCACTAAATACTGAGAAGATGAAAATTTTTCCTAAACCCAAAAGATTCCATCCAACAATTAAGTTACAAGAAAATAAGATTTGGCATTTCTTCATAATCAATAAAGAACCAGAATTTGATGAAATTGCCAAACTGGATCCCATTTTGATTAAAAATATCCATCTTGTTTATTGATAAAATCCCCCAAGTATTGATTGATGAAATTCGCAAGAAGAGACACTCTGAAAATAATATCCGATTTACTTCAAAATATGAGGGAGCCAAGACGTATAACACATCTACTTTATGCCTCAAATCTAAGTTATAGTCAGCTGACAAAATATCTTAAAATTTTAAAAGAAATGGGCTTGGTGACTGAGCAGAAAAAGCCCTTCACCTTTTATACAGTTACACCCGATGGTGAATTCTTCATGCATATGGTAAGTAAACGCGAACAGCTCAAAATTCATTCTCATTAATTTTTCTAAATTTGTCTAAATAGTTGTGCAGCCTTTGACATTGACAAATTCTTTAATTCAGGACAAATCTGCTGCAATTTTTTATATGGATTTTTTTCAAAGGCAAGCTCCAATGAAGAAATTTCTTCATTACAATAAATTTTGACAATTTCTAAATTATTTATTCTTTGGTCTAAGTTTGTTGCTAATTTCTCTGCATTATCAGAGCTGCGATTTTGTCTTAATTCTATAAAATCATCTACTAAAGAGCTAATCTGACTAATTTCACCTGCATATGCTATTGTAAAAACAGGAGCAGACAGGTTTTGAAATATTCCCATCATTGATGCGGACGGACCAAGTGCCCCAAAAATTCCAATTATAGTAACAATTGCTACCACTAACAAAACTAATCGAAGAACCATTTAACTAAATTAGATGGGTAAAAATTATACGTATTGTGGATCTCCTAGTCTAGATCAATTAATCTATTTTGGAAAATCTTTTTCTGTATGTAGTTTTTCTATGGAAAAATTAAATTTGGTCAATTACGCATCTCCATTTTGAAATCTCCTTTCTTTCCTGAACTTTTCTTAGTCTTCTTCTTCTGCAGGACATGATGCCTCAGGTATTGTAGGGTTCAAACTCGCATCTGTTCCAGATACTACTGTAAATGATACGCCAAAGTCTCCTAGATGCACATCACCTACAAACAAGTCTTGTGAACACGATGTGTGAATTGAAACTCCTGTTTCATCTTGATTCTCAAAAATTACACGATATGCAGTATTGCTTTCCACTGTATCTTTATTCCCAAAGTCTCTACCGTCTATAGTAATCTCATTTCCATCCATTACCCCAACAAATTCAGCAAGTATCTTACCGGACTCTTCAAAGTCACCTATCTTTTTGTAGACCTCGATTCTTACTACATCACCTGAATGTGTTGGATTGTCGTATCGTACAGTGAAAAGTATAGGTTTTTCACACTCGGGGCATGGGTCAGGTGGTGGGGGGGGAGGTGGTGGTATAACACACTTATTCTGAACTTCAGGAACTATGACCAATCCTTCTGGACTATCAAAAAAGTCGTTAGTACTGATTCCATTAGATGATATTAAAGTCACGATTTTTGTTATTATATCAACCTTGAAGATAGCTCCCATACCATCTGCTGAAGCAGCATCATCAGATATCATGAGATCTCCATTGGGAAGTATTTCAATATCTGATGGATCAACAAAGGGAAAACCATCAATTATGACAGTTTGCGCTCCCGTAACAGGATGTACCTTGATTATTTTTCCCATCTCACCTGGATCGTTTGAATCACGGGAATTTCCATCTGCAACAAATATGCTACCATCGGCTGCAACAGCTACTCCTTCTGGTCTAACTAATTCACCTCCTGAAGATATGACAGTTTGCGCTCCCGTAACTGGATGAACTCTTATAATTTTTCTTGCATTTCCATCTGCAACAATTATCATACCATCGGCTTCAAGAGCTATTCCTTCGGGTCTACCACTAAATTCATCATTTTCTGAGATTAATTCTTGTTCACCATTTAATGGATTCACCCTGATGATTGCACCATCACCGTCATCAAGTACAATAATATCACCGTTAGAGTCTAAAACCAAATCCTCTGGACCCCTATCAAACAAGTTTTTAGTAGAGATTGCATTAGATGATAGTATAGTCTGAGTGCCTGTTACTGGATCAACCTTGATGATGGCTCCTTTGTCAGCAGCACGGCCATCAGCTACTAAGATATTACCATCAGAATCTATGACAACATTCTCTGGATCCTTGAAAAAGCCTCCTTGCGAAATAATGGTTTGCTCTCCCGTAACAGGATCTACTCTGATGATTGCGTCTGTATTATCATCTGCTACTATAATGTCACCACCAAAGTCTATAACGGGTTTAAAAATTTTTACCCTGACTCCTATTGTTTCAAATATGTCTGCTGGTTCCTCAAACTCAAAAGACAAAGTAGTGCTTGCCTCATAGCCCTCTGGCAATTCAATTAGGGCTTTAGCTATGACAGAATCAGGATCGAATTGCTTAATACATCTAAAATCAAAGTTCGTTGGACCACCTGAATCTTTGTATATTATTTCTAAACAGCTAACATTGTTTGCATCTACATTAACTGTGCCAACATCCCCATCATTTGGCACTTTTGGAATTGGAACTGTTATGATTTCCGTAGTCTTGTCACATTCTGTGGCAGATTTGGCTTTTGAATAAGCGATTGCTTTTGCATCATCGTCGTTTTCAATGTCTGCAATGTTAAATTTGGCAAAAAAGACTGGAGTATCAAATGTCATAGTTATTGTTCCGCCTTTTGCGCTGTCATCCATTGGATCCGGTCCGCCCATACCATCATTATCAGGAAAAATAAGTATGTGCCAACCGTCGCATCCATTACAAAATCCATCTGAAGTGCCAACCCCTACAGGACTCTCAATATCATTGTCATCTTGGGATGGTCCACCTGCACTCGAGTGTTCTTCATCTACATCCCAAACAAAAAGATCGTCTGCCCCCATGAAGTTGGCATTTGCCTTACCTGTAATTGTGATTCCAAGAGATGCTAATCCAAGATTAAGATCATCTTGTGTTGTTCCATCATCAAATGTTAGAAAGTCTAAAAATATATCTACACATGGTTCTATCTTTTTATCGACCAGCTTGCATACTATGCATATCGGCTCATCAATATCTTCATCAGTGTGAAATATACATTTAGTAACTTTATTATCAATAAACTCTTGCATATTTTCTGTGGGACCGTCAGGATCTATTAAGACGGTACCTAGACCAAAGCCAACTGTAGCTTGACTTATGAAGCCACCTGTATCATCAGACATAAAGGCATATTGTATCATACTGCTTTGAGATTTTACAACAGATTGACTTATGATATTTTGGATTCGATACATATCTCCCCTATCGTATAAATCAAGATGTAGGCCTATACCAAATCCAATCATAGCTAGCAAACCCATAGTCAAGATGTTGGATTTTGTTAACATCATCTAACATTCCTCCTTTACTCTACTCGGTAAATATCTCAATATTCTCATATTAAATTAAAAAAAACTTCAATTATACACTTGTGTACTTATTTCTCCTTATCAAGTAATCCATGTTTGTAATCAGTGTATGGAAAAACAGGCGTATAATTATCTAAAGTATAATCAAGGGATACGCATTTTTTAAAATTAAAAACTAAAGTAAAATCGAAAAATTTCTGTAAATGTCCTAAAAAATTTGATCTTGTTGGAAAATTTATGGACTAATTAATACGCATTTGTTAAATATACAGATTATGAACAATTTATGGGGGAATCCTGCACGCCCAAATTTGAAGAGATAAGTCTTCAGACTCTCAGTGTCTGGATCCCCTCAAACGATTCCTTTGAAATATACAAAATCTTGAATTTATTTGGTTATTTATTTTGGAAACCAATTATTATGATAATCCAAAAAAAGAGGGTTTAATAGACGCCATGAAACTTTTTTTACTAATGGGTCGTCGGAAAACCCAAAAGATTATCAAGACTGGACCAAAGAATGTTACAACAGGCATGTGTCCTCTTTGCAAGACAATAGGTAGAATCTTCATAATAGGTCAAACCGGAAAGGAAAGAGCAAAGTGTCCGGCATGCAATCAAGAATTTGATTTATAGCAAAAAATTCACCTGACCCTCAACAAATTTACCCTAATCTTTTTAAGGTCTTTTTCTTCTTTTAAAATATTATGAGTTCTGGCGATGCCGAAACAATCTACGAAAGAGTTGGAAAACTCGAAGATGAAATTGCCTTACTTAGAAACGAAGTTGATATTTTAAAGAAAGCCTTGCGAAACAAAATTGCAAGACACGAAATATCTATGCTAAAGAAAGGAAAAGACATTTCATCTATAATTGATTAATTTTTTCCCTAATACTTTTAATCAAATCTAAAACAAAATCAACATCATCTGCATTTGGACTAATTTCCAAATATTGATCTAACAATCTTATTGCATTATCATGATTAAGAAATCTCTCCTCCAAAATTCCTTTGTCACGAATCTCTTCAGGGGAATTTGGTTCTAAGGCAAGAATCATGTTTACACATCGCATGGCCATGTCATATACATAAGATTGTACATAGGAATTTTTAAGATTCCTAGTCAAGCGAATTAAAATTTTTTCAGGCTCTATTTCATTTAGAAATTCTGGGGAAAACTCAATTTCGCCTCCATACTTTTGATAAAGAATTTCTCTAAGATCATCTGCGCTTAACAATTTTCCTCCATTAAATGGATCAAGAATCATTTCCTCTCCGTATTTTACAACGACATGACTTGGAAAACCAACTATTCGAATATCTAGTCCTATTGTCTTAGCAACCTCTGCATAAATAATAGATAAGGTAATTGGAATTCCAGATTTTTTTTCTAGTACTGCATTAAGAAAATTATTTTTGGGATTGTAATAGTCATCTATATCTCCTTTGAACCCATGATGCTTGAAGATATGTTCATTAAGCATTGAAATCCGATAAGTGGGATTATCGATATTACTTGTTGAAAACTTTAGCGAATTTCCAATATCATTTAATTTTTTGATGTATTCGGTTATGTCTAGATTCGGATATTCAAGAGTCTGTGATAATTTTAGGCACCTTTCAACCAAGTTATAATTTGGATTTTTTGCAAAGGATGCCCACTCTGCAACAAATGGATCAAACTTCTCATTCAATTTCATATGTCAGAACTTTATAGGACTCTTTTTAGATATCGTTGCGGATCTTTTAGCTCAATGGTTGATGGTGAATTTTCAATTAACATCTTAAAGGATTCTTTGCCATTCTTTTCAAATACTGCTTGGGTAAAGTCCTTTCCCATACTTTTTCTAACCTGATATGATGAGAAATCAGTTCCCATATACGTATTAAGATAGCTTGCAAAATCTTTATCATCTTTTAGGATATTTTGGACTGTAAACTCTGCCATGCCCTCCATTGTAGTAAAAGCGGCGTGGTGCCTTTGAATGGGCTTTAACCACCTTTGATAAATCTCCAAAAGCTGTGGTACCATTTCTGAAATTTTTGGGTCTATCTCAACTTTGGTAAAGGTCATCACATCTGGCCCAAGTACATTAACTATGAAATTATCAGGATTTAGCATAAAAAACAGGTTAGCTTTTTTAGCGGTAGGAAAATCATCTGCTACTGGTGGCAACTTGAGATATTCGGTAAGCTTATCCACCATCGAAATATCCAAATCTAAAATGATTTTTGCAAGCTCTTCGTTAATGGTGTTAACCTGTATCACAGCTTGCTTGTTAATATCATGCAAGTTTTGTTGTATTGAATGAATCTGTTCTTCAAGAATTGTCATCTTCAAAGCGCCTCTGTATCCAGACTTTACCTTTTCAAAATTTGACTCGTATGGTGGTCCCTGCTTGTACAAAATTATCTGTGGATAGCTTGAAAGAATAAACTTGTTTAGATAAATTGCAGTATCAAGAAAATCGCCATAGGTAATAGAGATCTTTGAGATGTATGACTTTGCATATGTAGAGTATACAAGAAATTTTGCAGTATCTTTTTTTATCAGCTCGGCTATTTTATCTAAATTTTCATCTGATACTGCTTCAAATAGTTCATCGACATATGATCTTGCTTGGTCGGTTGCAAAAACTTTTTTTCCTTTGAGTTTTTTTAATTGTTTTAATCCTAAATATTCTAGCTTTAATACAGGTAAAATTGAAATGCCGGTAAACTCATTAACCTTTTCTGCCATTTGTGGAAAAATCTCTTGGCAAACTTTTTGAAGATCATCGAATTTTAAGGTAAAACTTGAATCCTCAGCAATTTTTGAAGACAATTCGGCAATTTCTTTTTCTTCATTAATTTCCACTGATAACTGATCAAGTAGTGCTTCGGCAAATTCTTTATGCTCCTCCATAACTGATAGAAGCTAATTTGAAGTAAATTTAACATTAACTGGCTAACAGACGAAATTACAAATCCAAAGTTTTTCAGCCATTTGGAGTCTCATCTTGGTAAAAATCAGTAATACTATATCCCAGCACTAAGGTAATAGCTAAAACAATCAAAATGGCAAAGGGCGATTTTTTTAAGCATTTCATTGATGAGTGGACATTATGCATTAATAGTTGAAACTTGGATTCTGTAGTCTATACTAGATACTTCATAAGACATTAAATTAACAGGAATATATTACAGTCGTGAAACAAAAATTACTATTAACTTTAATGGGTATTGTTATAATTTCAATCTCTTTACAGCCTACTTTTGCTGATATATTCACTACTGATGATATAATATGTATTCCACCTTCTGGACCAGGCTGTGATGATACTATAATTGATCCAAATGATGTTATTGATAACATTCTGATTCCATTAGGAATGAATCCTGCTACTTCTGAAAATTTGGCTCAAATATTTTTAACTCCTCAAGATCCAAATAATCCAAATTTACCACCTCAATCGGTGACATTTACATTTGTACGAGATACCGGCATCT
>Ga0209980_10001749_pt1 | contig 11902 bp, 7 predicted proteins | sample CR02metaG_FD_183611 | JGI IMG/M metagenome (GOLD analysis project Ga0209980, IMG submission 183611) | Deep subsurface microbial communities from Mariana Trench to uncover new lineages of life (NeLLi) - CR02 metaG (SPAdes) (version 2) | ecosystem: Environmental > Aquatic > Marine > Ocean trench >... | reverse complement strand
CGTCCAGCCTTCGCCTGACTCGAAATTCGACAGCGCGATGGCGCCGTCGTCGAGCGCGGCCTCGAAGCCGGCGACCTGGGCCTCGGACGCGTTCAGCGCGATGCGCCACATGCCGGCGGGGCAGGGCATGGTCTACGCCGGGCGGACAAAGCTGTCGATGACCTTCTTGTCGCCGGACTTGTCGAAGGCGATCTCGAGCTTGTTGCCGTCGATCGCGCTGATCCGGCCGTAGCCGAACTTTTGGTGGAACACGCGGGCGCCGGGCGCGAAGGTGCCGGGCGCGTGGTCGACCGCGTCGTAGCTCACCGCGTCGGCCGCCGGTTGCTTGCGGCGCCGCGACCAGCCGCCCAGCGCGCGGGAGAAATTGCTGGGTTCCTCGTTGAGGCCACCGTATAGGCCGGGCGCCGCGAGGCGTTCGACATGCTCGTCGGGCAGCTCGTCGACGAAGCGCGACGGGATGCTGCTCTGCCACTGGTTGTAGATGCGCCGGTTGGCGGCGTGCGAGATCTGCACCCGCTGGCGCGCCCGGGTGATGCCGACATAGGCGAGCCGGCGCTCCTCCTCGAGCCCCTTGGCGCCGCTTTCCTGCAGCGCGAGTTCGTGCGGGAACAGACCCTCCTCCCAGCCGGCCAGGAACACCGTGTCGAATTCGAGGCCCTTGGCGCTGTGCAGCGTCATGATGTTGACCATGTCGCCGTCGGACCGATCGTCGATGTCCATCACCAGGCTGATGTGCTCGAGGAAGGCCTCGAGCGTCTCGAACTCGGCGATCGCGCGGACCAGCTCGGTCAGGTTCTCGAGCCGGCCGGGCGCCGCCGGCGACTTGTCGTTCTGCAGCATCGCGGTGTAGCCCGATTCGTCGAGCATGATCTCGACCACCTCGGCGTGCGGCAGCCCGCCCAACAGGCCGCGCCAGCGGTCGATGCTGTCGATCAGCCCGCCCAGCTTGCCGCGCGCCTGGGGGCGCAGCTCGTCGGTCTCGATCACCGCGCGCGCCGCCCGGGTCAGCGGCCAGCCGCGCGCCCGGGCGAGCTCGTGGACGATGCGCAGCGAGGCGGCGCCCAGGCCGCGCTTGGGCGTATTGACGATGCGCTCGAAGGCGAGGTCGATGTCGGGCTGGATGGTGACGCGCATATAGGCGATCGCGTCGCGGATCTCCTGGCGCTCGTAAAAACGCAGGCCGCCGATCACCCGGTACGGCATGCCGATGATGATGAAGCGCTCCTCGAAGGCGCGCGTCTGGAAACCGGCGCGCACCAGCACGGCGACCTCGGCGCGCTTGTGGCCCTTGCGCTCGAGCGACTCGATCTGCTCGCCGACGACGCGCGCCTCCTCGTCGCCGTCCCAGACGCCGCGCACGATGACCTTCTCGCCGCCCGGCGCATCGGTCCACAGCGTCTTGCCGAGCCGGCCCTCGTTGTGCGCGATCAGGCCCGAGGCCGCGCTCAGGATCGGCTGGGTCGAGCGGTAGTTGCGCTCGAGCCGGAGCACCTTGGCGCCCGGGAAGTCGTGTTCGAAGCGCAGGATGTTGCCGACCTCGGCGCCGCGCCAGCCGTAGATCGACTGGTCGTCGTCGCCGACGCAGCAGAGGTTCTTGTGACCCTGGGCGAGCAGCCTGAGCCACAGGTACTGGGCGACGTTGGTGTCCTGGTATTCGTCGACCAGGATGTAGTGAAAGCGCCGCTGCCAGTCGCGCAGCACCTCGGCGTTGGCGGTGAACAGCGTCAGGCAGTGCAACAGGAGATCGCCGAAGTCGGCCGCGTTGAGCGCCGCGAGCCGCTCCTGATAGGCGCGGTAGAGCCGCACGGCGCGGCCGTTGGCGAAGTCGCCGGCGTCGGCCGCGTCGACCTTGTCGGGCGTCAGGCCGCGGTCCTTCCAGCGCTGGATGATGGCGCCGAGCGCGCGCGCCGGCCAGCGTTTCTCGTCGATGTCGTGGGCGGCCAGGATCTGGCGTATCAGGCGCAGCTGGTCGTCGGTGTCGATGATCGTGAAGTTGGGCTTGAGGCCGACCAGCTCGGCGTGGCGCCTTACGATGCGCGCGCCGATCGCGTGGAAGGTGCCGAACCACAGCCCCGCGACGTCCTGGCCGATGAGCGATGCGACGCGGCCGACCATCTCGCGCGCCGCCTTGTTGGTGAAGGTGACGGCGAGCACCTGGCCGGGCCAGGCGCGGCCCGAGATCAGGATATGCGCGATGCGTGTCGTGAGCACCCGGGTCTTGCCGGTGCCGGCGCCGGCGAGCACCAGAACCGGCCCTTCGGTCGCCTCGACGGCGTCGCGTTGGGCCTCGTTCAACTCGGCCAGATACTCGGCGGCCGGCGCCGCGCCGGCCGGCGCGGGAGGCTCGTCGTCGTCGAAACTCGAAAGGTCGAACGGGTCGGACATGGGCAGCAACTATATAGCGCCCGACGACGCGGAATGCACGCCTCGGCGACGCTGTTAGTGATGATTTTTCACTATCGACTGATCCGCTGCGATGACCCTTCAGCCCGCGCCAACCTTATTGGGACAAGAGGGGGGCCGCCGACCGTTCGGCGGAAGCATGCGCGGCGATTGAGCGCAGGTCACCAAAGGTGACCGCACAAAAAGCTAACCGTACAAAACAACCCATTATTGATGGTGATCGGCGATCAGGGCGCGGTTGTGGGCGATCAGCACGTCGGTGCGGTGGACGACGCCGATCACGCGACGCGTCTCGGTGCCGTCGACGACCGGCAGATGCTCGGCGCCTTCGGCGTCCATCACCTCGAGGAGGCGCTCGAGGCTGTCGTCGGCGAGCGCCGCGGCGCCGTGCTGGCGCGCGATGTGCTCGGCGTTGACGATCCCGTCGGCGCCGTCGGCGAAGGCGAATTCGCTCAGCTCGTCGAAGGTCAGCGAGCCGCACAGCCGCGCCTCGCCATCGACGACGAAGAAGACGCCGTGCGGGTCGAGGCGCAGGAGCTCGCGGATCTCGTCGATCTTCATCTCGCGCGGCACGCGGCGCACGGTCTCGTTCATCACCTCGCGCACCGACATGGTCTGCAACAGGCCGGCGGCGCGGTCGCGCGCGACGTCGACGCCGCGGCGCTCGAGCACCCAGTGGAAGTACGACTTGCCCGGAATACGCCGGGTGACCACGGCGGCGACGGCGCTGGCGATCATCACCGCGATGGTGACGCCGTAGTCGCCGGTGATCTCGAAGACGATCAGGATGGTCGAAATCGGCGCGCCGAGCACCGCGGAAGCGACCGCGCCCATGCCGATGATGGTGTAGGCCCCGGGCGAGGTGGCGAGCTCGGGGAACACCGTGCCGGCGATGATGCCGAACGCGCCGCCGACCATGGCGCCGATGAACAGCGAGGGGCTGAACACCCCGCCGGCGAAGCCCGAGCCGAGCGAAATCGCCGTCGCCGCGATCTTGGCGATGGCGAGCACGATGAGCAGCGCGAGCGACAGCTCGACCTGCAGCGCGAGGTCGGTCGCCTCGTAGCCGACGCCCAGCACCTGCGGCAAGAAGACCGCGATCATGCCGACCGCGAGGCCGCCCAGCGCGGGCCGCGACCAAGGCGGGATCGGCAGCCGCGCCATGGTGTCCTGGGTGAACATGATCGACCACATGAAGACGCCGGCGATCGCCGCCGAGACCAGCCCCAGCAAGGCGAAGGCGGGAAATTCGAGGAACGAGACGATGCCGAACTCGGGCACCACGAAGGCCGGGAAGTTGCCGAACTGCATGCGGGCGATGATGGTGCCGACGACCGACGCGATGACGACCGGCGCGAAGGCGGCCAGCGCGTAGTGGCCGATGACCACCTCGAGGGCGAAGAAGACGCCGGCGATCGGCGCGTTGAACGACGCCGCGATGCCCGCGGCGACGCCGCAGCCGAGCATCGTCAGCGCGGCGTTGCGGTTGAGCCGGAGCCGCTTGGCGATCGATGCCGCGATCGTCGCGCCGAGGTGGATCACCGGGCCCTCGCGGCCGACCGAGGCGCCGAAGCCGATCGAGGTGGCGGCCGCCAGCGCCGCGCCGATACCGGCGCCCAGTTCCATGCGGCCGCCGCGCAGCGAGCCCGCCTCGATGACGTCGGCGACGCCGTGATTGCGCCGGCCCGGCATGACGAAGTGGACGAACAAGCCGACCAGCAGGCCGCCGGCGACGGGCGCCAGCAAGAGCTGCCACCAGGGCAAGTACCTCGAGACGCTCAGCAGATAATCGGAATCGGAACCGAAGGCGAAGAGCTGGATCATACCGATCAGCTCGCGGAAAACGATCGCGCCGTAGCCCGCGAGCGCGCCGATGACGACCGCCAGCAGCGACAGGATGAACTGTTCGTTGCGCAGCGACTTTCGCCAGCTCGTCAGAACCGACTTGAAATCCGGGCGTGCCACACTGAATCAGTAGCCCGCGCGGCGCGGCGCGGAAAGCCAAATTTTCTCGGTGGCGCCATGCTCAGGCCGTCTTCGGCCGCTTGAGCGCGATGACGCTGCCGGTCTCGTCGGGGCGTGGCAGATCGGCGTGCGCCGCGCGGATCGCTTCGAGCCGGGCGGCGATCTTGGCTGGAAACGGCGCCGCCCGCCGCACCGAAAGATCGACATGGATCGACAGCAACTCGGTCGTCGCCGCGAGGAAGCCCTTCTCGGCGTGGTGCATGCGGCTGAAGTAATGCAATCGCTTGTCGTCGAAGCCGAGCAGCTGCGTGGTGACCCGGAAGCGCTCGCCGAGGCGCAGCTCGCCCCGGTAGTTGACATGCGTCTCGAGCGCGAACATCGAACAATTCGTCGCCGCCATGTAGTCGGGGCCGACGCCGACGAAGTCGTACAGCCCGTCGGTGCCGTAATCGAAGGCGAGCACGTAATAGGCCACGTTCATATGGTCGTTGAGGTCGATCCACGCGGGCTCGACGTCGCCTTGGTATGTCGTGAGCGGCGCATCTATCGTCATGGCGGGCGATGATAGCCGATCACCGTGCCGCGACAACATTGCGGCGCGGCCCGTCGCGCCGTACCCTGGCGGCATGGGCGCACATCCGGCATGGAGCAACCGCATCGTCGACGAACTCGGCGCGTTGCTGGGCGACCGCGTTTCGACGTCGGGCGCGGTGCGCGCGCACCACGGCAAGGACGTTTCCTATCACGCCGGCCACGACCCCGACGTCGTCGTCTTCCCGCACACCACCGACGAGGTCGCCGCGGTGGTCAAGCTCTGCGCGCGGCACGGCTTGCCGGTCGTGCCCTACGGCACCGGCACCTCGCTCGAAGGGCATATCGCCGCGCTCCACGGCGGTGTCTGCATCGATCTCGGCCAAATGAACAAAATTCTGCGCGTCGATACCGAGGACATGGACGTCACCGTCGAGCCCGGCGTCACGCGCAAGCAGCTCAATCAGCACCTCCACGACACGGGGTTGTTCTTCCCGATCGACCCGGGCGCCGACGCCTCGCTCGGCGGCATGGCGGCGACGCGCGCCTCGGGCACCAACGCGGTGCGCTATGGCACCATGCGCGAGAACGTGCTGGCGCTGACCGTGGTGCTCGCCGACGGGCGCGTCATCCGCACCGCGCGGCGCGCGCGCAAGTCGGCGGCGGGCTACGATCTGACGCGCCTGTTCGTCGGCTCGGAAGGCACGCTCGGCGTGATCACCGAGGTGACGCTTCGGCTCTACGGCATCCCCGAGGCGATCTCGGCGGCGGTCTGCGCCTTCCCGACCATCGACGACGCGGTCAACACGGTCATCCTGACCATCCAGTCGGGCGTGCCGGTGGCGCGCATCGAGCTGCTCGACGAGCTGACGGTCGGCGCGGTCAACGCCTATTCGGGGCTCGACTACGCGGTGGCGCCGACGCTGTTCTTCGAGTTCCACGGCACCGAGGCCAGTGTCGCCGAGCAGGCCGAGACGGTGCAGGCGATCGCCGCCGACTTCGGCGCCGGCGACTTCCGCTGGACGACCAAGACCGAGGAACGCACCAAGCTGTGGCAGGCGCGCCACGACGCCTATTTCGCGACGCTTGCGCTGGCGCCCGGCAAGCAGGGCATCGCCACCGACGTCTGCGTGCCGATTTCCCGCCTCGCCGAATGCATCGCCGAGACGCTCAAGGATCTCGAAGCGTCGTCGGTCGTCGCGCCGCTGGTCGGCCACGTCGGCGACGGCAACTTCCACCTGATCTACCTGATCGATCCGGACGATGCCGACGAGGTCGCCGAGGCCAAGCGGCTCAACGAACGCATGGTCATGCGCGCGCTCGCCATGGACGGCACCTGCACCGGCGAGCACGGCATCGGCTACGGCAAGCTCGACTTCCTGCAGGCCGAGCACGGCGAGGCGGTCAGTGTCATGCGGCTGCTCAAGCAGGCGCTCGACCCCGACAACATCATGAATCCCGGAAAAGTGGTGCGCGTCTGAGGTCGCGCGCCGCGGCCTGTCGCCGGTCGCCTCTCAAACCTGGAAGCCGGCCGGGCGCGGCGCGCCTCGCGCCAGCTCGGCGATGATGGCGAGGGCCCGGGCGAGCGCGTCGTCGTTCTCGGCGGCGCCGAGACACAAGCGTACCGCGGCGGGGCTGGTGCCCGGCCCGACGGCGAAGTCCTCGGCCGGGGTGACGACGACGCCGTGGGCGGCGGCCGCGGCCGCGAAGTCCCGGCCGGTCCACGGCGCCGCCAACGACAGCCACAGATGCGGGTTGTCGGCGTCGTACTCGAGGCGCAGACCATCGAGTTGTTCGCGCGCCAGCGCGTGCAGGCGTTGCGACGCGAGGCGCCGCCGATCGGCGATCTCGTCGGCCGTGCCGTCGTCGATCCAGCGGCAGGCGAGCTCGACGACCAACGGCGACACCATCCAGGAGATCGTTTGGCTGGTCGCGACGAGGTCGGCGACCAGCCCGGCCGGGGCGATCATGTAGCCGACCCGCAGGCCCGGCGCCACGGTCTTCGACAAGCTGGTGATGTGGATCGTCTGGTCGGGCAGCAAGGCGCCGAAAGGCTCGAACGTCGAGGCCGTGCCGCGCGCGTAAACGTCGCCCTCGATGATCAGCACGCGATGGCGCGCGGCGACCTCGGCGATGCGGCGCCGGCGCTCGGCCGCCAGGGTGCGTGTCGTCGGGTTATGCGCGTGCGGCATGCAGAACAGCAGCCGCGAGCCCGAGGCTTGGCACGCCGCCTCGAAGGCGTCCGGGTCGAGGCCGTCGTCATCGATCCCGACGGGCAGCAGCTTGAAGCCGAACAGCCGCGCGAAGTTCTTGAGCCCGGGATAGGTCAGCTGCTCGACCATCACCGCGTCGCCCGGCCGCGTCAGCGTGCCGATCGCAACCGAAAGCGCCTGCTGCGCACCGGTCGTGACGATGATGCGCTCGGCGTCGGCGGTGACGCCGCGTCGGGCGGCCCATCGCGCGAAGATCTCGCGGTGATGCGCGCGGCCCTGAGCCGGGCCATAGTCGAGCAGGCTGTGTGCGTCGGCCTCGCGCTGGATGTCGGCGAGCACCCGGTGCAACGCACCGGCGAGCTCGACCGGCGGCGGGCGGTTGAAGCTGAGGTCGACCTCGGAGTCCTCGGCCGCGACTGCCGTCGGCGTGACGATCGAGCGCGGCGCTTGGGCGACGAAGCTACCGCGCCCGACGTGCATGACGACCGCACCGCGCCGCTCGGCCAGGCGATAGCCACGGTTGACCGTACCCACGGTGACACCCAGCGTCTGGGCGAGGTCGCGCATCGTCGGCAGCCGCGCGCCGGGCGCCAGCCGGTCGGCGCGCCGGTCGGCGTCGATGGCGTCGGCGATCTGGCGGTAGAGCGGCCCCGCGCCGTTCGCGATGGTGGGATGCCACATTGTTACGAGAACAATATAGTGATTGACATGGTTACCGCGCCTTCCACACTATGATTGTTACGCAGTACAGCATAATTGTTACCATATCAACATGTCTGTTGTCGCCCCACCGGGACGCGGCGCGCGGACCGAAGGACGGCACCATGACGAAGCTGAGCGTCAACCTCAACAAGGTCGCGTTGCTGCGCAACCAGCGCCATACCGGACGGCCCAGCGTGCTCGACGCGGCGCGCGCGGTGATCCGCGGCGGTGCCCACGGCATCACGGTCCACCCGCGTCCCGACGAGCGCCACATCCGGCGGACCGACGTCACCGAGCTGGCCGACCTACTCGCCGTCGAGTACGGCGGCGCGATCGAGTTCAACGTCGAGGGCAATCCGGTCGCCGAACTCATCGAGCTGATCCGGCGCGTCCGTCCGACCCAGGCGACGCTGGTTCCGGACGCGCCCGACGCCGCCACCTCGGACCAGGGCTGGGACATCGCCGGCAACGCGCGTCGGCTCCGCCCGATCATCGCCGAGCTGCACGATCTCGGCGTTCGGGTCAGCCTGTTCGTCGAAGCCGACGTCGAGGCGGTGCACCAAGCCAAGGAGGTCGGCGCCGACCGGATCGAGCTTTACACCGGGCCCTATGCCGACGCCTTCGGAACGCGCGAGGGCGAGGCGGTGTTCGAGCGCTATGTCTGCGCCGGCCGCGCCGCCCTCGACCTCGGCGTCGGGCTCAACGCCGGACACGATCTCGATCTCAACAACCTGCCCAAGCTGCAACAGGCGATGCCCTGGCTCGCCGAAATCTCGATCGGCCACGCTTTCACCGCCGACGCCTTGGCCTATGGGTTCGAAACGGCGGTTGGCTTGTATATCAAGGCGCTCCACCACGGCTCGATCGCGGCGTAACGACCCGGCCTTCGGTCAAAATTCGCGGCGTCACTGCGCCGCGCACCGCGTCTCAGTCGCAGCTGATCGGGCGCTCAACCGGTCGAGTCGTCGCCGGGACCGTGATCGATGCGCTTGCCGTCGTGGTCGTTTTGGGCGCGGTCGCTCTCTTGCAGCGTGACGTCGCGGTCGACCTTCTTGCGGCCGAACTTGGCGCGTTTCACGGCGGCCTGCTTGTCCGCGAGCGCACGTTCGCGCTGCTTGCGATAGTCGCCGAGATTGACTACATCTCCCATGTTCAGGCCCTGTCCGACATCGCCACAACCACCGACTTGTTGATGGCTCCTTGCCCGACGGTTAGCTTAACGCATATGGACGGACGCGCAACCGCCCATGTCGCGCCGCGCACGGTAATTTGGCGAAATTGACGGACAGGTTGTCGTGAAAAAGGCCGCTCTCGCCGTCTTCGGGATTTTCGGGCTCGCCGTCGTGGCGCTGGTCGTTATCCCCTATCTCATTGATCTCAATAACTACAAACGCGAAATCGCCGCCGAGTTGACGGCGCTGACCGGTCGCGCGTGGCGTATCGATGGCGCGATCGACCTCGCGATACTGCCGACGCCGACGATCACGGTCAGGGACCTGAGGCTCGCCAACGCGCCGGGCGGCGTGGCGCCCGACATGCTGCGCGTCAAGGTGGCCCAGGCACGCGTCTCGTTGTGGCCGCTGCTGAGCCGGGAAATCAGGATCGAGCGTCTCGTCCTGCTCGAACCGAAACTCGAACTGGAGCGCCTCGCCGACGGACGGCTGAACTGGGACCTGGCGATCGACACGGCGGTCCGCGATGGCGTCACGCTGAGGCTCGACAAGATCGTCGTCCAGGACGCCCAGATCGGCTATCGCGATGGCGTCGATGCGTTGGTCGAGCGGTTCGACGACATCGATCTCATCGCCTTCGCCGAGTCGCCGGGTGGGCCGTGGCGCCTCGAAGGCAAATTGGTCGCGCGCGGCCTGCCGATCGACGTCGCGGCGAGGTTCGGCGGGTTCGCGCGCAGTCCGATCCCGCTGACGGTCGATCTGGCGACCAGCGCGGGGGCGGCGAAGCTCGCCTTTACCGGTTCGCTCGGTCTGGTCACTGCCTATAGCGATCTGCGCGGCCGGCTCAAGTTCGAGGCCGAAGCGCTGGCTCCCATCATCGCAGCGTTGGCGCCCGAGCTCGCGGCCCATCCGTCTGCGCCGCTGTTCCTGAACCGCCGTTTCACGCTGGGTGGCACGCTGGAGGCGAGCGCCAGCGACGCGGCGCTCAACGACATCGCCTTCGAACTCGCCGGCGTGCGCGGCGGCGGCGCGGTCAACCTGGGCTTCGGCGAGGTGCCGCGGATCGACGTCGCGCTCGACTTCAACCGGATCGACGTCGACCGCTTCCTCGCCGACGCGCCGGCCGCCGAGAGCGGCGTGGCGAGCGACGTGGCCTCGCTCGCCGCGCTGGCGCTGCCCGGAGACCTCGAGGCGACGCTCGACCTGCGCATCAACGGGCTGGTCTACAACGGCTCGGTGGTACGCCAAGCGCAGTTCGTCGCGGCGCTCGAGGACGCCGCGCTGGTCATTCAGCAGGCGTCCGCGCTGCTTCCGGGTGGCTCCGATTTCACGCTGTTCGGCGTGCTCGAAATGGTCGACGGCGCGCCGCGCTTCGACGGCCAGGTCGAAGCCTCGGCCGACAATCTGCGTGCCGCGCTCGACTGGCTCGACTACCCGACCGATGTCGTGCCGGCCGACCGTCTGCGGAAACTCAGCTTCTCGGCCAAGCTGGTGGTCACGCCCAAGCTGGCGCAGTTTTCGGCGATCGATCTGCGCATCGATCTGTCGCGCATCAGCGGCGGCGTGAATTTCGGCCTCGGGCGGCGCCCGGCGTTCAACGCCGCCGTGATGATCGACCAAATCAATCTCGATGCCTATATGCCGGTCCCCGGCGCCGCGTCATCGGCCGATGACGCGGCCGGGCCGCTCGAGCTGTTGACGCCGTATGCCGGCGAGTTGAAGGCGCGCATCGGTAAGCTGGTCTACGGCTCGCTACCGATATCGGGGCTCGAGATCGACGCCGGCATGCGCGGTGGCACGCTGACCCTGCGCAGCCTGACGGTCGCCGATCTCGCCGGCGTCAGCGGTGTCATCAGCGGCATCGTCGAAGACGCCGGGCGCAGCTTCGACCTGACCTACAACGCCGAGACGCGCGACGTCGCGCCATTGTTGCGCGCACTCGACGTCATGCCCGCCGCGATACCGCGCGCGCTCGGGACGGTCATCCTGCGCGGCCGCGTCGAAGGCACCGCGACGGCGCTGACGCTCGACGCCAGCGTCGGCCTCGAGGGCGGCGATGTCAGCTTCGCCGGCACCGTGTCGGGGATCGGCGACGCGCCGGTCGTCGACGCCAGGGTCGGCCTGACGGGCGACAGCCTGGCGGCGCTCGCCAAACGCTTCGGCTTCGATCTCGCGCCGGGCGGCGCCGGGCCGGTAATGCTCGACGCGCTGGTCAAGGGCGGTCTCGACGCGCTCGAGGTAACGCTCGAGGCCGCCGCCTACGGCGCGACCGGCCATGCCGAGGGCACGATCGACGGCCTCGCGGAAGCGCCCGCATACGATCTCGCCGTGACCGTCGCGCATCCCAGCCTGGCGGGTTTGATCGCCGCCATCGACGGCACCGACGCGTCCGCCGATGCGGCGCCGTACGCGGTACGACTGGCCGCCCGCGTGACCGGCGATTGGGTTGGCGCCCGCGCCACCGAGTTCGACGCGACGATCGGACCCAACCGCTTTGCCGGCGCCGTCACGGCGCGCTGGGACGGCCCCCGCCCGTACCTCGACGCCACGCTCACGGCTGGCGAGGTCGCCGTCGGGCCGCTGTTCGGCGCGGCGGGCGATCGCCCGCTGGCCGATCACGACAAGCACTGGTCGCGCCGGCCAATCGCGCTCGCCGGCCTCGATCTGGTCGACGGCCGGGTCAGCCTCGCCGCCGTGGCCATGGTGCTCGGGCCACTGCGCATCGACCGCGCGAAGGCCCGGATGACGCTCACCGACGGCGTGCTCACGATCGAGCAATTGACCGGCCGGTTGTACGGCGGACCGGTGCGCATCCAGGCGGTGATCGCCAACGCCGAACCGCCGAGCGTCGAGGTGAGCTTTGCTCTCGACGACGCCGATCTGGCGTCACTCGCACGCGATCTCGCCGAGACCGAT
>Ga0209980_10001748_pt1 | contig 11916 bp, 14 predicted proteins | sample CR02metaG_FD_183611 | JGI IMG/M metagenome (GOLD analysis project Ga0209980, IMG submission 183611) | Deep subsurface microbial communities from Mariana Trench to uncover new lineages of life (NeLLi) - CR02 metaG (SPAdes) (version 2) | ecosystem: Environmental > Aquatic > Marine > Ocean trench... | reverse complement strand
TCCCCTTGACCACAAAATAGCGGACGGTGTCCTCGAGCCCGATCACCCCCTGCTTGAGTCCTCGATCCTTGAGTACGCCGGCGACGAGTTCGAATGGGTTTTCGTGTTCGTGCCAGGTCCGGATATCATCGCCAAAAGTCATCGACTCGCGCACACTCGGCTCTTCAAAATAGGGAGTGACAACGGCGATGTCTCCGCGCCTGGGAATAATCACCGCGGTCAGACGTTCGCTACGCCGCCAGTTGACACCGCTGAAATAAAGCATCGCGGAGCCCGGTTCCAGCACGATTGCATCGATCCCCGCGTCGACCATCAGCATCTGTGCTTTGGCGATCCGCGATAGTCTTTCGTCGACGCTGATCGGCTGGACATCGCCGGTTATGGATTCCAGCCCTGTACCACCCCCGTCCCCGTCATCTGATTCTGGTGAACGGCTGCAGGCCGTCAGCCCCGCAGCGGACAGGCCAGCGATACCGGCCGCCAGGCCGCTGATTTTCAAGAATTCGCGTTTACTGATCGACATACGATTCTCTCCTGGCGTCATCGTCTGCTGCGAAGCGGAGCCCAAGTGTATCGAAAGCGCCGGGCAAATTGGATCTGAGCCTTTTTGTAGCGCAAATGCGCTTTTTGTACTATATTTGGGTATAATTCCCATTATCGCGCTACCTGCCAACATCGCTGCCGGCTCGTTGAAATGAAGGAATGATACCGATGCGATTCCTGACTATTTTATGTGCTGCGCCGCTTATTGCCGCTTTGTCCGCGTGTACAAACATGATCATCGAATACCCGGTGCTGCGCGAAATTCCAAAAGCCGGAGACGATACGGCACTGGTGTATTTCTTTAAAGCTGGCAGTTACTACAATCGCGCCAGAAATTACCACGTATACATGAACGGCAGTTTTTTGGGCGCCGTCAAAGAGGGTTCATTCTTTTTCGCTCATATCGAACCCGGAGTCCACAACTTCTCCTGCCTTGAACTGGAAGTCGAGGCCGGCAAGACATACTACGTGGAAAATACGCTGCATCAGCAACCAGGTTTTTACGTGGGGAACAAACCGGTCAGCAGGCTACGCAAACTGGTCGAGCCAAGGTTTAGCTGGGTCTCACCGGCACGTGCCGCAGACACGATCCCGAACCTGACCTACACGATTGTCAGGCATGACAGAAAATCCGGGGGCAAAACCGGGTTTTATTGCGAATCAATTGATCGGCCTGGATCATATCCAAAAACATTGGTCTCGCCACAGCACATAAACTAGCACGAACTTCCAGGGTAATTTTGCGTCTTATATTCTGGCCATGGAATAAAGAACCGATCGAGCCGACATTTATGAGCATATCACGTCGAATTTTGCTTCGCCCGATGAAGATCGTAATTGCGCCGGCACTATTTTTGTTTATATCCAGCGCTGTTTCGGCAGCGGATTGCGTCGTTCTGCTGCACGGGTTGAACAGGACATCCGCCTCGATGCAGCAACTCCAGGCAGCGCTGGAGAATGAGAAATTTACCGTCGCGAATATCGATTACCCCTCTCGCGAAAAATCGATCGAAGCGCTTGCAAAAACTGCCGTTGCCAACGGGATCGATCAGTGTCGGGAGCAGTCCGCGGATTCGATTCATTTCGTTACCCATTCGCTGGGCGGAATCCTGGTTCGCCAATATTTTCAAACCAACGATCTGGATCGATTAGGCCGCGTCGTCATGCTCGGGCCACCGAATGCCGGCAGCGAGGCCGTAGACAAGCTGAAGGACCTGCCGGGATTCGAATTGCTCTATGGGCCTGCCGGAGAACAGCTCGGCACTTCGGAAACGGCGTTGCCCGCGCAGTTGGGGCCGGTCGATTTCGAGCTGGGCATAATCGCAGGCTCCAGCAGCATCAACCTGATCCTGTCATCGCTTATTCCGGGGCAAGACGATGGCAAAGTTTCTGTGGAGAACACCAAAGTCGAAGGCATGTCCGGATTTGTCACCCTGCCGGTCACCCATCCTTTTATGATGAGGAACTCCAGTGTTATTGATGAGACTATACATTTTTTGTCGTATGGTAAATTTAGCGCGACAACCGCAAATAATCCCCCCGCGAACGCCGAATAAATAGTTTTTCAGAAAAGACCACTTAGTGGTTATACTCGACTCAATCTTAATACACCTTAATCCGAGGTCATTCATGAACCGCACAATTCAATACGCCCCCGCGATGGCGGCCGAACAGCAAGCCGATTTCATCCTCAAGACCTACGCGCATTTGTTTGGCGCCATCTCCGGTTTTGTGTTTATCGAATATTATTTGTTCACCACAGGATATGCCGAGACGATAGCTCGCACGCTCCTGGGCGTTAGCTGGCTGGTGGTACTGGGCGGTTTCATACTGGTGGCATGGCTGGCCAGCCGAGCTGCGCATTCGGCCAAATCAGTGGGTACACAATACCTGGCGTTGGCGGCCTTCGTCGCAGCCGAAGCAATCATATTTGTGCCATTACTCTATATCGCCGAGAGCTACGCGCCGGGCACGATCGAAAATGCAGCGGTGGTAACCCTGCTGGCATTTGCCGCATTGACGGCCGTGGTTTTCGTCACCCGGAAGAACTTTTCTTTCCTGCGGCCATTCATGATGTGGGGCGGGATGCTGGCAATGGGCATGATCGTATTTTCGGTTCTGTTCGGCTCATCGCTGGGTCTTTGGTTCAGCGCCGCCATGGTGGTCTATGCCGGTGGCGCCGTGCTTTACGACACCTCGAAAATCCTGCACGAATACGGCCCGGGCCAGCATGTGGCCGCGACCTTGCAGCTGTTCGCCTCGATCGCCCTGCTCTTCTGGTACGTTCTGATGCTTTTCATGGGAGACGATTGACGACTCCTGAAAAGATATGACGTCGACAAAAAAAGGCCGGATCCACTGGATCCGGCCTTTTGATTTCCTGCCAATTCTGCCAAGTTAAAGATCAGAAAGCGCTGTCTGCCGGGTCGGTCCATTCGCCACGGTTTTATTTACCTCTATATAAACAATCACTTGCGGGCTGGGGAGGAACCTGGTTTGACTATCGGACATATTACTATCATAATGATATCACTTTGATATCTACGAGGTGAGGCTATGATTACAGAAATTGTCAAAAAAGTCCCTTCCGGATACCCGTTAATCGGGCTGATCCTGGCAGCGCAATTACTGTTCGGTTACCTGTTTGCGAATGCCATCGGCAGAGGCTCGATCGGCCAGGGCGTGGCCCTGATAATAATCTCACTGGTGACATTCGTTATGTGGTTCGGATTCTTCATGGTCCACCCGAACGAAGCGAAGGTCTTGCAGTTATTCGGCAAATATATCGGCACCAGCCGCGATCCCGGCCTGCGCTGGGCCAACCCGTTTTATCACAAGACCGCCGTTTCGACACGGGTGCGGAATTTTGAAAGCAGCAAGCTCAAGGTCAACGACTCGCGCGGTAGTCCTATCGAAATCGCGGCCGTCGTCGTTTGGAAAGTATTCGATACGGCCGAGGCTATTTTTGAAGTCGATAACTACAAGGAGTTCGTTCATATTCAGACTGAATCTGCACTGAGAAACCTGTCGACGACCTATCCTTACGAACCCCACGAAGGCGAGGGCACGGCGTTACGCAGCCACCCGACGGTAATCGCCGAGGCCCTGCGCGATGAAATCCAGGCACGCCTGGAAAAAGCCGGCGTCAACGTGATCGAGGCGAGAATCAGCCACCTGGCCTATGCACCGGAGATCGCCAATGCGATGTTACGCAGGCAGCAGGCATCCGCCATTATCGCCGCACGCACCCAGATTGTGCACGGCGCAGTCAGCATGGTGAAGATGGCGCTCGAGCAGCTTAGCGAAGAAAAGATCGTCGATCTGGATGAGGAACGCAAGGCCGCGATGGTCAGCAATCTGCTGATCGTACTTTGCGGCGAGGAAAACGCGCAGCCCGTGCTCAATACCGGTTCGCTTTATACCTGAACCAGTGACCCATGGATGAACGGGCTTGTGAGGTGGCTTCCCGGCAATGAGTAAACGCAAAGCGTTCGCGCTGCGAGTCGATGAACGAATCCTGGCCGCAACCCAGGCCTGGGCAAATGACGATCTGCGCAGCCTCAATGCGCAGATCGAATTTGTCTTGCGCGAGGCGCTGCGCAAGGCCGGCCGCCTGCCCGGGAAGCGTGAAAATTCAGCGTAGTGACGCTGCTTCGTCATCCAGCGATAAAGACGTCCTCCGCGCGCTTGTCAAACAACTTTGCGATACGAAAAGCCAGCGGCAGGCTGGGATCGTACTTCCCCCTTTCGATTGCATTGACGGTCTGGCGCGACACATCGAGCTCCTTTGCCAGATCGGCCTGGGTCCAGCTCATCGCAACACGCAACTCCCTGACCTTGTTTTTCACCGGTAAAGACGCCCGAAGACAATCCACCCCGTCCCCCAGGTGCAACTCATCAAGGCCGCGGCCAGTGCCCAATTCAGGGTAGGTGCACCTATCGATGCCTGCAGGACACCATAGGCTACGAGCAGGAAAAGACTGGTCGCAAACGCGAAGGCCAGCGCAGAATCGTGGATCTTGCGCTCGAGTTCATCCATGCGCGACCGCGCCAGCATCAGGATGGCCACCGCGGCAAGACCCGGCAATGCCGGTATCAGGCCGATGATCAGAGCTTTGTTCTCGTCCCGATCGAGATTCAACAGATACATCACAACCATCAGCGCAACAGCGGAAATTCCGGCGAAAAAGAACTCGCGGCGGAATCGATTAAAAGTCATGGTGGACATCCTGGCCTCCTGTTGGTGTAAAGTACCCTTTACACTACACTTTTAAACTCAAATGTCAAGCGCCCTTTACATATTCCCCGTTTTTTCGATCGGCCCGGTCGCGACCGGTTTTTTTTAGGCTAATATCGGTTAAGAATTGCCGCTACGCGGCGGAAGGCACTACGAAAGAGGAATTTTTGTGAATACAAGACACAGCGAAACCCATCGCATCACCCGTGCCGCCTGGTTCCTGCCCCTGCTTTTGATTGCGAGCTGCGCCAACGTGGAGCAAAGCACCGGCAGCAGCGGTTTCGTCATCGCCAACGCACGTGTCTTCGATGGCACCCGCGTGCTGGACGGATATTACGTGGTGGTCCGCGACCGGTTGATCTCGGAAATCGGCGATAGCAGTGAACTCCCCGGGGGGCTGGAAATCATCGATGCCAGCGGCATGACCTTGATGCCGGGCATGATCGATACCCATACCCACACCTCTTCCGTGAACCAGCTACAGACTGCGTTGCGATTCGGGGTAACGACCAACCTCGACCAGATGACCTGGCCGGGTTTGTTCCCGATCCTGAAAACTGCTGCGGAAACCCGCGACGATGTCGCCGATTTCCTGTCGACCGATATGCTGGCAACCCCGCCTGGTGGCCACGGCACCGAATACGATATCGTTATTCCCACCGTGGACGGTCCGCAATTCGCCGATGCCTTTGTTGCCGATCGGGTTGCCAATGGCGCCGACTACCAGAAAATCGTGCTCAACGGCGCGCGGGCAATGAACGGCATGCCAACCATGAGCGCCGCTACGACGCGTGCACTGGTCGAAGCCGCACACAAGCGAAACCTGAAAGTTGTCGCCCACATCGAAACACCCGATGACGTCAGAACGGTCATTGGCGCGGGCGCGGATGGATTGGCGCATATCTGGCGCACCTCGGGCGCCGAGCCTGGCTTGTCGAAATTGCTTGCGGAGAAAGGCATGTTTGTCACCGCAACACTGTCCGTTCCAGATGGCTTTGTCATGGGAAGCGCGCGCGCCCTGATCGCGAAGGACCCGGCAGTAGCGCCGTTTCTAAACGATGAAATGATCGCCAACCTAACGGCCAGCAATGAAAACCAAAATCTCGAAAGCCTGGATCAGTTTCTCGATGCCGTTCGCGGGCTGCATGACGCCGGTGTGATGCTGGTGGCCGGCACCGATCCTCCCAATGCGGGCGTCATGCACGGAATCAGCATGCACCGAGAATTGGAACTGCTGGTCGAGGCGGGCCTGAGTCCCAGCGAGGCCCTGTCGGCGGCGACAGCCAATGCGGCCGATGCGTTTGCCCTCGCTGACCGCGGGCGAATTGCGGTGGGGCTGCTCGCGGACCTGGTATTGATCGACGGCGACCCGACCCGCGATATTTCCGATTCCCGCCAGATTGCCAGGGTCTGGCGCAACGGCGTCGAATTTGACCGTACGCTGCCGGCAAGCCTGGCTGACATCGCCGATGGCGATCACCGCAGCGATGCTTCCAGGGCGCGCAATCGTTACCGGCATCCCGTCGAAACGCTGGAATTTATTGGCATCAAACCGGACATGACGGTCGTTGAAATTTCACCCGGCGCAGGTGGCTGGTACACCGAGATTCTTGCACCCTATCTGAAGGACAACGGCAAGTTATACGCGGCAAGCTATGACCCTGATTCCGAAATTACCTATTTCAGTTCGAATGCCGAAAGGTTTAACCAGAAACTGGCAGCCGACCCCGACAGTTATTCCAAAGTCGAAGTCACGGTTTTCGACCCGCCATTGTTGCTCGATATCGCCCCGCCGGGTTCCGCCGACATGGTTTTGACCTTTAGAAACGTCCACAACTGGATGCGGGAAGGTGTGGCCCGTGAAGCGCTCGTCGGCATGCATGCCGCACTGAAGCCCGGTGGCATCCTGGGCGTGGTAGAGCACCGCGCCGACCCTGGGAAAGAACAGGACCCGGAAGCCGTTTCCGGTTATGTTCGCCAGGACTACTTCATCGAGCTCGCGGAATCGGCCGGTTTCGAATTCGTCGAAAGCAGCGAGATCAATGCCAACGCTAAAGACAACAGTGACCACCCGAAAGGCGTGTGGACCTTGCCTCCTTCATTGCGCCTCAAAGAAATCGATCGGGATAAATATCTCGCGATCGGCGAAAGCGATCGCATGACGCTGAAATTCAGGAAACCGGATTGATATTTTCTCATACCGGCGTCCGCCAAATGCGCAAGGAGTCCGACCGCTATGCCCGATAATCGAATCGACTCTGTCGAAACAAAAATCGCCTACCTGGAAGACACATTGCAGACTTTGAACGACATCGTAAGCAGCCAGCAAAGGGACATCGAAGAATTGCGCGTTAGTTGCAAATACCTTGTTGACCGGCAGAAGGGATTGGCGGAAATGATCGATGGCGACGCCGATCCGGATGAGCGGCCGCCGCATTTTTGACAGGTTTGATCGATCATGGCCTGGGGAAATGAACGATGAGCGATGTAATTAACGGCAGCTGTCTTTGCGGAAAAGTGAAATTTGAATTGCGCGGCCCATTCAGTTCCTTTTTTGTCTGTCACTGTTCAAGGTGCCGGAAGGCCACAGGCTCGGCACATGCCAGTAATATTTTCACGACACCGGAAAATTTGAGCTGGACCGATGGTGAAGACCTGATTCGCGAATTCAAACTGGATTCCGCGAAATTTTTTGGCCGGAATTTCTGCGCTGAATGTGGATCGCCGGTACCCAGGGTATCCCCGGAAAGAAACATTGCCGTTATTCCGGCGGGCACGCTGGACGACGACCCAGGAATACGCCCTGAAAATATCATTTTCTGGGATAACCGGGCGCATTGGTATGACGACATGTCGTCCGCGCCGCACTTTGCGAAATATCCGGACAAATAACCACCGGCGTTTCCATTAATTTCGCCCTGACAACGCTGGCTCTGCTGGCCTTCGCAGCCAATTCGGTACTCTGCCGGATGGCGCTCGGTGTGGAAGCGATAGACGCCATCAGTTTCACGTCTATCCGCCTGCTATCTGGCGCAACCACTTTGCTGGTGATCGTCTTGGCGAGCGCCAAAAAAGATCGGCTGCGAAGTGGAGGAAGCTGGATGTCGTCGGCGATGCTTTTCCTCTACGCACTGCCCTTCTCCCTTGCCTATATCAGTCTGGATGCCGGTACCGGCGCCCTGATTCTTTTTGCGGCAGTGCAGATCACCATGGTCGGCACGGCACTATTGTTCGGTGATCGCCCGCATCCGATGGAGTGGATCGGCCTGACTCTTGCCTTGCTGGGCCTGATTTATCTGCTCTTGCCCGGCTTGTCGGCTCCGCCGCTGGGTGCCGCCGCGATGATGTTCCTGGCTGGAGTGTGCTGGGGCATTTATTCCCTGCGCGGTCGGAAGGCGAGCAACCCGCTTGTCGACACGGCATCCAATTTCCTTCGCTGTGTGCCGGCAGCCCTTGCGGTAAGCCTGTTGTTTGCCGACGAAATCTGGTTATCCTCGAAGGGCGTCGTCCTCGCGATCACTTCGGGCGCCCTTGCGTCCGGACTGGGATACGTCATCTGGTACTCCGCGCTCCGCGGGATGAGTGCCACCCGTGCGGCCACTGTGCAGTTATCGGTGCCCGTAATAGCCGCCCTCGGTGGTATCCTGTTTCTTGCCGAAAGCCTGACGATCCGGCTGACTTTGTCCTCTGCCTTGATACTGGGTGGCATTGGTCTGGCTATTTTTGGCTCACGCAATGTGGCCAGGGCAGGAGTGTCCTGAGCGCTGGTCCTTGCGGAACGCACTCATGCTGACAATCAACGAAACAATTCAGATAGCGGACAGCGAAATCGAATTTACCGCGATTCGCGCCCAGGGTGCCGGCGGTCAAAATGTCAACAAGGTCTCGAGCGCGGTGCATCTGCGTTTCGATATCCGGCGCTCATCGCTGGCCGATTCGGTGAAGGAATCATTGTTGCGCTATCCGGACAAGCGCATCAGCAAAGAAGGCATCGTGGTTATCAAGGCTCAGCAGCATCGCAGCCAGGAACAAAATCGCGAAGAATCGCTGGACCGGTTGCGAAACCTGATCCTCAGCGCGATTGTCGTAAAGAAAAAGCGCAAGAAAACGCGGCCCAGCAAGAACGCGAGAAAAAAACGTGTGGACGACAAAACACGCCGCGGGAAAACCAAGACCCTGCGCGCCAGGGTGACGCCCCGCGACCAGTAATACCGGTTTCTTCAGTCGATGATTAAGCTGTTGCGACGCGACCTATGGTTGTTCATCGACTTTGCGTTTCGCTCGATAATAGGCTCTTCGATACCTGGACGAAGCAGGTTTCATTTCGTAGGCCCTGCTCAGCAACTCCAGCGCCTTCTTCGGCTGATTCGCCAAAGAATAGGTTCTACCCAGCGAATACAAGGCATTGACGCTATCGGGATGATCGGCGATTCGCTGTAGACCGATTTCGAAAGCGTTCAGCAGATATTTGTCGGCGAAAGCTTCGTTCTCAGCGAGCCGGTAAGTTCGAACGAGAGAGCGATTGACCGATGCGCGCCAAGGGTCATTTTCGAGTTTCGCCAGGTCAATGCTGAGCGCATTGTCGACAAATTCCTGAAACCTGGATTGCTCGCCAAGAAATTGGTAGCACTCGGCCATTTTCCGAATCAACGGCACATCGTCAGGTTCTTTTTCGAGCAAGCGCCCGTATAGAACGTTACTGATGTCGCACCGGTCGTAACGCCGATAACGTCCGGCGAATTTTTCTATGCCGTTGTCAATCCTGTTGTCAATGACCGCCCTGCGCTCGGGTGACGAATAAACGGCTGCCGTGGTCAAACCGGAAACCGAAAATACAGATATCACAAGGCCGCCCACCCACAAGCTGAACCTTTTCGATTGATTGGCGCTCCACTTCGAATCCCCGATTTCCTGCAGCCCACTGACTGTCGAAAACCGGTAGTACAAGGCGGTTATCGCCAATGCTATCGCTACCAGAATTTCTGCAATTTCTGCCTCGTTGAAGCTGAAAGGCTTTAGCTCGAGATAGGCAGCTATCACAAAATAAGGCGCCACAACCAAAGGTGGGGCGGCAACGCCCAGTTTTTGCAGCCAAACGGCAGGCTGCCATTTGAAGGAACAAGCAAGCGGGTACAACAATCCATAGCCAGCCAGCCCGGTTGCCAGCGCATAACTCAGGAAATCCTTCAGCGCGGTACGGTACGGGCCCGTGAAAAGATTGTGAATATTTGCTTCGCCTTGCAGATTGCGGGCCTTCAAAAACTCCGGTGTCGAAAAGCCGAATATTCTCTGGCCCCAGGAAATCTCTTCGAGTACTACGTATGCGCAGGCCGCTGCCAGGACTGCGAAAAACCATCGATAGTTCGATTTTGAAAAAACATTCCACAATGACAAAATCATTGCGGCCAGGAAGAAATAGGTCTGACTCCATTCTCCCAGCAGATCTTCATAGGTCAACCATATGAATGCTATCGGGTAATAAAGGGCTGTCACCAGGTACGCCAGTATCACGGCGGCGAAAACCGCGGCAATCAGGTATTGGTGTGGCTGAGACCACACCGGCGATTTCAAGAAATTAATTGGCGACATATTTTCGACCCAAACCTGAAACGACCGGTCCTTCGTTTTTGTCGGTCTCCACAGGAAATATCACAAAAAGCCTGGATTGTGAATTCATTCAGTTGGAATTCTTACGAAACAGTGGACGCCCCGGAGCCCAAGATTGAACCACCGCAAAATCCATGTTGCCGCGACCATCGCGGCTCGCGTTGCGTCAGCTGATTTCCACGCTTACCGCTATGGACTTTTCAGCGTTCAGCGAATTGCTGACGAGGCAGTTTTTCTCGGCTTTTTCCAGCAATAGCTTCGCCTTGTCGGCATCCGTCCCTGCGGGGACACGCAGGCGCGCCTGAATATCGAAATGGGTAAACCGGGTAACCCGATCGACCCGATCGAGCGTTCCGTCGACTTGCATTTCGATTTCGGTCCATTCCAGCTTCGAGGCTCTTGCGATAGCCCTGAAGGTCAGGATCACACAATCGGCCACCGAGGCCGTGAGTAAAGATTCCGGGGACCATTGATCGCCCGGACCATCGAACTCGATCGGCGGCGCCGAGGCAAGTTGCGTCGCCCCGGGTGAATCCAGCAAAACCAGCCCATCGTTCTTTGCGCTTGCGCTAACCGCGTAACGGTGAGGGAATCCCTGCATTTTTTTCTCCAGATATTAATTACTGACTTTATTCGAACAATTTTGACGACTTGATACCTTGATCCATGGCAAATTACTCACGCCCGGAGGTCGTGCCAGCTACGGGTAAATTCATAAGTTCCCCGAGCATTCGGCCGATCTGCCAGTTCGTGTGGTAGCCGGCAAAGCGCTCCGCCCCGGGACCAAAAGCATACACCCCTACATCGACACCCGTATGGAAGCGCGTACTCCAGTCTACTTTGACATGGCTGCTCAGTATCGCCCCGATCACCCGCATCGCGTCTTCTTCTATATCCTCGTCATCGAGATCCATACCCGGTATCGCCATCAGGATCTCTTTCTGGTCCGGGTAAAGCGTATCGATTCCGGTGTTTTCGACAAACACATCGACCGGGTTAGCGCCACTTCTAATCAAGTCCAGCATGCGCGATACCGTCGATTTCTGGTCTCTCAGAATATCGAGATCCCAGTCGCGCGAATAATTCTTTTCCCCGATTTGCTCGTCGTTGAGCATGCGGCCCAGCGTCAGGCCGCCGGTTTCATGATCGGCCATTGCGACAAGCAAGGTGTCGTCGCGTTGCCTGGCAAAATCCAGCGCAATGGACAGGGCTCGGTCAAACTCATGGATTTCATGAACCAACCGGCCCGGATCATGATAATGCCCCGCAATATCTATCGAGCTGCCTTCGATAAGTAAGACGAATCCTTGATCGCTATCAGCCAGGTGATCGAGGGCAAAACGCGCCATTTCCGCCAGGTCCGGCTGCTCGTTTCCATCATCGTGATGCCGATCCAACGGAGAGGTAAGCCAGCTTCTCGCGAATACTCCCAGTACCGGCAGGCGCGCCTGCGCCAGTTCCGCGCGCGTCGTGATGAGCTGGTAGCCCGCTTCCTTCGCTTTCTGATACAGATCGGGATACCACAGAAT
>Ga0209980_10001747_pt1 | contig 11917 bp, 10 predicted proteins | sample CR02metaG_FD_183611 | JGI IMG/M metagenome (GOLD analysis project Ga0209980, IMG submission 183611) | Deep subsurface microbial communities from Mariana Trench to uncover new lineages of life (NeLLi) - CR02 metaG (SPAdes) (version 2) | ecosystem: Environmental > Aquatic > Marine > Ocean trench... | reverse complement strand
CGGAAACCGAGCTTACCGTGTGCTGCGGTGCGACAGAGGCGATGGTGTCCACCTTGATGGCCATCGTCGATCCCGGTGAAGAAGTGATCGTGTTGGAGCCGTTTTACGAGAATTACGGGCCCGATGCCGTTCTCTGCGGAGCGAAGCCTGTGTTTCTGCCTATGCCCCTTGGGCAACCGCTGGACATGGACCGCGTGGCCGCCGCCTTCTCCAGGCGTACCCGGGCGATCATCATCAACACGCCGAACAATCCGACGGGACACGTTTTCTCACGGGAGGAGTTGGAGGGCATCTCCGAGCTGTGTCGCGAGCACGACGCGTACGCTGTGACGGATGAGATCTACGAGCATATCCTCTACGACGGTGAGCACATTCCGATTGCCACGCTTCCCGACATGCGCGACCGGGCGATCACCATCAGCGGCGCGTCCAAGACTTTCGGCGTGACCGGCTGGCGCATCGGAACCATTGTTGCACCCCCTGACGTCACCGATGCCATTCGCAAGGTGCATGACTTTCTCACGGTGGGGGCGCCTGCGCCGCTACAGGAAGGCGTCGCCGCAGCGTTGGAGGCCCTGGGGCCCGAGTACTACAGCGAGCTTGCGACCTCGTATCGGGCCCGCCGGGATCTGATGCATGCCGGCCTGGTCGAGGCGGGGTTCCGCTGTGCTCCACCAGCAGGCGCGTATTACATCCTCGCCGATTTTTCCGACATCAGTTCCCAGCGGGATGATGAGTTCGCCGAACGGCTGGTCCGGGAGGTGGGCGTCGCGTCGGTGCCGGGATCCAGTTTCTACAGCCGTCCCCAGGACGGACGCACGATGGTGCGGTTCGCCTTCTGCAAAACCGAGGAGCTGTTGGCGGAGGCCGCGCGGCGTCTAGGCGGGATTCGGGGCTAGGCCGGCGCGGTTGCGCTGACGTAGCTGCCGGGACAGGTTGGATGGGGAGTGGGGAGTGGGAGGGGACGCCCCGGGGAACTTCATGTGCCGGGTTGGTGTTTTGACATCTGCCTCTGTAGCGCGAGGGTATTGAGATGTTCATAAGGAAACCGGACGACATCAAGTCGTCTGAAATCACACCTAAAGAGATTTTCCTCGACCGTCGCAAGTTCATCGGTCAGACGGCGGCCTTTTGTGCCGTCACGGCGGCTGGGACGCTTGGGCCCTGGGCTCTTCGAGCGCCGCCGCGGCATGGGCCTCGGGGAACCGGCGTCCAGGACGACGAGCTTACGGCGTACGAGCACGTAACGGGCTACAACAATTTCTACGAGTTTGGCACCGGCAAGAAGGATCCCTCACGCAACGCCCACACGCTGCGCCCTCGCCCGTGGACCGTGATCGTGGAAGGAGAGATAAAGAAGCCGGGCCAGTACGATCTCGACGACTTGCTCCGCGGTATTGCGATTGAGGACCGCGTCTACCGGCTGCGCTGCGTGGAGGCGTGGTCGATGGTCATACCATGGCGTGGCTTCTCGCTCAGCAAGCTGATCAGCCGGTTCGAACCGACTTCGAAGGCGAAGTACGTCGAGTTCCACACGCTCTACGACGTCGAGCAGATGCCGGGTCAGCGCGGGCGGGTGCTGCCGTGGCCGTATGTCGAGGGGTTACGCATGGATGAGGCGATGCATCCGCTGGCCATCTTCGCCACGGGGCTCTACGGAGAAGATCTCCCCAACCAGAACGGCGCGCCGTTCCGCTTGGTGGTTCCTTGGAAGTACGGTTTCAAGAGCATCAAATCCATCGTCCGGATCCGTTTCCAGGCAACCCAACCGCAGAATACATGGGCGGTCGTAGCGCCGAACGAATACGGGTTCTATGCCAATGTGAACCCCGAAGTTGATCACCCGCGGTGGAGCCAGAAGCGGGAACGTCGCCTTCCTGGTCTGTTCAAGAGGCGCAAAACGCAACTGTTCAACGGGTACGCCGATCAAGTCGGACATCTCTATGCGGGAATGGATCTTCGGCGAAACTTCTGAGTTTCATGTCGTTGTCCAAGTGGGTCCGCCGCATCGGCAAGCCGGTGATTTTCGCGGCGTGTCTCGTGCCCGTCTCGCTGATCGTCGCCGACATCTTCCAGGGCCGCTTGGGCGCCAATCCCATCGAGGAGATAACCCATCGCACCGGTGGTTGGACGCTGATCTTCTTGTTGGTCACTCTGGGTGTGAGTCCGCTGCGCAGACTCACCGGGTGGGGAGTGGTCATTCAGTTTCGCCGAATGCTGGGTCTGTTCGCGTTCTCCTACGGGTTGGTGCACTTCTCCATCTATGTCGTGTTCGATCACTTCTTCGATTTGGCAGCGATCCTCGAGGACATAGTGAAGCGACCGTACGTAACTGTGGGCTTCACCAGCCTGATGCTGCTGGTGCCTCTGGCGATCACCTCGACCAAGGGATGGGTGAAGCGTTTGGGCGGGCGGCGCTGGAATCGCCTGCACCAGCTCGTGTACGTCAGCGCGGCTGGAGGGGTGCTGCATTATCTGTGGTTGGTCAAGGCGGACACGCGGCGCCCCATCGTGTTTGGTCTCGTGCTCGTGGCGCTGCTGGCCACGAGGCTATGGCGCCCCAAGAAACGTCGTCGCCCGGCGGAAGCGACGGTCGGCGACGCGCCGGCGCCTCTGGCGGGATCGGGATAGACCGGGTATGAGCGTTCCGAACGTCCCATTCGATCCCCTTGCCGATCCCCTCGTGCGTAACGAGAAGCTCGCCCACGGTACCGAACTGCCCGTCTTGGGGCGACGCGTCGTTTTCGAGAGCAATAGCTCGGCCGTGTTAGAGGCTGTTGACCGCTCGTTTGGCATCTGGGCGCGTCTTCCGGAGTCGTTGCGAGACTCGGCCCCGGTTTGCCGGGTGCGGCTGTTTGTCGAAGATGGTGAGGAAAGTGCCACGCGCCCCGCGTTGCGTTACATGCTTCCAGAGCCGAATCGTCTGATCTTCTCGACCGGAAAGAGCGTCGGCGTCGCCGAGGTGGATCGAGGTGAGGCATATGCGTTTGTAACGACGGGGCTCGTTGCATGCGATACCCATTTTCGCTATGGCGTCATCGAAGCCCTGACCTTGAATCTCGTCACCGGCACTGGGCGTCATCCGGTCCACGCCGCGACGGTGGTGCGTAACGGCAGGGCCTTACTGCTGGCCGGCCCGTCGGGGGTCGGCAAGAGCACGCTGGCTTACGCGGCAAGCCGGGCGGGCCTCGAGGTTCGCGGTGACGAGGCGGCGTACGTACAGTTGCGACCTGCCCTGCGTCTTTGGGGAATGCCCGGCCGAGTGCGGCTCTCTACGGTGGGCGCTGCCCACTTCCCCGAACTCAGCGAGGTCCCTCCGGTGTCGGGGATCAACGGCAAGTCCAAGGTCGTGGTCGACTTTGACGTGGATGAGGGGGCGCTGCGTCCGGTGGAGCGGGTGGTGGTCTGCCTCCTGTCCGAGGGTGATGGACCGGCACGGCTGGAGCGGGTGGAGCCGCCGGAGATCCTCGATGGGCTCACGTCTCGGGTGGAACCCGGCTTTGATCTCAATCCCGAGGAAGGCCGGCTGGTGGCTGAACGGCTTGCCCGAGGGGGCGGGTGGCGCGTTGGTCTTTCGAAGGATCCGTTCGACGCAGTGCCCCTGATCGAAGAAATGCTGGGCCCCCCGTCGGCTTAGTCGGTAGTAGGGATCGGATCGTTCGGTAGAGCGACGTCTGATAGGTACCGAGGAACACCATCGCCAGGTCGTCGCTGTCGTGCCCCCCCCGACGCCGGCGACACCGTCCGCCTTTGATCTTTGGGAGGCGTGTAGCTGCCCTCACCAAGGCTGGCGATACGGGCTGCACTCGTCCACGTCAAGTGCTCGCCAGAGGGTTGCGCGAGTCGACGGCAACCGATGGTCACCGCGCGAGCCTTTTTCACGGGGGCAGCGTGTTAAGCGAAGATGCGTCGGCACTCGGGAGTCAGTTCCATCACCTGGCGAGCCACACTGCCCAGCGGCGCTGCCGCCAGCTTTCGCGTCCCACCAACGACCAGCGGCTCCACCGCGACTCCGCATGCGTCAAAGAGTCCGGCAAAGATCTCGTCGCCGAGTTGAGGCACGCCCTCGGTGATAACGAGCGCTACATCCGCTGGGAGGGCGTCGAAGAGCGGGCGCCGAACGAAGAGAAGGTCAGCGCGGCTCCCGGGGGCCAGGCTTGGTATTGGGATTCGCAGGCGCCGTGCGGCAACATGGCCTACCGCCGCCCTCAAGCGGTCGTCACTGAGAAAACGCAGGTTCCGCGCGGTGCGGAGTTCGTGAAGGAGTGTTCCCTCGCCGGTGAGAAGCGCGTCGGTGCCCAGGAGCACATCGATCCCTGGCGCGAACAGCTTCGCAGGTGCGGTGGCTCCATAAAGGAAGGCATTCGAGGTCGGGCACCACACCACAGCCGCATTGTGTTTTCGGAGTAGCTCGATGCCGCCGTCGTCCACCCCCACGAGGTGGACTGCGAGCAGTTCGTCATTCACCCATCCCATTCGCTCCAGCGCACGGACCTCGTCCGCCATCTCACGGCCTCTGCCTTCTGCTAGATGGATGCAGGCCGGCTGGCCAACCGTGTTCCCATGAGGACGGAAGGCGCGCTCGAGATCGTCCTCCAATCGCAGCGTATGGGCAACGCGCAGCTGTACGACGCGTATCGGGAATGCCTCCTCGAACAGGGGCTCCCAGCCGTCGTGGTGCACCACCGTGGTGACGCCGCCCACGAGATTCTTGAGTGCGCCGAACAGCAGCGCACGGTCTCGCGGTAGGGTCTTGGCGCGGTCGATATCACTCGCAAACCGGTTGTGGAGATCTTCGCCCCATGCGTAGACATCCGGATAGGGTGGCGACCCCAGGCGTGGGTAATGGTTTCGGTGGAGGTGGTCGTGGGCATTGATGAGACCGGGCATCACCACGCCGGCACCTAAATCGACGTCGAGGTCTGCCGCCGTGTTGGGGTCGACGATTCTACCCTCGGCAACGACAATGGCTTCTTGCTGTCCCGGGCGGAGGCGAAAGCTCACAGCATGAAGCGGAGCGCGAGGACCAGTGGCAGTCCCTGTTGTTCTTCGTACTGTTGTGTCATGCCGGCGTTGACGTAATACGATCTTACGTCCGGCCCAACAGAGCATTCGAGTCGAGCATCGAGGCGTAGTCCGACGGCGTTGGCGGCTTGCTCGTGTTCGTCCACTTGGTGTGGATAGTGCTCCACGACGTGGGAGTTCCCCGCAGCATCGCGAAAGCGGCGCACATAGCCCTCACGCGCAGCCTCTGGATGAAAATCGGTAACGACGATCACCGCACCTCGGCGGGTCACGCGCGCAAACTCGCGGTAGACGAGAGCAATCTCTTTTACGTGACCGATGGAGAGGCGGCACCACACGAGGTCAAACACGTCGCTCGCGAGTGGGAGATCGCGCACATCCCCGGTCAGCACAGTGGGACGAGGCGCTGCGCTGTCACGGTTCACGAGCAGCATCTCGCGGACCAAGTCGACCCCGACGGCCAGACGCAACCCGGTGTCACTGGGCGACGGCAATCGCCGGCATGTGCCGCAGCCTGCGTCTAGCAGTGTGCGATCCGTTAAGGGAGGGGTTAGCTGATCCACCGCAATCTGATCCAGTGCGGTGACGGGATTCTCAACGTCGTAATTGGGCGCCCACAAACGGTACGCCTGTCGAGCGGTGAGGGATCGCATCATACCAGTCGCTCGATCAGCGCATCGTCGCCGGGCGGAGGTGACCGTATTGTTGACGGTCTTCCTTCCCCACCCGCGCCCAGCGTGTGACAGCACGTAGCATGCGCGGGTTATGATAATGTTCGCGTTCCCACCGACCCTTTGCCAGCCATTTTGCCAGCACCTTGCCCCAATGCCTGGTCTTGGTGTCATGCACGGAAGGAAAGCGGCTCTTGAGGACCAACTCAAAGTCCTCTACGCGGGCTTTGAGTTTCCGTGGCAACCAGGTGAGGTGAGGATCCTCGTGCGTCATCCAGCCGAGCCACTTGGGCTCTGTCCATTCCTCGAGCGTGGACGGGGTACCGGCCAGCGGATCCACGTTCCCGTATGTGCCCCGGCGCTGGGGCGTGGGTGTATAGAAATAGGTGACCAATTCCATCGCAGGGTTCACGTTCTTGAGGCGACGCACGAACCCAAGCGTTGCGTCGATGTCGCCTTCCGGATCCTCAGGGTCCCCAAAGACAAACGAGAACTCGGGGATCACGCCGTAAGCGCGGGTTTTCTCGGCCACCGCGAGGGTTTTGTCCGTGGTGAGGTGTTTGGACATCTTCTTGAGAACGGCATCCGAACCCGACTCCGCACCCAGGAACACCATCTTCAGCCCCGACTTCCGCAGGAGGTCCCATGTGCTGTCCGAGAGCCGCAATAGGGCGTCGATGCGTGCCTCGCACCACCACGAGAGCTTGAGCGGTAGCAATCGCTCGCACAGCTCCCGTGTGATCTCTTCCTTGAGGATGAAGTTGTTGTCATAGAAATGAATCGAATCCACGCCGTGATTGTGCACGAGGTAACTCAGATTTTCTGCGGACCGCGAAGGCGCCTCGACCGTCTGTCGGCTTCCGTATGCCGCGATCACTCCGCAGAAGTTGCACGAATACGAGCAGCCGATTGACGTTTGGTAGACCGCACTGCGATGCCCCAGCAGCGTCGGGTGGATATACTCATCCACCGGGATTTTCTCATAGGGGGGACGGGGGAAGGCGTCCGGCGGAAGCCACTCCCGTTCGGGGCCGATCCAATCGGCATCATTGTCGCGGAAGGCGAGGCCGGCAACAGACTTCGGGTCTCGTCGGCCGTCCACCACCTCGAGCAGCTCCAGGAACGTTTGTTCTCCCTGGCCGCGTATAACCCAATCCACGTAGGACGCGTTCAGGACCGGACTTGGATATAAGCTCGGGAAGTACCCCCCCCAAACGATCGGGATGTTGCCGTACCGCCCTTTGAGCCGGCGGGCGGCCGGAACGGCGCTCACGAGTTGGGGACCCGGCATCACCGTCATCGCCACCAAGGAGACGGGATCGGCGGTGCCGGCGTGAGCGTCAATCAACGCGGCAACCTCGTCGGCAACGTCGACCCCAGGCAGGTTACCATCCACGATCGCCCACGACTGGCCCTCGGGCAGCACGGCGCCAAGTGACATGACCGAGAGAGGGAAGCGCCTATTCCTGGGCTTGGTCGCGCGTGGGTTTACAAGCACAATCATGGCACCCGTGCCTCCCACAAATCAAACCGTGACGGAGGGCGGCGCCGTTCAAGCCGCGCGACGAGCGGGCGCAGCTCATACCAAAGCGGGTAGCGCACTCGATGGCGATGCCACGACAAGCCGACAACGGCATTGTGGAGGCGCTCCGGCGTGAGGTATTCGAGAAACGGAAGGCCGAGAAGGTCGTCCGCTCGATCACCGAAGGTCATGGCACCAGTGCGGCGTTTCTCATCGATCATCGCCTCGCCGGCGCTCGCATTCGCATAGAAGGGTGAGTCCAAGATGGCGATGCGCCCCCCCGACGTCACGACTCGGCACGCCTCGCGGATCACGGCGACGAGGTTCAAGGTGTAGTGGAGCGAGGCATTGAACACAGCAATGTCCACGCTAGCTGCGGCCAGCGGAATACCGTCGAACGAAGCAGCCACGCGGCTAAAACGCCTCGGCAAGCGTGAATGGTACGCCTTGCCGGCCGCGAGGCCGTCGATTGCGTCGGTGCGAATATCCATCGCGATGGCGCGGTGGCCAGCCCGCACGACCCGGTAGCACAGCCACCCGCTGCCGGCGCCCAGGTCGAGTATGGTGACAGGCCGGGAAGCGACTTCTTTCGCGCGTTCCTTCAGGATAGTTCGGACAAATCGGTCGAATGTCCGCGCGCGCACGCCCCATTGCTTGGCAAACGGACCGGTGGCAAGGTAGGGCAGCGTCAGCAGTTCGCTGACCTTCTCGATCCCGCGACCTTCGGATGCACGATGCTCGCCGTATGCCGTTCGGAACCGTCGCAGCCGAGCGGACAGGTTAGAAACCTCGTTACTCATTGCGGTGCTCGTCACTCTCAACGGGCGCGCTCGTGCGGATGAAGTGCAGCAAGATATGATCGCCAAAGGACGCGAGGGGCACGTTGGCGAGGCGGTCCAACGTCTCGAGGCCAGCGAGCAGCCGGGGGTAGGAGGAAATAGTGGGTTCCGCGGCGCTCGGCGGGACGAATACCCCAATCCCACGGGTGCGGACCAGGCGGAAGTAGGGTACGAAGGCCCTTCGGAAATCGCCGAGCGAAGGATATTGCACGGTGAACTTGTGCCCACCGAGCCGTGCCGGGACGTCGCCACGGGCGAACCGCCGAAACGCGCCGCGACGATTCCCTAGCGCCAGCTGGATCAGGATCTCGCCCACCGCCCACCGCCCGAAAACCACCAGAAGCACCGACGCCCCGGGCTGGAGGAGTGGGGCCAGCCCGTGTGCCACCAGGGCGGGGTTTGGCACACAGTTGAGCGCGGCGAAGTTCGAGTACGCGCCGTCAAATGGCGTCCCGCTCCATCGTCTCCCAACCTCGGCGAGCTGCTCCAATACGAGTTCGCGGGTCTCGATCCTGTGTCGCCAGCCTGCCGCGCGAACCTTCTCCGCGGCGCGAGCCACCATTGCCGGGGAGCCGTCGGTCAGCACCACGTTTCGCCCTCGTTCGGCCAAGAACAACGCGTCGTCACCGGTTCCGCCGCCGAGTTCCAGCAAGCGACTGCCCACGGGGAAAATTCGCAGCAGTTGACGGCGTACCGCACGCCGTTGAGCCGCAACACTCCGCCATGCGCCGAAGCGATCATCAAACTCGTGAGCGCATGCGTCGAAGGCGTGAATGGCGGGGGATCGGCCCGATGCCTGCGCCGGTGCGAAGATTGTCGGCATGTTAGCCCAGTCCGGCGTGCGCTCCGGCGGATTGGTGGCTAGCTTGTCGTCGGAATTCTGGCTCACGGCGTTCGAGTTCGGCCCACCGTGCCGAGAGGTTCGGTGCGGACGCGAAACGCACCTCATCGTGGAGCAGGTCGCGTATCGTCTTGTAGAAGCTCGTTTCGTACTGTCCCTGAAACATCATGGCGAGGTCGTCGCTGTCGTACCAGTGCGTCTTACCACCGAGTCCTTCTTTCACCGTCTCGTAGAACTTGGTGCCAGGTAGCGGATACGACACCGACACCCCGATGTCGTCGGGGCGTTCTCGGCGGATGAGGTCCCGTGTCGAGAGGATGTCGTCCCACTCCTCCCCCCGGTAGCCCAATTGGATGAACCAGCAACTCCGAATGCCATGTGCTCTGAGGTTCCGTGTCGCTGTGCGAACTTGCTCGATTTTCGTTCCCTTATCCATGGCGTCGAGAATTCTTTGCGATCCCGACTCGACGCCAAGCCAGACTTCCGCAGCACCAGCGGCGGCCAACGCTGCGCAGACACGCGGTGTCATGAGGTTCACACGGGACTGCATCACAAACGGCGTCACGGCATCGCGGGCAACCACTTCTTTGGAAAACTCCTCGATCCATCGCGCCGTGAGCCCAAAAATGTCGTCGGCGAACCAAATGCGGTCAGGGGACACCTCGTCGGAAAGTCGGAGGAGTTCCTCTGCGACATCGGCCGGACCACGTTGAGCATATCGCGTGCCGAAGACCGGTTTCGCGCACCAGTTGCAATGGTACGGACATCCGCGGGATGTGACGACGCTCCATGAAAAGAGGCCGTGTGCGCGAGTCCACGCGTCGCGATAGCGTTCCACGTCGACGAGATCCCACGCCGGCAGCGGCAGGGCGTCCAGATTGTCGATGAACGGCCGCGTAGGCGTGCAACGAACCTGCCCTGTCCCATCACCGGTGGAGGAGCCGTTTTCGTTGGGAAGGACTAGCCCGGGTATGTCCAGGAGCGAAGAATCCCGGTGGGCGCTCCACCGTTGGACCAAATCCGCAAAAGTGAAGTCGGGCTCTCCCGCTATCACCGCGTCGGCTCCGGCCCGGAGGTACTGGGCAGGCTGGTCTGTGGCATCCGATCCGTTGACCGCGACCCGGCACCCATACGCTTTGGCCGCTCGAATCATGTCGAAGCACGCCTCTCGCATTCGCACGGTACACATTTTTGTGAGAAAATTGAAATTGTCCTCCAGGATACCCACGATGGATGGTCGTGTGTCCTCGAGGGCTGTGTAAAACGCCTCTACCCCGCTGGCGAGCATGGCATCAAAAAAACGAATCCTGAATCCCCGACTACGTACAACCGATGCGGCGATGAGAGTCGAGAGCGGCGGATACGGTTTCATCTTGCGCACCTGCTTCTCGTCGTACGTCAGGTAGTAGGAGTGCCCGAGGAGCACAGGCTGCCGCGCTGCCGCGCTCATTGGATCGACGTGCGTGTCGGCATCGTTGCCCTCAACTGCCCCGTTCTGGCCTACCACCGCGCCCCCGTGAAGCACGGTGGATGCCCACCGCCACTTCCGATTCCTGACAGTTCACTGTGAAACATGAGCGCAACCGAATGCGAACCGAAGTTTGCACGGCTACAGGGCGTCCCCATCACCGGTCGTCGTGAGTCTGGCCGGGGATTTAGGATGCTCGTGTTGCGGGATCGTCCGACATGGTTCCACATGGCGCTGTGAGTGCTAAGATACACATTATCTCGGGTGACGCGAAGGGTGTTTGCGCCACCACGGAACGTGAGCCGGCGAGTGCGGGCAATTGGAGGAGGAGTGACAAAGCTTACCCCTAGACCCACGGCGCAGCGGGAAGACTTGGTCCAGGGGCCGCTGGCCCCGCCGATCCCACGGGTAGATCCGATCACGGATCTTCCTCTTCTTGTCCTCTTTCCTCACAGCCGCTGCAACTGCCGCTGTCTGATGTGCGACATTTGGAAAGTCAATGCCAAAGACGAGATCGAGTCAACGGAGGTGGCGGCTTGGCTGTCTGAGTGGCAGGCCTTCGGCGTGAAACGCGTCGTGTTGAGCGGTGGCGAAGCGCTCCTTCACTCTCACCTGTGGGAGTTGTGTGAGCTGCTGCGCCAAGCCGATATCGGGATCACCATTCTCAGTACGGGTCTCCTCTTGCGGCGTCACGCCACCGAGCTTGTGCGTTACTGTGATGACGTGGTTGTGAGCCTGGACGGTCCCCGCGAGATCCATGATAAGATTCGCAATATTCCGCGTGCGTATGACAGGCTCGCGGACGGTGTCGCCGCGGTGAAGGCAGCGGACCAAAGTGTTCGAGTATCCGGCCGCTGCACTGTGCAACGAGCCAACTTCCGGGAGTTACGGAGAACCGTGGTCGCCGCTCGCGAGATTGGGTTGGATCGTATCAGTTTTTTGGCGGTCGATGTGAGTACGGAAGCCTTCAATCGACCGGGTGGCTGGGGTGGGGAGCGCGTGAGGGAAGTGGCGTTACAGCGCCACGAGCTGCCGTTGTTAGCCGCGGAGCTGGATGCCATGGAGCGGGACTGTGCGACGGAGTTTGCAACCGGTTATATCGCCGAGGGTCCTGACAAGCTTCGTCGGTTACATCAATACTTTGCGGCGCTGCTTGGTGAGGGAGACTTTGCCCCCCCCGACTGCAATGCGCCCTGGGTTTCGGCGGTCATCGAAACCGACGGTACCGTCCGGCCGTGCTTTTTCCAACCGCCACTCGGGAATATCCGCGAAGCGGAGAGCCTTGATGCGATCATCAATTCCCCCGAGGCGGTGGCGTGGCGGCGGGGCCTCGATACCCACCGAGACGCCATCTGCCGCAAGTGTGTGTGTTCGCTGACACTGCGGCGCGCGTCGGACAGCATGACGGGGATCGAGGCGTCAAACGAAGCGCGATGATTTGGTTGAGGATGTTACGCGCAAGGTGGGTGGCTCCGATGACGACGGTTCGCGCTCAACTCCAACCGCCCATCAGCGTCAACAAACGGCACATGGGGGTGGCGGGTTTCTGAA
>Ga0209980_10001745_pt1 | contig 11920 bp, 12 predicted proteins | sample CR02metaG_FD_183611 | JGI IMG/M metagenome (GOLD analysis project Ga0209980, IMG submission 183611) | Deep subsurface microbial communities from Mariana Trench to uncover new lineages of life (NeLLi) - CR02 metaG (SPAdes) (version 2) | ecosystem: Environmental > Aquatic > Marine > Ocean trench... | reverse complement strand
GGAGATGCTTTCATCTCCCGCCGGGACCGGCAATTAGCGCCGTATAAAAAGCCGGCGCACACAGCAAAGGCCGCATCCGTGCAATCCGGGTGCGGCCTTACTTATGTGGGTACTACAATTCTTATGCGTATAATGTATATTATGTTAAATCAGTTCGGTATGGCGCTCGAGCCGACGATCGCACCACCTAGCGGCGCTCAGGCGCTGTGAGGACGTCCCCTGTCACGTCATCTACCCGCTCGCTATCCTGGGGCTATGTCTGGCTGGAACAATCCACGGGAACCGTCTAGTCTTTCGCAATACAACGTTCTCTTGCAGGGAGAATGTGCATGCTTCAACTGGCGCGACGGGAATTTATACGCACAGTAGGTTCGGCAGCAGTATGCGGGCTAACCGCGGGCACAAGTTGGCCCCGGGGACTCGTAGCCGATCGCAACGGCGACCTGGACGAGCTGACTGACTGGTTGACCGAAACACCTCGCGATCGACTTCTTGAAGGAATCATCGACCGCACCAGACGGGGGCTAAGTTTCGAATTGCTGGCGTCGGCCATCACGCAATCTGCGGTGCGCAACGTACAGCCCTATCCTGATGTCGGCTTCAAATACCACGCGATTTTGGCGATGCAATCCGTATTTCGGGCGTCAGTGCAACTTCCGGATCAGGATCGCTGGCTGCCATTAATATGGGCGGCCGACAATTTCAAGCGCTCCCAAGCCATCGAGCTGCGAGACAGCGGATGGCGCATACCGAATGTGTTGCAACAATCGCCGATCAGCAAGGCGAGAGCGCGACAGCGGTTGGTCAGCGCACTGGATGACTGGGATCGCGAGGCCGCAGACGCCGCCGTGGTGTCCTACGCAGACGTCGCGTCTGCAGATGAAGTGTTCGACCTGATGTTTCGATATGCGGCCAGGGATTTTCGGGCCATCGGCCACAAGGCGATCGCTGCCTGTAATGCTCATCGAATGTTGGAACCGATGGGCTGGGCGAACAAAGAATCACTGCTCAGATCCCTTACCGCTGCCCTGCAGAATCACGGTGATCAGCCGAATCCGGCGACAAGCCCGGGAAAAGCTGATCGCGCCTGGCATCGTAACCGCGACCGCGTCGACAAACTACCAGACGATTGGGCGGGTGGCACAGTCGATCCGTCAGCGAGCCGCGATATGCTTGAGATGTTACGGCACGGCAGCAACATGGAGGCGTCTGATCGGGTATTCGCGCATTTGCGCCGCGGTGTGGCACCCGAATCTCTTTGGGAGCCAATTCTGGCGATGTCCGGCGAACTCATGTTACGAAAGTCCGGCATCATATCGGTACACGCGAATACAACTGCTCACGCTATGCACTACGCTTACCGAACGACGGTCAATCCACAAACTCGGGCGCTTGTCTTACTGCAGTGCGCATCTTTCATTCCCGATTTCCGAGATTTGCTGCCCGAGCGGCAACGCAATATTGACATCGATCAATTACAGCCACTGCCACTAGACGATGTCAGCGACGATCCACTGGATGAAATTTTCGAAATTATCAGCGATAACCGCATGTTGGCGACTCGCAAGGTACTGAGCTATTTGCAAACAGGAGGAAATGTTGACGACCTGATTGCGCGTGCTCGTCATTTCACGGTTTACAACACGATGGGCGTACACGACTACAAATTCACCGAGGCTTTGTTTGAGAATGCCGTGTTTGTTCGTCCGCCATTACAAGCACGGTACCTAGCATCAGGCACGCTATACTACAATGGCTCAAAGGACCCGCAAAACCGTGTCATCGCAAAGATCCTGCCAATGCTTCGTGGATGATTCGCACCTTTGAACCGCGTGAAGCCACAGAAGTTCCCGCGGAAACACTTCCTCGAATCTACATTAAGAAATCGCTATAAGTTACTACTAAATTTATATTACGAGATGGCGGGATGATTCAACGATCGATATGCAAGATCGTGAATGATCCCGCCACCTGTTTTGTTATGGCGCTGTCATAAAAAATGCCGACGACAGGGTCTGATTCCCGCCAGACTCGATCGCCAACACTTCCCACTCGTACTCAGTATCAGGCAGCAGAAATCCTGGTGGAACGATGAGGCTCCGGGCTGTCGGTGGCATCATCACGTCAAGTGATACCTTGGGCAGGGCGACGAGTTCCGTTTCTTGAACCACCAAAACCTGGTAGGCGATGATCGGACTCCCATTCGCCGGGCCCACACCCTCCCACATTAGTGTGACGTTACCTGGATCGAGCAGCCCACTGTCTTCTAACGGGTAGACGAGTACTGGACCATCCGGAAGATCGTGGGTAAGCACCCCGCTACCCACAAGTCGTTCACCTTCTATGCCTCGTCCACGAAAATGATAAGTGCCGGCTGGAAACCGTTCAAGCAACTCTTCAAGGGAGAGTTCGCTGAACTCAGGTTCCCCGCTCTCAAAAAACAGCTCCGTTCCGCCGTTCGCTCCGATGCTGCCCGCCGTCTTGGACCGGAAGATGCGCCTATCCATTGGATCGTAAATACTCATGGTTCGCCACGGCTCAGCATCGATAAAAACCTGGATACCCCCATCTTCGTCCGTCGAATTTATTTCAAATTTAATTCGAGAGTCTGAGATCTCTACCACCTTGTGCCTCGACCGATGTTTCTCGTCTCCCGCCTGGCTCGGCAGAGCAAGCGCTACAGCGACGGTCACGCTGAGTAGTACTAACCACGGTTTTTGAATTTTCATCACTAATTCTCCTGTGAAACACATATGTGGACGCAGTGTCCGTCTGTAAGACTTTGTGTCAGGTTGTAATCAATCGCGCGACCGATAAGACACTTGTCATACGTCAAATGGTTGTCGAGGAGAAAAATTCAGGAGCGCGCGGATGCAGCGGCAATTTTGGATATTATTCACACATGTGCAGCGGTAACCGCTCCTTAGTCTGGCCGTGGGCGTCGGTAGCTGTAATCGGCGGGATTGCGATGCTCGTCGCGGTGGACCTTATCGAGGATCCCGACTCGACGTTGTTCGATGTTGCGTTGAACCTTCTGGAAGAAGCCCCGCTGGTGCTGATCACTGTGGGAGTCGTGATCCTCTACCAAACCATCCAGCGCCATCGGGATGAAAATCATCAGATCGTTCAAGACCTTGAGGTCGCGAGAATAGAAGGTCGGCACTGGCGAAGCCAGGCTCAAGCACACCTGAAGGGCTTGGGTGAGGCAGTTAGTGCGCAATTCTCCCAATGGAAACTCACCACTGCGGAACGCGAAGTGGCCCTGCTCCTGCTCAAAGGCTTGAGCTCCAAAGAAATTTCTACCATTCGCACCACGAGCGAGCGAACGGTGAGAGAGCAGGCTCGATCCATCTATCAAAAAGCTGGACTCAACGGTCGTGCCGCGCTATCAGCGTACTTTCTCGAAGATTTACTGGCACCAACGGATACGCTCAATTGAGCATGGGTTGTTGATTTGCATCCAAAGTTGACCCACTAGATGCGGGTATTTGCACCTGGAAATGACCCACGAGTAACCCTTCTCCTACTGACTGGATAGCAGGATTATTAAAGGGGTGATAGACGTGGATTTATTGAGTGTAATACGACGATGGCATGGACGTGACAAGCTATCGATCCGTGAGATAACGAGACGAACCGGGCTTTCCCGCAACACGATTCGCAAGGACCTGGCTAACGGTACTGTTGAGCCCAGGTACCCAGCCAGGAAGAGCGTGAGCAAGCTTGATCCTTACGCCGAGACGCTGGCGAGCTGGCTGAAGCGCGAAGCCGGCAATCAGCCTTGCGGCAATTCAACTCACAGAGATGCTGGATACGCCAGCCAGCCGAAGACGCCGCCAGTCAGCAGTCCGTAAATCAGGCCATCAAGCAGCGACTTGACAGTGTGCGACCACGGTCGTCCGAACCAGACACTGTCGGGGATATGACCAACGCCATTGGCGATCCAGGCAACGGTTCCTGCAATTCTGAATACTGCGAGATAACTCGCGTCAGGCCCGGTCGTGCGGCTGACGACATAGGCGCACAGGACGCCGACGAAAACGAAGTAGGCAAACATCAGGGCCATATTGCGACCCATCGATGGCAAACCATTCGGCAATACGGTGATGAAAGCCAGTGGCCCGTCCGTGAATTTCTGCTGCATCTCGGGCGTTTTGAGGTCTTTCTGATCCATGCAGTGCGGCACGTTGTAAAAACCGGGCCGCAGGCCCTTCAGGGCCGCACGGACGCCCTCCTCGTCGCCGGTTTTCGCATAATCGCTTTTGTGCCATGGCAGAACGGTCCAGACTAACGCGCTGGCGATCCAGACGACAACGGCTGAGACCAGGATGGGTAGCCAAAGGTCGATAATGCTCATGAGAATCCCCTATTTATTTATTGATAGCGTTGGACCGGGTCAGTGGCCCATTTTAGCAGCAGCACAGGTATGCTTTAGGGCATGTTGATTCGACTGCTGCCATTGATTACCGCGATCGCGCCGATTCTCGCGATTCATGTGAGCTACCTGATTGCGATTCGCGCCGACATCCTTCCGGCCTGCATTCCCTATCTCGAGGGCTGCACATCCATCAGTGCGACCGGCCGCTATCCACCGGCAAGCTTCCTGTTCAAATCCGTCATGATGCCCGAGGCCATATTGATGGCTGCCTACTGGCTATTCAGTGTGGCCTGGCTGCGCTCCCTTGCACGAATTGCAGGCCGTGGTGACAACGGCGGCACCACGATTGCGGTATTCGGCATCGCCGGGGCCCTTTCCCTGATTCTTTACGTTACCTTCCTGGGAACGCAGGCGCCTTTTTACGATTTCATGCGGCGTTTCGGCGTGTACCTGTATTTCCTGTTCACCGTCATCGCGCAGCTGATCCTGGCCGGCAAGGTTTTGTCGGTTTCTTCGAGTCTGCGTATTCCGGGTGTTGTTGCCATCACAAAAATACAACTGGCCGTCGCGCTCATTCCTTTCGCACTGGGCATACTGAACGTGGCTTTGAAATCAATGCTCGAGGACGCCGTTGCGCTCGAAAGAATCATTGAATGGATATTTGCCCTGCTGATGCACAGCTACTTCCTGCTGAGTTATTTCTCATGGCGTGCCACAGGATTTGACGCGTCGTTTTCCGTCGAGGAATCCCGCGTCAGGAGGAGCTAGTCGTCTTCAGTGGTTGTGTAATCGAGGACGCCGGTTGCGATCATGTCAGTAGATGCCTGAGCAACAGACAGCTCTGTCTCTACGTCACGCAGCCTGACTTCCGACTTGATGTTTTCGGCGGCCCGGTCGGTAAGCTCGAGGCGTAATTCACGCGTCTTCATAACGGACTCCTTGAGGTCGGATCGAAGCTGCGCGATAAGATCGATCTGCTCGTTAATTATCTGGTCCCGCGCCGCCACAGTATTCTCTTCTTCCTTCAGTGTTTTGGATTGCTCCTCCAGTGCAGATTTTGCCTTGTCGGAGTCGGTTCGCGCGATGCGAAGTTCGGCGGTCATCGAGCGGATTCGGTCGTCGCGCGGATCGCGGGTCCTGGCACTGAGCCTGTTGCCGAAATAAGCAGCAATTTTGCCCACGAGCCAGCCCAGCAGAAAAGCGCCTCCTGCCACGTAAATCAGTATTTCGGGTGTGTCCATGAACATTGCCGAATCCCTTGCACGCTGGCAACCTCATAGATTATGCACTAATGCCCCCCAGAGAAGGACGGAGGTCTCAAATCAGCTGCGCAGCGCCATCCTGGCAAGGTCCGGAAAATCAGTAAACACACCATCGATTGCCAGTTCGTCGACGAACCAGTGAAGCATTTCCTGCAGCGAATCGAATCCAGGCGCCAGCTGGTCCGCCCGGAACGTGTAAGGATGAACCATCAGGCCGGCATCGTGTGCGGCTGAGACCAAGCCGGTGGACACTGGTCTGCCATCTATCTCCGCCGTTTTGACCAGTTGGCCGATCCACGGTCCGACACCGTCAGCGGTAGCGGCAACGTCCCTGAGGCCGGCAGGCGTTTTCAAATGGTCATAATCTGTGTCAGCTTCGCCCCAGTCGTTCTCGCCCAGCAGCTGCACGATCTTGAGTTCACAGCCCAGGTCGTGCCGGATGCGGCGCACTTCGCTGGCGTCAAAGCACTGCACATAAGCGAGATCATCGCGTGTGCGATAGCCGAAATCATCCAGAAGCTGGAGCAGCAGCGGACTGAGATCGACACCCTCAGCCTGGTGCCAAGCGGGCCGTTTGATCTCGACATAGATGCCGACGGACCTGCCGGTTGATTTATTCAGCCCCTGAACCAGTTTGATCTCTTCTCTCATTGTCGGGATGCGAAAGGCGCCACCCTGCCCGGTCGGGAATCGCTTTGGGAAAACCGGTGTTATGCCGTCGTCGTCACGCCGTTCCCAGACGCGCAGGGCCTTGAGTTCCCGGAGATCAAAATCGCGCACGTAATAACGCCCGTCGTCGCGCTTGCGGTCCGGAAATTTCTCAGCGACGTTGGTCACCCTGTCGAGATATATGTCATGCAACACCACGAGTTCATTGTCCCGGGTTGCAACCACATCCTGCTCGAGGTAGTCCGCGCCCATGCCATAAGCGAGCGCCTTGGCCTCCAGGGTATGCTCCGGCAGATAGCCCGAGGCACCGCGGTGGGCGATGATCAATACGTCATTGTCCGTCATTTTCACTAGGGAAAATCGACGACGTCCCAACGCGATGTTTCTTCGAGCCGGGCCTGGCGTTTGAGCGCGTCGACCATTTCGCGCTCGTTCCATTCGACATGTTCTTTCACACGTTCAACGAGGTCCGGCGAGGTTTCCATTATGCCTCCAAAGTGCCGAATAACGATCATCGGTTTTTCGTTGGCCTCGGCAACGTCCATCTGGTATGAGACCAGATCGCCCTCCTCCGCGTAGAGGGACGCCAGAACGATGACCGCTTCGCATTCCTTGATCTGTAGAATGAGCTCATCCTTGGTGGCCTCCAAACCACCACTGTCGGGCACGTTTTCCGGTTTGCTGGTATTGAGGTAGAAAAAGGAATCCACGCTCGCGAGAAACTCGAATACACGAAGGTAATCTTCTGTCTCCCTGAAAGTGTGAGTTACAAATACACGAATCGGATTATCTTTGGCCACTGCCCGCTCCATCAGCATCGCTGAGGCCTAGTGTAGCGAATTGACGGATTACATGGCCAGCAAGATCGTGCCTGGCCGCCCTGAGAGTAACCCTGATTACCCTTTGTTCGCGATCCAAAGCCATGTATCGTAGCCCCGCAAATGAGACTCCTCCTGTACAACATTCGATATGGCGTCGGTGCCGGCGCATCGATGCATATGCCGCTGCCCGGTGCCGGCTACATTCTCGGCAGTCAAACCGTGCTGCCCGATATCGTCAGTTTCATCAAGTCGGTGGATCCCGACATCGTCGGCCTTATCGAGGTGGATACCGGCTCGATTCGCAGCCGTCGAATCAACCAGGCCGAGACCATCGCCAATGAGCTCGGCATGAATTCCTCGTACGAAACCAAATACGGCGCAAAATCGCTCAACCAGCTTCTGCCGATAATCAGAAAGCAGGGCAATGCATTCCTGGCGGCGCCACGCGTGCACGGCGAGACCTTTCATTATTTCGACACCGGCATCAAGCGTCTGATCATCGAGCTCGAGATGGAGGATTTTGCAGTCTTCCTGGTGCACCTGTCTTTGAAATATCGTCACAGGCACCTGCAGCTTCGCATGCTTTTCGACCTGATCGAGGAAACAACAAAACCGGTAATTGTCGCTGGTGACTTCAATACATTCTGGGGCGAAAACGAAATCTATCTGTTCATGCGAGCCGCCGGTTTGCGCAGCGCGAATGTGAAAAGCCTGCCGACGTATCCGAGTCGTGCAGCGCGCAAAGAACTCGACTTTGTCCTGTATCAGGACGGCATACAGGTGACAAATTTTGAAATTCCCGAAGTCCGGCACTCCGATCACCTGCCCCTCGTTTGTGACTTCGAGGTTTCTTGAATGAAACACTGGCGCCAGGAGACAGACAGCGACGGCATCGTCTGGTGGTGCATCGACAAAGCCGGTGCCGGCCCGAATGTACTTTCAGGAGAGGTGCTGCGGGAGCTGGTCAGTATGCTCGAGCCATTGGAGTCCGATCCGCCGCGCGGCCTTGTTCTCTATTCAGGCAAGCGAAACGGCTTTGTAATGGGCGCGGATATCAATGAGTTTACAAGCATAGAATCTGCGGAACAGGCCTATGAACTGATTCGTCTCGGCCAGCAGATCTTCGCCCGGCTGGAAGCATTGCGGTGTCCCACAGTCGCCGTCATTAACGGCTTTGCGCTTGGCGGCGGTCTTGAACTTGCGCTGGCCTGTGATTACCGGCTTGCGTTACACAACAGGAAACCGATCATCGGATTACCGGAAGTACAGCTTGGCTTACATCCCGGTTTCGGCGGCACGGTCCGTGCGGTGCAAATGGCCGGCGTACGCGCCGCCATGCAACTGATGTTGACTGGTAAACCGATCACGGTTGAAAAAGCGTTACGGCAAAACCTGCTTGATCGCATTGCTGCGCCCGACAATTGGAAACAAGCGGCCCGTGAAATGATTGCGGCGAGAAATCGAAAGGCCAGAATGCCGTTCGCCGAACGGCTGCTCAATCTTTTTTTCCTGCGACCGTTCATTGTCCGACTCCTGCAGAAGCAAGTCGCTGCGCGGGCGAGGAAGGAACACTACCCTGCTCCATACGCGATTATTGATCTCTGGGCGCAACACGGCGCCTCGAAAAGTACCGGCTACGACGCGGAGGCACGATCTTTTGCCGACTTGATGGTCGGCAGCACTTCGCGCAACTTGGTCCGTGTATTTTTTCTGCAGAACCGCCTGAAATCACAGGGCAGCAAGCCGGAAAAGAAGATTGAACACGTGCATGTTGTCGGTGCCGGTGTCATGGGTGGTGACATCGCAGCATGGTGCGCGTTGCGTGGCCTGAAAGTTACGTTGCAGGATCGCGCTGCTGAATACATCGACCCGGCTCTCAGGCGGGCGGCCAGACTGTTCAGCAAGAAAATCCCCGATGCCAATGACCGGGCCGCTGCGACGGATCGAATACGGGCGGATGTCGACGGTGACGGGGTAGCGGACGCCGATTTGATCATCGAGGCTATCTTCGAGGATCTCGAGGCCAAACAGTCGCTTTACCAGGCGCTGCAATCGTCCATGAAAGCGGGCGCAATTCTCGCTACGAATACCTCGAGCATCCGCCTGGAAGACCTGCGCACAGTCTTGCGTGCGCCTGATCGCTTCATTGGCCTGCACTTTTTCAATCCGGTCGCAGCTTTGCCGCTGGTCGAAGTCATTCGTTGTGACGACACCGTGCAGGAGGTACTGAATTCAGGCTTCGGGTTCGTCAAAGGCATCGGCAAGTTTCCGCTGGAGTGTGCAAGTTCACCGGGATTCGTAGTCAATCGGCTGCTGGCGCCCTATATGGCTGAGGCCATGCACCTGGCAGAGTCCGGTGTGCCACTCACGGCCATCGACAAGGCGGCAGAAGACTTCGGTATGCCAATGGGACCGGTCGAACTCGTGGACAGTGTCGGCATTGACGTTGCATTGCACGTAGCGCAGGTGCTCGGTGCGGCCTTCAACCGGGCTGTGCCAGCCAGGCTCGCCGCGATGGTGGAAAAGCAACAACTGGGTCGCAAGTCCGGCAGGGGCTTCTATGAATGGCAGGATGGCAAGCCGGTTAAGCCGCAGGAAGATTACTCAGACCTGCCGGCAGATATCGGTGACCGCCTGATATTGCCGATGCTAAACGAGGCGGTTGCCTGCCTGCACGAGGGCATCGTGCGCGATGCCGACCTGCTCGATGCGGGGGTCATATTCGGCACCGGATTCGCCCCGTTCAGGGGCGGACCATTGCACTATGCGAGGGACCGCGGGGTCGACGAAATATTGCGAACTATGGAGCGATTGGCGGCAGATCTCGGCGATCGCTTCCAGCCCCATGAAGGCTGGGCAGAATTGCAGGACTTGGCTGAATCGTGACTTCCCTCCGGTCGTCAGGTTGGTAAACTGTGCGCCGCATCTCGTTGGGCGAGCATCACGGTATCGGAAGCCAACAAATAGAAGGTAGAATAAGGGCTTAGGGACATTCGCAGACCTCAATCTGAACCTGCGGCAAGAGCAAAAATCGAGAGCATTAAAGGATGAGAAATGACGGGTGAGCAGCTGGATACAGATCTGCTCAGGACCTTTTCCCCACTGGATGGACTGAAGCGGGATAACCTGGCTGCCCTTGCGAGGAAGGTGCAGATCCGTGAGCTGTCACCGCAGCAAATCCTGTTCAAGGAAGGCGACACGGAAAAACGCACCGTATACGTCGTGTCAGGTTCTCTCGAACTTATCTGCGATGGTAAGGTCGAGGAAATCATCAAGGGTGGCACCGCCGCCGCCCGCAATCCCGTCGCCGCAGTTTTCCCACGCCGTGTTTCTGCGCGCGCCCGCGACCGCGTTCAATACATTTCCATTGATAGTGATCTGCTCGATGTAATGCTGACATGGGACCAGACCGGGTCCTACGAGGTCTCCGAATTAAATGACCAGGGCGACGCATCGGGTGGCGACGACTGGATGACAAAGCTTTTGCAAACGAAAGCATTCCACAAAATTCCGCCTGCCAACATCCAGGCGATTTTCATGCGTATGCAGCAGATAAATTATAAGGCCGGCGATGTCGTGTTGAAACAAGGTGCTGAGGGTGACTACTTCTACGTGCTGACCCGCGGCAGGTGTCTGGTTACGAGAGAAACACCACTGAACAAGGATGGCATCAAGCTCGCAGAGCTGGGCGTCGGCGATACATTTGGCGAAGAAGCACTGATCTCTGATGCGAAACGAAACGCGACCGTGACGATGACCACCGACGGCGCAGTCATGCGACTCGGCAAGGATGACTTCAGGAACCTCTTGAATGAGCCGATGCTCGACTGGGTTTCATTGAGCGAGGGGGAAGAAATCGTCAAGAACGGCGGACTATGGCTGGATGTGCGCCTGCCCAGCGAGTTCGAAAATAACCACAAGGAAGGCGCGATCAATATTCCGTTGTATTTCATTCGCTTGAAGATCAACGCGCTCGATCAGAGTAAGAAATACGTGTTGTGTTGCGACACCGGGAGACGGAGTTCTGCAGGTGCCTATATCCTGAGTGAACGTGGTTACCAGTCCTACGTCCTGAAGGGCGGGGTCAACGCAACCTAATTACATTGTGTGCGTAGGTTTGTCCCCGCCGAGTGCACCGGCTAAATAATTTTCGATTTTCTTCTGCGTATTGCCCTGGTCCTGATCGCTGAACTGGACACCGATGCCGGCCGTTCGTTTGCCCTGCGCGCCCTTCGGCGTCATCCAGATCACGGTGCCGGCAACCGGAATCTTTTCGTCCTCGCCCATCAGGTTCAGAAGCATGAATACCTCGTCCCCCAACCGGTACGAGCTGTTGGTCGGGATAAACAATCCGCCATTGATCACAAAGGGCATATACGCCAGATAAAGCGCACTTTTGTCTTTGATTGTTAGTGTTAAAAGTCCAGGCTTTGCCATTCGTATTACTCTGTTCCCGCTACAGGTCCCGCTGCGGCAGACCGCCGGCCCAATCAATCAGCAAGCTCTCGAGGGTCAGCTGCACATTGAATGAGCCCGCCGGCTGACCACGTAGTTTATTGATGTTATCTAGATAGCAGAAGAGATTTCGCCTGTCTATGCGTTGTAACACAGAATCACTGACATCCCCGCCCGGCATTGCTGCACGCCCACCAAAGATGCGCAATATGCAGAGCTGCACCTGCCTGCCGAGCCAGTTCAGAACGAATTCGGGCTCGTGTTTGGCCCAGCGTCCCGCCACCTCCAGCGGCGACGCGTGGTACTCAGGCAGGGCGGCGAAATCCCCTGCCATC
>Ga0209980_10001742_pt1 | contig 11940 bp, 11 predicted proteins | sample CR02metaG_FD_183611 | JGI IMG/M metagenome (GOLD analysis project Ga0209980, IMG submission 183611) | Deep subsurface microbial communities from Mariana Trench to uncover new lineages of life (NeLLi) - CR02 metaG (SPAdes) (version 2) | ecosystem: Environmental > Aquatic > Marine > Ocean trench... | reverse complement strand
CGGCGCAATTTGAGTATGATCGCCATGGATTTGAAGGCTATATGGGAAATGTCGGTTCCATGCTGAAGATCTTGGGTCGGCCTACGTCGATCAACGTGCAAAAGGTGATGTGGTGCGCGGCGGAACTCGGCATCGAAGTCAGCCGGGTTGATCTCGGCGGGCCCCATGGGGGCAACGACACGCCGGAATACCTGGCCAAGAACCCCAACGGCCTGGTCCCGACCCTGGAAGACGGCGACTTCGTGCTCTGGGAATCCAACGCCATCGTCCGTTACCTCGCCGAGACCCGGGGCCAAGCCCCTTGGTTTCCGGCCGAAGCCGCCGGCCGGAACGCGGGCCGGCTCGTCGCGATCGGGCCAGCTCATGCCGTGCCGTCTCGCCGCTGCCGCTGCCACATGAGCAGGCCGGCGATCGTCTTGCCGTCGCGGATGCGGCCGTCGTCGATCATCGCCCCGACGTCGGCCCACTCGACGATCTGGACCTCGATCTGCTCGCCCGGCTCGAGACGCTGCCCGACCAACTCGAGGTCCTCGGCGACGAACGCCCACATCCGCTCATCCGCGAAACCGGGCGACGTATAGAACTCGCCGAGGCGGCGCACCCGCCCGGGGCGATAGCCCGTCTCCTCCTCCAGCTCCCGCGCTGCGGCCCGTTGCGGGTCCTCGCCGGGCCGCAGCGCCCCGGCGGGCAGCTCCAGGAGCCGCTCGTCCACCGCGATGCGGTAGTTGCGGATCATGACCACCCGGTCGCCGCTCAAGAGCGGCACGGCCAGCACGGCGCCGGGGTGGCGCACCACCTCGCGCCGCACCTGCCGCCCGGAGGAGTCGGTCCAGGTGAGCACCTCGACGTCGAAGAGCCGGCCGCGGTGCGTGGTCTCTACGTCAACCTCGTGCATCGCGTAAGATCATATTCACCGGCCGATGAGCAAGGATGAGCGTCAGGTTGGTTCGACGATCCCGATCGCCCGATTGGTGAACCTCTGCAAGTCGTTCGGCCGGCTTGCGGTGCTGCGGGACCTCAACCTGGAGTTCGCCCGCGGCCGGACCACGGTGGTGCTCGGCCCCAGCGGCTGCGGCAAGAGCGTGATGCTCAAGCACCTCATCGGGCTGCTCAAGCCCGATTCCGGCGAGGCCTGGTTCGAGAGCACGCGGGTGGACACGCTCAGCGAGTCGAAGCTGCGGCCCATCCGCCGGCAGTTCGGCGTGCTCTTCCAACACGGGGCGCTCTTCGACTCGATGTCGGTCCGGGCCAACGTCGCCTTCCCCCTCGTCGAGCACACCCGCATGACCACCCCGCAGCGGCTGGAACAGATCCAGCACGTGCTCGGCCTCGTGGGCCTTCAGGACACGCTGGATAAAATGCCTTCTGACCTGTCCGGCGGGCAGCGCAAGCGGGTGGCCCTGGCCCGGGCGATCGTGCTGCGGCCTAAAGTCATTCTCTACGATGAGCCGACAACCGGACTGGACCCGATTCGTGCCGAAGTGATCAACGGACTGATCCTCAAGCTCCAGGACGAGCTGCAGGTAACGAGCATCGTCGTGACCCACGACTTGGCCAGCGCCTTTCGAGTCGCCGATCTGATGGTCATGCTCCACGACGGGCGGGTGGTCACCCAGGGCACGCCCGCGGAGTTCCGCGAGTCGCCCAACCCGGTGGTGCAGCGGTTCCTGACAGCCCATGAGCCGGCCGGGGGCCTCGACGGCGAGCCCGCGGGCGGGGTTGGGGCGGTGGATCGGGCCGAGGATCGACCACCCGGGAGCGAGCCCTGAGCGAATCCAGCCGAAACTTCCTGGTCGGCCTCGCGTCGATCGTCGCCCTGCTCGGGCTGGCCGGACTTTTCATGCGGTTCGGCGAGCTCGAATGGCTCTTCGAGAAGCGCTACTCGATTTCGATCAACGCCGACCACGCCGCCGGTCTGCGTCCCGGCAGCCGGATCGAGCTCAACGGCGTCCGCATCGGCGTCGTCGACAAGGTGTCGATCCTCGCCGAGCCGCAGGACCCGGCGTACCCCATCCACCTGACGGCGTTCATCGACGAAGCGGCGCGGATCCCCGCCAACGTGGTCCTGCGGTCGAGCGAGCCGCTGCTGGGCGGCGGCGCCACCCTGCTGCTCGCCCGGCCCGAACCCGCGACGGACGAGGGCAACCTGCCGACCGACGGCACCGCAACCCTCACCGGGCACATCCGGACGCCGCTGGAGATGATCACTGCCGCGCTCGACACCCGCATGAACCCCCTGCTCACGGCCCTGGAGAAATTCGACGAGCTCAGCGAGACCTATCTCACCCTCGGAAAGAACCTCAACGACCTCGTGCGGCCGCAGACCAGCGGCGATCTTGCCGCCGGCCGGGAGCCCAACATCCGCACCGCGGTCACCGAGTTCAACCGCGTGATGGACCAGGTCCAGGACGCGCTGGCCCTGGCCCAGGAGTGGCTCGGCGACGAGCAGCTCCGCGCCAATGCCACGGCCGCGGTCGAGAAGGCCACCGCGCTCATCGACAAGGCCACGAGCACCATCGACCGCTACGCGCTGCTCGCCGACGAGCTGGCCGCTGACGCCGACAACATGACCCTGCAGATGCGGCCCGTCCTCGAGCAGGTGACCACGACCCTCGAGCAGGTGCACCGGCTCACCCGACTGGCCATGGAGGGCCAGGGCACGGTGGCCCAGCTGCTCAACAACCCCGACCTCTACAACTCACTCACCGACGCCGCCGAGCGCCTCGAGCAGGCCCTCGACGAAGCGCAGCTCCTCATGCAGAAGTTCAAGGCGGAGGGGATACCGTTTCACTTTTGAAGATGGCATCAAGGCATCGTGGCATCGAGGGGGGAGGAAGACCCCCTTCGTGGGGACCCTCTTTCTTCCCTTGATGCCACGATGCCATGATGCCACGATGCCTTCAGTTAATAATCACCACCATCTCCACCCGGCGGCTCTGGGCCTTCGTGGGCTTGCCGCGGTCGGGGCCGTAGCTGGCGATGTACATCCGGCTGGCGGCGACGTCCTTGGAGGCGAGATACGCGCGCACGGCGTAGGCCCGCTCGAAGCCGAGGTGGTGGTTGCTCTTGTGGCCGCTCTTGCGGATGGGATCGGAGTCGGTGTGTCCCGCGATACGGATGGGCCGGCCCGCGTAGCTCGTGTTGAGCACCGAAGCCACCGCATCGAGCGTGCGCTTGGCCTGCGTCTTGAGGATGGACTTGCCGGAATCGAAGAGCAGATCGCTCTCGATCATGGCGGTGACCTCACCCACCCCGACGCTGCCGCTCACGCCTTCGATCCCCTCGAAGCCGGTGGCGCCGGACGGGCGGACCGCTGCAAGCTCATCGATCTCCTTGGTGAGCTGGGCGAGCTGGATGGCCTTGTCGCGCGCCTCCTGGTTGGCCGCCTCGAGGGCCGCGTTGCGGTCGGCGAGCTGGTCGCGAAGACCCTGGTTCTCCTCCAGCAACCAAGCGTTCTCATCGACGAGGTGACTGGTGCAGCCCGTCATCGCCACCACCGCCATGAGCACGCTGCATTTGATCATCCGTGAGACGCGCATCGCTTGCATCCTTTCGTTTCGAAATGTCCGGGTAGCCTGCCTGGGCCTCCGGCCGCAGGTCGCATCGGTGACGACGATTTCACTATAAGGCGGGGCCGTTGTCCAGCCCCGGTGCTCGATCCACATCGTGCCAAGGCCCCCGCCGCCAAAGCGGCAAACGACCGGCCTTGGCGGTACGAGCCTCCCGTTGCGAAGCGTAAGTAACAGCTATCGAGCACACTTAACGTCCATGCGCAGCGGCTTCTCTGAGAGGCCGCGGAGCCCAAAGAAGCGAGGGCTTGGCCGGAGGCCGCTACGGAGCGCTCCAACCACCCATAAGCATTCCCAGCAACCAGTTGATGGCCGATCGGCACGCGATCACCACCACCGTCGCCGCTGCCAGATGAGGCCCGTAGGGCAACTCACGACGGCCCTTCCTGAAGAGCGTTACCAATCCCTTCGACACCGCAACCCACAACAGGCCAGAAAACGGGGCGATGAAGAAGACGAAGATGGGGTCCAGCCAGCCGAGCACCGCCCCCACCGCCGCCAGCATGTGGACGTCGCCGATCCCCATCGCCTCGCGACCGAGAACGAGCGTCGCCGCGATCCGAACCCCCCAGACGAGCCCGCCCCCGGCCAGATACCCGAGCAAGGTGCCCCCGAGAGCCTCGACGAACGCCGGCGCCGCCCCCCCGGGCAGCAGACGCCCGAGGAAGAACCCCCCGACCAGCCCCGCCACGCACGGGAGCAGGTAGAGCAGCTCCACCCCCATCTCCCGCCGCGCGTGGGGGTAGTCGGCGAGGGTCTCGTCCTCCTGCACGTATTCCTGATAGTCGGCGAAGCTGTACCGAATCACGCCCGTCCGCAAGAGCAGCATGGAGACAATCAGCCCCGCCATCCCGCCCCCCGACACCGTGAACACCTGCCAGCCGTGGACCGGAATGGGCCACGGCTGGAGGGGCGTGCTCCTCAGCGGCAGGAGGGCCTCGAGCGGGTAGGCCACGAAGGCGATCACCGTGATCGCCACCGGAATCTGGATGGGAATGGTGAAGGTCCGGGCGTCGATGACCACCATGGCGACGATCCCCGCCAGGAGCAGGGCGTGGGCCAGAAAAACCGGCGCTGTCCGGAAGATCCCGTTGGAATACCACCACGGGCCCCCGATCTCGCCCCACCAGGGCGTGCTGGGCCCCACCATGTAGAGCACCACGTACAGCCCGAGGAAGACGAGGGCCATGATCAGCTCGATCACCACGTACTGCGGGCTGATCCTGACCCGGCAGCGGCGGCAGCGCCCGCGCACCAGCACCCACCCGAGGATGGGGAAGTTCTCGATCCACGACAGCTTGGCCCCGCAGGTCGGGCAGCGGCTCGGCGGGGTGATCACGCTCATGCCGATTGGCAGGCGGTAGATCACCACGTTCACGAAGCTGCCCACGATGGCGCCGAGGGTGAAGACGAAGACGGCCACCGGGAGGTGCTGGTACACCCACAGGGGGACGGCGGCGGCGATGATCAGCGGGGTTGTCTCGACCACGTCACCCTCGGATCGGCTGCTCGAGCAGAGATCGGCACTTTTAGGGACTCTAACAAAACCAGGCCGTCGGCCCGAGGGCGAGCGAGGACGTTCGCTCGCAAGGAGGCCGAAGCAGGCGGCTTTCCATGCCGTCGATGCAGGCCGACGCCGCCAGCGGACGCCGCAGCCGCCCGAAGCCAGGCATGGTTTTGTTAGAGTCCCTTAGTCGTCGGCGCTGTTGCCGACATCGGCAGCCTCGGACCCACCGTCGGGCCTGATCTGCTGGAGCTCCTGCTCGGCGGCATCGAGAATCGATCGACACCGCTTGATCAGCGCATCGCCGCGGCGGCGCTCGGCCAGGCTCTCCTGGAGGCCGATGCGCCCCTCCTCGATCCGCTCGATGATCAGCTCGAGCTCCTCGACGGCCTGCTCGAAGCTCATCTTCTGGGGAGCCGGCGGCGTCGGTTGCTTCTTCGGTGCCATGACGCAGCAATTTACTGCGGCGGGGTGAACAGGTCCATCTGGCTCCTCGAGCGCTCGCCGCGAGGACGGTGCTCCGGGCCCCGCTTGGCCCGGGCGACGATCGACTCGATCGAGCCGTCCGCCACCCGCGTGAGCATCTGATCGCCGAGGGCGACGTCGTCGACCGACCGGACGATCCGGCCGTCGGGGCGATGCGTGTACGAGTAGCCGCGCTGCAGCACGCGATCGGGGTCCACCGACGAGAGCTGGCGCTCGAGGGCGTCCAGCCGGTCACGGAAGCGTCGAACGTGCCGCTGGACAACACCTTGCAGTTCAAGGCCGAGCGCCTCGACCCGTGGACGCCCCTCGAGCAGCCGCCCCATCGCCCGCGCGAGCCGGTCGGCGAGCACCGCCACCCGCTCCCGTTGCGGCCAGAGGACGACCTGCGGGCCGAGCCGGGCCAGGCGCCACGCGAGACGCTCCAGGCGGGCCTGATCGCGGCTGATCCTGGCCCCGATGATCCGGTGCAGCGACCGGGCGAGACCCACCAGCGTCTCGCGGGCCCGCCGGCAGATCAGGGCCGGATCGCGAAAGGCTTCGTGTCGCGCAATCGTGGTCAGCCGCTGACGTTGCAGCTCCAGCCCCCGCGCCACCACGAAGAGCAGGCGCTGGCTCAAATGATCGACCTGCCGGTTGAGCTCCACCGCCGAGGGAACCAGCCGCACGGCCGCCTGCGTGGGCGTGGCCGCCCGCAGGTCGGCGACCAGCTCGATGATCGTCGTGTCCGACTCGTGGCCGATGGCCGCCACCACGGGCAGGGTGCAGTCGAAGACGGCGTCGGCCACCGGCCGCTCGTTGAACGCCCAGAGGTCCTCCATCGATCCGCCCCCACGGGTCACGAGCAGGGCATCGACCCCAAGCTCAGCCCGGCGGGCGTCCACCCAGCGAATCGCCGCGGCCACCTGCTCGCTCGCTCCCTCGCCCTGCACGCGGACATCGACCACCACGATGCCCACAGCCCGGCAGCGTTCGGCGGCGGTGGCGATCACGTCGTGCACCGCCGCGCCGCCGGCCGAGGTGATCACGGCGATGCGCCCCGGGAAGGCCGGAACCGGCTTCTTGCGCGCCTCGTCGAAGTACCCGAGCCCGCGCAGCTCGTCGCACAGGGCCCGGAACCGAAGCTCCAGGGCGCCGGCCCCCAGAGGCTCGAGGTCGCTCACGTAGAGCTGGGTGCGACCCTGGGGCCCGTAGTGGCTGATGTGCCCGGTGGCCACCACCTCCTGGCCGACCTGGGGGCGAAAGGCGAACTTGCGGGCGGACGACGCCCAAGCCACGCAGCTCAGGACCGCCGCCTCGTCCTTGAGGGAAAAGTACCAGTGGTGCTGAGCGCTCAGGTTGCTGATCTCGCCGACCACCCGCAGCGGGGCCTCGACGTGCTCCTCGAGCGTCGACTTGATGAGCGCGACCGCCTGGCTGACCGTCCGCGGCTTCGGGCCGGCCGGTGCAACCGGTGGCAACCGGGGGGCCTCCTCTGACCCCGCCTCCGCTTCCGGGGGCCCGACATCTTCCGGGGAGGCCCCGAGAACCCGGTCCGGATCGAACGGCAGCCGCATGATGGGATGATAGGGAAGGGACTGAGGGACCACGGGGGTGCCACGGCGTACATTATGGTTCGCACCTGCATTCTGGCTCTTCCCTTAGTCCCTTGGTCCCTCAGTCCCTTCTTCCCCCCATGCCAATCTCCCTGCGGACCAACATCGCCGCCGTGCCCGGTGTCGGGGCGCGGCAGGCCGACGGATTCCGCCGGCTTGGGTTCCGCTGCGTCGCCGATCTGCTGCGCCATATACCGCTCCGCTACGAGCACGAGCTTCCCGAGCAGACGATCGCCGATGCCTTGGCCCTTCTCGGCCCCGGCGCACGGTCGGAGGCGACGGTCGCCCTGGCGGGGGAGATCGGGTCGCTGCGCTCGGTTGGGGGGCGGCGCTCCCGAATCGACGCGACCCTCGAGGACGAGACCGGGACCATCCGGCTCATCTGGTTCAACTCACCCTGGATCCGCGAGCGGCTGCATCCCGGGTTATCCGTCCGCGTCCTGGGCAAGGCCCGGCGGCGCAACGACGAGCTGAGCCTGGTCAACCCGCGGTGGCAGCTGGTCGATCCCGACGAGCCCGCGCCGCCGCGACCCGAGCGGTACCGGCCGATCTATCCGGCCAGCGAGTCGGTGCCCTCGGAGCGGATCGAGGCCGCGGTCGAAGCGGTGCTCGACTCCGTGCTGGAGGTGCTCGAGGATCACCTGCACGCCGACTACCGGCGCCGCGCGGCCCTGCCCACGCTGGCCGAGGCGTACCGGATGGTGCACCGGCCGGACGATCTCGACGAGGCGGCCCGCGGCCGGCGCCGGCTGGCCTTCGACGAGTTGCTGCTGCTCCAGATCGGCGTCATGCTCAAGCGCCATCACCGCCGGTCCCTGCCCGCCGTCGCCCTGAAGCACAACGCCGCGATCGACGCGCACATCACCGCGCGTTTTCCCTTCGAGCTGACGCACGGCCAGCGAGCCGCCGTCGACGATATCGCCGCCGACCTGCAGGGCCCGCGACCGATGAACCGCCTGCTCCAGGGTGACGTCGGGGCGGGCAAGACGGTGGTGGCCCTGTACGCCATGCTCATGGCCGTGGCCTCGCGCCACCAGGCGGCGCTGATGGCCCCCACCGAGCTGCTCGCCGAGCAGCACCACGCGTCGATCAGCGGAATGCTCCGCGGCGGCCGGGTCTCGATCGATCTGCTCACCGGCTCGCAGAAGCCGGCCGAGCGTCAGGCGATCCTCGAGCGGCTCGCCGCGGGGGAAATCGACGTGCTCATCGGTACGCACGCCCTGCTGACCGAGACGGTGGAGTTTCGGAGCCTCGCCGTGGTGGTGATCGACGAGCAGCACCGCTTCGGCGTCCACCAGCGAGCCCGGCTGCGGGCCAAGGGGAGCGACCCAAGGTCGATCCCCCACACCCTGGTGATGACCGCCACGCCGATTCCCCGCACGCTCTCCCTGACCGTCTTTGGCGACCTCGACGTCTCGACGATCCGCGGCCTCCCGCCGGGGCGCAAGCCGGTGATCACCCGCCTCGTCGATCCCTCCCAGGCCGGCGAGGTGTACGACGACGTCGCCAAGCAGATCAAGGCGGGCCGGCAGGCCTACATCGTGGTGCCGGTGATCGACGAGTCCGACCGCGGGCTGACCGACGTCGGGTCGCACCTTCAACGGCTCACCGACGGCCCCCTCGCGGGCTGCCGGCTGGCGGCGCTCCACGGCCGGCTCGACCGCCAGGAGCGCGAGGACGTGGTGAGCCGCTTCCGCGCCGGCGAGATCGACGCCCTGGTGGCCACCACGGTGATCGAGGTCGGGGTGGACGTGCCCAACGCATCGATCATGGTGATCGAGCACGCCGACCGCTTCGGCCTGGCGCAGCTTCACCAGCTTCGGGGGCGGGTCGGGCGGAGCACGCAACGGAGCCTGTGCGTCCTGATCGCCGAGCCCCTGACCGACGAGGCCCGGGCCCGGCTGGAGACGGTGGCGGGCACCGACGACGGTTTTCAGATTGCCGAGAAGGATCTGGAGATCCGCGGGCCGGGCGAGTTGTTCGGCGCCCGCCAGTCAGGCCTCGCCCCCTTCCTGGTGGCCGAGCTTCCGCGCGACCTAGCGCTGCTGCAAATGGCCCGCCGCGACGCCAGGGCGTGGATCGAGGAGAACCCCACCCTCACCGGCGAGCGTGACGCCCTGCTGAAGCGGCGGCTGTTGAAGGCGCATGGCGAGGCGCTGGGGCTGGGGGATGTGGGGTGAAGAAGCGACGGAGGGACGAAGAGAGGGATGGCGGATGGGCTTCGAATCGCGCGATGGCGTTACGTTCTCTTTTCTCGTTCCCCGTCCCTCGTCCCTCGTCCCTTCCTTCACGAACACGCCTGTCCGAACTCGAGCAGCAGGTCGATCAGGTCGAGCACGTTGACGCTGCCGTCGTCGTTGACGTCCTGGCCGGTGTCGCAGGGTGGGCTGGCCGGCTGGCCGAAGCAGAGCAGCAGGTCGATCAGGTCCAGGACGTTGGTCACCCCGTCGCCGTTGACGTCGGTCGGGCACGTCGCCTCGCAGACGTCGGGATCGCCGTTGCCGTTGTTGTCGGAGCAGTCGGTCAGGAGGCCGGCCCAGGAGCCGTTGGCGATCGTGCAATCCGACTCGTCGAGGACCAGGCAGCCGCCGGCGGCAAAGCAGCACGCCCCGACGGGCGCCGGGCAGTTGACGCCCATGGAGCAGAGCGAGCCGTGGTTCTGGTAGATGCCGCCCTGTGCGATGCAATCGGGCTCCGTGAACCCGTCGCTGCAGCTTCCGTCGGGAAGACAGCAGGCGCCGATCGGGCAGACGTCGCCCGGCGCGCAGACCGTGCCGAAGCCCTGGGCCACGCCGCCGGCGGTCGCGCACTCGGCGACGGTCAGATCCAGACAGCTCGTCGCGAAGCAGCACGCCTCCGTCGGCTCGACGGGCCCGCACTCGATCACCGCCCGGATGACCAGGTCACCGGCCAGAAAGATGCAAAAGTCCGTCCAGCCGCCCGGTATCGCGAACAGCGTGTTCTTCCCGCCCTGGCAGCCGTTCATGTCGCGAATCACGCTGGGGCCGCCGTTGCCGACATCGGTGGCGTTGGCGAACTCCAATGTCACGTAGAACTGCTGGCCCAAGGTGACCGGCACGTTGAGCGGAATCGACATCGCCTCGTCGAGGAACCCGTACTCGTTGACGAACCCCGGTGTCAGTACGGGGGCCAGAAGCACTTCCAGCTCCGAGCCGGGTGCCGGAAAGGTGCTGCCGTCATAGATGTGAATGGCTTCCTCGATGGTCTCCAGGTGGCCGGGGGTCCCTTCCAGCCAGGCGATCTGGACGGCCACGATCGCCCCGTCGCAAGGCGAGGTCAGACGGACGCCCGCGTGCTCGCCCGGGACGAAGTCCCCGACGATGACCGCCGGGCCACCGCTGATGAACCGATCGTTCTGGACCGTCGTCTCCTGGGCCGCTGCCGGGGCGGCCAGCAGCGCCACCGCGGCCCCGAAAAGCGCCATCCCAAACCCGATCCGAGCGACGTGCGTAGGGGGCATGACCAGACCTCCCTCTCCCCGCGCCTCCGCGACCCGAGCCTACGGCCCCCCCCGCGTCACCTGCATATCCAGTGTGCCCGACGAATCCCCGCTTTTCAACCAGAAACCTCTCTTTGGCGCCCCGCCAAAGCCCCCTCCAAGGCGGCCAGGATCTCCGGCGGCTCGGCGAGACGACCGATCCCCTCCGTCCGGCAGGCCTGCCAGCCCGAGCCGGGCTCGACGATCTCGAAGCCGTCGGCCCGAAGCTGGGCGAGGTTCCGCTGCGTCGAGGGCTGATTCCACATCACGGCGTTCATGGACGGGGCCAGGAGCACCGGCTGGCGGGTCAGATCGATCGCCGACGCGATCAGGCACACCGCGTCGTCGGCGCGACCCGCCGCGAGCTTGGCGAGCATGTCCATCGTGCAGGGGGCGACCAGCATCGCCTCCGCCCGGCCGGCGAGGCTGATGTGCTGCGGATCGTGCGAGTCGACGTGCTCCCACTGGCTCGTGTAGACGGGCCGGCCCGAGAGGGCCTCGAAGGTCAGGGGCCCCACGAAGCGGGTGGCCGCCTCGGTCATGGCCACGGTCACTTCCACCCCGGCCTGCACGAGCCCGCTCACCACCGCGGCCACCTTGTAGCAAGCGATGCCGCCCCCAAGGCCGACGATGACCCGGCGCCCGCTCACGGAATCGTTGGTCGGGGTCGACGTCACTGGCATGCCCATGCCCGCCCGGACCACCGGCCCGCCCAGAGCCGAACTGCCGCACCGGCCGGGGAACAGGTCAGGCGTAGGGGTTCTTGGGCGGCTCGTAGCCGGTCTCGGACCAGTCGGGGGCGATCTTGTCCTGGAGGATCTCCTCGATCGCAACCTCCAGGTCGGTCCGTCCATCCCGGTCGATCAGCGGGCGAGCACCGTCAACCACGAGCTCCTTGAGCCGCTTCTGGATCAACGCGGTCAGCTTGAACCGGCCGCCGAGCTTGTTGACAATGTCGTCGCTCCTGAGCGCTTCAATCATGGCGGGAATTCAAAAAGGGAGAGTCCGGCTGTGGGGGGGATGCCGAATCAGAGAGTATAGCCGGGGGACCGGGTGCTGTCGAGATCGACCCAGGGCCACCCCTCACCGCCGCGAAGCCCGGTGGACCGCCCTCAAGTGGTCCTGCCACCCGGGGGAGCGGGCGCGGGCGGAAGCTGTTTCGAGCGCTCCGTACGCCCGTCCGGGCCAACCCTCGCTCTGGTGGCTTTTTCTTAGCGCTCCGTAGGGCCCTCCGGGCCCACACTCGCTCTGGCACGCGGCGGCGAATTCATCCGCCGCCGCTGAGCGGGC
>Ga0209980_10001741_pt1 | contig 11940 bp, 10 predicted proteins | sample CR02metaG_FD_183611 | JGI IMG/M metagenome (GOLD analysis project Ga0209980, IMG submission 183611) | Deep subsurface microbial communities from Mariana Trench to uncover new lineages of life (NeLLi) - CR02 metaG (SPAdes) (version 2) | ecosystem: Environmental > Aquatic > Marine > Ocean trench... | reverse complement strand
TGTCGGCGAAAATCAAAAAGTCATTCATGGCTTCAAAAATGATGACGTCGGACCCTAGTCGGTTCCAAACGCTGCCCAGTTCGAGGCCGATTACGCCGGCGCCAACTACGCCGAACGTCTTCGGAACCTCCGAAAACTCCAGTGCACCCCAGGAATCGACAATGCGTTCGCCGTCGAATGGTGCGATCGGCAGCTCGATCGGCGTCGATCCTGAAGCAAGAATGACGTACCGCGCGTCGATTACTTCGACCTCGCCATCTATCGACGTGAACTCGACTTGTCTGCCGGAAAGCAACTTGCCGTGGCCGACAAGGCCCTCGATACCATTAGCTTTGAATAATCCAGCAATTCCGCCCGTCAGTTGCCTGACGATCGATGCTTTGCGTTTTTGCATTGCCGCGACGTCCATGGTGACGTCCGAAATGTTAATGCCGTGCTTGCTGAATTCGTGTCCGGCGCGATGATAAAGCTCAGAAGATTCCAGCAGGGCTTTGGAGGGAATGCAGCCGGCATTCAGGCAGGTTCCTCCGAACGCATTTTTTCCATCAAGATTTTCCCATTCGTCAATGCAGGCGACGATCATGCCGAGTTGGCTTGCGCGAATCGCTGCGATATAGCCTGCCGGCCCTGCGCCGATCACAACAACGTCAAAACTTCTGCTCATGCCGATTTAAACCTGCAATAGTAATCGACCGGGATCTTCGAGCGATTGCTTTAAGCTTACAAGGAACAGAACCGCCTCGCGGCCATCGACGATCCGGTGATCGTAGGTCAGTGCAACATACATCATCGGACGGACCACCACCTCACCGGCGACCACCATTGCGCGTTCCTGAATGGCATGCATGCCTAAAATACCGCTTTGTGGAGGATTGAGAATCGGCGTGGACAGGAGTGAGCCGAAAATACCGCCGTTAGTGATCGTAAACGTGCCGCCCGTAAGATCCTCCATGCTCATCGTGCCGTCTCTCGCTTTCTTGCCTAAAGCCGCGATACTGCCTTCGATTTCGGCAAAACTTTGCCGGTCAACGTCACGAATTATAGGAACCATCAGGCCACGTTCCGATGACACGGCAATTCCTATGTCGTAATAATCGTGATAAATGATGTCGTTGCCCTCGACGGATGCGTTGACCACCGGATACTTTTTGAGCGCCTCGACCGTCGCCTTGGCAAAAAATGACATGAAGCCCAGTCGCACGTCGTATTCCTTTTCAAAGGAATCTTTGTACCGCTTGCGCAGCGATATGACCCTGGTCATATCAATTTCGTTAAATGTCGTCAGCATCGCGGCGTTATGCTGAGCTTCCACCATGCGCTCGGAAATTCGTGCGCGCAATCGTGTCATCGGCACGCGTTGTTCGTTTCTCGCAACTGCGGGGTCGTGGCCTACCGTTACGGCGGGGGCTGGATCGCCAGGCATCACATTCTCGTCTGCGTGACTCTTCAGGTAGCCCATAACATCCGCTTTGGTGATGCGACCGCCCTTGCCAGTACCGACAACGATAGTGGCATCCAGATCATGTTCATCGAGTAGTCGGCGAACGGAAGGACTTAGCTTATGTGCGCTCTCGGCCGACTTCGTCGCCGAGCTTTCTGCTACATCAGCTACCACCTCTTCGGGCTCAACATTGGCTGCCGGTTGCGCGGCTGTGCTTTCACCTTCCAGAAGTATTGCGAGTACCTGGCCACTGGTTACCGTTGTTCCGTCGGTGATCCTGATTTCCTGCAGAGTGCCTGCCGACGGCGCCGGTACCTCCAGCACAATTTTGTCGGTCTCGAGATCGACCAGATTCTCGTCTCTGGATACCGCGTCGCCCTCTTTCTTGTGCCAGGCAATCAGGGTTGCGTCACTGACCGATTCAGGTAAAGGCGGAACTTTTATTTCGATGGTCATTTCGTTGTTCTTATTGGGTCATTCGGCCTCGGGCCAGACTAATCGCGCGGCTTCTGAGATTTGCGGGCTTTGACCGCAATATTAAGGGCGGCCTCAACCAGGGCCTGCTGTTGTTGGAGATGTAGCTTGAAAATACCCGATGCCGGCGCTGCCGATTCCGTTCGGCCCGCATAGTATAGATGCTGATGGTCGCCGAGAGGCTTCTGCAGCCGATGTCGAATCTGGTACCAGGCGCCCTGGTTCTGCGGTTCTTCCTGACACCAGACGATGGCGCTCGCGTTTGGATAACTGGCAATTATCTGGGCGAACTTTTCTACCGGAAACGGGTAGATTTGCTCGAGTCGTACTATGGCCACATCAGTCATCTTGTGTATTTGTCGCGCCTCGACCAGATCGTAATAGACCTTGCCGCTGCAAAATATGATGCGATGCGTTTTCGTCGCGTCGATACCACTTCGGTCGGGAATAATTAATTGAAACGAGCCGTCAGACAATGTGCTCAGCTTCGACACCGCCATCTTGTGGCGCAACAGGCTCTTCGGCGTCATGACGATAAGCGGCTTGCGGTAGGAACGCAGCATCTGTCTGCGCAACATGTGAAACATTTGTGCCGGGGTAGAGGGCACACATACCTGAATATTATGTTCCGCGCACAATTGCAGGAATCGCTCGAGCCGTGCCGACGAGTGCTCGGGTCCCTGCCCTTCGTAGCCGTGCGGCAGGAACAGTGTCAGACCGCACATGCGACCCCATTTCGCCTCACCGGAGCTGATGAACTGATCGATAACGACCTGGGCACCATTGGCGAAATCGCCAAACTGGCCTTCCCAGACGACCAGCGTATTCGGTTCTGTCGTTGCGTAGCCGTACTCGAAGCCCATGACGGCTTCCTCGGACAACAGCGAATCGATCACCCGGAACGATGCAGGCCGATCCGAGATATGCTCAAGCGGCGTGTATTCCTGCCGGTTGGCCTGGTTGTGCAGCACTGCGTGCCGGTGAAAGAACGTACCTCGGCTACTGTCCTGGCCGACAATGCGGCAATCGTGACCGTCTTTAATAAGTGCGGCGTAGGCCATGGTTTCGGCAAAGCCCCAGTCCATGTCCACTTCACCTGCCGCCATTTTGACTCTCTCCGCGATGATCCGCTGCACCCTGCCGTGCGGCATGAATCCCGGCGGCATCGAGGTTATTGCTTTGCCGAGTTCCGCGACTAGTGCCGGGCTGATCGTCGTATCCACCGGGTCATCCCAATCACCGCTGAGGTAGGGACGCCAGTCGACAGTGAATTCATCGCCGATCATGCCGAGCAATGACTTCGGCACGGGTTCTCCGCGATCCAGGCGCTCGCGGTAGTCCTCCTGTAACTGTTGCACGCCGGCGCTGTCTGTCAGACCTGCGGCGATAAGGCGTTCGGCATACAGCTCCCGGGTTGTCTTATGATTGCGGATTTTTGAATACATGACCGGCTGAGTTACAGCCGGCTCGTCTGCTTCGTTGTGTCCGTGGCGACGATAGCAGACGAGATCAATGACGACGTCCTTCTTGAATTTCTGTCTGTATTCCAGCGCCAGGCGCGTGACGAAAATTGCGGCTTCAGGATCATCGCCGTTTACATGAAAAACCGGTGCTTCGATCATCTTGGCAACATCACTGCAATACGGCGTTGAACGCGCATCCGACGGACGACTTGTTGTAAAGCCGATCTGATTGTTGATGACGATGTGAATCGTGCCGCCCGTTCGGAAACCGTTTGTCTGAGACATCTGAAATGTCTCGGTGACGACACCCTGGCCGCAAAATGCTGCATCGCCATGCACGAGGACCGGTATCACTTCCTGGCGCTCCAGGTCGCCTCGACGCTGCTGGCGCGCCCGAACTGAGCCCTCTACGACTGGGTTGACAATTTCCAGGTGAGAAGGATTAAAGGCGAGCACAATGTGCACATTGCCGCCCGGCGTCTTCATGTCAGCCGAAAACCCCATGTGGTATTTGACATCGCCCGAGCGTTTTATCTCGTCCAGGTCGATGTTGCCCTCGAACTCCTCGAACAGTTCCTCGGGAGACTTACCCAATACGTTGACAAGGACGTTAACTCTGCCGCGATGCGCCATGCCGATAACGAACTCGCGAACGCCTCCCTTGCCCCCTTGTTGAATCAGATCGTCGAGCATCGGAATCAGACTCTCGCCACCCTCCAGCGAAAATCGTTTTTGCCCCACAAAACGCGTGTGCAGATAGCGCTCCATTCCTTCTGCGGCAGTCAGCTGGTCCAACAGCCACCGTCGTTCGGAATCTTCGAGACCGCTGGACACTGCGCCCTGCTCGAAGTGCTTCTTGAGCCACAGCCGCTCCCTTGAACGCGAAACATGGGCGAACTCGGCGCCGATTTTGCCGCAATAAATTTTCTTCAGGAGTGCGTAAATATCACGGAGCCTCATGCGGCGATTGCCGGTGCCCGCCAGGCCTCCCGTGAAGTATTCCTCCTCCATGTCCGCTTCCGCCAGGCCCAGATAATCCAGCTTCAGGACGCCTGGGACCGGACGCTCCTGTAATGTCAACGGGTCCAGATCGGCTATCTGGTGTCCCCGCAGGCTATAGACTTGAATGAGGCGGGACACCGCCGACTGTTTTTCTTCGGCTGCCTTTATGCTGCTCGGGGCAACGATCGCAGGCTGAGCATTTCCCCTGCTGGTTCGGGCCCTTTCGAGAAGCCGCTGCCGGATCGGTGTATGTGGAACTTCACCCTGCCCGTCACCGAGTGTCCTGAAATAATGCCGCCAGCCGTCCGAGACCGCGTCTGGATTGGCAATGTACTGCTCATAAAGCGCCTCAACCGCAACGGCATTGCCGCCGAATAACGGCGATGACGCGTACTGGTCCTTCAGGGAACTGCTCATAGCGCGCTACAAGTCCGGACGATCGATAGTCCGAGTATAAAGGGAATTTGCTTGCCGCTAGAAGACGTTTAGGAGGTAAATAAACTCGTAGCAGACGAGGCAGGCATAAGCTGTGAAGAATACGGTCAAGACCAGGCCGGTCCTGATTAAATTGAATATGCGTGATCGCGATAAAAACACCAGGACCAGAATCCCGAGACCGGTCAGCAGCATTTTGCTGGCAGCAAATGCCAGCGTTCCCTTGCCGATCAGTATCGCCATGATCGGATTCATCTCGATGGCGCCACGGTCGATCAGCTGCAGCGTGAAGAAGGCATCCATGGAGCTTAGTATCATCGTTCCTGTGGCAAGGAAAAATAACCACGGATGATGCCAATCGGTGTAGATCGGTTCATCCTCACTGCCACGGCGAGTATTGCGTCTACGCGAGCGGACAAATCCGAATATAACGGTCCGCCACGAGAATTCACGCCGATCATCCGGGTCGCGATCTTGATCCAATGACTCGATTTGCTCCAAATTACTCACGATTTCCTCTTTTCTTATTGGTCATTCCAGAAATCCTCTCACCCCGGTGCCCGTAAACTTATTACGCTATGTTTCCTCATCGGCTCCGGCGTTTGTTCGCAGTAACAGATAGGCGATCACCGCGTTTCTGTCATCCCCGTCCGGCAATCCCGGAAAGCTCATGCGATTTCCAGGCAGGAATGCAAAAGGCTGCGCTAACCAGGCATCCAAAGCACGTGGAGACCAGACGAAGTCGCTGGCCGCCAGAACGTCCGAGTAAGAATAACCCGGGGCGCTGCCGGCCGTCCTTCCGAACAGGCCGTACAAGTTCGGTCCCAGTATGGTAGCACCACCTTTCTCGAGCGTGTGGCAGGCCCGGCACTGCATCGACAATGTTTTGCCGCGATCCGTATTTGCAGCAGCGTATTTATCCTGCGCGAGATAGACCTTCGATGAAAGTATCGTCTGTGCGCCGAGTGTAGCTGCGGTCAATGGCGTAACTTTCGTTGCCGAACCAGTGTCGGTTCCACTCTGTCCACAACCGCCAAGCGAGAATATCGATGCTGTTATTAATATGATCAGGACTGCCCGACTCATTTTTTTCGATCCGCAATTCCTTCGCATCCCGAATCCTATCGTAATCGCGCGCATCAGGCTTGCTTCGCATACAAGAAGGCCCGCCTGACGGGCCTCGGAGCTTGTTCGATCATGCTGGGCTTTATTCTTGCTTATTGGCTCCAATCGGTAGTAAGACCCATGCCACGTCTGTAAGTGATTGTTAAATAAGAGGGTCCGGATTCTACGCAGACTCTCGCTGATTGAAATGTAGCGAATATCGACGGCCGATTCAGGCCTCCAGACAGAAAACTGATCCGGGTATTTTCGGTTTGGATGACGCCGTCAAAAGCGACATAATCCAGTCAGAGCAACCTGAGGTCCCCGATCGATGAAAGGCTATACCGGAATACTCGAAAATGGTGTGGCGATTTTTTATCGCGATCGCAAGCGCTGGTTTTGGTCTCTTTCCGTTCTTTATCCGTTGCAACCGTTTCTCGGCATCTGGCTGCACGCGCAGACGGGCAATGAAGCCTGGCTCCTGCTTCCGCTGGCTCTGAGTTACATCGGCGCGCCGTTGCTTGATTGGTTTCTTGGCGAAGATCAGAACAATCCACCCGAAGCTGTCGTCTTACAGCTCGACCGGGATCACTACTATCGCTGGCTGACATACATCGTCATCCCGCTTCACTTCCTGGGGCTCATTGGTGTTGCCTATTGGGCAGGGACGCAAGAACTCGCCTGGTGGTCCTTCATCGGGCTGTCAATTATTGCAGGTATTGCCAGCGGACTCGGTATAAACACCGGTCACGAACTTGGGCACAAGAAGTCCAGGCTCGAACGAAATCTCGCGAAAATAGTGCTTGCCGTGCCGGCGTATGGTCATTTCTGGATCGAGCACAGCCGCGGTCATCATCGCGACGTCGCGACGCCGGAGGATCCGGCGAGCGCGAGAATGGGAGAAAGTATTTACAAGTTTGCATTGCGAGAAATTCCGGGCGCTTTCCGGCGCGCCTGGGACATTGAAAAAGATCGTCTTGCGCGGCGGGGAAAAACGGTGTGGAGCAGCGACAACCAGATTCTTCAGTCCCTGTCACTAAGCGCTGCATTACAGCTCGGACTAATCATCGCATTCGGCTGGAAATTGATTCCGTTTCTTATTATTCACAATGTCTTCGCATGGTGGCAGCTGACCAGCGCAAACTACATCGAGCATTACGGTCTGTTGCGTGAAAAAGATGATAAGGGCAAGTATGAACGCTGTCATCCACGCCACTCCTGGAACAGTAATCACGTTTTCAGCAACCTTGTGCTGTTTCATCTGGAGAGACATTCGGATCATCACGCGCATCCACTGCGTCGATATCAGTCCCTGAGACATTTCGATGATCTACCAACCCTGCCGAACGGTTACTTCGGCATGTACCTGCTCGCCTATGTGCCATTCCTCTGGTACCTGGTGATGGATAAGCGTTTGCTTGCCTTATCTCACATCGATGGTGACCTGAGGAAAGTCAACGTCGATGCATCGAAAAATGCGGCACTGACCGAGAAATACGGTCAAACCCAATGAGCACTTACAAGTGCCCTGAATGCGGCTACGTATTCAGCGAGGAAGACGGGGATCAGTATGAAGGCTACCCGCCGGGCACCAAATTTGCCTCGCTGCCGGACGATTTCGCCTGCCCGGACTGTTCTGTCCGATTCAAAGAAGACTTCGAAAAGGTCTGACGGGCTTTGAGCCCAATTCCGGGCAAATTGCCCGTATTTGCGTACACGGCACGATTGCTCGCGCCGCTACACTGGACGTTTTGAACCTGCGAGTAATGCAGCGGTCATCCGATCCCAATTTACGCGCGCCGATCGTCGCAATCATGATCTTTCAGGTTGCCGCCTTGTTCGCCCGCGCCTTCCTGGAGATTCATCTTATCGACGGTGGCGAGCCGAAACCGTTTGCCCAGGACCTCAGCTATCTGCTCGTACCGCCGATACTGATCATCCTGATGTATCCCATCCTGCGCCATCATGGGCCTTTCCTGCTTTCTCTTTTGCGTCGGCACGACCTGACAGTTCGTCTTGTTGTTTTCTCAGTCATGCTGGGCATCACGCTAAGGCTGACTTACTGGGGCGGCCTGATATCCCTCATATCGTTTGGCGCCCTTCGCAATAGCGATCCCGACGCTATCGTCGGGCCTGTGGTTTATTTTGGCTGCCCGGAGCCGAGTGTCCTCGCGCTGAGTTTTCTTGTTGTGTCTTTTCTAATTCCAGTTATCGAGGAGGTCATCAATCGCGGCCTTATTTTGCAGACACTGATTCAGAGGGGAAAACTTCTTGCGATCGTACTGTCGGCCGCTCTGTTTGCAATCATGCACAACCCTCAAGCAATAGCGGTCGCATTCACTGGCGGCCTGATTCTCGCCGTACATATGATCAATTGCAAAACGCTCTGGGCACCCCTGATTACACACGCGAGCTATAACGCTGTGAGTGTTCTGGACTGGGAATGTGTCAGTACCCAATGGAACCCCATTGAAACGTCGCCTGTAATGATCGGCACCGGCTTGATCGCAACAGCATTGGCCGTGGTTGGAGCCTCATTCAGCATTTTTCTTGTACTGCGAAAGGATCATCGGGGCGCATGAGCGCCCCGATGTTCGAACTTACCAGTCGCTGATTGCGTTCGCTACCCGCTCGATCACATGAGACACGGCCTGAACGACACCTTCATAAAGGTTGACCAACTCGTCTCCAAAACTCTCCGTATCGCTTACTCCCCCGTATTCGTTCCCACTTCCGCCCGAGCACTCTTCACCTGCCCCTGATACGAATTCGAACTCTGTTGTTTGTAGTTCTCGCATAGCATCAACCTCCTTGTTTCTGCCGAATGGCTGCAAATACGCAGATTGCGTCATTCGACCATAGCCGATCTGCATGACTATCGAAGTGTGAATTATTCGGCGAAATCGCAAGAAACAGCGGCCTTCAGCACTTGCGCTGTGATGCACCGCACAGTTCCGTTTGTAGAGCCCGATTAGGCTTCGATCACTGGCGATCTCATCGCTGGCTACTGATGAGTTGGAGTATCGATATGAAAGTCTTGCGAGCAAATATGGCCGTTCTTCTACTGGGTCTGATGGCCGCCGGCAGCGCGACCGCTGGGGACAATGTGAGTATAGGACTCAAGGCCGGCACCCTCGGGCTGGGTCTGGAAGCGACCTGGCGGCCCATTCCCTGGCTGGATCTCCGCGGTGGCTTCAATATTTACGATTACGAAGATGGCGGCTCACAGGCCGGTATTAATTACGACGCGACACTCCAGTTGAAAACCTATTACGTGACCGGAAACTTTCTCTTTCCGCTCAGCCCGTTTCGCATAAGCGTCGGCGCCTTTTCAAATGGCAATGAATTTCAAATGGTCAGCATGAATCAGACATCGTTCGATATCGGCAATGATACCTACACCCCGGCCGAGGTTGGAACCTTGCGAAGCACGACGTCCTTCGACGACGTTGCCCCGTATCTGGGTGTCGGATTTGATTTCAGCATCGCCGGCAAGGTGGGCCTGAATCTGGATTTTGGTGTGCTCTGGCAGGGCGAGCCGGCCGTCACTCTGACCTCCGACGGTACTTTGGCGAGTGACCCGATACTTGGTCCTATTTTCCTGGCCGAGCTCGAGGCAGAACGACTGCAACTCGAGGCCGAATTCGCAGACTACAAAGCCTTTCCGGTGATCTCGCTGGGCTTCTTCGTCAATTTCTTCTGATCCCGGCTAACTCAGCCAATCAGTCAGCCTGAAGAGCGCAATCCGCGCCTGCAGGTAGTGGCGCCTGAGTCTCGGCAACGGAAAGCGCCCCGAAAGGTCGCGCACCATCGCCGGCAGTGACGCGGGTGCCGATGCGTCGTCCAGAGAACTATTTGCCAACCAGTCGGCGATCTGTTTGCCGGTCCAGACCGACGTGTTCACACCGTTGCCGTGGTAGCCGAAGCCGAAGAATACGCTGGGATCGTCCTGCAGTCGGCCCACGCACGGCGTCTGTCTCAAGGTCATGCAGATCAAGCCATGCCATCGGTAGTCGATCCGGACGTCCTTCCAGGCCGGCCAGAGCTGCCGGAGCCGCCGACCCAGGCGGTCGTAAGTCTGATTGGCAGCAGCGTCTTGTCCCGTAGAACTGCCACGACCACCGAACATTAGGCGTCTGTCCGGCAACAGGCGAAAATAATTCATCAGAGCGCGCGACGTAATTGCCGGTGTCATCGTCTGCCAATGATGTGCCGCGAGTTCCGAATCCGTTAGCGGTCTAGTCACGACGATCGCACTGATTAGCGGCACTGACCGGGCACGAAAATCCGCATGGAGTTGCTCCGGCATGAAACCGTTTGTCGCCATGACAACGTACTTACTTCTTAATGTCGCATTGCGCGTCCTCAATATGTGCTCGTTGCCATTTTTTTCCCAGGACAGGACTTCGCTGTCAGGATGGAGCTTTGCGCCACGATTCTCAGTCGCTGCGGCGAGCCCCAGAACAAATCGCATGGGGTGCAGGCCGAATGTGGGTCTCAATCTGGCGGCCCCGAATTGCTCCGTCGAATCGAAGTTCTCGCGTCTTTGTTCCTCGGCGGAAATGACGTCTGCATCGAGTCCAAGCGATCGACACTGTATTTCGGTGAGCCGCTTCAGTTCGTCGAATACTTTTTCGGAGTGAGCAACCACGAGCTCGCTATCACCCACCATTTGTGCATCGATTCCCTCGTCCTGAATGATGCTGCGGACGAGTTCAACGGCATCGACCTGTGACTGGTAGAAATGCCGCACGGTTTCCTGGCCGTATTTCTGAATCTGACGTTTTGTGCCGAGCGAGCTGCCTCCGATACTGCAGAAGCCACCGTTTCGCCCGGAAGCACCCCAGCCGATGTGGCCAGCTTCCAGCACGCGTGCCTCGATGTTGTGATGTCTGGCGAGGTGATATGCAGCCGAGAGACCTGTATAGCCCCCTCCGATGATCGCAACTTCGCAACTGTCATCCGCGGATAGTGCTTCGGCCAGGACTTCGGTCTTCCCCGTGGTCGCCTCCCAATACGACGGCTGCGCTCGGTCGAAGCGGTACAGGTCATCGTGGTACAGGCGTCCCGCAATCATGAAACGGGCACCTTAAGAGACTTAACCCGAACCAGCGGATCGCGCCGGATGAGATACAGGCCAGCAGCAATCAGGAGCAATATTGGGATCGGCACGAGTACAAGCGCATCCCAGCCATAGTAATAGATAACGGTACCCGCGAGCAGCGATGCGATGGCCGATGTTCCGAATATGCTGAATTCGTTAACCGCTTGTGCTTTGAATCTCTCTGCCAATGAATAAGTAAGCGTAAGCATCGTCGTCCCGGCAACGTACAGGAAATTCCAGCCAACGCCGAGCAACACCAGGGCAAACCAATAGTGCGTGATCGACTGCCCCTGCAGGCCGACGAAAGCGGCGGCCAGAAGGACAATCGTGCCCACGGTCATCATCTTGACCGTGCCCAGGCGCTCGATCAGGAATCCGGACACCAGGGAAGGCACGTACATACCGAGGACATGGGCACGAATGACATTGGCCGTCGCTTCGAGAGAGTAGCCATCAATGATGTGCATGCTCAGCGGTGTGGCTGTCATGATCAGGGTCATGATGCCATAGGCAACGGTGCCACCAAGCACGGCGACGAGGTACACGGGTTGTCTGACTACCTGTCCCAATGCCCTGGAGCTTTGTGTTGTCGTGCCATGTTCCTCGCCGCGCAAGGGACCGAGCATCTGAAACAGCAAAGCCTGGATGACGTACAAAACGGCGACACCCATCAGTGCCCCTGCATACGGAATACCCCCGACCCAGGATTGACCATGTTTTACGAGTTCGGAGCCGGCAAAGGCCCCACCAATTGCCCCAATCAAAACTATAGAAATCGCACGACTGGCATATTTCTGCTCGACGCTCTCCACTGCGGCGTAGCGGTACTGCTGAGTAAAAGCCATGTTGATACCGAAAGCCGCAGCTGCAACGATGAACAGCGCAAAACTGGTAATGGATATGGCGTAAGCCGCTAA
>Ga0209980_10001740_pt1 | contig 11943 bp, 7 predicted proteins | sample CR02metaG_FD_183611 | JGI IMG/M metagenome (GOLD analysis project Ga0209980, IMG submission 183611) | Deep subsurface microbial communities from Mariana Trench to uncover new lineages of life (NeLLi) - CR02 metaG (SPAdes) (version 2) | ecosystem: Environmental > Aquatic > Marine > Ocean trench >... | reverse complement strand
GTGGTCTCCGAGGATCTCGGCATCAAGCTCGAGAACGTCAAGCTGGACATGCTCGGCCGCGCCAAGAAGGTCACCATCGATAAGGACGACACCACGATCATCGACGGCGGCGGCAAGAAGGCTGACATCGAGGGCCGCTGCACCCAGATCCGCACTCAGATCGAGGAAACGACGTCGGATTATGACCGCGAGAAGTTGCAGGAACGTCTGGCCAAGCTCGCCGGCGGCGTGGCGGTGATCAAGGTCGGCGGGGCGTCCGAGATCGAGGTCAAGGAACGCAAGGACCGCGTCGACGATGCGCTCAACGCGACCCGCGCCGCGGTCGAGGAAGGTGTCGTTCCCGGCGGCGGCGTGGCGCTGCTCTATGCCACCAAGGCGCTCGACAAGCTCAAGCCCGGCAATGACGACCAGCGGATGGGCGTCGACATCGTGCGCCGCGCGATCCGGCGGCCGACCCGCCAGATCGCCGAGAACGCCGGTGTCGACGGTCCCGTCGTCGTCGGCAAGCTCCTCGATCAGAAGAATACCAACTTCGGCTTCGACGCCCAGACCGAGAAATACTGCGATCTCGTCAAGGCGGGCATCATCGATCCGACCAAGGTGGTACGCATCGCGCTTCAGGACGCGGCCTCGGTCGCCGGCCTGCTCATCACCACCGAGGCCATGGTGGCGGAGGTGCCGGAGAAGAAGGATTCCGCCATGCCGCCAGGTGGCATGGGCGGCATGGGCGGCATGGGCGGCATGGGCGGCATGGATTTCTGATCCCCAACCCCACCCACCTTACGTGTACCGGGCCGCGGCGGTGTCGCCGCGGCCCTTTTTTTTCGCAACCCGCCAGGACCGGCGGCGGCAAACAGGTTTCCACTCGGCCGCCGGCCCGGCCAATTGACGCCACGTTACCGCGCCCTTGGTCCGCCCGCCGCGGCCCCCTGCACCCGTGGCCGCACCGGTAACAACAATCGAGAGAGCGATTTATTCCCCGCCCCTGATGCGCACGGGGAAAGACGCGGGCTCGGCCCCGCCGGGTCTAAGCACCGCTCGAGGTGGAGGAGCGGCCCACCGCCCGCATGCCTCGGCCCGGTCCGCTCGCCGCCTCGGCCTCGGCGATCGGCGCAATCGGTGGTGGAGGCCATAAACACCTCCTTATAATTCCGTTCCATCGGGACCGTAAGCGGCCTCGCCGCCCGGACCCGTGACCGGCCCGCATCGCGCCGTCGCCGGGCGCCCGCCTTGACTAACACCCAACGTCATAGAAGGATGAAAGGGGCTAATCGGGCCCACCGGGGCCAAAAATAGCCGCAATAAGAGACCGTCCGAGGCAGATTGATGTTGCCGAAAGTCGTCGTCACCAACCGGGTCCACGACGAGGTCCTCGAGTTTCTCGGGTGCCGCTCGACGCTCGACGCCAACCCGGACCGCGAACCCTGGGGGCGGGAGGAGTTGCTGATGCGCGCACACGACGCGAAGGGGTTGATCACCTTCATGAACGACCGGGTGGACGATGACTTCCTCAGCCGCTGTCCCGATCTCGGCATCATCGCCTGCGCCCTCAAGGGGGCGGACAATTTCGACGTCGACGCCTGCACGCGACGGGGGGTGTGGCTGACCATCGTGCCGGACCTCCTGACCGCGCCGGCGGCGGAACTGGCGGTGGGGTTGATGGTGGCGCTGGCGCGGCGCATCGGCGAAGGGGACCGCCTGGTCAAGGGCGGGTCGTTCGGGGGCTGGCGTCCCGTGCTTTTCGGCGCCAGCCTCGATAAGGCCACCGTCGGGCTTATCGGCGCCGGCAGGCTCGGAACGGCGATCGCCAGGCGACTCCGCGGCTTCGGCTGCACGGTTCTCTATCATGACGAAGCGCCCCTGGCGCCGGAGCAAGAGCGAAGCCTTGTATTCATCCGCGCGCCGTTCGAGGAGATCCTGAAGCGAAGCGACTTCGTCGTCCTCGCCGCGCCGCTGACCGGGGCGACGCACCATCTGATCGACGCGCGCACGCTCGGCAGGCTCAAGCCCGGCGCCTATCTCGTCAATATCTGCCGCGGCTCGGTCGTCGATGAGGACGCCGTCGCCGATGCCCTCGCCGACGGGCATCTCGCGGGCTATGCGGCGGATGTCTTCGAGATGGAGGACTGGGCGCTCCCCGGCCGGCCGCGGACCATCGCGCCGCGCCTGTTGGCCGAGGGCGCGCGGACGCTGTTGACGCCCCATCTCGGCTCCGCCGTCACCCGCGTGCGCGTCGAGATCGAGATGGCGGCGACCGGAAGCGTCATCCAGTATCTCGACGGCGAACGCCCCGACGGGGCGCTCAACGAACCCGCCGCCGAAGGTCATCATCCCGGTTGAACGGCTGCGCGAAGGCGCCAATCCCGGCGCTCCACGCACCTTCAGGCGCGGCCCGCCTCGTGGGCGGAGAGGCGAGCCCAGGCGGGGCCGAAGCGTTCGAACCACCACATGCCGCCCATCACCGCGAAGACGATGAGCAGCATGGTGACGCTCATGGCGCTGGCGGCGCCGTAATAGGACCCGACGGCGGCATCGAGGATCGCCACCGCCGCGAGGTCGTTGCCGGGGCTGACCAGGAAGACGATGGACGACAGGCTCGTCATCGCCTGGACGAACACGTAAAGCGTCCCCAAGAGCGCGGCGTGGCGCATCATCGGCAGGGTGACCCTGGTAAACCGCTGCACCAGGGAGGCGCCGAGGATCTCGGCGGCCTCGTCGACCGAGGCGTCCATCCGCTGCAACACGGCTCGGCCCGCCAGCACGCCGACATAGATATGGCCGAACATGAGGTTGAGCACGAGGATCGACATGGTGCCGGTCAGCGCCAGCTCCTTCTGTCCGAAGGGCAGATTGAAGGCGATGATGTAGCCGATGCCGAACAGGATATGGGGCAGGATCGCCGGCAACAGGGTGACGAAGCTCATCAGATTGCCGCCGACGGGGCGCACCCGCTCGACGATATAGGCCACCACCAGCGCCAGCACGCCGCCGATCGGCGCCGCGATCACCGAGACCTTGAAGCTGTCCCAAACGATCGTCACGCCTTCATATTCGGAGACGAACCCCGGCACCGCATCGACCGAGGTGTAGTGATGGGGCGTGAAGGAATAGTCGACGCCCCAGATCTTGACGAAGGACGCGACGATGATGGTGCCGTACAAGATGACCACCAGTCCGAGCACCGCGCCGGTAAGCACGGTGATGACGACCCTGGCGGTAAACGGCACCGGCAGTTCGGGCGGGCCGGCCCCCGAATCGCCGGTGTCGTAGCGCTTCTTGCGGCCGATGCTCTCGAGCAGGAAGAAGGCGGAAAGCGCCGGCACCACCATCCACATGGCCAGCGCCGCCGACAGCTTGGTGTTCTGGAAACCGATCATCTCGTCATAAAGGATGCCGGCAAGGACGGGGATATCCTTGCCGATCACCAGAGGGTTGCCGAAGTCGGTCATGGCGAGGATGAAGACCAGGATGACGGTGCGCCGCAAGCCCGGCATCGACAACGGCAGCGTCACCCGGGTGAACACCTGCCATGGGCTGGCGCCCTGGCTCGCCGCCGCCTCCTCGACGCGCCCGTCGTGTTTCGACAGCACGTTGTCCATGATGATGAACGCCGCCGGCAGGAAGCTGAAGACCTCGGCGACGATGACCCCGGAAAGGCCGTAGAGATTGTCGACGTCGGCGTTGATCCAGCCCAGCGTCCGATCCAACAGCCCCTTGGTCAAGGCGCCTTGGCGCCCGAACATGAGGATCGCCGCGGTGGCGATCATGACCGGCGGCGACACCAGCGGCGTCAGCACCCCGTAACGCACCAGGTTGGGCGCCGGAAGCACCCTGCGGTTGACGCCGTAGGCGATGGCGTAGGCCAGCAAGGTCGTGATGGTGCAGGAGATGATGGCGATGAACAGGCTGTTCCGGAGCCCCTTCTGCAGCCGGGCCTCCTTGAATATGGCGAGGTAGTGCTCGAGCCCGATGCCCTCATGGGCGCCGGTGCGTAAATTTTCGAACTGTTCCTCGGATAGCTTCGTCTTGACCTTGAAAGCCAGCGGGATGCGCTTCTTCAGCATCACGTAGGCGATGGGAAACTGGGCCTCGAATTCGGCGCGCTTTCCGGCATCGAGCCCAGCGACGGTCTTCCTGGCGGCTTCGATCTGCTTGTCGAAGGCCGCCTCGCGGTCCCACGGCACCCCCTCGCCGATGAGCTCCAAGGCCGCCGCGGTGGCATCCATGCGATCCCTCGGCTTGGCGCGCTCGATCCAGCGGCTGACGGTCTTCTCGCGCGTCTTGGGCTCCATGAGGTCGAGGGCGTCGAGCGTCATCTCGCGAAGCTCGAACACCGTCATCGGTCCGCTGACGGCGAAGCTTTCCACCAGGACCGATCCCAGCGGGTAGGCGACGAACACGAACAGGATCAGCCCGATGATGACGGTGGCGACCTGGCCGGGAATCTGGCGGATCATGACCCCTCAGCCGGCTTGTCCTCGGCGGCCCAGGAGGACGGGCCGTCCTCGTCTCCGGCCGCGAAAACGATGGCGCCGCCGGGCCGGATGCGCCACGCCACCTCGTCACCCGCCGCCAGCGCCAGCGCCAGCCAGTCGTCGGTCGCGACGTCGACGACGATGTCCACGCCGCCTTGGGTCAAAAGGTGGGCGCGCACCGTCTGTCCGAGGAACGAGAAAGAGCTCAGCTTCCCCGCCCTGGCGTCGGCGCCGCTCTCGGGGCGTGAAAGATCGATGTTCTCGGGCCGGACACAGACCGTATAGGCGTCTTGCCCTCGAAGCGCGCCGGGGACCTCGACCGCGACCGGCCGGCCCTCGATCTCGATCTTGCCGTCGCCTGTCGGTCGGCCCTGAAGATGGTTGGTGGTGCCGATGAAGTCGGCGACGAACAGCCCCGCCGGCCTGAGATACACCTCCATCGGCGCGCCCACCTGCAGGAACCGCCCCTCGTTCATCACCGCCACCCGGTCGGAAATCGACAACGCCTCTTCCTGGTCGTGGGTGACATAGACGGTGGTGATCCCCAAGCGGTCGACCACGGCGCGGATCTCGGTGCGCAGATGGGCGCGGATCTTGGCGTCGAGCGCCGACAGCGGCTCGTCCAGCAACAGAATCGACGGATTGGGCGCCAGCGCCCGGGCCAGCGCCACGCGCTGTTGCTGGCCGCCGGAAAGCTCGTGGGGATAACGGTCCTCCATACCGCCAAGCCGGGTCAGTTCGCACAACTCCTTGACCCGTTCGGCGATCTCGCTCTTGGGACGGCGCCGGATGCTGAGCGAGAAACCGATGTTCTGGGCGACGGTCTGGGTCGGGAACAGGGCATAGGACTGGAAGACGAACCCGACCTCGCGCTTGGAAGGCGGCAGGCCCTCGACCCGCCTGCCGTCGATCGACAGCTCACCCGAATCGGGCTTGGTGAAACCGGCGATGATGCGCAGCAGCGTCGTCTTGCCGCAACCGCTGGCGCCGACGAGGGTGACGAACTCGCCCGAGGCGATATCCATCGAGACGTCGTTCACCGCGGTGACGTCGCCGAAGGTCTTGACGATGCCCTGAAAGCTCAGCTGCGCCACTCACGCACTCCGCCGGCAAGGAAGGCCGCACCCCTGTAAGGGGCGCGGTCAGGTACGATTACCGTTGCGAACCGACTACTGCCCCTATCCCGGGCGGACTATTTCTCATACTTGGCGGCCCAGGTGCGCTTGAACTTGGCGATGTCGAGCGGCCGGCGCATCTGCCACAAATTCAGCGCCTTGACGTCGATGCCCTTTTGTCCCAACCAGCCATAGCCGGGGACAGCCGTCAGCCCGCCGAAGTCGCTGAAGATCTTCGCCGCATCCTCGCTGAAGAGGAAATCCATCAGCAGCTTGCCTTCCTTCTCGTGGGGCGCGCCGGCGAGAAGACCGCCTCCCCGCACCGCCCACGGCAGGACGCTGGGCAGCACCATTTTTATCGGCTGTCCGCTGTCGATCACCCGCTTGATGGCGCTGTCGAAGCTCAGCCCGATCACCACCTCGCCGGCGGCGGCCTTGCGCGCCGGGGCGCTGCCGGAGCTGGTGTACTGGAAGATGTTCTGGTGAAGATTGTCGAGGAAATTCCAGCCGAACACGTCGACCAGCATGCTGAAGATGATCAGACCGGTTCCCGACTTCGTGGGCGAGGCGATGATGATGTGGCCCTTGTACTCAGGCTTGAGCAGATCGACCCAGTTCTTGGGCATCGGCAGTTTCTTCTCTTTCAGCAGCTTGGTATTGACCGCCATGCCGTAGACGCCGGCGTAATGCGCGGTCCAGAAGCCGTCGGGATCCCGCATGTCCGCCGGCACCGGGCTGTTCTTGGGCGAGTAAGGCTGAAACGCGCCGGCGGCCTTTATCTTCGCTAGAGTGAAAGTGTTTATGGTGAAAATGACGTCGGCCTGCGGGTTCGATTTCTCGGCGATGGCGCGCCTGGCCATGGGTCCGGTGGAACCGGACACCAGCTTGACCTCGATGTTCGGGTGCTTCTTCTCGAACGCCGCGATGAGCAATTTATGCATCTTGGCGTTGCCCGCCGAGTACGCCACCACCTCGGCGGCGCCGGCCGGGGCGGCCATGAGCAATACCGCGCCGGCGATGGCGCCGACGGCGGCGAAACGCAATCCACTGATTATCGCTTTCATGTCGGAGGTCCTCCCTGTTTCCATTGGTTTTCACTTTAAGGTCAGAAGACGCTTTAGGACTTATCGAAGATCACTAGTCGGGATGGTAAACCCCCGCTCGTGGCAAAGACAAGTCTTCAAAATCCAAATGGGCACCTTAAGGTAGCGGTCAATTATCTTAACCGGGACATTGATTCCAGTAACCGGCCAAATATCCATTCCAGGGCCGGTAAGTTGCACCGGGCGGCGCAAGCCATGGCTAACACCGGCGTTCCTCGGCAAGGCGGTAGACCGGCGGGCCGGACGGCGCCAGGGAACGCGATGAAAAACATATCTAAGTCAATAACATATGCCTTATCGCCTGACCCCAAGGGCAGATCCGGATCGGCGCGAATCTGGCGAATGCGCACTTTGGCGGAGGGGTTTTGGCGAAAGTCATGAAATTTTTGGCGAAAGTCATGAATTTGTCTCTTCAAGTCCTGGACATTTGCTGATTAAATGTTCGAGCGGCATCCGATGCCGGTTAACGAATAACGGTCAGCATTTCTCCAGGGAGGCAAATGATGAACATGGTCAAAAATCTGCGATTTGCCGTTATCGGCGCCCTCGCCGGTGCGGCTCTGCTATCCGCCGGGGCGGCCGGCGCCGGTGAGTTGGTGGTCTACACCGCCTCCAACCCGAAGATCCACAAGGACATCATGGCGGGCTTCAAGAAGGCCCACCCCGAGATCGACGCCAAATCGGTCAACATGTCGACCGGACCGATCACCGAGCGGGTCATCGCCGAGAAGGCCAACCCGCAGGCCGACGTCATCTACATGGTGAACAACATCGCGCTGGAGCAGTTGAAGTCCGCCGGTGTGCTGGAACCCTATTTGCCCAAGAACACCAAGATCGCCGACGCCTTCAAGGACGAGGACGGCTTTTACATGGGTCACAACGCGACCATCATGGCGATGGCGGTCAATATCAAGCTGCTGAAAGAGAAGAAACTGCCCATGCCGACATCATGGGAGGATCTGATCAAGCCGGTTTACAAGGGGCAGATCACCATCGCCGCGCCCACCAAGTCGGGCACCGGGCTCAGCATCATCAGCACCCTCGTCGATGCTTTCGGCTGGAATTACATCGACAACCTCCATCAGAACATCTTCCAGTACAATTCCTCCGGCAGCGCCGCCGCGCGCCAGACGGGCCGTGGCGAAACCGTGATCGGGCTGAGCTACGACACCGCCATCCTGCAGCAGGTGAACTCCGGCGTGCCGGTCGAAATGGTCATCGGCAGGCTTTCGCCCAACGTCATCGAGGGCGGCGGACTGCTGGTCGGCGCGCCGCACCCGAAGGAGGCCAAGATATTCCTCGACTGGCTGTTCGGTGACGACGGCGCCAAGGTCTTCGCGCCCCATGTCGGCATCGGCGCCGTTCCCGGCTACGGAAACGTCGATCTCTCCAAGGTGCATCTGTGGAAGATGCGCCGGCCGCTCGACGCCAACGCCTTCAAGCGCAAGTGGGCCGCCAAGTACGAGAAATAACCGGGCGGTCCCCCGCGACCGCTTTCCTCAGGGCACGCCTTGGGAACGGCGCCGATGGATGATCCGAGAATCAATGGCGAGCGCCTGTGGGCCAGCCTGATGGAGATGGCCAGGATCGGCGCGACTCCCGCCGGCGGGGTGTGCCGCCTGGCCCTTTCCGATTTCGACAAAGAGGCGCGGGACCTGTTCATCGCCTGGTGCGAAGACGCGGGGTGCGCGATTTCGGTGGATCGCATCGGCAACATCTTCGCGCGCAGGGCCGGGGGCGACGACGGCTTGGCGCCGGTGATGACCGGCTCTCACCTCGATACCCAACCGACCGGCGGCAAGTTCGACGGCGCTTACGGCGTGCTCGCCGGGCTCGAGGTGATGAGGACGCTCAACGATTATGGCGTCGAAACGAAAGCGCCCTTCGAGGCCATCGCCTGGACCAACGAGGAAGGCTGCCGGTTCACCACGTCGATGGCGGGCTCGGGCGTCTTCGCCGGCATTTACACGATCGAGGATATCCGCGCTAGCACCGACGCCGACGGCCTCAAATTCGGTGAAGAGCTCGAACGCATCGGCTATGCCGGCGCCGAACCCGTCGGCGGGCGGGCGGTGGCCGCCTATTTCGAGGCCCACATCGAACAGGGACCGTTCCTCGAGGCCGAGAACAAGACCATCGGCGTCGTCACCGGCGGCCAGGGCAAGCGGTCTTTCGAGATCACCGTCACCGGCCGGGAGTCCCACGCCGGCACGACGCCGATGCCGGCGAGGCGCGATGCGCTGATGGGCGCGGTGCGCATGATCGCCGAGGTCGAGGCCCTGGCGCTGGCCAAGGCGCCCGAGGGCGTCGGCACCGTCGGCATGATCGAGGCCAAACCGAACTCGCGCAACACCATCCCCGGTTCGGCCTTCTTCTCGGCCGATTTGCGCCACCCCGACCCGGCCGCGCTCGATGAGATGGCGGCGGGGCTGAGGCAATCTTGCGCCCGTATCGCCGAAGCCGGCGGTCTCGCCTACGAGATGACCGAGGTCACCCATTATCCCGCCACCAAATTCGATGAGGCTTGTGTATCCGCCGTTCGCGGCGCGGCGGAACGGCTCGGTTACAGCCACCGCGACATCGTCTCGCGCGCCGGGCATGATGCCTGCTCCATGGCGCGTACCGCGCCGGCGGCGATGATCTTCGTACCGTGCGAGAACGGCATCAGCCACGCCGAGATCGAGAACGCGACACCCGACGACCTGGCGGCGGGATGCAACGTCCTGCTCCACGCCATGCTCCAGATCGACGGATCGTAAGGTGGCGCCCGAATGATTGACGCCAACGGCATAAAGACGGAAAGCGAGTACTTACTTTCATGGAAGGGTGATACATACGATCGTCTTTTCGCGGCCTCCGGGGTGGGAGCGCCGCGCCGACTATGTGTGGACATCGTCAAGCGGCGGTGACGCCCGCCGGTGGCCGCGAAAGGCGACCCTGCGGGCGGCCTTGCGGGCCCTTACGCTCACCTCGCGCGGCCCTTGTGATGCGCCACATCGCGGCGGACCGCGCTCCTAGCCGACAAACCCGCAAGGCCGTCAGATGTGTCACCCGTCTATGAAAGTGAGTACTATAGCGCGATGAGAGACCTTGAACGTCCAGGCCGCTCGCCGGTCCATTCCACTCACGGCATGGCGGCGACCTCCCAGCCGTTGGCGACATTGACGGCGATCAACGTGCTCCAGGACGGCGGCAACGCCATGGACGCGGCGGTCGCCGCCTGCGCCGTCCAGTGCGTGGTCGAGCCGGGCTCGACGGGCATCGGCGGGGACTGCTTCGCGCTTTATGCGCCCGCCGGCGGTCCCATCGTCGGCTTCAACGGCTCGGGCCGGGCGCCGGCGGCGGCGACGGCCGATTGGTACGCCGAACAGGGTATCGCGGCGATCGAACGGACGACGCCTCACGCCGTCACCGTGCCTGGGGCGATAGACGCCTGGTCCCAGTTACTCGCCGATCACGGCACCAGGAGCCTCGGCGAAGTTCTGGGCCCGGCGATCGGCTACGCGCGCGACGGCTATCCGGTGCATTCGCGCACGGCCCATGACTTCGCGTTAAGCGCCGATATCCTCATGCTCGACCCCACCGCCGCGCGCATCTACCTTCCGGGCGGCCTGCCGCCCAAGGTCGGCACCGTGCATCGCCAGCCGGAACTGGCCGAGACCTTGGCGCACATCGCCGAGCATGGCCGCGACGGGTTCTATCACGGCCACGTCGCCGGCGACATCGTCTCTCACCTGCGAAGCCTCGGCGGGCTGCACACGCTCGACGACTTCGCCGCCGCCAAGGGCGAGTATGTCCAACCCATCTCCGTCAACTACCGGGGCTACGATATCTACCAATGTCCGCCCAACGGCCAGGGCATCACGGCGCTTCAGATGCTCAACATCCTCGCGCATTTCGACTTGGGCGCGCTCGATCCGCTGTCGGTGGACCGCTTTCACCTCCTGATCGAGGCGACGCGGCTCGCTTACCGGGAACGGGATACGCACCTCGCCGATCCCGGGAAGGTCGACGTCCCCGTCGATATGATGCTGTCGGGCGCCCGCGCCAGCGAATTCGCCGGCGCCATCGACATGGACCGCGCCATGGGGTTCGAGCCGCGCCGGCGCGTCCCGGAGCACGTCGACACCGTCTATCTTTGCGTCGTCGATAAGGATTTGAACGCGGTAAGCTTCATCAACTCGCTCTTTTCCAACTTCGGCAGCGGCTTGTGCGGCCCCAAGACCGGCGTCCTGTTGCAGAACCGGGGCATCGGCTTCGTGCTCGATCCCGACCATCCCAACTGCATCGCGCCGCACAAGAGGCCGTTGCACACCCTCATCCCCGGCATGGTGGCCAAGGACGGCGAGGTGATCATGCCGTTCGGCGTCATGGGCGGCCATTACCAGCCCGTCGGCCACACCACCTTCCTCACCAACCTCATCGATTTCGGGCTCGACCTGCAAGAGGCCATCGACTCCCCGAGAATCTTCGCCACGCCGGGCGGCAAGGTCGAGGTCGAAGGCACGGTGCCCGAGGATATCCGGCGCGGGCTCGAGGACCGGGGCCACGAACTGACGGCGCCGGCCAAGCCCATCGGCGGCGGCCAGGCGATCCGCATCGACCGCGACGAAGGCGTGCTGACCGGCGCCTCGGAGCCACGCAAGGACGGCTGCGCGCTGGGCTACTAGCGACACGCGCCGGGCTACTGGGCCGGATTTCTCACCGGTTGGTAAATTGATTGCTTTTGCCGCTGATCGGGGACGGCGTCTTGTCGGGCAGTTCCGCCAGTCCGTTTTCGGATGCCTTGGCGGGGACGACGAAGTGAACGATGCCGACCGGCTCGGCCTCGACGCAGCCCCTGAAAGCGATCGATAAGACGGTGATCCCGCCTGAAAGTTTTCCTCAAGGCCGTTACCCGCGGTACTCTCCGCGCCTGTTCACATGCGGGAGACCTCTTTTGTCTTGGCCTTTTGTCTTGGCCTTTTCCCTTCCCTCACTGGCTTTTTCCCGAGGCGCGCTGGCGCTGGTCATGGTCGTCGCCGGCATCGGACATTTTGTCGCGACCGATGCCTACGTCAGCATCATGCCCGATTATCTGCCCCTGCCGAGGGAACTCGTCTATCTCAGCGGCATTTTCGAGGTTCTGTGCGGCCTCGGGCTTCTTTGGCGTAAAACCAGAGAGGCGGCCGGCATCTGCCTGATATTGCTCTATCTTGCCGTCCTGCCCGCCAACATCAACATGGCGGTGTTCGATATTCAGCCCGCCGG
>Ga0209980_10001739_pt1 | contig 11944 bp, 12 predicted proteins | sample CR02metaG_FD_183611 | JGI IMG/M metagenome (GOLD analysis project Ga0209980, IMG submission 183611) | Deep subsurface microbial communities from Mariana Trench to uncover new lineages of life (NeLLi) - CR02 metaG (SPAdes) (version 2) | ecosystem: Environmental > Aquatic > Marine > Ocean trench... | reverse complement strand
AAGGCCGGGGCGATCAACGCCAGATGCGCGCCCAAGGTGATGCGTGAAACGCCGGCGACGGCGCTGATCGACGGCGATCGGGGCCTTGGGCCCGTGGTCGCGATGGCGGCGTTGGAATGCGCGGCCGGGAAGGCGAGGGAAGCGGGCATCGGCATGGTGAGCGTGCGCCGGGCGTCCCACATCGGCATGCTGCAATATTACACCCGCCATCTCGCCGCCCAGGGATTGATCGGCATGGCCATGACCAATACCGAGTCGGGCGTCGCGCCGTTCGGTGGTATCGATCCGGTACTCGGCACCAACCCGGTCTCTTGCGCCGTTCCGGCGCCGGGCGCGCCGATCGTGCTCGACATGTCGACCTCGGTGGTGGCGCGGGGCAAGATCGTCCTCGCCAGGCAACGGGGCGAGGCGATCCCGGAAGGCTGGGCCATCGATACCGAGGGCAATCCGACGACCGACCCAGAGGCGGCGCTCGCCGGGGCGCTGTTGCCGGCCGGCGGGGCCAAGGGATCGGGGCTTGCCATCATCATCGATGCGTTGACCGGCGCCCTCGCCGGGGCGGAGGTGGCGCGGAGCGTCAAGGGCACCCTGGTCATGGACCAGGAAGGCAGCAAGGGCGATTTCTTCCTCGCCATCGACCCGGGCGCGGTGGGCGAGAGGGACGCGTTCCTCGCACTCACCGGCAAGCTTGGCGATGACGTGCGCGCTTCCCGCCAAGCGCCGGGGGTGGACAAGGTGATGCTGCCCGGCGAGCCGGAAGATGCGTGCCGCGAAAGACGGCTTGCCGAGGGCATCCCCATCGACGATGATCTATTCCTCGAGCTTGAAAGTCTCGCCGCCACCGCCGCTTGAGTTTTTGCCCGCTGGGCGCTTCAAAGCGGGCTCTTTGGCCAAGCAATAGGGTCCCGGAGTGTATGTGCCCCGGACCCGGAGAGGGAAGACATGTCGACACTTTACGATGCCGTCGAGGAGACGGCGCGGACGCTTTACGGGCGGGCGCTGAAACGCTACCCGCCGGATCTCGTGGCCGCCATCCGCGCCGCCGCCGGGCAGGAAACCCAACTCATCGCCAAGCACCATTTCAAGATGATGATCGAGTCCATCGAGAAGGGCGAGGCCGACGACCGGCCGATCTGCCAGGACACCGGCATGCAGACCTTCTGGGTCAAGATCGGCACCGAGTGCGACGTCAAGGGCGATAGGCTGGGCGGCGCCATCGCCGAGGGCGTGAGCCGGTTCTCGGCCGAGAACGAGTACCGCAGGACCACCGTGCATCCGCTGACGCGCAAGAAGATCGGCACCCAGTCGGGGCGGGGCCATCCCTCGATCTATTGGGACTGGCTGCCGGGCAAGGACTACATCGAGATGATGATGCTGTCCAAGGGGTCGGGATCGGAGAACCAGGGCTTCCACGCCATGCTGGTGCCGGCCCAGGGGGTATCGGGGATCAAGCAGTTCGTGATCGACAGCGTGCTTGCCGCCGGCGGCCAGTTCTGTCCGCCCGGTATCGCCGGGGTCGGCGTCGGCGGGACGTTCGACAGCGTCGCCCGCATGGCCAAGGAGGCGCTGATGCGCCCGCTCGGCACCCACAACCCGGACCCGGACGTCGCCCGGCTGGAAGAGGATCTGATGGCGGCGATCAACGCCACCGGCATCGGGCCGATGGGGCTCGGCGGCGACACCACGGTGTTCTGGGTCAGTGTCGAATACGGCGTGACTCATGAGACCCAGAACCCGGTGGCGCTGAATCTGCAGTGCTGGGCCCACCGCAAGGCGGGCGCCAGGATCCATGCCGGCGGCAAGGTCGAGTTGATCCATAATTTCGGGGGCGAGGCCTATGAGTAGGGAATGGCGCCTCAAGACGCCGCTATCGGAAGAGGACGTGCGCGCGCTCGGGCTTCTCGACGTCGTCTATCTTACCGGCAAGATGTGGGGCATCCGGGACGAGAACCTGCGCCGGCATTTGGATGACGGCGAGGCGCTGCCCGAAGGCGTCGATTACGCCGGCTATCCGCTGCTCCACGAGGCGGCGGGCTATCGCCAGGTCGATGCGGGAGGCGCGGGCAAGAACCGCAAGTGGGAGTTCACCAGCGGCATGGGCAACACCACCAGTACGCGGATGGAACGGTGGATGCCCGAGATCATCGAGCGCTACGGCCCCCGCGCCATCCTCGGCAAGGGCGGTCTCCTGGAGGGCTCGACCGCGGCCTGCGAGAGGCATGGCTGCGTCTATATGAGCACCATCGGCGGCGCCGCCAGCCACTACGACACTCATGCCGAGATCATCAACGTCTACTGGCCCGACCTCACCTCGCAGGCGATCCTCGAGCTCGAGGTCACCGACTATGGCCCCTGCTTCGTCGCCATCGACGCCCATGGCAACAACCACTACTTCAACATGCGCGCCGAGCAGATCAAGAAACGCGGCGCGATCTATGAGAAGGCCGGCGTCTCCCGGATTTCGGAGCGCCCGACCATGACGCCAAGCTCCGGCGCCGGCGGCAATGACCGAAGCTCGACCAAGTCCGGCTGATCCGGCCCCGGCGCTGGCGGCGCCCGGCGGCCGGGGCTTCTGGCCGTGGGTGGGGCAGCGCCTGAGCGGCCTGTTCCTGGCCTTCTTCCTCGGCCTGCACGTCGTTCTTCTCCATTTTCTCCGCGACGGCGCGATCGACGCCGAGGGGGTCATGGAGCGCTTGATGGCGAGCCCCCTGATGGTGACGTTTTACGCGGCCTTCGTCGTCATCGTCGTCTTCCATGGCTTGAACGGATTTTGGGGCATCGCCCTCGATTACGCGCCGAAGGACGGGTTGCGGCGGGGGATCAAATGGACGCTCGTGATCGTCGGGACCATCGGCGTCCTTTACGGACTTTTCGTGCTCCAGGCGCTGGTGTCGCTCCGATGATGCCGGCAGCGATTGGGCGAAGCGGAGGGCGGTGATGTCCTCGATAATCGGCAAGCTCGGCGGCATCGTCGCCGAGGTGCGCCTCAATCCCCATTCCGGCTCCATCGCCTGGGTGGGGCATCGTATCTCGGGGCTGATCCTTCTCCTCTACCTGATCCTCCACCTTTGGGGGTTGGGTTCGGCGGCGGGCGGCAAGGCGGCGTTCGATAACCAGATGCGGGCCTTCGAAGGCCCCTTCTTCGAGCTCCTCGAAGCCCTGGTCGTCCTCATCGCCGCCTTCCATATGTTCAACGGGCTGAGGATCATCGCCGTCGATCTCTCGGGCCTCGGCCGCCACCAGCAGGCCATGTTCGCGGGCGTGCTGGGGTGCTTCGCCCTGGTGCTCGCCTGGACCGGCTGGGTCTTCTTCGCGCGGGTCTTGGGATAGGGACGGTAGAAATCTCCATGATCTCGCATCGGGTCATAATCGTCGGCGGCGGCCTCGCCGGATTGCGGGCGGCGCTCGAGCTGCGCATGCGAGGCGTCGATGTCGCGGTGGTTTCCAAGGTCCATCCGATCCGCTCCCATTCGTGCATGGCCCAGGGCGGCATCAACGCCGCCCTGGGCAATCATCCCGACGGCGCCGACGATACGCCCGAGAAGCACGCCTACGATACCGTCAAGGGCGCCGATTTCCTCGCCGACCAGGACGCGGTCGAGACCCTGACCGGCGCCGGCGTCGAGGCGGTCATCGAGATGGAACATTGGGGGTGCCCGTTCACCCGATTCGACGACGGGCGCATCGCCCAGCGGCCCTTCGGCGGCGCCGGCTTCCCGCGCACCTGTTACGGCGCCGACAAGACCGGGCTCTATATGCTCCAGACCCTTTACGAGCAATGCGTCAAATGGGACATCACCTTCTACGAGGAATTCCTGGTGCTCTCGCTCATCGTCCGCGAGGGCAGGTGCTTCGGCGTCGTCGCCTATGAGGTCGCGACCGGCGAGATCCACGGGATGAGCGCCCGTGCGGTGGTGTTCGCCACCGGCGGCGCCGGGCGGCTCTATTCGCGGACCTCGAACTCGCTGATCTCCACCGGCTTTGGCACCACCATGGCCTATCTCGCCGGCGCCGCGCTCAAGGACATGGAGTTCTTCCAGTTCCACCCGACGACGCTGCTTGGCATCAACCTGACGATCACCGAGGGGCTGCGCGGCGAAGGCGCCTATATCCTGAATGACGAGGGCGAGCGTTTCATGGCGCGCTATGTGTCGGAGTCGGTGATGGAACGAGCGCCGAGGGACATCACCGCCCGCGCGATCCAGACCGAGATCGATGAGGGCCGTGGCATCGGCGGCGGAGAGTTCGTCTATCTCGACGCCCGCCACCTCGGCGCCGACTGGCTCAATGAGCGTTACCCCGGCGTCGTCGAGGCGTGCCGGGAATTCCGCAAGATCGACCCGGCGAAGGAGCCGATACCGGTCCAGCCCGGGGCGCATTACACCATGGGCGGCATCGACGTGAACGCCGATTGCGAGACCGGGATCGAAGGCTTCTACGCCGCCGGCGAATGCGCCTGCGTCAGCGTCCATGGCGCCAACCGGCTGGGTGGGAACTCCTTGCTCGAGGCCATCGTCTTCGGCCGCCGCGCCGGGCTTAGCGTCGCCCGGTACCTCGAAGGCAGGGACGGTGCGGCCGACGGTGGGCGGGGATCACCGGCGGCGCTCGAGGATGGCGTCGGCGGCATCGAGGAACGGCTCGAACGGATGAGCGCCGGTTCGGGCGAGGAGAACCCGGCGGGTCTACGCAAGGAGATGAACCGCATCATGGACAACCACGTCGGCATCTTCAGGACCGAGGAACGGCTCAAGCTGGCGGTCGGCGGGCTTCGCGAGATCGAGCAGCGTTATGCGCGCCTGCGCCCGATCTACGGCGGCAAGGCGTTCAACTACGACCTGATCTGGGCGTTCGAGCTCTCGGGCACGATCACCCTTGCCGGCATCGTCGCTGCGGGCGCCTTGGCGCGGGCCGAAAGCCGGGGCTCTCATTGCCGCAAGGATCACCCGGGGCGGGATGATCTGGGCTGGCTCAACCACACCATCGCCCATCCGGGCGCCGATCCAGGAGAGGACGGGCCGAAGCTCAGCTACCGTCCGGTCACGGTGACCAAGTGGCAGCCCGAGGAAAGGACTTATTAGAGGCGATGACGAAGTTCCACATCTTCCGCTTCGATCCCAAGGCCGACGCGGCGCCGCGATTCCAAGACTACGAGGTGCCCGAGGCCAAGGGCATGACGGTGCTCGATGGCCTGATCCATATCCTCGAGGAGCTCGACCCCTCCCTCGCTTACCGTTCATCCTGCCGGGCGGCGATCTGCGGTTCCTGCGCCATGCACATCTCGGGCCGCTATCGGCTTGCCTGTCAGACCCAGATCGGGGATGTGGCGCGCCAAGACCAGGTGGTGATCCGGCCCTTGAGCCACTTGCCGGTGCTGCGCGATCTCGTCGTCGACATGGGGCGCTTTTTCGAGAACTGGCGGCGCATCCGGCCCCATCTCGTGGCCGAGGGGCCGGCGCCCGAACGCGAACGCCTGCAGACGCCAAAAGAACGCGCGCGCCTCGACAGCCTGGTCGATTGCATCATGTGCGGGGCGTGTTACGGCGCCTGTCCGTCGGCCCGGGACAATGCCGCCTATCTCGGGCCCCACGCCCTGCTGAAGGCGCTTCGCTTCATCGAGGATTCGAGGGACGGGGCGGATGAGGAGCGCTTAGCCCTCGCCGCCAGCGACGATGGCGCCTTTGGTTGTCATTCCGTGTTCAATTGCCAGATCGTCTGCCCCAAGGAACTGGACCCCGCCGCGGCGATCTCGCGGATCAAGCGCCGGGCGCTGGGGAGCAGGCTGAAGCCGAAGCTGGCGAGGCACGCCAAAGCGTAGATTCAAAGGGACTGGATCGGCCGCGCGGGCCGTGAGACGGCCCAGGGGCGTTAAAATGGCCGGAGGCGTCAAAAAAGAAAACCTCCGGCGCGGCGCGGGAGATTTGTCAGTCGCGATCCGTTTGACTTAAGCCGTCATGTCCATGAAGAAGCGTCCTCGCCCCTGCAGCGTACCAGCGCGCGGCGCTTCTTCGGGAACAGCAACTTGTCGAGGAAGCTTGGCCTCGGCCGTGCCAGCACCAGCTCTCCCTGCTGGATTTTGTCGCCGGTTTCGCCGCTGAACCAGCCGAGCGGCACGGAGACGGCGGAAGCGGCCTTGAACATGGCGAGGCGGAAAAAACCACTGTCCTCTTCGGCGACGTCGCCGGCGCCTTCGTCCGCCGCCAACCAGCAAAGTGAACTACCCGGTTTCCCGTGTGACGCCGGCGCGCCCGCCGCCGGCTTTATGGAAGCGAGATATTCTTCAATGCCGTCGATCTGGCGAATATCGGGAGAACCCATGAGTTTGAGCAACACCCGATCACGCCAATCCGCATCCTTTAGCAGATCGGAGACGAGGAAAAAGGGGCCCTTGGATGTGCCGCCCCGCATCAACACGCAGGGAATTTTGGTCTGCATCCAACGCCTCCTCACGAACCGGCGGACGCGATCTCATCCACCACCGCGCCGCCGAACGCCTTGGTCCCGGCCTTGCCGCCGATATCGCGGGTGGTGCGCGCCGGATCGCCGGCGACGGCGTTAACCGCGGCACGAAACGCCGCCGCCGCTTGCTTGAGATCGTCCCGTTGATGCCGCGAGCCCAGCCAGTCAAGCAGCATGGCGGTGGACTGCATCATCGCCCCCGGATTGGCGATATCCTGCCCGGCGATGTCCGGCGCCGAGCCGTGGGCGCACTGGGCGACGGCGCGCTCATCGCCGGCGTTGAGCGAGGCCGCGAGACCGAGAGTGCCGGCAAGCTCGGCGGCCTCGTCGGACAGGATATCGCCGAACATGTTGGTGGCGACGACGACATCGAAGCGCGACGCATCGCGGATCAGGAGCGCCGCCATGGCGTCGACGAGGACCTCCTCGAGCTCGACCCCGGGATAGTCTTCCCCGACCTTCCGGACCGTGCGCAAGAACAGCCCGTCGGTGATCTTGAGCGCGTTGACCTTGTGGATCGCCGTCACCTTCTGGCGCCGCGTCGCCGCGAGTTCGAAGGCGACCTTGGCGATGCGCGCCGACGCCCGCGCCGTGATCTTGCGCAACGAAAGCGCCATGCCCTCATCGGGCTGGAACTCGCCGATGCCCTTGACCATCGAGCGATCGACGTAGAACCCCTCGGTGTTCTCGCGCACCATCACCAGGTCGATGCCCGGCGCCATGCAGGGCACGCCGGGCCGGGCGTAGCTCGGCCTGATGTTGGCGAAAAGATCGAGCCCGATGCGAATTTCGGTTGACGGATTGCGCCCGCCCGCCTCGGGCGGCGGATAGACCAAGGTATCGACCGGCCCGAGGATCGTCCCGTCCGACTCCCGAGCACGCGCAAGCACGTCGTCGGTCATGGTGGCGCCGTTTTTTTCAAGGCATACGAGGCCGATTTCGTCGTGATGGAGCTCGAGCCCGAGGGCGTAACGGTGCTCCAGGGCGTCGAGCGCCGTTACCGTCGCGCCGACGATCTCAGGCCCGATCCCGTCGCCGGGCAAGACCAGGATGTCCATTACCGTCCCCCCCTAGAACCCGATAAATCCCAAGTAACTCGGTTTCCATGGTGATGGAAACCAAATTGAGCCGTCGTTGGAAAGGTTTTCCGCCTCAGCCTTCCGGATAGCTCGATTTTTGTCGGTTGGCGGTGTCCAGAAGCCCATTCGGCCAATTTTGTCGTCATCCAGACGCACCTCTCCTTCCGTCATCTCCGAAGCCGCTCCGTCGATCGGCACCGTCGCCGGCGTTTCACGCATCACCTTGGGCGCGCATTTGGAGCAGCCGTCCATGATCTTGTTGCCGTGCTGATCCCAATAGTACATCCCTTCGGCACGCACGAGCAGCCGGAGGGCGGCCTTGAAGGACCGGTTAGCCGTGAATGGCATCCAGTGATGCTCGAGTGAATTGACCGCGTATGACACTGACAACAGCTCCTCCGCTCATGACCCTATGTAAGGGCAAAATTTATGACGGTGACGTGTCCTGAATGAGCGCGCGCACCGTATCCACAATATTGCTTTCGCCGGGAACCACCGCGGATCCCAAAGCGGGACTGACAGGGATCGGGGTTTCCATGGCGCCGATCCGCTTGATGGGGGCCCTGAGGGAAGCAAAGGCATCGTCAGCGAGGACCGCCGCGATTTCGCCCCCCACCCCTCCGGTCGTGTTTGCTTCGTGGACGATGACCGCCCGGCCCGTCTTCTTCACAGACTTCACCAGCGTTGCGACGTCGAGGGGGCGTATCGTCCGCGGATCGACCACTTCCACCGAGATGTCCTGGGCAAGTTTGTCAGCCGCCGCCAGGGCTAGTGGCACCATCGCCCCGAGGGCAATGACGGTTACGTCGCGGCCTTCGCGCTTGACCTCGGCGATGCCGAGCTCCACCACGTAATCCTCATCGGGCACCGGGCCCTCGAGGGAATAGACCCCCTTGGGTTCAAAAAAGATGACCGGATTGTCATCCCTGATGGACGCCTTGAGCAAACCCTTGACGTCATAGGGAGTCGACGGCATCACCACCTTGAGCCCCGGCACGTGGGCGAACATCGCCTCGTTGCTCTGGGACTGCTGTGGCCCGCCGCTCGGCCGGAACCCCGACCACACCCGGCAGACCAGCGGCACCGACGCCCGGCCGTTGTAAAAGTAATTCATCTTCGCGGCCGTATTGACGATCTGATCCATGGCCACCAGGATAACGTCGGCGAGACCGAGTTCCAGGATCGGGCGCATCCCCTTGAGCGCGGCTCCGACCGCGGCGCCCACGAAACCGCACTCCGATATGGGGGTCTCGAGGACGCGGTCGGCGCCGAACTCGTCGATGAGCCCGATGGTGACCCCGGTCAGGCCGCCGAAGGGACCGACGTCCTCGCCCATCAGGATGACCCTGGAATCGCGCCGCATCTCCTCGAGGATGGCCTCGTGAACGGCTTCCCGGTACGTGATTTCCCGCATCGCTTTGCCCTTCTTTGTCCGGCTACCGGTAAACATTTTCCAACCCCACGTCCGCCGCGGCATAGGGAGCCGTCTCCGCAAACGCGACCGCCTCTTGGACCTCGGCCTTTATCCCTTGGTCGAGTTTTTTCAGTTGCTCGCGGGTCGCGTGGCCTTTCTCGAGCAGCCGTTTCTGCAACCGCTTGACGGGGCAGCGGGCCTTCCATTCGGCGAGCTCCTCCGCGGTTCGGGCAAACTCCCGGTCGCCCGCCGTCGAATGGGGCGTCCACCGATAGGTCTCGCACTCGATCAGCGTCGGCCCTTCGCCGCCACGCGCCCTCAGAACCGCTTCTTGGGTCGCTTTGAGAACCGCGACGACGTCGTTGCCGTCAACCAGCCGGCCCGGGATGCCGTAGCCGTAGGCGCGGGCCAGGATGCTCCCCCCCGCGGTGGACTTGGCCAAGGGCATCGACTTTGCGTAGAAGTTGTTTTCGCAGAAGAATACGATCGGCAGATTCCAGACTGCGGCCAGGTTTAGGCCCTCGTGGAAGTCTCCCCTGTTCACGGCGCCGTCGCCGAAGAACGAGATCGTCACGTCGTTCCGCCTCGTAAGCTTCGTCGCCAAAGCCGCGCCCGTGGCAAGGGGGATGCCCGAGCCCACCATCGAGGTTCCGGCGAGTATGCCGAGGCTCGGCTCGGCCATATGGTAGATCGGGGTACGCCCGAGCGTAGGCGAGGGCGCTTTCGCGTAAAGGCCCGCCATCACCGCCTTGACCGTGACGCCGCGCGCGATCAGCACCCCCAAACCGCGGTGCGTGATCATCGTCATGTCGCTGCTTGCCAGGCCGTGGCACACGCCGACGGGGATGGCTTCCTGTCCCAACCCACCGTGATAGTTGGCGAACTTACCCTCTTGCGCCAGCCGAAACGCGACTTCCTCGAAGCACCTGATCAAAAGCAACTTGCGATACATCTCGACGAGGTCTTCAGGCGACAGGCTCATCTTCGAATCCTCTTTTGTCTCGCACTGCGGCGGCAATCCCTAAACGATCAACGGCCCGGAACCTAATGGCGCTCGGACACCACCACTGTCCGGATCGCATCGGTGAGGGTTGTTTGCGGCCGCAAATAGATCGCTTCCAGAGGCGGACTGCTCGGAACCGGAATGTCCGGCGCGGCGACGCGCACCGGCGGCGCATCCAGCCAATCGAACGCGCGTTCCATGATGCGGGCAATGATCTCGCCGCCGAAGCCGCCAGTCAGGCACGCTTCGTGACAGACGATGAGTCGGCCGGTCCGTTGCACGGCGTCAACGACGGCGGTCTCGTCGAACGGTACCAGGGTGCGCAGGTCGATGACTTCGCAATCGATGTCCTCGGCGGCGACGGCCTCAGCGGCCGAGAGCGCCCAGTGAACGGCGCGCGACCACGCGACGATGGTGACGTCTTTTCCACGCCTGCGTACCTTTGCCTTGCCGAGAGGCACAAGCGCTTTGCCCTCGGGAACCTCTTCCTTCATGGCGTACAGCAACTTGTGTTCGAAAAAGACCACCGGGTCGTCGTCTTCGACAGCGGACAGCAGGAGACCCTTGGCATCGGCGGGAGTGGCGGGCATGACCACCTTCAGGCCCGGCGTGTGGGCGAACCAGGCCTCGAGGCTCTGGGAGTGATGAACGCCGTAATTGAGCCCCGCCCCGCAGGCCGTCCGTATCACCATGGGGACCGACGCCCGCCCGCCGGAAACATAACGATACTTGGCCGCCTGGTTGACGATCTGGTCCCAGCAGGTGCCGACGAAATCGACGAACCCAATTTCAAGGATGGGACGACAGCCTAACAGCGCCGCACCGACACTGGCGCCGGTGACGGCGGCCTCGGAGATCGGTGTATCGAGCACGCGCGCCTTGCCAAATTCCGCGAGCAGTCCTTCGGTCACCCTGTATATGCCGCCGTACTGCCCGATATCCTGGCCGATCACGAATACCCGCTCATCATCGCGCATCGCCATGCGGTGGGCCTCGTTCAGGGCTTCAGAATAGGTCATCACACTCATATCGCCAGTCCATGGTCCTCGCCGAAGACGTCCGTTTCGGCCGCTTCCGGCGCAGGAAACGGGCTATCTTCGGCGAAGGCGACCGCCTCATCGACGATGCGTTGCGCGGTGTTCCTGATCTCATCCAATTTGGCGGCGCCCAGTATCTTGCGGTCAAAAAGGGCCTTCTCGAGCCGCCGGATGGGATCCTTTCGACGCCACGCCTCGACCTCTTCCTTCGGGCGATAGCTCTCGGAATCGCCTTCGTAATGGCCCGAGATTCGATAGGTCTTGCATTCGATCAGCATCGGCCCCTTGCCGCGCCGCGCGAAATCGGCGGCATTTGAGATGGCGTCGTAAACCTCCAATACGTCATTGCCGTCAGTAACTCGAGTGGGCATTCCGTAAGCACACCCGCGGTCGGCCACATGCCGCACTTTCTGCTGATCGCGCGTGCTCAGGGAGATGCCGTACTCGTTGTTCTCGCATACGAACACGACCGGAAGGTCCCATATTGCGGCGAGGTTGAGGGACTCATGAAACGTGCCCTGATTGTTGGCGCCGTCTCCGAAAAAACAGATCGTGATGCCGTTCCCGTGAAGCATCCGTTGGGCGAGGGCGGCGCCCACGGCGATGGGAAGTCCCGCGCCGACAACGCCGTTCGCACCGAGAAACCCGATCTCGAGGTCGATGAGGTGCATGGAGCCGCCCTTGCCTTTGCAGCACCCCGTCTGCTTTCCGTAGAGTTCCGCCATGAGGGCCTTCGGGTCGCCGCCCTTGGCCAGGAAGTGGCCGTGCGCCCGGTGCGTGCTGGTGACTTTGTCGGTCGGCTCGATGGCGACGCAGGCGCCGACAGCGACCGCTTCCTCACCCAGTCCGAGATGGATCAATCCGGGAATTTCACGACGTTTGCAGCGTTCGCCGACCTTACGGTCGAACGCCCGCAGAAGATGCATCCCTTCGAGCATCTTGATGAGATCGTTCG
>Ga0209980_10001737_pt1 | contig 11946 bp, 9 predicted proteins | sample CR02metaG_FD_183611 | JGI IMG/M metagenome (GOLD analysis project Ga0209980, IMG submission 183611) | Deep subsurface microbial communities from Mariana Trench to uncover new lineages of life (NeLLi) - CR02 metaG (SPAdes) (version 2) | ecosystem: Environmental > Aquatic > Marine > Ocean trench >... | reverse complement strand
GATGGTGGTCTTGCCCGCGCCATTGTGGCCAAGCAGTCCGACGATCTCGCCCGTGCCGATCTCGAAGGACACCTGATCGACAGCAGTCAAATCGCCATACGTTCGGGTCAAAGACTCAACGCGTATCATCAAGAAATTCCTGGTTTATCGTAGTCGTCGTTATGATTCTCGTATCTTTGAGAGGTGCCATGACCTGAGGTAGGGTTTCTTTGAAAGTCGATCTTGCGTGAGGCGATGCGCCAGTATCACACAGATAAACTGCGAAGTTATGGTCTCACTTACCGACAACTGATGCCGGATGTCGTTTTTGACACCAGCCAATAGGCCAACAATCGGGCTGAGCTATCGCATCAACCGACTCGCGTAATAGAGCGGGGCATGCGGCCTGTCGTCGCTTTGCTCCTCGGTGCGAACCGTACTAGAAGAACGATAAAGCAATCGGCTGGTACAGGGATTCGACTGGCTGGGCCCCTGCCTCCCGAAAAAGCCCCACACGGGAAAGCGTGGCACCGAATCACAGAAATTCCGTCTTGTGACTTTGAATGTCTATTACATCAGCCCTGCATGCAGCGCCCAGCCGCCTAGCGCAGTCAGGATCACAACCAGCCAGGCCGGCGTCTTCCAGAACACCAGCAGAGTGAATGCGGCCAACGCCAGGCCGAAGTCGGCCGGCGCCAGAATCGCACTCGTCCAGACCGGGTCGTAAAGCGCCGCGAGCAGCAGACCAACAACGGCTGCATTCACACCCAGCAACGCGTTCCGCACCGCGCCGATGCGGCGCAACGCGTCCCAAAACGGCATGGCTCCGATAACCAGTAAGAACGACGATGCGAATACCGCCAGCAGGCAAATCAACCCACCAACGATTCCGTTCGGCTCATCCGTCATTACCGTTCCCAAAAAGGCCGCGAAAGTGAACAGCGGCCCCGGCACGGCCTGCGCGGCGCCGTAGCCTGCGAGAAATGCGTCGTTCGACACCCAGCCCGGGGGGACCACCTCCGCTTGCAACAATGGCAACACGACGTGACCGCCGCCAAACACCAACGACCCGGAGCGGAAAAAGGAATCGACCAGCGCCATGGTTTGGGATGGAAACGCCGCCGCTAAAACCGGCAACCCGAACAAGGCGACGAAAAACAGCACGAGCGCAGCGATCGCGAAGCCGCGCCTAATTCGGACGCCCAATTCCACATGATCCGTCGGAGCATCGGCGCGCAAGATAGCCCACCCAATCAGGCCGCCGACAACAATCACGCCCACTTGCACGAAAGGCGAGGGGACTGCAAGCACCGCAATGCTCGCCAGCACCGCCATAGTCGCACGCTTCGCATCAGGGCAGAGGCTCTTCGCCATGGTCCACACGGCTTGCGCCACCACGGCGACGGCGACGACCTTTAACCCGTGCAATGCGCCGAACCCGACGTCGTCACCAAATTCAATGACACCGTACCCGAACAGGATCAGCGCGATAGCGGACGGCATGGTGAAGGCGGTCCAGGCGGCGATGGCACCCGGCAAACCCGCCTGCGACAGCCCGATACCAATGCCCACCTGGCTCGATGCAGGCCCCGGAAGGAACTGGCATAACGCCACGAGGTCGGCGTAGACACGTTCATCGACCCACTTGCGGCGCACGACGAATTCATCGTGGAAATAGCCGATATGCGCCACCGGCCCACCAAACGAGGTCAGCCCCAGTCGCAGGAATGTCAGGAATACAGTGGCGACGGTTGTTTTCTGTTCGCCGGCAGTTGCGTCACTTACATCGTTCATTCATGTGCCCCTAAATATCAAAGTCGAGCCAGATCGGATCGGAAGATGAAGGCCGCGACTGGCAGGCAAGAACATACCCGCGTTCATTACTCCGTGGTGACAGCGCCCGTGCAGAGGCCATCGTTACCTCGCCGTTGCGCAGCCATGACAGGCAGGTACCGCAACGTCCCTTGGTGCAGGAATGGGGTGCGTCGATGCCAGCGGCCAATGCCGCCTCTAACAACGTCTCGTCGGCGGCGATCGACACGATGTGTTCCTCGCCATCGAGCGTCAGGCGAAAAGTCTCGACCAGGCTCATTTCAGGAATATTGGGTCGCCCTTGTTGACCCGGCCTCTGCGCACGACCGCAGCGAAAACCCCGGCATCGCCGGCATGGTTCCGCGCGAGATGTCGCAACAGCTTGGGTGTTGCCTCGGCGGTGTCGGGATCGAGTGTGATCATCGTGCATCGCGGGTCGCGCTCGACGATCATTAATTCCAGCCATTCCCCGATCTTCAGAGTTTTGCCGACAAGCGAATTTTCGTAGAACGGGTCATCCTGGTTGTCCCACTCAACATAAAAATTGGCCCTGAAGCGGCGCTTGTCGACGTCCATCCCCAGTTCCTCGCCAAGCTTGGCCGCCGCCGAAAGTGAGAAGAGCGATACCGGACGGGCATCGAAAATGCCCCTTTGTGTCGTGTAAACCCGCAATGACCGACCGGTGAGTTTTTCAAGATCGGCAATGAAGGCCGGATCTTCTATGTCGTCGTAGGTAACGCCCTCGGGCGTTTCCACTGTCACTTTGAACGCGTCCGCATCGGGATACAGAGGATCGATGCCGGGTTCCCATTCGCTATAACTGGCGTCCAGATTATCCGGTAGTAGCAAATCCTCGCTAGCTTGGTAGCTGGCTTTGTAGAGTATGAACTCTTCCTGATTACGCCCGGTATGCCACGGGTGCCCGGGATCGCCATCGGCAGCAACGACCCCATATATCCGGTCGCCCATCAAGCCGGTATAGGCCGTGTATAGGTGCGGAACCTCCTCGCCGCGCATTCCCTTGACGGGATAACGCCAGACGCTATCGATTTTTCCTATTTGCAATTCGGCGACATCCTCTGCGCTAACCGTCGGAGCTTCACGCAGCTTCCGTCACAGTCTCAACTTGTGAGGACTTGCGTTTGTGCATGTACAAGAAGATGCCACCGTAAATAACCATCGCAACCAGCGCCATACTGCCGCTAACCAAAAACATCGTGCCGTAACCCAGCCCGGCGCCAATGATCGACGCAGCGATATTCGGGCCGACGAATTGCCCAAAGCCCTGTACAGCGGGTAGCAGAGCAACCAATGATCCGCTGCGGTCCATGTAACCCATCATCGAGGACTGGTAGACATCGACGAATGTCCACAGGGCCATGAAGGCAAACATGCCGACTGCAAGCTTGATGGTAGTAATTCCACTACTGAGCATGCCGACGAGCACTGCCATCGTTATCAAGGCGACGAACAGCGGCCTGAACAGGCCGAAGCGAGCGCAGAGTAATGCAAGCAAACAGCCGGCAAGCGCCCAGAATGACGCCCATGTCAATAACGGAGTGACAACTTCCTGGGCGACACCCGCGTCCAGCGCGGCCAGCTCGATATACGTGAAATAACCGCCAATATTGATGTAGGTAAAGCAGACGGCGATGAGGCAGAAGATCGGCAAAATGACGGGAACGCGCCAATCCTCCGAATGATCTTCAAGTTCGTGCTGTACCTGCTTTTCATCATTAGTAAGCGGTCTACTGGGCAGCCAGCGTAAGAACAAGCCGCATATTGCAGCCGAGCCAATGAGAAACCAGAAAATACCGTTCAGTGACAGTTGCGGAAACAGGTGCAGTTCGCCCGCCGCGGAAAATGAAAAACCGAGTAACAAAATATTGAATGCCCGAACTGGATTTGTTGTGCCGCCTAACGTAGTCACAGCGGTGCCGGTGAATATGCCGCTACCAATTCCAGCGGCGAAACGAAGCCACATCATCGGTTCGTAATCGACTACGGACATGCAAAATGCATTGGCGCCAATGGTCAATACGATGCCGCCCACAACAAGGAGCCGTCGATTGACGCGGGCAACCGAAAAAGCGGCAATGATAGCCCCAACCGAGAAGCCCAGCATGTCGTTTCCCCAGACACGTCCGACCTGCTCCTCGGTGAAACTCAACGAATGCACCAATGCGGTACTTAGCACCGGAACAGTGACCATTACGGAGTATCCAACCAGTGCCATGAATACTGCAAACGAGATTGTGCGCCAGTCATCGAATACGATGGCGGCACTGCCGCTATTGGTCGTGTCGTGGGTCATGACGGTCCTTTGGTCGCTTTGCTTGAGATCGATCTTATCTTATCGTTCAGGACCCTATTAAATAGAGTAGGGAATTTCTTCCGGGCTTACACGCTGCCGACCTGATTTGTGGCTAAGAACGAGTGATTGACTATTCACTACACGCGATATATTACTTGTTGCCTGGCCCGGCAGTGTCACCGAATTATTGAAGATGAGTGAAATAACAAGACGAGATTTTGTCAATGGCACGCTGATGGCGGCCGGGAGCTCGATGCTGCCGTTTGCAGCGAGCAGCCAGGCTGCCATGGCGGCACTGGACCCATCGTATTATCCACCGGCGCGCACCGGACTTCGCGGCAGCCACCCGGGATCGAACGATGTCGCACATGCTCGCGCGTGGAACGGGCGTTCGGATTGGGGGCCAACCACCAAACTGTCGGAGACCTACGACCTGGTTGTTGTGGGTGGTGGGCTTAGCGGACTGGCGGCAGCCTATTTTTATCAGCAACAGCATGGCACGAATAAGAAAATCCTGATTCTCGACAATCATGACGACTTCGGGGGTCATGCCAAGAGGAACGAGCATACGATTGATGGCAATACACGAATATCCTATGGCGGGTCGCAAACAATAACGAACCCGGCCTATGCAAATAAAATCATACTCGACCTGCTGGAAGACATAGGTGTCGACCTCGACCGCTTCAAAACGGCCTATGACATGGGCTTTTTCAAGCGGCATGATTTGGGGGGTGTTACCTACTTTAACGAGGAATTGTTTGGCGAAGACAAAGTAGTCCGGCATCCGTTTTGCAGCTATCCAAACTATGTAGAAGGGCTTCAGGGTGCAAAGGTCTCGAATGAAGAGGCGGCACAACAAGCGCCATTAAGCGAAAAAGGCAAAGAACAGTTGCTGCGGGTACTCAATGGCGGGCTGCATACGCTGGACGTCCCGGAAGCGGAGTTGCGCGACTATATTCGTATAACACGCTACTTCGATTATCTGCAAGATACGCTGGGGGTTGATGACCCCGGGGTGCTGAGAATGGCCAGAAATTCCGGCCTGGACTGGGCAAGTACTGGAACGGATTTGATGAGCATTGCGTCAGCCAAGCGAACCGGAGCACTGGGATTTGCACCTGTGGCGGTTTATGACGAGGACAATCCGTACATCCATCATTTTCCCGATGGCAATGCCGGCGTTGCGCGTGCGTTAGTGAAGAAGTTGATCCCCAATGTAGCAAAGGGAAATAACGCCGAAGAACTGGTCCTGGCTAAGTTCAACTATGCCAAATTGGATAAATCCAGCAATGCCGTTCGCATCCGGCTAAATAGCACGGTGGTCAATGTAGAGCATGGTGGCGACGGTGATCCTGAGCACTCCAATGACGTTTTCGTAAATTACATCAACGACAATAAGTCCTACCAGGTGAATGCCGGGAACGTCGTGATGGCCTGCTACAACATGATCATTCCGCATATTGTTTCGGGTCTTCCAGAAGAGCAGGCGGCAGCACTAAAACTTCAAGGGAAGAGCCCGCTGCAATACACGACTGTGGGCTTAAGGAACTGGAGGGCGATGAAAGAGCAGGGAATTGGCGTGGCAATGTCACCTGGCAATATGCACCAGGCTGTGCTGATGGATTTTCCGGTGAGCATGGGCGGTTATGAGTACACCAAGACTCCCGACGACCCCTGTGTGATTCAGATGATCAGCTGTCCGTATGGAAGAGTTGGCGCACCAAGGCTTGAGCAATTTCGTGAAGCGCGCGCGAGGATGTTGTCCCTGCAGTTTAATAATTATGAACAGGAAATCAGGCGCCATCTGAGCGGTATGTTCTCCAAAGAGCTATTTGATTTCGACCGGGATGTTGCGAGTATTTCCGTCAATCGCTGGGCTCACGGTTACACAACCGGCGGCCCGGGGGATTCGACACGAATCGGCCGACAACCCTTTGGCCGAATAACCATCGCCAATTCCGACTCCGCCCCCGGTGCGGACGCAAAAACCGCAATGATGATGGGCTATCGAGCGGTCAACGAACTGGGATAGGCCTGACACCGTCACCTACCTATGCCAAGGCAGCGGGGATTTCAGCAGGTAAAGCCCAATCCCAGAGCATCCAGGAATTTCAGCCACAGGCCGCGCTTGCCGCCATTTTTATCAGCCCTGATCAGCGCCAGCTGGGTCATTTTTACCGCCATCCAACGGAGTGGCTCAGGTGGCCATGGAAGCGCTCTGCTAGTGACCAATTGCATCTTGATGACCTCAGAAGGCTGATAACCCAGCAGCTCTATCGCTATTCGGGCGCCAAACCGGGAAGCGCTGACGCCATGGCCCGTGTAGCCCACAGCCCAGGCCAAACGACCGTTGTGCATGACGCCTGGAACGACGCAAAAGCGGGTGGAAGTCGCGATGATGCCGCCCCAGCGGTGAGTAAACTTCACTTCACCCTCCAGTTGCGGAAACATGTCGAAAAACTCGGTAGCCAGCTGCTCATGGCGGGCTGGCGCATCCATCAACTCGCGGTCGATGCCCCGGTTGAAGTAGTAACGCACGGCGCCGCCGCCACCCCAGGTGATGCGATTATCCCGGGTCATACGGAAGTAGTGGAACATGTTGGTGTGGTCACTCAGAGTGTGGCGTGACCCGGGCTTGCCCCAGTTTATCTTATCCAGTTGCTCGTCGGTCAGTGGCTCGGTGGCGATCTGGTAATCCCAAACCGGAATCACCGAATTGCGAATTCTTGCAATCGAACTGGTGTAGGCATTGGTCGCCAAAAGTACTTTGTCACTGTGAATGATGCCCCCTTCACAGATGGCCTGCATGCCCGTCTTGCCAACAGGCTTGACCTTAATCATGCGGGTGCCTTCAAAAATACGAACGCCCAAGCGATTCAATAAAACATCCTTCAAACCCCAGCAGATACGAGCGGGATCCACGATGCCGCTCAAGCCGTTCTGATGCTTGAGTCCCGCGTAAAAGAGCGCTGAGTTGACCTGCTTCCTGATGGCATTTTGGTCGTACCAGGTAACAGGCTCACCAGCCTCCCTGGCTTCAAGAAACTCCTCATACATTTCTTCCGCGACTTGCGGGCTCAGCGCGAGACTGGTCTCGCCCGTCGCCTCATAGCGGGCATCGATGCCGTAACGCGTCAAGGTCTCAAGCAGCTCAGTGATGTTCTGTTTGCCCAATGCCTCGATCTTCTCTTTCTCGCCGGGGAACTGGGCTTCGGTGTTGGTTTCACCGTGGGTGATAGTGGTGCCCAAAAAACCACCGTTGCGCCCGGAAGCGCCGTCACCAACGAAGGTTTGCTCGATCAGAATAATGTCAGCGTCCGGCGCGCGCTCTTTGGCCTGTACAGCGGCCCACAGGCCGGTAAAGCCACCGCCCACAATGAGCAGTTCGCACTTCTCGTCTTTGCCCAATGACGGTTGCGGTTCCGGCATGATGTCGGGGTCATGCCAGAGGGGACATAACTTGGCGTCTTTCAGCGCGTCGTGGTGTTTAAACACTGGCCTTTCCATTCAGTCAGACTTAATGACAGTTATATACAAGCGCACGCTGTTTGCCACGGTTGCGCTGCACTCGACTCCTTCTGGAATAAAGAACGCGTCGCCGGCATTGAATACCTGGTCGCTACCCTCGGAATCCGTCAACGTGATCGAGCCATCCTGTACGTAAGCAAACTCGTTGTACGGAAAAGGGCGTTGACCGGATGCAAAAGCGTCGGAGGCCCAGGTGCCGGAGAAGAACCTGCCCGTTGTGTCCTTGTAGCAGATATCTTGTCGTGGTCTCGCACCGGACGTAACTGCAAAAGGCGCATCCTCAGCGACCTCGGTCAAGACGGTGTCGGATCTGGGAATTACGATGCCTTCGTGGGTCGGCGCTGCCGGGATTTCTTCTCCGGGGTGTTCGGAAATCACATAGAATTTCCGCAGGTAGCCCGACTGCTGCCACTGACAGTCGTAAGCTCTTGGAATCACAAATGGCATGCCGGCTTTTATGGACGCAATCTCGCCGGTCCTGTTGTTCCTGATCTGGCACTCGCCCTCGATCAGCCACATGAATTCATCACACGCGTAGGGGCCGCCAGCCTCGACCATGGATTCGGTATCCCAGAGGCCGACGAAGAGACCGATTTTATCGTCTTCATAATTCGAGTGCGTGTGCTGCACCGGAACGTCAGAGTTGAAATCCTCGGCTTCCAACTTATCGGGAGAAGCGCCAAAACCCTCAGGGTCGGGGTTCAGACGGATAATTGATTTGTCTTTGCCGATCATGTCGCCGTTTCAGCTTCGGAAGAACTCATTTCCGCGGACGGCTCGACATCTGGCTCGATACCCCAATAGACCTTATCAAGGCCTGTGGCCTGGTCTTCTTCAGACACTTTCAGACCGGTTGTGTGTTTGAGAATGAATGCCAGGACAAGTGCCGTCACAACACCCGTGCCAATACACACCACGGCGCCGATCAACTGCATCAGCAAACTGATTTCCCCGTGCTGGAAGGCGTATGGTCCTTCCTCGATGCCCAGCCAACCGCCACGGGGCGTTCCGCCGTGGAGCACGCCAACCATGAGCAGGCCGTAGGTGCCAGCACCAATGAACAGCGGGATCAGCTTATGTTCATCTATTTTCAGCTTGTGCAGGAATTCATAGACTGCATAGGCAACGAAAGGCGCGCCCATTGCGACCAGGAACATTTGCCAGGGCACGTACACATCAAGACCAGCGGCTCCTGATACGTAGCCGGCCATGGCACCCATCGTGAAGTAGTCCAGCCGGCGTTTCTTATAGGCGATGATCGCGCCTGTCAAAGCGCCACCTGCCCAGGCGGCACCATAGTTATTGAATGCGATACCCACACTCGTGTCCGCCATGGTGACACTCACCGCATAGGCACCGGGGTCGAAGAAAAACAGGCAAGCCACGATCACCATTGGCAGTGATGCAAAGATGACGAAAAGTCCGGCGACCGTAAGTGCCAGGCTGACAGGGCGGTACTCTGACACCTTTGCGTGCGCCGAGAATATGCCAGGGCGTTGACCCAGCATGGGCACGAACACCAGCGCCATGCCGGCCGGCAGCAGGTAAACAAAGCCGACGCCGAAAAAGTCATGGTAGCCCCTGTTGGTCAGTGGACCGACAGAACCCCATGTCCAATAGGCCACAAAACTGAACACAATCGAAGTGACAAAACAGGTGATGTAGAAGGCGGATGGCTTCATGCGTTCCGCGACCGCGAAGTGCAGCAGGATGTTCGCGATACCGGCAAATGCGGCAATGAAGAATATGAAAATCTGGTAATTGTTGATACCCGGGAAAATCGCCGGATCCACGTTTTGTGCGAGCGCGTTCGCCAGCACGCCGCCTGCCCACCAGTCCCTGATGGAGTCGGCCATGGTGCCACCGGCCATGATGTAGTACTGGGACGCCCAAATGGCAAAACCAATCAGGAAGAAGGTGGCAAAGCCTATGAAAAAGCCGACCAGTTTTTCAACAGTGGAATTGAATCCACTGCGCCGTCGACTGGCGCCAACGTCGATAAGAAGCAGGCCCACGACGACGAAAAGCGCGCTGATCGCACCGGAGGCGTAAACAACGTTCTGCACAAGCTGGTTTACGCTAACCTGCTCGGCAAATTGGGTCGTGAGATCTAAGGACATGAATAATTTCCCATTGTTGGTTTTGTGATCAGCACTGCGTTCAAGCCATCCATTCCCTGGCTTGTTCGGCATTCTCGACGCCGGCACGGTAGGCCTGTACGAACGAACTATGATCCGACCGGGTGATGATAACGCGCCCGACATCATTCGCGATAACCGGCCGGAGTTCGGAGCGGAAACCTGGCGAGTTGGTCACCCAGGAGTGGGCTCGCAAGGGAAGCCTGATCTCCACGAGGTGATCAAGGCTGCCAGGGAAGATCTCATCGATCCGGCGTGCCGACGCCTGGCATTGCTCGACAACCCAGGCGTCGTCCAGTAGCAAGGCACGATTCTCAGGGCGATTCGTCCAGTCACAGGTGAGTACCTGCGGCGAATCGGGATCGGCATCGCCGGCGTTGATTACCCAGTCGGCCGAAAGGATGTTGTTGATCGGCGCTTTGTTCATCCACGTAATCAACGCGCCGTCGTATATCCTGCGATTGAAGCACATGTTCATAACGGAGATATCGTTGTAGAGCATCTTGCCGATGGCCTCTTTTTGTTCCGCCGGCATGTCCTGCACGACATACCGCGCGATGTGCTTCTGACCACCCCAGATACAAGCCTTGCAACGAATGGTGTGCAAGATGCCGGCTTGCAAATACGTCACGTCGACATTCCTGCCATCTGATGTGTTCGCTACCGACACGACGAAGGTCCCGGTCCGGACTCGGTTGGCGCCCTGCGAACGTACACCCGTTTCGAGCGCCTCTGCCATCGCGGCCAAACCGCCGGGAAAGGTCGCTGATCCGTCGTAATCGCCGATGTTCGCCATCGAATTGACGCCGGCAAGCGCTGACATGTCTCTCGGATAGGCGCTGGCGTCGGTTGGGCAGTAAGCATCGCACCAATCGATGACCTCTGCGGGGAAGTCGTTGTTAACAAGCCACTGCTCGAAAGTTATGGAATCAAGTGCCTCGATTTCAGAGCGCGGGCGGCTGGCAGTATCGTTGCAGGTTTCGCGGAAACGATAAAACGCTTTGCGCGTGGCTGCGTCGAACGGGAGCTTGTCGAAACCGGTCTGGTAGAAATCCGGAATAACCGTACGACCGGCAATGTAGCCGATATTGCTTTGAATGGGTGTCGGTGCAATTCCGAATTCGGACTGCATGAAATCCACGAGATCAGATCGCACCCCGGTATATGCCGTACCTTCGGTGAAATAGATGCCACGCCATTTCGAGCGCTGGGCATTGCCGCCGCACCTTGCTTCCTTCTCCAGGCATACCACCTCGAGGTCGGGCAAATGATAGGCAGCAACCAGCGAATTGGCTCCCGCACCAACAATGACAATATCTTTGTACTCGGAAGGCGGTGGTGACGGAAACCGGTGGCCGTCGCGAAGCTTATGTGCAGGCTCCCTGACGATGTGGCGCCGATTCGTGCGAATGGCTGAATTCCCGTTGGGCGTCTGGCTATAAATCCTTTCAAACGGCATGCCGGCCACAGTGGCACCGGCCACAATGGTGCGGACAAAATTTCTTCGACTCATCGGCATCGGAAACGTCCTTTATGTTCGTTGGAGCCAGACACTTATACGCTCAAAACCTCAGCTTGTACTCCTTACGTACAGGGAAAAACTTGTCTTCTACTTGAGTATCGATATCAGTTAGGCCTGCTATCACTTTATAATGATAAAACCCAAAGAGGGGACGACGCCGTACGGAAAAAGCTGATGAGTGAGATAACCAGACGAGATTTTATCAATGGCACGCTGATGGTGGCAGGGAGCTCCATGCTGCCGTTTGAAGCAAGCGCCCAGGCCGCCATGGCCGCCCTTGACCCTTCGTATTATCCGCCGGCGCGCTTAGGGCTAAGGGGCAGTCACCCGGGATCGAACGATGCCGCACATGCCCGCGCATGGAACGGGCGTTCAGATTGGGGCCCCACGACCAAACTGTCGGAGACCTACGACCTGGTGGTTGTTGGTGGCGGGCTCAGCGGACTGGCGGCGGCGTATTTTTATCAGCAGAAGTATGGAACGGATAAAAAGGTCCTGATCCTCGACAACCATGATGATTTTGGGGGTCATGCGAAGAGGAACGAACATACGATAGATGGCCGCATCGTATTGGGTGAGGGCGGTTCGGAGTCTTTCGAAGGTCCGAGAGGTTTCAGTGAAACCGTGCTCAATCTATTAGGTGATCTGGG
>Ga0209980_10001735_pt1 | contig 11949 bp, 11 predicted proteins | sample CR02metaG_FD_183611 | JGI IMG/M metagenome (GOLD analysis project Ga0209980, IMG submission 183611) | Deep subsurface microbial communities from Mariana Trench to uncover new lineages of life (NeLLi) - CR02 metaG (SPAdes) (version 2) | ecosystem: Environmental > Aquatic > Marine > Ocean trench... | reverse complement strand
GATGATCGCCTTCTGCATGGGCGAGAAGGGCGAGATCAGCCGTATCCTGACCGTACAACAGGGCGGGTGGCTGACGTTCGGTTCTCTGGAAACGGGCAAGGAAAGCGCACCGGGGCAAATTACCGCAAGCACGTTAAAGCACATCTACCGCGTCAACGATTTGAAAACGGAAACCAAAGTGTACGGCGTCATCGGCGACCCGGTGTCGGGGAGCATGGGCTACCTGATCCACAACAAAGCGTTTCAGGAAACCGGCCTGCCGCACGTGTACGTGCCTCTTCTGGTGCAGAACGTCACGCGGTTTTTCAACGCGTACGAACCGTATCTGGGCGGGTTGAGTGTGACCATGCCGCACAAGGAAGCCATCATGAAAACGATGGACCGGCTCGATCCCGCCGCCGAGCGCATCGGCGCCGTCAATACCGTGGTGCAGGACGGCAACGGATGGGCCGGTTTCAACACCGACTATTCGGGGGCGCTGAAGGCGCTGGAACCCTACCGGCCGCTCCAGGGTAAAAGCATTCTGATCATCGGCGCGGGAGGCACCGCCAAGGCCATCGGGCAGGGTGTGGTCGACCAGGGCGCACAACTCACCCTCACCTTCAACCGCAACCGGGACAAAGCGCAGGAGTTGGCGGATCAATTGAAATGCAAACTCATCAGCGTCCGCGACGTGGACCAAGCGGCGGTCGATATCCTGATCAACTGCTCGCCGGTGGGCATGGCTCCCAACACGAACGACACCCCTTACCCCGCGCGTCTCCTGAAAAAAGATATAGTGGTGTTCGATTCGGTGTACAACCCGATGGAAACCCGCCTTCTCAAGGATGCGCAGGCGGCGGGATGCGCCACCGTCTCTGGCGTGGAGTTGTTCGTCCATCAGGCGGCGGGACAGTTCGCACTGTGGACCGGCAAGCCTGCTCCCATCGACCTCATGCGCCGGGTGGTGGAAGACAAACTGGCCCCACAGGATTAAACCTGTTCGGAAATTTTTAATCGAATCATCGATGGGGCGGGGTTCAGGACAATCGCCATTCGTCAAACTGCTTCCAGGCCTGGTCGAAACGCTCGACGTCGTAGGATTTGCGTTCCCGGGGATAGTCCTTGCCCGCAGACCGGAACACGGTGATCTGTTTGTCCTTCACGTTGCTGGCTTCGACGAAAATGGAACAGCCCTCGGCCATCACCGCGCCGGTGCCCTGCAACAGCTCCTCCCGCACCACGCGGGGAGAGTCCATCACCACCATTCCCAGTTTGTTGATCATTTCCATGATAGGCAGTGTCGCGGCCCTCAGAAGGCCGCGCGATACCTGGGAACGGAGGGGTCCACCAACTGCGACCAGGCATCGATCCCCCCCGCCAGGTTGTATACCGTATTGAATCCGGATTCCTTCAGAAACTGGCCGGCCTGGTACGAGCGCTGACCGAAATGACAATACACGACGATATCGTCCTCAAACGCCAGCTCCAGGAGCCGGTCATACAACTCAGCCAGCGGGATATGGGTCGAATCCGGAATCGCCGACAGGGAATGCTCCCAATCCTCCCGCACGTCCAAAAGCAGTCCCACCTGCCCGGCATCCATCAGATCTTTCAATTCTTTGGGATGGATCTGTTTAACCGAATCGGTCATGTTGGGTCCTTTTTGTAATACCGGTCACCCTGTCCGGGGGTGGACACCTGTTGCAAAAATGAAAATCCATTGTCCAGAATCTGTAACGGGCGGAACGCAAACCGGGCCCGGGCACCCCTTTTTGGGAATTGCATTTTATCTAAATACCTATAGAATAATGAGCCATTCCCCTAAAAGTTTTACCCGGATTTGGCATGGCTCTTGCTGTTTAAAAGCAACTCACCTGAGGGTGAGGAACTCTCTCTTCTCTCCAAGAAAGAGGCTCTGTTTGGCAGGTTAACAAAAAAAGGAAGTCACGCACTTTTTTTCCGAGTTGGACCAACCCTCCCGGTCCTTCTCGGGCCTGCCATTACCTCTTACTGCTTTTCAATACCCGTCCTAAGCAAAGCCCATCCAGGGCCAAAACACGAACAGCAACACCAGAAAACACGCCATGCCCAGCAGGCTGAGCAGGGTTCCGGACACCACCATTTCCCTGAGAGATATCTGACGGGACGCGAACGCCAGAGCCGATGCCGGGGTGGCGATCGGCAGAATAAAGGCGAAATTGCTCGGTAATATAACGGTCATCGCCGCCAGGGCCGGGGCCACCCCGTAACCCGGACACAGGCTCAACACCGGCGGCAGTAAAATGGCGATGACCGCCGAATTGCTCATAAACGTGGTGAACAGGACGGATAACGCCGCCACCGTCACCAGAAACATCGTGGGTGACATGATCGTCCCCTCAAACACCTTCTGCGCCAGCCACAACGCCGCGCCGGAAGACGCCATCACCTGCCCGAGGCAGATCGCCCCGCCGTACATAAGGATGATCGCCCAGTTGACATGCGGCTCGACGGTTTCCCAGGTGATCAGTTTCAGGGCGAACAACAGAAAGATCGCCATGAGGGAGATGTTGGCGATTCCCAACCGCTCGCCGAACCCGAACCAGAAAATCAGGGTCAGGGCCATTACCCCCGCCACCCCCATCTCCTGAAACGTGATTTTACCCAGATCCAGAAATTTTTCATGCAGATTTTTGAGGGCCGGTTGCATGTCCTCGATTTCCGGCTGGAACAACAGGTTGAGGAGCACCCAGCCGCAGACCAGCAACAGCACGATCATCGGAAACGAAAGCTGGGTGTATTGCAGGATACCGAGAGTGCTCTGGTTGCCGGTTCCCTTTTCCAGCATTTCGACGGCCAGGGGCACGCGCCCCCCGCCCAGCACCGTGGTGGCGCCGCCGATGATGCACCCCCAGGCCATCGCAAAAAACATCGCCTTGGCAAAGGCGGACTTGCCCTGCGGCAGATTCAGGGTATGAACGATCTGCGTGACAATGGGAAACAGCATGGCCGCCACGGCATGCTCCGACATGAAACAGGAGCTGACCGCGCCGAATATATATATAGAGGTGATCAACGTCCGCGGCCGGTGGCCCCAGCGTTCCATCACCCATAAGGACATCCGGGTACTCAGGCCGCAGGCGATCATCGCGCCGGACAGGATGAACGCGCCCAGTATGAAAAATACCGCCTTGTTGCCGAAGAAGGCATAGGCCTGGGAAGCGTCCATGATACCCATCAGCGGAATCGCTCCGATCGCCAATAGGCTGGTCACCGACAGGGGAATCACGTTGCTCGACCACAGGCAGACGCACAGGAAAAACAGGCACAACACCTTGTAGCCCTCGGCCGTCAGGCCTTCGGGCGCCTCGCGGCCCAGCAGGATGAAAAAGCAGATCAACAGGACCACCACCACGATGCCCTGGCGCATGCGGTCGAAGACCACAATCCACAGTGGCCGCCGGTCAAACACCACTGTGCGGGATTCGTCGTTTTCGGGATCGTCGTTTTCGGGTTCGTGATTGGCCGTCATCGCGTTTATTTCGAGAATTTAAAGGGTTTCAAACTACCTCAATCGCCGGTGGGTTGCAACAGGAACCCGGCGGCCCCGGGGTCCAAAATCTCCTTTGCAAGGGATTTGGGGGTGGAAACCGGCGGGTTTGCTGATATAATTCACCTTTTTTAAATTTTTTGTTCGCAGGCAAACCTTAAAATGTTAATTTAGGATTATACTTGAGGGTTTTTTGCCGGTCCGCCCCAAAAACTGAACAGACCCCCCTCCCCACGGAGATGGTATATGGCAATGACGATTACCGAGAAAATCCTGGCCCAACACGCCGGCAAAACATCCGTCGCCCCCGGCGACAACATCTGGGTCGATGTCGACGTATTGATGACCCACGACGTCTGCGGACCGGGCACCATCGACATCTTCAAAAAACAGTTCGGCCAGAACGCGAAGGTCTGGGACCCGGAAAAAGTGGTGATCCTTCCGGATCATTTTATTTTTACGTCGGACCCCCACGCCAACCGTAATATCGAAATCATCCGCGCCTTCGCGAAGGAGCAGAATCTTCCTTATTATTATGATGTCGGAACCGAGAATTACAAGGGGGTTTGTCATATCGCGCTGGCGCAGGAGGGTCACAACCGGCCCGGCGAAGTCCTGTTCGGCACCGATTCGCATACCTGCACTTCCGGCGCGTTTGGCATGTTCTCTACCGGTATCGGCAACACTGACGCCGCGTTCATCCTCGGCACCGGCAAACTGTGGGTCAAGGTTCCCGAAACCATGCGCTTCGAATGGACCGGCACCTTTCCGCCCTACATCATGGCGAAGGATATTCTTTTGCACGTGATCGGCGACATCGGTTGCGATGGCGCCACCTACCGCACCATGGAATGGGCGGGCGACACGGTCTACCGGTTCTCCATGGAAGAACGCATGACCCTGTGCAACATGGCTATCGAAGCGGGCGGCAAAAACGCGGTGATCGAAGCCGACGACACCACCTTCGATTACCTGAAAGGCCGCACCGACAAACGGGGCACGGTGCATCATTCCGACCCGGACGCCCACTACTGTTTCAATAAAACCTACATCGCCGACGAACTGGAACCGGTGGTGGCTCGGCCGCATTCGCCGGACAACCGGGCGCTGGCACGGGAATGCAAGGACGTCAAGCTGGACCGGGCCTATATCGGCTCGTGCACCGGCGGTAAGATCACCGACTTCATCGCCGCCGCCGAAATCCTGAACGGCGAAAAGGTTAAAATCGATACCTTCATCGTCCCCGCCACCCGGGATGTGGAACGGGACCTGCACACCGAAACCATCGACGGCAAAACCCTGGCGCAGATTTTCGAGGACGCGGGGACGCATATCGGCGAGCCGTCCTGCGCCGCCTGTCTGGGCGGGCCGAAGGACACCTTCGGCCGGACCCACGGCACGGAAGTGGTGATCTCCACCACCAACCGGAATTTCCCCGGACGCATGGGGTCGAAGCAATCGGCGATCTACCTCGCGTCTCCCTACACCGCCGCGGCATCGGCGTTGACCGGGTACGTAACCGACCCGCGGGAATTCATTCCGGCCCGGGTGTAACCATCATCGAATACTTTTTAAGGAACGTTTGATTTATGAAAAAGAAAATTTGTGGCCGCGCCTTTGTGCTGGGCAAAAACATCGACACCGACCAGATCATCCCCGCCGAGCACCTGGTTTACAGTTTGAGCGATCCTGAAGAGAGCAAGAACTACGGCAAGTTCGCGTTGTCCGGCGTGCCGGAAAAAGACTCGGGCCTGCCGAAGGGGAACATTCCGTTCGTGGAGGACGGCCAGTACCGGTCAAAGTTCAACATCATCATCGGCGGATCCAATTTTGGGTGCGGCTCCTCCCGCGAACATGCCCCCGCCTGCATGAAAATCGCCGGCGTCGAAGCGGTGGTGGCGGAAAGCTACGCCCGCATCTTTTACCGCAATGCCATTGACGGTGGATTCTTCATCCCGCTGGAAGCGAAACACAAGTTGACGGAAGAAATCCAGACCGGGGATAAGATCACCATCGATCTCGGAAACTACACCCTGACCAACGATACACAGAACAAAACCTATTCCCTGAATTCCCTGGGCGATGTCATCGACATCATCGAAGCCGGGAACATTTTTGAATACGCCAGAAAATCGGGCCTGATCCCCAACTGAGGCGGACCTTATGAAAGGAACCATCGGTCTGATCCTGCTGTTCATCGCACCTGGTCCGCTGGCGGCGGCACCGCCGGTTCAGCCTACGGAAATGATCACCATCGCCCCCGGCGAATTCACCATGGGTAGCACTGAAAAAGATATCGAGTGGGCGGCCCAAACCTTTTTCTCCGAGTCTCTGGACTATTACCGCGACGAAACCCCGGCGCATACGGTTAATTTGCCGGCCTATAAAATCGACATCACTGAAGTGACGATGGCTCAATACCGGTTGTATAGGCAACAGACCGGCGTGCCGGCTCCCAAGTTCATGGACAACGACCGGTTCAATCAGGACCACCAGCCGGTGGTGGGTATCACCTGGCAGGAAGCGGCGGATTACTGCGCAACGATGGGCAAACGCCTGCCCACCGAAATGGAATGGGAAAAGGCGGCGCGGGGCACGGACGGGCGGTTTTATCCATGGGGCAACCACCCTGACGAAACCCAAGCCAACATCCGCGGCAAGAAGGACGGCTACCGGTATTCGGCACCGGTCGGCCAGACAAAGTTCGGCGCGAGTCCCTTTGGGATTCGCGATATGGCCGGCAATGTCTGGGAATGGACGGCGGACTGGTATCAGCCTTATCCGGGAAATATCCATCCCAATGATTTTTACGGAAAGCAATTCAGGGTCATCAAGGGCGGCTCGTGGTTTTCCAACCTTGATTTGGCCCGCATACCGGTGCGGGGCAAGAGCCTGCCGGATCGGCGTAACAATTTCCTCGGCTTCCGTTGCGCCAAATAGTTTTTTGGAAGAGAAAGGATACCGAATGAAGCGAATGGACACCGCACTCGGCCTGGCGGTTTTAACCGCGGCCCTGCTCCTGCCCGCCTGTCGGTCCGGCCCCGACAGCGTTACCGGGGCCAGCCCCAAAGCGCGGATGGATTTGCCCCAACTCATCGCCTCCACAACCAGCGAAGACGGAACCAGCATCAACCTCAACAATAAAAACATAGGCGTCAAGGGAGCCCGGGTACTGGCAGAGTCCCCGAAAACAAAAACCGTCCGGTCACTGGCCTTGAAATCGAACAAGCTGGGGGATGAGGGGGTAGAAATCCTGGCGGAGTCGCCCGCCTTTCAAAACGTGGAAAGACTTTTCTTATGGGACAACCAGGTCACCGCCGGCGGGATCCAGAGCCTGGTGGGCTCGGCCCACTTCAATCACCTGGTGGAACTGAACCTGATGAAAAACCGGTTGGGGGACAAGGGCGTCTCCTTACTGGTGCAATCGCCCAAGGTGGAGTCGTTGACCTTGCTGGACCTGGGGGCGAATGGCATCGGTGATGCCGGGGCGATCGCCATCGCCAACTCGCCCTATCTGGCAAACCTCAAGCATCTCGACCTGTTCCGCAATCAGATCGGTCCGAAAGGCATCGAAGCCCTGCTCCGTTCCACACATCTTCCCAATCTGGAATACCTGGACCTGACGGCGAACGCCGTCGACTTCGAACAGATTCCGGCCCTTGAAAAAATGGCGGACCTGCCCCGTCTGAAGGTTTTGATCATTCAGTAGGCGGGAAAAGAGAAAGGCCCAGGATCAGAAGCGGATGTGAATCCCGATGGTCAACACCGGAAAGAATTTGAATTCGCTCAAATCCTCTTTCAGTTGCGCCTCTTCGATGGCCAGTTCCGGCGCAAAGAGCGGGTCGTTGGTGCTTTCTGTCAGGACCACGTCCGGACTGCCCTGATAATACGCCCCCAGATCAATCGACAATCCCACCGCAATCGGCAGGTCGAATAAATTGGCGTCCGCCGCATTGCCGTAGCCGATGCCGAAATAGGGGGCATAGTCCTTGGACCAGGAAACATTGGCGTTCAAAGTTACATTGGTTCCAGGAGGAATCGTGCCTAAACCCAAGGTACTGGCATCCACGATGGAAGATAAATCGAAATCTGTCCGGTTCAGGTACACGCCGCCGGTGATCCGGAAATTGCCGTGGAAGGGATGAATGTCGATCAGGAGGGGGGTGGTTTCCAATCGTACGTCCGCCTTGTAGTTGATCCCACCCTGGGTGGTGGAGGGGCGCCATTCGCCATAGTTGTACCCCGCACGCAAATTGATCCAGTTGGGGATCAGCGGCACCGTCAGATCGGCTCCCAGACCGGTGGTGCCCACCTTGCCGGTCACCCCGATTCCCAGCAGAGCCTGCGCCTGAACCGGCAATATCAACAGCATCATCCCGATAACCAGTTGCAGGATGCGCCCCCGGATTCCCTTGATTATTTGCCTGGCCGCCATTGGATCGTCTCCCGAATCAGTAGAGGTTTATAACTGGATTCCCCCGGAACCTCGGGCCCGCCGGGCCGAGTATACCGTTATAAGTTTAAAATTCAATATCTTAGCATAACCCCATCTCGAGAAAAAATCAACAAATAACATATACAGTTAATTAAAATTTGATTGGAAAATAGGGGGCCTATTTTTTATACTATAAATCTAGAATCACTTTAATCGCGTGCCCACGCGTACCAACGGACGGGCGATCGGCCCCTTAACAGAGGATTGTTTCCATGGCAAACGACAAACAATATTGTACATTTCATGTGGATAAATATTTGTTCGGGGTGGTTGTACTGGATGTACAAGAGTCCTGAAGTACCAGGAATTGACCCCGGTCCCCTTTGGCGCCCAAGGAAATTCACGGGTTGATCAACCTGCGCGGGCAGATCATCTCCGCCATCGACTTGCGCAGCCACATGAGTCTCCCCCCCGCGCGGAGGGCCTAAAACCCATGAACGTCGTCATTCGGACGAACAACGAGGTGATCAGTTTTCTGGTGGATTCCATCGGGGACGTGTTGGAAGTCGACGAGAGCACGTTCGAAACGGCCCCCGATACGGTGGATCTTGCCACCCGTGAACTGGTCTCCGGCGTTTACAAACTCGAAGGCAAACTGCTGTTGGTCCTGGACGCGGCGAAAGCCGCCACTCTGACCGCCTTAGAGGTCTAGGCGGGCTCCTGCTGAGCACCCCGAAGCGGCCTCTCCGCGGCCCCCCTACCCCGATTGTAAAGCAATAAAATCATGGATTTAGCTTGCAATTGGCCGTGAAAAGCCCTCTAACTATAAGAGCAGGCTCTGTGCAGAAATTCGGGCGGGAACCCCCGACCCTTCTTATTAAATCGATGCGCTTTATTCCAAATGTTAACGGATAAGGCGAGAGTTTTGGAAAGGATGGATAGCGGCCGATGGCTGAGGAGAAACTTTCACAACGGCGGGCAGCGGAATTGTCCAAGAAAAACCTGAACCGGGCCGATTTGACCCGGCAGAACCTGGTCGGGGTCAACCTGGCCCGGGCCAACCTGCGCGGCGCCAACCTGAGCGATGCCAACATGGTGTGCGCCAACCTGCGGGAAGCGGTCCTCATCGAGGCCAAATTTTATAACACCAACCTGACCGACGCCAAACTGTCGCGCGCCAAACTCGACGGCGCCGACTTCTCCAAAGCCGACACCACCGGTGCCGATTTCCGCAACACCAATCTGAGCGCCGTCAGGAACCTGACCATGCAACAGATCCGCGTCGCCCGAGTCGACGAAACCACCCGCCTCCCCCAAAGCCTCAAAGCCAAAATGCCCAAAACCGACGCCAACTAACCCGCGTAACGCCCGGTGAAGCGCCGGAGTTAATTTTTACCTCCGACGCGCACAGATCAACACCGATGAACCGGAATTATGTCATCCTGAGTGCAATGAAGGATCTGTGTTTTATATTGCCACCGGCGGGCTCGCCGGTTACTTTTCCGATTGCCAGTTGCCGGCCAGGCGCTGGGCTTCGGTCAACTGTTCGGGCTGCAGGAGCTTGGTCACTTTATCGCGGTTCTTGACCGCCATGTCCTGATCCTTGCCCGGTTTCAGTTTCGCGGCGGCGAGGTTGTACCACATGTGCGCCTTCACAAAATCCTGCGGCATACCCTTGCCCTGATGATACAGTGCGCCGAGATAGTTCTGCGCCAGGCCATGACCCTGGTCGGCGGCTTTCTGATACCACTCGGCGGCCTTCTCGTAATTCTGCAGGACGCCCTCGCCCAGCTCATACATACTGCCGACGTTGTACTGCGCCAGCGGGAACCCGCCGTCGGCCGCTTTCTGATACCACTGCACGGCGGTTTGTAGATTCCGCTCCACGCCTTTGCCCTGATCGTACATAAGGCCGATGTTGTTCTGCGCTTTGGAATGGCCCTGATCGGCGGCCTTGCGGTACCAGCTCATGGACTGGGCGTAGTCCTGCGGCAGGCCCTGGCCGTGATGGTACATGGTGCCGAGGTTGAACTGGGCCAGAGAGTGCCCCTGTTCGGCGGCCTTACGGTACCAGATGACGGCGGTCTCGAGACTGGACGGAACGCCGAGGCCCTTGTCGTACATGTTACCGAGACTGTTCTGCGCGCTGGCGTGCCCCTGCTCGGCGGCCTTGCGGTACCATTGGACGGCCTGCTGGTAATTCTGCACGACGCCCTGGCCGAAATCGTACATGTTGCCGATATTGAACTGCGCTTTCATGTGGCCCTTCCCGGCGGCTTTCTGATACCACTGGGCGGCCTGCTCGTAACTTTTTTCAACGCCCTGGCCGGAGTCGTACATGCCGCCCAGTTTGAACTGTGCCTTGGCGTGGCCCTGCCCGGCGGCCTTACGGAACCATTCGGCGGCCATCGCCTGATTCTTGGGAACGCCCTCGCCCACCTTGTACATGTAACCGAGGTTGAACTGCGCCTTGTCGAATCCCTGCTCGGCGGCCTTGCGGTACCATCGGGCGGCGGTTTCATAACTTTGAGGAACGCCCTTACCCCGGTCGTACATGATGCCGAGGTTGTTCTGCGCCTTGCGGTATCCTTTTTCCGCGGCGAGTTGGTACCACTTCAGCGCTTCGGCATAATTCTGCGGCATGCCCTGGCCGTAGTCGTACATGTTGCCGAGGTTATACTGCGCGATGGAGTGACCCTGCGCGGCGGCTTTGTCGTACCAGTACGCGGCTTGTCTCAAATCCCGCGCGACGCCCTGGCCCATGTCGTACAGATTGGCCAGATTGTTCTGCGCCCGGGGGTTGCCCTGTGCGGCCAGACCTTTATAAATCTGGAAGGCGGTTTGATAATCGCCTTTGTTGTACGCGTTGAGTGCGTCGTCAAACGATGCCGCCTGTGCCGTGGCAGGCAGGACAAACAACAGCGCCGCCATCAGATAAACGGCGAAACCGGATTTTGAATACTGTGGTCGATTCCTCATAACCTCTGCTTTCTCAATAAGGTGATTGAAAATTATTTTAACTTTACATTTACAATCTAGTGTAAGGCGTAATCTTCGAATTGGCGTGCAAATTTCAAAAATCCTTCTAACAAGACGTTTTTCAATAAAAATTTTTCCGCCGCCTGACCGGACCTAGACCGCCCCTTTTCAAGGTTTTCGGAACGGGAATATTGGAGAACGAAAGGAATCAAAAGAAGCGTACACCAGAAGGCCTGCAGAACGCGGAGAAAGTCATACGCGATCAAAAAATAATAAAGAAAAGAAAAACACAAAGGATGACCAGCAGAGTTTTAAAAACGGAAGGGGGCGGACTCATTCATCATAAATAAAATGGTGCCGGGGGACGTAAGCGGCCATCGTCAGTCTTCTCAAGTAAAAGGCCTGAATTAGATTTTTCTCAAAGTCAGATTGAATTGACCCATGGGTGTATTTTTTACTTTGCGGAAGGAGACGATGCATTGCGCTTGTTCCACCGGGGAGTGTTCCCTGAGAAGCCGGTCTTTTTTATTAAACGATTCCCCGGCAAAATACATTTGGGTGATCAGTTGGGAGTGACCCCGTGAGTGAACAGTGAAGTGGATGTGAGGAGGACGGGTCCAAAACCTGCTGACCGGATAAAAGCCTGGCTTGATGGTTTTAAATCCATATTCGCCCTTATCATTGGTCGTGACTTTCCCCCAATATTGAAAATTCGGGTCCAATGCTGCGGGATTGCGGTCGTCAGGATGATTGTATCTTCCGGTGGCGCAAGCTTGCCAGATCTCCACCAAAGCTCCGGGAACCGGCTGGCAGGCCTCATCTTGCACCCGGCCTTTAACAAAAATGACCTCTCCTTGAGCTCTTTGGGATTGGCTATTAACAAAAGTGAGGTCGTTGTCTTTGTCTAATGGAAAATTCAAAGGATAAAATGGCCCCGCAGTTTCCGGTGGCGTCAGGGCACAAGCCGCAGGTGAGGGAGCGGGTTTCAACATTTCTGCGGCAATAAGAGTCCCCAGTGCGAAGG
>Ga0209980_10001734_pt1 | contig 11957 bp, 13 predicted proteins | sample CR02metaG_FD_183611 | JGI IMG/M metagenome (GOLD analysis project Ga0209980, IMG submission 183611) | Deep subsurface microbial communities from Mariana Trench to uncover new lineages of life (NeLLi) - CR02 metaG (SPAdes) (version 2) | ecosystem: Environmental > Aquatic > Marine > Ocean trench... | reverse complement strand
TATCTTTGTTGCTCCAGATATAATACCCACCAGCTAATGCAACTATAACAAATAATAGAAATATTAATAAAATAACTTTTTTCATATGGTTTGTTTTACAAGACAATTGATACTTATTAAATATGATACTAGTAATTTATATTTAAAATGTCAACAAGTATTACAACACAAAGAGGGTCATGGAATTAATTCTTTATCCTATTTACCATTATTCAAAAACTATATTTAGAATAATACTACTCTTCTAGCTAATTCAATATCTAATAAACAGGAACCGGATAGCGTTCTGAAAAATCAAGACCTGGCGCTTCTGCTCTAACTTCTAATTCCCAGAATATAATTCTTTCTCTGCTTAATAATTATAAAAGGACGTTACCCTTTGTAGCTAATAATTAACTATTTTTAGTTATAACAACCTGAATTAACCCACCCGTAAATACAATTGCACACCCAATCAACTGAAGAGTTGTTAATTGTTCACTGTATAACATCAAGCCTATTAACGAGGCTACCAGAGGTTCTATGTAAGAAATCGTTCCATATTCAACTGCTTTAAGATTCTTTATTGCAATTATAATAAGAGTAATAGCAAGAAAGCCCTGAAAAAATGCTATGCCTATAAGCCAATATATATCTTTTATGGTAATGTTAAGATTTGTAGTCGTAAAAAGAAATGGGAGCATAATAATCAGTCCAAATAGGAATTGATAAAATGACCTGGTCATAGAATTAATATCACTTGGAATTATCCGGTTTAGTACAATATATAATGCATAACAGATTGCAGCACCTACCCCCCAGAGAAATCCTTGTGAGTTATAAAGGCTGAAAGATAATTTAAATTCTAATAGGAACAAAAACCCTAAAAATGCAAGGCAAAGCAATCCCACATTTAAGTAGGTAAACTTTTCTTTTAAAAATATGGCAGTAAGTCCGGTTGCAATAAGAGGGCCTAGATATAAAAGAAAAACTGCATTTGCAAGTGAAGTGCTGTTTATAGCTTTCATATAAAAAAGCATTGTTAAAGCCAGTAGAATGCCTGTAGAGATGAGTGGGAATGATAAGTTCTTAAGCTTTAATTTAGGTATATCCTTTTTAGGTAAAAGAAAAAGAATGAGGAATAGGAAACCAATACCGAGTCTAGCAACTGTTATAACATATTCATCTACTTCTATGTTTCTTACAAATATTCCTACCGAGCCTAGGAGTACTGTAGATATAATTGCCGCAGTGTATCCAATTGTTTTGGAATTGGATATATTCATTACACGGATTTCAAGAAACTATTAAACATATAGCATTCAATTGATGTTTTCTAAATTAATTTCGTTATAAACTTATTACATAATAGTATTAATATGGTTTCAATGCTGGATATTATTAATATAAGTAGCAAGTTTTTGTGCAACAATTTGGTGCCCTAAAGCATTGGGATGAACTAAGTCCTTTTCTTTTATTCTAATATTTTCCATACCTTCATCCATATATTCATCAATAATGTCAATTATTTCAAAACCTACTCTATTTGCCTCATGAGTTACGATTTTATGAGCAGTTATATACGGATAGATACCAGAATCTTCGACTAACCAGGGAAATATTAATACTACAACTCTAAATTTTTCCTTCTTTTGTAATTTTGACAGATGTTCGAAAGCGTATCGTAACAGTCCTACATGCTGCTTGCTCTTATACCAATTTAAAGGATGTTTTTCTGGAGCTTTTTTCATTAGTTCACTTAGCAAATGTTCATCTTTAGAAATTGGTGTAATCCTTGTTTTGTAGTGCTTTTGAAATATTTCGGGTTTATTCATGTTTTTCATCCATTTAACAAGAAGTATTTTATCTACTGCATTTGAAAAAAACTGTGCAGTACGCAGATAAGAAATTACCCCTGATTTATATTTATCGATACTGTTAATGTACTCAAGATTCGGACTAGAAATTCCGATGTCATTAAGACAGAATCCCACAACTACAAGATCAGGTTTGTAATTTAATCCAAGATGTTCTACGTTTGCGACTTCCTGCACGATATTGTAACCGCCAACTCCCAGATTCAGCACTTCATATTTAGAACGTTTTTTTTGGTTTAAAATCTCATGCAATTGATAAGAATATGTTGATTCAAGAGGCAGGAAGTTGCCAAATGTAATTGAATCTCCAACCACTACTGTTCTAAATCCGTTGAATTTTCCAGGTACAACAGATCTACCGCGATACCCATTATCATTAATCTGCACATCCGTACCCCATGCATATCCACTTGCCCCAGGTGTTAGCTCATACCGTAGATCACTATATAATGATTCTCTTAGGATAAATTCACGGCCGTTTTTTAAGTGTTTAAGCGGATCGTATCCTATCACGCGAAGACCTATTTCAAATACAGCTAAAGATATTACAACTGAAACAACTATAAGGCCGGCTTTTGTAAGGGTGCTTCTGTATCTTTTTTGCATAATATATGTTGATACTTTTAATATTACTCACTCAACATATATTATTTTTAGATAGAAAACTACAAAAATGATTCAGAGTAGATATGATAAATATTAAAAAAGTCAAAACAAAAACAGTTATTTAATTATTAAGATTCAAACTTTTTAAAACCTAGAGTAACGTTTGTTCCGCCAAAACCAAATGAATTGCTAATGGCATACTTAATATCCTTTTCTCTAGCTTCATGGGCAACATAATCCAGATCGCATCCCTCATCAGGATTGTCAAGATTAATGGTTGGAGGAAGAATTCCATGATAAATCGCCAAAGAAGTAAAACCAGCTTCAATTCCACCCGCAGCACCCAAAAGATGTCCGGTCATAGATTTAGTTGAACTTACTGGAATTTTCATGGAATGGCCATTAAATACCTGCTTAATTGCATTAGTTTCATTTATATCATTTTGCTGAGTAGATGTACCGTGTGCATTTATATAATCCACATCCGATGGATTAAGCTTTGAATTTCTTAAAGCAGCTTCCATACATCTCTGAGGTCCATCTAATGAAGGAGAAGTAATATGGTACGCATCACCGCTCATTCCAGAACCCAGGTATTCAGCATAAATCCTCGCTCCTCTTTTCTTGGCATGCTCTAGTTCTTCTAGAATTACAATTCCCGAGCCTTCTGCTATGATAAAGCCATCTCTCTCTTTATCAAAAGGCCTTGATGCTTTTTCAGGTATATCATTACTTGTAGAAATTGCCCTCATTGTATTAAATCCAGCAATGGTCATAGCATTAACCGGCGCTTCTGTTCCACCAGCTATCATTGCATCTGCATCACCAATTTGAATTGAGTAAGCTGCATATGCAACCCCATGAGCACCTGCTGCACAGGCAGTTGTTGTACAAGAATTTGGCCCTCTTGCATTTAAGAAAATAGACACATATCCCGATGCCATATTACATACAATATTTGGAACAAAGAAAGGGGAAACCCTCAAAGGCCCTTTTTTTTCCATAGTTAAAACAGTATTATAGTAGGTATCCATCCCACCAATACCAGAACCAATAATAGTACCCAGTCGCGTAGAAAGCTCATCTGTTACTTCTAAGCCAGAATCAGCTAGTGCAATCTTAGAAGCTGCACAGGCAAACTTGATAAAATGATCACTTCTTCTCGCATCTTTAGGATCCATAAAATCGGTAGGATTAAATCCCGGCACCTGACCTGCTATTTGAGTCCTTAAAATAGACGGATCAAACTTAGAAATTCGGGTAACCCCAGAACGACCGTTACAAATGCCATCCCAAGTAGCGTCGTTACCTACGCCAAGAGGAGTAACAAGCCCAATACCAGTTACAACAACCCTTCTGTTCATTATTTTTTTCGCTCCGTGATAAAGTTTATTGCATCCTGCACTGTGACAATACTTTCTGCATCCTCATCAGATATTTCAATTCCAAATTCATCTTCCATGGACATAATCAATTCAACTAAGTCAAGTGAATCTGCTCCAAGATCTTCAATAAATGAAGATTCTGGTGAAATCTCATCCTCAGATTTACCTAGTTGAGACGCCACCATCTTTTTTACATTTTCAAGTAATTCCTGATCGACTGCCATAAATTATCCCTCCTTCAAATATTTAAGTATACATGCCTCCATTAACTCTTATAACCTCACCAGTTATATAAGAAGCAGCATCTGATAATAAAAAACTAACAACACCTGACACATCCTCCGGACTACCAAACCTTCTAAGAGGTATTTGACCAAGATAATATTCTTTAACTTTATCTGACAGTCCGCTTGTTATATCGGTTTCAATAAATCCGGGTGCAATACTATTAACAGTAATATTACGAGAAGCAAGTTCTCTCGATACTGATTTTGTAAAACCTATTATTCCTGCCTTTGTTGCAGAGTAGTTAGACTGACCCGGGTTACCCATTTCACCTACTACAGAACTTATATTAACTATTCTTCCTGATTTTTGTTTAACCATGTATTTAGAAGCAGCTTTTGTGCAGTTAAAAACTCCTTTCAGATTCACATTTATGACGGCATCCCAATCCTCTTCTTTCATTCTCATAAGAAGAGTATCCCTCGTAATGCCAGCATTGTTTACCAAAAAATTCAATTCACCATGATCTTTTACAATAGAATCAATTTCATCATTTACCTGTGAGTATGATGAAACATCAAATCCTCTTATCTCACACTTGCCGCCCTTGCTTTCAATTTCATCTTTGACACTCTGAGCAGCTTGCTCGTTTGAAGCATAGTTAATAATTACAAAAGCGCCTTTTGAAGCAAGATCTTTAGCTATTGATTTTCCGATTCCACGGGATGATCCAGTAATTAAAGCAACTTTTCCGTTAAAATCCATTTTCTTTCAGTGATTTAAGATCGGCTAGTTTATCAATACTAATTGCCTTAACATCTTTTAAAGTCCTTCTAATCAAATTAGTAAGAACATTTTTAGGGCCTATTTCAATAAATTTTTTCGAGTCTAAGTTATCGTACAAAAGTTTGATTGATTCATACCACCGGACAGGGGCCATAACCTGATTAATTAGATTTTCTTTAAGTTTGTCAGGATCTCTGATTAATTTAGCTTCCCAGTTATTAATTAAAGGTATTTTGATATTTGAAAATTTGATCTTATCAAGTACTTGACCAAGTTTTTCTGCCGCTGGTGCCATTAATGTACAGTGAAACGGTGCGCTTACATCTAATGTAACAACTCTTTTTGCACCTTTAGTTTTTGCCATTTCCTTTGCTTTTTCTATTGCTTCATTATTTCCTGAAATAACGGTCTGCCCCGGCGCATTGTAGTTAGCAGGGCTTACCATATAATCATCAGAAGAGGCATCCTCACATATTTCTGCAACCTCATCTTGTTTAAGACCTAAAATCGCGGCCATTGAACCAACACCTATAGGAACAGCTCCCTGGGTAAATTCACCTCTCTTTCTCACAGTGGCTACTGCATCTTTAAAATCAAATGCACCCGATGCAACTAGCGCGGAATATTCACCTAGGCTATGACCAGCCACATAGTTTGATCTGATCCCTGTTTCATTCTCTAAAACTCTCATTGAGGCAATACTGGCTGTAAGAATTGCCGGCTGAGCATTTACAGTAAGATTAAGCTCATTGTTTTTATCTTCAAAGCAGAGCTGTGCAATATCTATTCCTAAAATATCGCTGGCTTCATCAAAAGTATCTTTAGCAATTTTGAATTCATTATAGAATTCCTGCCCCATACCGACATATTGTGATCCCTGACCAGGGAATACATATGTAATCATAAACTCTCTCCCATAAATCGATTGTCTTTATTCTTCAGTCTCTTCTTCTGACTGTTCTTTTTCAACTTTATAAATATTACCCTTATAGAATCCACAACTTGGACAAGCCCTATGGGGCGGTTTAAGTTCACTACAGTTTGGACACTCTGAAATTCCTGGGCTTACAACCCTGTAATGATTTCTTCTTTTCTTGGACTTTGATGATGATTTTTTTCTTTTAGGCAGTGCCATAATAAAACTCCATATGTAATTTAATTTTTATAATTTTTCAAAACAGCAAAGTCTGGTGAAATCCAGTTTTCCTTACAATTACAACTGTCCATATTTAAATCAACACCGCAATCTGAACATAGCCCTTTACAATCCTGATCACATAATATTTTAGCAGGAAACGATACTGAAACCATTTCGCTTAAATAGTCTGTAATATCAATAGTGCTGCCGCTATAAGATGAAACTACGGTATCATTTTCAAACTCAAACACATCTTCATTATTAGGGACTAAAATCAGATTTAGCTCTGGGTTTATTTGAAGATTGACATCAGTTAAACATCTTGAGCAGGGAGAAACATATTTTAGACTAAGAGAGCCGTTTAGCACTATTTGCTTCTGATCCTTATATATATTAGCATCAATAAACAGATTAGAATTAAACTTTATATTCTCAACACAAAACAAAGAATTGCTAATGTCATTTAAAAAGTCAGGAGCCTGCTCGGATTTAATATGTAATCCATTTTCTCCTATTTCATTGATATCAAATTCGAATTTATTCATCATAAAAAATTTTTCTAAATATAATACAAGAAATTAGTTTTGCAAGTTAGATTATATGGTTAGACAAGATGGCATGCGACATTGTGAAGTTTATTAATGTTTCTTAATTCGGGCTCACTGGATATGCACCTTTCTTCAGCAATTGGGCATCTGGTATGAAATCTGCAGCCACTGGGGATATTAATCGGGCTTGGTAAATCTCCTTTTATTATTTCTCTTTTAATATTTCGCTTTTTACCTATATTCGGTATGGAGGAGAGTAGCAGTTTTGTATAAGGATGTAAAGGGTTTTTATATAATTGTTCACTACTGGCAATTTCGACTATCTTACCCAGATACATCACTGCAACCCTGTCACTTATATACCTTACTACGCGCAAATCATGTGAAATAAAAAGATAAGTGAGGTTATATTCCTCTTTGAGCTTTAAAAACAAATTAATTATCTGTGCCTGTACAGATACATCCAGTGCTGAAACAGGTTCATCACAAACTATAAACTTAGGCCTGACGGCAAGAGCCCTTGCAATCGCAATTCTCTGTCTTTGTCCTCCGCTGAATTCGTGGGGATATCTATCAAGCACATCTTTATTTAGTCCAACATCATCTAGCAGCTTAATTACTTCACTTCTTATTTCACTTTTCTTTACGATCCTATGAATAACAAGACCTTCTCCAATGATACTTTCTACTTTTTGCCTGGGGTTAAGTGAACTATACGGGTCTTGGAATATAATTTGAATATCCTTTCTAATGGGTCTTAATTTGCTGGAGTTTAAGTTGGTTATGTCAATTTCATTAAATTCAATTGTTCCTTCTGTAGGATCATATAACCTCAGCAAGGTCTTGCCCAATGTTGTTTTACCGCAACCACTCTCTCCCACCAGTCCTAATGTTTCTCCTTTTTTTATATCAAGATTGATACCATCAAGGGCTTTTAAATAATTCTTAGTTTTAGAAAATATTCCTGTCTTAACAGGAAAGTATTTTTTTAGATTACTTATTTTTACAATACTATTTTCCATTTTTTATAGATTTATTTCCCCTGATCTAAAGCATGCAGACTCATGCTCATTTTCCACCTGTTCCAATAAAGGCACACTGCGTTTACATTTATCAATCATCATTTCGCATCTATCATTAAATCTGCATCCCTTTGGGTAATTTTGTGGGCTTGGAATATTACCAGGAATCATTTTTAAATACTTGTTTTTAATATCGTTTAAATCCGGTATGGAATTTAGTAACCCTATTGTGTAAGGGTGTTTTGGATTATTAAACAGTAACTCATTTTTGGCATTTTCAACAATTCTGCCCGCATACATTACATAAATCTCATCTGCTATTTCTGATATGATTCCAAAATCATGGGTTATTAGAATTACCGACATGCCTATTTCATTTCTTAAATTATTAATTAACTCAATTATTCCTGCTTCAACTGTAACATCTAGTGCCGTAGTTGGCTCATCTGCTATTAACAAATCAGGATTGCAGCAAAGCGCCATGGCAATCATCACCCTCTGACACATTCCGCCACTCATTTCATGTGGGTAATTAGAATAACGCCTCTCAGGATCAGGAATATCAACTAATTTTAATAGTTCTATAACCCTGTCTCTTTCCTCTTTTCTATTAATCTTGTTATGGGTTCTTATTGTTTCTCCAATCTGCTCGCCTATAGTAAAAACGGGGTTGAGAGACGATACAGGCTCCTGAAATATCATAGATATTTCATTGCCTCTAATTAACCTCAGTTGCTCATCAGATAATTCTAATAAGTTCCTGTTTTTAAATATTATTTCACCACTAGTAATTTTGGCTGGCGGATCGGGCAGTAATTTAATAACTGAAAGCGCAGTAATTGTTTTTCCACAGCCACTTTCACCAACTATTCCAATAACCTTGCCTTTGGGAACAGAGATAGAAACATCACTTACAACTTCAAAACCGTTTTGTTTATCCCCGATTGAAACACTCAGATTTTTTATTTCAAGTATATTTTCCATATAAGTTATTTATCTTCCTCTAAGTTTAGGATCAAGTGCATTCCTAAATCCTTCACCTACTAAATTAAATGAGGTTACCGTTAAAAAAATAGCTAAACCAGGAAAAATTACTAACCACCATGCAAAATCAATATATTTCTTTGATTGTGAAAGTACATCTCCCCAACTTGGTGTGGGAGGTGGCACCCCGAAACCTAAGAAACTAAGAGCCGATTCAGTCAGTATAGCACCTGCTATACCAAAAGTAGCTGCAACTAAAACAGGAGCAAGTGCGTTTGGTAAAATATGAACAAACATTATCCTTATATCATTTGCTCCTAGCGCTCTTTGTGCAGTAATATAATCATAGTTCCGTATTTTTAAAAAATCACCTCTAATTAGTCTAGCTATTCCAGTCCACCCGGTAGCTCCGAGTACAATCATTATGTTATAGATACTAGGGTCTCTGAATGCAAGTATGGTTAATATTAAAAAGAAAACCGGAAATGTAATCATTATTTCAAATAAACGAGATATAATAAAATCAGTCGTTCCACCATAATATCCTGCAATGCCGCCAAGTGTTATTCCAATTATAAAAGCTATCCCAACAGCAACAAATCCAATAGAAAGCGAAATTTTTGTGCCATGTATCATTCTGCTTAGCACATCTCTACCCCTATCATCGGTACCGAAATAATGATTTTTATCAGGAGGTGTCAGTACTGAAAATAAATCATTTTCAGTAGCGCTGTATTTAACAGGCGGGAATATAACAAAGGAGCTTATATCTTTTATTTCATCCTGATCAGAAAAGTCCATACCTGTTAATTCTTTATAGTTAAACACTGCGGGTAAATAAATATTATTTTGATATTTCATTATAATTGGTTTTTTGCCTGCAAGCAGGTCGTCAAAAACAGCAACTAAAAAAAGAGAGAATATCAAAAACATCGCAAGTACAGACAGTTTATCTCTTTTATATTCAGTCCAAACTCCCCTCCAATATCCCGTAGACTCATTCAATTTAGTTTCTTCCTTCAAAAGTAATTCGGGGATCTACTAATACATATGCAATATCTGCAATTAATATCCCAATCAATGTTAAAAATGCAGTGATTGTAGTAATAGCCATTATAAGTGGATAATCCCTTGAAAGTATTGCCTCAAATCCAAGCTGTCCAATACCCGGAATTGAAAATATACTTTCAATAATGACACTGCCCCCTATCATGGCAGGAAGTATTGCAGACACTATTGTTATTATTGGAATTACAGAATTTCTTAATACATGCTTTAATATTACTGTTTTTTCAGAAAGCCCCTTTGCTCTTGCTGTCCTTACATAGTTTTCCCTCAGCACTTCAAGCAAACTACCCTTTTGATATCTTGAAAGAGATGCAAAATCCGCATATGTAAGGCATATAACAGGAAGTGTAATATGCCAAAGGAAATCGGTTAGCTTCTTAAAAAATGAAAAACTTTCTGCATTTGCAGATTGAATTCCATAAATTGGAAATATATCCCAGTGCTCTCCGCCACCAAGAAAGTAAATTAGCATCATTGCAAGCCAGAAACTGGGAATGGAATAAAGACCAAAAAGTAGAAACGTAGTAATCCTGTCCAAAAGAGAGCGATCTTTTATGGCTGACATTATTCCAATTGGAACAGCTATTATATAAACAAGGAATATTGATATGATATTAAGAGTCAGGGTAATAGGCAGCCTTTCCTTAATTTTATCTATTACCGGCCTGTGGTCTTTATATGAATCACCAAAATCAAATGTAGCTATGCGCTTTAGCCATATCCAATACTGTATATGTATTGGTTTATCTAAACCATACAGTTTTTTTGTTTGTTCAATAATTTCTTTTGTAATCTGTTCAGACTGAATGCCCTGCTCAAGCTGTTGATTTCTCTCGACAGGATTTCCAGGGGCTAGTTGAATAATACCGAAGGTTATAATCGTTATTCCTAAGAGTGTAGGAATAGCTAAAAGCAGTCTTTTAACTATATAGGACTTCATTGAATTTAGAAAAGTAAAAAATTATTAAATAATATTAATGGTATATTTGTAATTCTGCAGGAACATACCATTCAAGAAAATCTAGTCCCAGTGGATATACATTTACACCCTTAAATCGATTATTTACTGCAACTGGAGATTTCCCACAAAATAAAAATGTATAAGGTTGTTCATTATGGATTATGTTTGCAAACTTTTTATATAACTTGGTTCTTTTATCATTATTAAATTCTTTTCGGGCATCTTCTATGATCTTATCTGCTTCAGCATTTTCAAAACCTACAAAATTTGAACCACCACTTGATTTCTGTGATGAGTGCCATAATTGATAAGGGTCTGATTCTACGCCTAATGACCAGCTGAGAGTTACGGCATCAAATTTCCTTTCATTAAGTCTCTGAACAAATACAGCCCATTCTATCTTTCTGATATTCATTACAATACCGACCTTGTCCAACTCCTCTTTTAAAATAGTGGATATTTTTTCACTCGTATCTGATCCATGAGGAATAAGGAATTCAAATTCAAACTTGACCCCATTCTTGTCCCTTATTCCGTCTGAATCACTGTCTATCCAGCCAGCTTCATCTAGTAACGAAATAGCTTGCTCGGGGCTAAATTTTATTGGTTTAATAGATTTATCATATTCTTTGCCTTTAAGATAAAACGGGTTTGTAACTATGGCTCCTAAATTATAGAGAATCTTTTCCAGTATAAGTTCTCTGTTTACTAAATGTGTCATAGCTTTTCGAACCCTTTTATCAGAGAAAAAAGGCCTATCCAGATTCCAACCTATATAGCTGTAGTTAGGTCTGAAATATGCATGCTTGTTGAATTTTTCTTCAAACTTTTTTGTTTTACTCTGCTTTTCCCACTGAATTGGGGTAAGGCTTGAAAAGTCTAGTTCACCTTTTCTCAAAACTTGAAAGGCAACATTTCGGTCATTAATTATCTTGAAAACTATTTTATTAATTTTTGGCTTTTCACCCCAATATTCTTTATTTTTCTCTAAAACTACCTCCCTGCCTGTCTCCCATTTAGAAAATTTATATGGACCTGTTCCAATTGGATGTCTACCTGCAGGGTTTTTATTAAAATCACCCTTTTCAAATATATGTTTTGGCACTATTGGCATTCCACCACAAAATTCTAATGCTAAAAAGTATGGCCTAGCATAAGTAAATTTAACTGTATAATCGTCTAATGCTTCAACTTTTTGTATTTCTTGATAGTAACCTTTTAATTGTGCTGAATCTACCTTGGGATTCATAATGGAATTATATGAATATACTACATCTTCTGAAGTAAATGGTTTACCATCATGCCAATTAACATTGTTTCTTAGTTTAAATGTAAAAGTCAGCTTATCTTCAGATATTGTCCATGACTCTGCCAATAA
>Ga0209980_10001733_pt1 | contig 11961 bp, 15 predicted proteins | sample CR02metaG_FD_183611 | JGI IMG/M metagenome (GOLD analysis project Ga0209980, IMG submission 183611) | Deep subsurface microbial communities from Mariana Trench to uncover new lineages of life (NeLLi) - CR02 metaG (SPAdes) (version 2) | ecosystem: Environmental > Aquatic > Marine > Ocean trench... | reverse complement strand
TCGCCTGTCCGAGCAGGGCTGCTTCGCGCCGACGCCCAAGCTCGGGCGCCTGATCGGCTGCGGCGCGGCGGAACTGGAGACCGCACTCGCGGCGATCGGCTACCGGGTGCGGCACGACGATACCGGCGTGAGTTTCAGCCGCGCCCGGGCGCGCAAGGCACCGAAGCACGGCGTCAAGAGAGGCGCCCAGAAAGCACCCGAGACCGGCGCCTCGGCCGATTCGCCCTTCGCCAAGCTGCGCGGCCTCGAGCCCGGTAATACCAAGGATCCTTAGCAATGACCGAGCAGGCCCTGCGCGCCGACAAGTGGCTGTGGTACGCCCGGTTCTTCAAGACCCGCAGCCTGGCCGCCAAGGTCTGTAACGCCGGCAAGCTGCGGGCCTCCGGCGCGCTGGTGTCCAAGGCCCACCACAAGCTCAAGCCGGGCGACGTGCTGACCTTTCCCCAGGGCCGCCACGTGCGGGTCATCAAGGTGGTCTCGCTGGCCAGCCGGCGCGGTCCCGCCGCCGAGGCCCAGGCGCTTTACGAGGATCTCAAGCCGCCCAGCGCCCAAAGCCGCCTGCCCAAGACCGCCAACGCTCGGACTCCGGCCGGGCGGGTGCCGGGAACCGGCCGGCCGACCAAGCAGGACCGCCGCGCCATCGACAAGCTGCGCCGGGGCCCCTGACCGGGAGTCCTGAGGTGAGATCGAGCCGGCAGGATGCGACGCGGGGGGTGTCATTTCTAGAATTCGTGCCGGCCCTATTTTGTTCTCACAACATCTGGATTCTTAAGGGTTTATTAACCGAACCGGCTTAAATGCATGCCTATGAAATGCTGCAACGCAGCAAAAGAAGACCCGGCGCCTTGGCGCCGCCTGGGATGAATGAAAAGTGCACGGTAGTCATGGCTAGTGCCTATCTAGAGCGGTCGCTGCGGACGCTGGAGAAGGCGATCGAGGATCGGGCATCGCGCCGGGCGCCCGCGCCGGCGGCCCGATACGCCAATTCTCATGAAAGCGGGCCGGATTCGATCGAGCTGTTGGTGCGCTTGTTGACCGAAACCACCAATCGAGACGGCGCCATCGAGGCCCCGGCCTCGGCTCTGGCCCCCGCTCCGGCCCCCGCTCCGGCCCCGGGCGCCGCCGGCCCGCGATCGCCGCTGGACCGAAACCGCGCCGCCTAGCGCAGCATCCGCCCCTCGGCGGAGGACGGCCTCCTACAGCTTATCCCGCAACGTGTAGTACAGCATGCCCGCGACCAGCCCGGGCCAGCGCAGCAGGGTGCCGCCCGGGAAGCGCGGCTGCGGCAGGCGCGCGAAGACGTCGAAGCGCTCGGCGCTGCCGGCCACCGCCTCGGCGATCAGCTTGCCGGCGAGGGTGGTCAGCGCCACCCCGTGGCCGGAGAAGCCCTGGGCGTAGAACAGCCCCGGCCCCAGGCGGCCGAAGCCGGGCAGGCGGTTGCGCGTGATCGCCAGCGTGCCGCCCCAGGCGTAGTCGATGCGCGCCTCGGCGAGCTGGGGGTAGACCCGCAGCATGTACTTGCGCACGAAGCCCTTGATGTCGGCGGGAAAGCCGCGCCGGTAGGTCTCGCCGCCACCGAACAGCAGGCGCCGGTCGGCGGACAGCCGGTAGTAGTCGATCACGAACTTGGTATCGCTGACCGCCACGTCGTCGCGGATGAGTTCCCGCGCCCTGGTCTCGCCCAGCGGCTCGGTGGCGAGGATGTAGTTGTTGATCGGCATGATCTTGCCGGCGAGGCGCCGTTCCAACCCTTCCAGGTAGCCGTTGCAGGCGAGCACCAGATAACGCGCCCGCACCCGGCCCCGGGCGGTGGTGGCGGTGGTGGCGGTGGTGGCGCCGGCCCGACCGCTGGATTGGGCGGCGCTCTCGATTCGGGTGACCGGGCTGTCCTCGAAGATCCGGGCGCCGGCCTGCTGGGCGGCGCGGGCCAGGCCGAGGGCGTAGTTGAGCGGGTGCAGATGGCCGGCGTCGCGGTCCAGCGAACCGCCGTGATAGATCCCGGTGCCCAGCATCTCGGCGACCTCGTCCCGCGGCACGGTGCGGATGTGCGGGTAATCGTAGCGCCTGTGCAAGTCCTCGGCCTGGGCCGCGAGCATGGCGGCATCGCCCGGCTTGTAGGCGACGCGCAGGGCGCCCGATTTCAAGTCGCAGGGGATATCGTGGCGCCGGATGCGCTCCTTCACCGTCGCCTTGGCTTCTTCCGCCAGGTTCCAGAGAGCGCGCGCCTGCGCCGCCCCGACCAAGCGCTCCAGCTCGCCTTGCGGCTGGCGCTGGCCGCTGCCGAGCTGGCCGCCGTTGCGTCCCGAGGCACCCCAGCCGGTGCGGCGCGCCTCCAGCAGCACCACGTCGTAGCCCCGCTCGGCCAGGTGCAGCGCCGTCGAGAGCCCGGTGAAGCCGCCGCCGATCACGCAAACGTCGCAGGCGACCGCACCCAGGAGGCGCGGATGCTCGATCGCACCCAGGGCGGTGGCGGCGAAGTAGGAGTCGGTATGGCGTGACCGGCTCACGACGAGCGGATGTACCTCGAACTCATGTTCGTGTGAAAACCAGCGAGAGGTTGTTGGCGGGCATGTCCACGACCTCCCGCAGCACCAGGCCTTGCGGCCCGGCCGCCTCGGCCACGGCCTCGACGTCGCGCAGGCCCCAATCCGGATTGCACGAGCGCAGAGAGGCGTCGAAGGCGGCGTTGGAGGGGGCGGTGTGATGGCCGCCGCGCAGGTAGGGGCCATAGAGGTAAAGCACGCCCTCGGGCGGTAGAATCCGGGCCGCGCCGGCGATCAGCCCCGCGGTCGCCGGCCACGGCGCGATGTGGGTCATATTGATGCAGACCACGGCATCGGCGCGTTCGATCGGCCAGTCCGCCGCGCCCGCGTCCAGGTCGAGCGGCGCCTCGAGGGTGGCAAACCCGGCGTCCGCCCCATGGGCCGCGATGCTGCACCGGCAGGCCGGATCCGGGTCGCTCGGCTGCCAGACCAGGGGGTACAGCTGCTCTGCGAACCACAGCGCGTGCTCGCCGCTGCCGCTGGCCACCTCGAGCGCCAGGCCGCTGTCCGGCAGGACCCGCGACAGCACGTCGAGGATCGGTTGACGGTTGCGTTCGGCGGCCGCCGCGAACAAGCGCGCATCACCGGGGCCGGAACCCGCGGGCATGGCGCCCGCTGGCCGCGCAATTTGCGGGGGGGTGTCATCGGCCGGAACAGTCATGGCCCTAACCTAGCGCGATTTCAGCCGCGGTGAAACCGCACCGCGGGCCCACCACGAGCCCGCCACGGGGCGCCGAGAAAGCCTCAAATCGCCTGGGGTTGCGCGTGCCGCGCCGCGCGTGATACGCAACCGCGGTGATCAACCGAGTCAAAGCCTTGTTCATCGAGCGCCGCGGCGCGCCGCAGGCGCGCGGCACCGGGCACAGCCACGAGGAGCTCCGCATCGCCGCGGCCGCGCTCATGGTCGAGGCGGCCCAGCTCGACGACACTTTCGACGCGCGCGAACGGGACAAGATCCGCGAGCTGGTCGCCGCGCGCTTCGAGCTTGGGGCGGAGGAGAGCGACAGCCTGATCGAGGCGGCCGAGGCCCGGGTCGCGGAGTCGAGCCAGCTTCATGGCTTCACCCGGGTCGTCAAGGCCGCGTTCAGCCAAGAGGAGCGGATCGAGCTCATAGAGATGCTCTGGGACGTGATCTACGCCGATGGCGAGCTGCATCACTACGAGGCCAATCTGATGCGGCGCCTGGCCGGTCTGTTGCAGGTCTCGGACCGCGATGTTGGGGCGGCGCACCGGCGGGCGCGAAAACGGCTTGATTTGTCCGGCGCTTGAACGAATTAGTCTGAGGTGGCCTGCGCCTAACCGGGCGTCACCGTCTCGGGACCCTGGGAGGAGGAACGTTCGACGATGACTTACATAGTCACGGAAGCCTGTATCCGGTGCAAATACATGGACTGCATCGAGGTCTGTCCGGTGGATTGTTTCTACGAGGGTGACAACATGCTGGTGATCCATCCCGACGAATGCATCGACTGCGGCGTCTGCGAGCCCGAATGCCCGCCCGAGGCGATCCTCCCCGACACCGACCCCAATGCCGAGGCCTGGCTGGAGTTGAACCGCGACTACAGCGACAACAAGTGGCCCAACATCACCCGCAAGGGCGAGCCGCCCGCCGATTCCGAGGATTACAAGGACATGGCCGGCAAGTTCGACAAGTTCTTCAGCGCGGACCCGGGCAAGGGCGATTAGCGCCCGGCGCGGTTCGCGAATCTGGCACGATGATCCTACCGGCCGGCGGCCGCCGGCCATCGGCCACCGATCGGCGAATTTCGGCGGTCCCGGTAGCCGCCGTTTTATGCTGCAGTGCAGCGGTTGCAATCCGTAAGAAAATAGTGTATATTGAACACGTTAAGGTTCTCTGTCCTCGTCGGTGCCGATATTCCCAGAGACGACCGGCAGGCACGGCGGCGCAGGCAAGAGCCGCATTGGACAACAAAAAACCAAACAAGGGGGGTGTCGTAGCTGGTGCGGCGCCTTCGTTTTCTGCATGCGGGGGAGTGGCCGTCCCGGGGAGGAATAGCGCGAGCGGCGCAGTCCCGGGCGGCGGAAATCGACGGCGGAATGGCAAGGAGCACGGTTGCGGACATGGCGAAGACGAACGAATTCGGCACGGGTGATTACGTGGTCTATCCGACCCATGGCGTCGGCCGGGTCACGGGGATTGAGAAGCAGGAAATTTCCGGGCACAGCCTGAAGCTGATCATCATCAAGTTCGAGAAGGACCGCATGACCCTCCGGGTTCCGGTCGGCAAGGCCGAGGTCTCCGGGCTGCGCAAGCTCTCGAGCCGCAAGATGATGGATACCGCGCTCGCCACCCTCAAGGGGCGCAGCCGGGTCAAGCGGACCATGTGGAGCCGCCGCGCCCAGGAGTACGAGGCCAAGATCAACTCCGGCGATCCGGTCTCCATCGCCGAAGTGGTGCGCGATCTACACCGCGGCGCGGACCAACCCGACCAGTCCTACAGCGAACGCCAGATGTACCAGGCCGCGCTCGAGCGCCTGATGCGCGAACTCGCCGCGGTCGAGAAGATCGATGAGACCGCGGCCGCGCATAAGCTGGAAGAACTCCTTACCGCGGCGTAAAGTCGCGGTCCGGGCCGACAACCGGCGGGCCCGGAGCACCCGGCTCTTTCCGAACCGCCCAGCCGTGGGACAGCGGCCGGCCAATCAGGAGGCCCTCTGCCGGCAGATGAGCGATCGGCAGAAATTTGCGGTCCTGCGCGCCCCCCGGCGCGTCTGGGCGATCGGCGCGATCCACGGCGAGATGGCGCGGCTGACGCGGCTGCACGACGCGCTCTGGCCGCGGCTCGAGTTGTGCGACCGCATCGTCTACCTCGGCAATGCCATCGGCCGCGGGCCGGACTCGCGCGAGGTGCTCGATACCTTGCTCTATTTCCGCCGCGAGGTTCTGGCCCGCCCGCACAGCGACATCGACGACGTGGTCTACCTGCGCGGCAGCCAGGAGGAGATGTGGCAGAAGCTGCTCCAGCTCCAGTTCGCGAACGATCCGCGCGGGGTGCTGAAATGGATGTTCGAGCAGGGCGTGGATGCGACGCTGCGGTCTTACGGCGTGGTCCCGGAGGACGCCTTGCGCGGGGCTGCGACCGGCACCGTGGTGCTGACCCGCTGGACCAGCGGCCTGCGCCGGACCATCCAGGCCCAGCCCGGGCACTACGATCTCATGGCCGCCTTGCGCCGCGCCGCCTATAGCGACGACGGCGCGCTCTTGTTCGTCAACTCCGGGATCGATCCCGCGCGGCCCCTGGAAACCCAGAGCGACAGCTTCTGGTGGAGCGGCGGCAAGTTCCACAGCATCGTCGAACCCTACGGCAGCTTCCGCCGCGTGCTGCGCGGCTTCGATCCGAGCCATTCGGGCTTTGCGGAGACCGAGCACACCATCACCCTCGACGGCGGCTGCGGCTTCGGCGGCACCCTGATTGCGGTCTGCGTCACCCCGGACGGCGCGATCGTCGACAAGGTCGAGGTGTGAGTCCGGCTCTCGGGCCTCAAGCCCCCCCCCGCGCGCCTATTCGGTCACGGTCTTGACCCGGTGGCCGGTCGGGAAGCTCTGGTCGCGGTTCAGCCCGTTGAGCACCAGGAAGCGGCGCAGGCGGTGGTCCTCGAAGGGCATGCGCGCGGCGATCCGCGCCGCGGTCTCGCCGGCGCCGGTGCGGTGGATGCGCAGCCGCCGCGGCTTGAGCCGCGCGGCCTCGGCCGCGCTCAGCCGGCGGAACGAGTAGGTGGTCTCGCGCAGGCCGCGGGACAGCGCAGCGGTCCGCCGCACCGGGGTCTCGAAGATCATGTGGTAGATGGTCTGTGGATCGTAGCGGAATGCGACCAGGCGCAAGTCGATGGCGCCGTTCTTGCCACGCCCCCGGGCATGGCCGGTCGCCGTCGCCATGCCGTTGACGGTGAGGCTCTCGACCTCATCCAGCGCGACACCCTCGGCCCAGACCCGGGTCAGGTAGGCGGTCATGGGGCCACGCACCACCTGTTTCGCCGGTTCGAAGGCGATGGTCGCGCCCTCGGGCCCGCGCGCGGTCACGCGGCTAGCGCCGTTGAACAGGCGAAACCCTTGGGGCACCTCGAAGGCGAAGCGCAGTTCGGGATGCAGGAAGCGGCGGCCGCGCACGAGGCCTTGGCTCGGGTTGTCGCCGTAGAGCAGGCCGTCGATCTTGTCGAGGTAGAGGTCGCGCGCGGTCATGGGATCGGCGACGGTCTTGGCGCCGGCCTCCTGGATCGCCCGGGCGATGCGGTCGGCGGTGCGCGGGTGGGTCTGCAGGATGTCGAGGCGGTCGGCCTGGCCCGGCTCGCCGCGCAGCTCGGATTCGAACTGGCCGTGCGCCTGCAGCCGGCTCAGGAAGCTCGCCATGGCGCCGGGGTCATAGCCGGCGCGCGCCATGTAGCGCACGCCGAGCAGATCGGACTCGTACTCCTGCTCGCGCGAGTAGGAGCGCAGCGCGACCCCCGCCACCGTGCCGTAGAAGTCGGTCGCCAGCCCGCGGCCGAGTACCAGCCCCAGGCCCAGGCCGAACACGTTGGCGGCCAGGGTCTGGCCGTAGCGTTCGGCGGAATGGCGCGCGGTCACATGGCCGATTTCGTGGGCCAGCACGCCGGCCACCTCGGCCTCGTTGTCGGCCAAGGCCAGCAGACCGCGGGTGATGTAGACGTAGCCGCCGGGCAGTGCGAAGGCATTGACGATCGGCGTATCGAGCACGGTGAAGGTGAACTTCGTGTTCGGCGTCTCCGAGGTCCGGGCCAGCAGGTCACCGATGCTGGCGATGTAGCCGGTGACCGCCGGGTCCGCGTAGGCGCCGCCGAACTGCGGCACGATCTTCTGGTGCTCCCGATAGCCGAGCTGGGTTTCGTCGGCGACGCTCATGCCGCCGGTGAAGATGGTGCGCCCGGTCCCCGGCGCGGTCTCGCAGGCCGCGAGCAGCGGGAGAGCGGCGAGCCCCAGAAGGGTCAGCAGACGGGACGTCCGGCGCAGGCTCATTCCTCGATCACCTCGATCTGTTCGGGATGGGTCGCCTCGATGAGCGGCCCATTATACGATTTCAGCCAGCCGCGCACCCGGATCCGCTTGCCCTGGTAGCTCAGCGGGTCGATGCCCTCGGCCTCGAACAGGCGCCGGGTCCGGGGCGCGATGGTGATGGTGAAGTCGCTGCGCCAGTCGGCGCCGAAGTTGAGGTAGGTGCGCTTGCGCACGGTCGCGGCATCGACGACCCGGCCCTCGACCAGCTCGAAGCCGCTGAGGCGCGCCGGGACCGCCGCCGCGTCGCGCACCGCGTAGGCGCGCAAGGCCCAGATCCCGCGCCCGGCCGTGCGCGCCGCGCGCTCGCGCGCCAGCAGCTCCGACACCAGGGCGCGGTTGTCGGCGAAGCTGTAGACCCGCGCCATGCCGCGGTCGATCAGCGCGCCCTGGATCCACACGCCGGCTGCATCGAACAGGTGGGCCAAGGCCCGGCCGTGGCGGTCGACGCGGCGGCCGCCGTAGCCCAGCGTCACCGCGCGGCCGAGTGCGAGTTCGGTGAGCGCCGCCTTGGCCGCCTCAGCCAGCGGCCAGGCCTTGAAGCCGGGCCGGCCGAGCGCTAGCTTGGGCGCCTGGAGGCCGACCAGGCGGACCTGGCGGCCGCCGGCGAGCACCAGGGTGTCGCCGTCGACGATCGCGGCCACCGCTTCGGTCTCGGCGATCTCCAACGCGGCGAAGGCGGCAACGTCGCGGCTCCGGGTATCCGGACCTTGCGCGCGCGCGGCGGACAGACCCGCGCCCAAAATCACCCCCAGGACTGCCCCCAGGACTGGGGCGGCGAGCGGGGCGAAAAACAGGCGGCTGCGGTCTTCCATGGCGGCGGTTTTCGGTCTCGCTCCCGGTTGCGCCCGACGCGGTTGGCCATTGGGGGCCCATTGCGGGCCATTGCGGGCCCCTGCGGGCCATTGGCAAGGCGGCGCCTCAATGGCATATAGGACGCCCCGCGTTTCGTTGGAAGCGCGCAAATGCGGTCCGGGCGCCAGGGCCCCGGGGAGACCCCATGACCAATCCGTCCCAGCGCGAGCTCTATCCGCCGATCGAACCCTTCGAGACCGGCCGGCTCGAGCGCGACCCGCCGCACGACCTCTACTGGGAGCAGTCGGGCCGGCCGGACGGCCAGCCGGTGGTGTTCCTGCACGGCGGCCCAGGCGCCGGCGCCTCGCCCGAGCACCGCCGCTTCTTCGATCCCGGCCACTACCGGGTGGTGATCTTCGACCAGCGCGGCGCCGGCCGCTCGACCCCGCTGGGCGCGACCGAGAACAATACTACCGGGCACCTGGTCGCCGACATCGAGGCACTGCGCGAGAAACTCGGCATCGAGCGCTGGCAGGTGTTCGGCGGCTCCTGGGGCTCGACCCTCGCGCTCGCCTACGCCCAGGCCCATCCGGAGCGGGTCACCGGGCTGATCCTGCGCGGCATCTTCCTGTGCCGGAAGCAGGAGATCGACTGGTTCCTCTACGGCATGCGCTGGGTGTTCCCGGAGATCTGGCGCCGCTTCGCCGAGGGCGTGCCCGAGGCCGAACGCGGCGACCTGCTCGGCGCCTACCACAAGCGCCTGATCGATCCGGACCCCGAGGTGCACCTGCCGGCCGCGCGCGCCTGGAGCACCTACGAAGGCGCCTGCTCGACGCTCAGGCCGAGCCCGGAGACCGTGGCCGCCTTCGGCCAGGACACCATGGCGTTGGGTCTCGCGCGCATGGAGGCGCACTACTTCGCCAACGGCATCTTCCTCGAGGAGAACGCGCTGCTCGACGGGGTGCAACGCATCCGCCGCATCCCGGGCGCCATCGTCCAGGGCCGCTACGACATGGTCTGCCCGATCGCCACCGCCGACGAACTCGCCCGCGCCTGGCCCGAGGCCGATTACGTGATCGTGCCCGACGCCGGCCACTCGGCCATGGAGCCGGGCATCCGCCGCGCGCTGGTCGCCGCCACCGAGCGCTTCAAGACCCCGCTCTGAGGGGGGATAAGGAACCAAGGGGAACCACAGAGGCATAGAGACACAGAGAACCAGAACGGAAAATTCCACCACGGAGGGTGTCTGGTTGCGCGCTGCGCGCGCCTAAATCCTTTGTCAGTTGGTTCTCCGTGCCTCTGTGGTAAATCGCTTTTCGGTTGGCTTCGGGGCCGTTGCCAGAGCGGCGCGGTCGTGGTTATGATGTTGAAGCGGCGGGCCGATTTTGCTTCGGGGGATTTTTTTGTGACAGCGCGCGCAACCTGGACCGCCATCGGCCCGATCCTGGCCTTGGCCGCGAGCCTGGGCGCCGCGAGTCTCGGCGCGGCCGCGCCGGCACGCGCGGACGGCGACGACCCCAGCTTCCTCGTCTTCGGCCTCGGCTACTACGACATGAACAAGCAGGACGACACGGCGGCCGACTTCCGGCTCGAGTACCGCCACGGCGAGAAGTTTTGGATCTTCAAGCCCTGGGTCGGGGTCGAGGGCACCTCGGACGGCGCGTTCTACGGCGCCGCCGGCGTGCTGGTCGACGTCTACTTCGGCACGCGCGTGGTGCTCACCCCCAGCTTCGGCGCCGGCTTCTACGCAGAGGGCAGCGGCAAGGACCTGGGCCACGCGGTCGAGTTCCGCTCCCAGATCGAGCTCGCCTACCGCTTCGACGACCGCTCGCGCCTGGGCGTCGCCTTCAGCCACATCTCCAACGCCTCGATCGCCGACGAAAACCCGGGCGTCGAGATCCTCAACGTCTACTACTCCCTCCCCCTCGACGGCCTGCTCGACTGAGCGCGCGGGCGGGGGCGCGGGGGCGCCTCTTGGGCGCGGCCTATTTCCAGAGTATATAAACGGCGCGCCACCGCGCCGCGCGCCCGTAGCTCAGGTGGATAGAGCACCAGATTCCTAATCTGGGGGTCGCAGGTTCGAGTCCTGCCGGGCGCGCCAGTTCACCGGAGCGGCAAAGGTGACATGAGCGACATCACGATCCGCTTTGCCGGTCCGACTGACGGCGAGGCCCTGGGCGCCATGATCGATGCGCAGGATCGTTACCGCGGTTCGGAGCGGCCGGCCGGCGAGGCCCGCTTGGCGGCCGAGGGGTGGTTGCGGGACGGCGCGGGCGGTACCCGTTTCCTGCTCGGCTTCGCCGGAGACCAGCCGGCTGGCTTTGCCTCCTTCGCGGTCCTCTATCCGGGCGTCGCGCTGCGCGGCATGCTGTTCCTGAAGGACGTCTTCGTCGTGGCGGACCGCCGCGGCCAGGGCATCGGCGAACGGATCATGCGATTCCTCGCCGAGTTTTGCGCCCGCCAGGGGATCGAGCGCATCGACTGGGTGGTGAAGACCGCCCGCTCGCAGCGCTTCTACGAGCGCCTGGGCGCGACCGTCCAAACCCGCAAGCGCCCCATGCGCCTCGACGGCCAAGCCCTCGCCGATCTCGCCGAGAAGTGAGGGAGGGGTATCTAGGGACAGTATATAGTTTCCTGTGCCCGTTCCGGCGCACCCTTTTCCCCCTACCCGAACACCGCCGGCGTCCGCCCCCACCACGACCGGGCGCGCTCCAACTGGCCGGCGAGGCGGAACAGGGTCGCTTGGTCGCCGAAGCGGGCGGTGAACATGGCGGTGCGGGGCATGAACGCCTCCCTGTCGCCGAATGCCACGCCGATCCTTGTTCGGTGACAGCCGAATCAATGGATGGCCGCGATCGTGACCCATGCTATGAACGCCGGGCCCTGAATGCCGGATGTCCGTTTTACGCGCTGGCGGCTCGGTTGTTGGGCCAAACTCAAAGGTAACGGGGCCGTCATGTTTCACATGCTCACCTGTTTCGATCTCGAGCCCGATGTCGAGATCGGCGCCTTTCGCGCCGCCTATTCGGACTTCGTCGCGTCCATGCAGAGCATCGATCTGGTGGCGCGCACGGGCCCGATCGGCCGGCGACAACGCGATACCAGGATGGACACGGATGGCGAGCGGGATCACGAGTATTTCGTCATCATGTCGTTCCACGACCGGGCCCAGGTCGATGCGGCCTATGCGCGAATTCTGCCCCACCAAGAGCCCACGGAGTCAGTCCACAAAGCGATCCAGTCCAAGATGCGAAATCCGATTTTCATCTGCTGGCAGGACCTGGAATAAGCGCCGTATATCGTCTCCTGCCCCGCTCCGCGCACCCGCCAGCCCCTACCCAAATACTCCCGGCGTCCTATCGAACCACGGCCGCGCGCGCTCCAACTGCCCGGCGAGCCTGAACAACGTCGCTTCGTCACCGAAGCGGGCGGTGAACATGGTGCCGATGGGGAGGGCCGCTTCGCTCCAGGTGAGCGGCACCGACATGGACGGCTGGCCGGTGCAGTTGGCGAGGCGGGTGTAGGGCGAAAAACCGGTGGTGCGGGGCATGAACTCCGCCGCCGCCCCGAACGACATGTCGATTTCGCCGATCG
>Ga0209980_10001732_pt1 | contig 11969 bp, 10 predicted proteins | sample CR02metaG_FD_183611 | JGI IMG/M metagenome (GOLD analysis project Ga0209980, IMG submission 183611) | Deep subsurface microbial communities from Mariana Trench to uncover new lineages of life (NeLLi) - CR02 metaG (SPAdes) (version 2) | ecosystem: Environmental > Aquatic > Marine > Ocean trench... | reverse complement strand
TTAAAAGAAACTTATCATTAAGGCACTTAGTGCACTTGGAAACACTAAAATATTAAGGAGTTCACTCTAAATACCTTATTAGCTAATCTGTCATTCCCACGAAAGTGGGAACCCCTTAAAAAACTAAACCTTAAAGATTTCCGTTTTCACGGGAATGACCTTCTTGAAGTGAACCCATTAATATCTAAATAAAACTTTCCACAACCTCTTCCACTTTACCAATTGCAGCAGGTATTTGATCAATATCTTTTCCGCCGGCTGTTGCAAGGTGTGGTCGTCCGCCTCCTGCTCCGCCAACAATTTTAGCAAGCTCACCGACTATCTTTCCGGCAGCCAGTTTTTCATCTTTTATTAAATCATCCGATACAACAGCCACTATGCCGACTTTATCATCTATCTGTGTAACCAACACCCCAACACCTCGACCCATTCTGTTTCTCATATCATCGCCAAATGATTTCAGTTCATCCATACTATCAGCAACTACTTTACCTTTATAAATTTTGATTCCTTTTACTTCGGTAGATAATGCTAACAAATGATCGAGCTGCCCGAGATTATCTTTTAGCCTGAGTTCCGCCACTTCCTTCTCAAGTTTCTTTTTCACATCGAGAAGTTCTTCAATGCGATCATTATGCTTGTTAACCACGTTAAGCTGGTCGGTAATATATTTTTCAACACCGCTGCCTGTAACGGCTTCAATTCTTCTAACTCCACTGGCGATGGACGACTCACTTAATATTTTAAATAATCCGATTTCGGAGGAATTGTTAACATGCGTCCCGCCGCAAAATTCCAAAGTAAATTCACCAAACTGAACTACGTTAACTTTATCTCCATACTTATCTCCGAAAAACATTAAAGCGCCCATTTTCTTTGCTTCATCAAATGGGATATCCCGATGATGTTGTAATACGTAGTTTCTTCTTAATTCATCGTTAATCAATTCTTCAATATCATGCATCTCTTCAGCAGTAAGTTTTGCGAAGTGAGTGAAATCAAATCGTAAATGATCCGGACCAACATAAGAGCCCGCCTGATGAACATGATCTCCAAGCACTTTTCTTAAAGCAGCATGGAGGAAGTGAGTAGCAGTATGATTTCGCATTATATCCCAACGGCGTTTTTCATCAACTTCAAGAGATACAAGATCTCCAACTTGAGGATTGAATTCAGAGTTTTTTTCAACCAGATGAATTGTTCGGTCTAGAAATTTGGAAACACCTATTATAGGGATTGCAATATCTTCACTTACCAATCTTCCATTATCACTAATTTGACCACCTGCTTCTACATAGAAAGGAGTTCTGTCAAAAATTAAACCCAGGTAATCTCCCTGGTCTTTAGGAAACAAAATTTTTGATTCTAACTTTAGCTGGTCATGATTATATCCCGTGAATATTGTCTTTTTAATTCCTTCAATTTCGTCATCTCCAAGCTCAGAAACGCCAATACCTAGCGATGAAAAAACACTTTTAGATGCTTCCCTACTTTTCTGTTTTTGCCCCCTCATTAACTTATTAAACCCATCTTCATCTATCGTAAATCCTTTTTCGTGTGCCATAACATTTGTAAGGTCTAATGGAAAACCATAAGTGTCATAAAGCTTAAACACATCCTCACCGGGAATAATTTTTTCTTTTCGTTTTTCAAGTATTTTTATCACTTCTTCAAAAAGTTCAATTCCTACATCAAGCGTTGCATTAAAACTTTCTTCCTCTGCCTTAATAATTTTTTCCACATAATTTTTTTTATCTTTTATTTCGGGGAAAACGTCTCCCATTGTTTTAACGAGTGTATCAACAAGCTTGTAAAGAAAAGGATCATTCAAATTTAATTTTCTGCCGTAGCGTGCTGCTCTTCTTAAAATTCTTCTTAAAACATATCCTCTGCCTTCGTTGCCAGGTACAGCACCGTCTGCAATGGCAAATGTAAGAGTGCGGATGTGATCAGCAATTACGCGCATCGGAATTTTATTTTCTTCCGAATCGTTTTTTATTCCCGACAGCTTTACTACTTGTTCAATCAAAGGAGAAAAAACATCAGTATCGTAATTTGATTTTTTATTTTGTAAGAGCGCACACATTCTTTCGAACCCCATTCCTGTATCGATGTGTTTCATCGGGAGATCGTGCAGTTTACCTTTTTCATCTTTATTATATTGAATGAACACAAGGTTCCACAGTTCGATGCATTCGGGAACACCGGCATTTACATATTTTGGATTATCATAATCATCCCCCGTATTGATATGAATTTCAGAAGACGGTCCGCACGGTCCCGTTTCACCCATTTCCCAAAAATTATCTTTTTCACCAAATCGTAAAATATGTTTCGGATCAATATCGGTTTCTGTTTTCCATAGCTCGTACGATTCATCATCATCATTATAAACGGTTGCCCAAAGCCGCTCTTTAGGCAGGTTCCAAACTTCCGTTAATAATTCCCATGCCCAGGAAATGGCTTCTTTTTTATAATAATCGCCGAAAGACCAGTTTCCCAGCATTTCAAAAAAAGTGTGATGGTAAGTATCGTATCCAACTTCTTCCAGGTCGTTATGTTTGCCGCTAACACGAATACATTTTTGTGTGTCAGATGCACGCGTGTAATCCCGTTTTCCATTACCAAGAAAAACATCTTTAAATTGGTTCATTCCCGCATTTGTAAATAATAATGTCGGGTCATCAAATGGCACAACCGGTGCACCCGGCACTATTTTATGTCCTTTTTCCCTAAAAAAGCTCAAGAATTGTTCTCTTATTTCCTTTGATGTCATTTCAGTTCTATATATAATTTATCAACCCTCTAAGATAATAAATTAAGATTTAACCTTTTATAGAAATAGGAAGTGAGATTTTTTAGATTGAGACCTAATCAATATTGTTTACTTAATAAGTTTCGTTACGATTGATTTTCTTATATTGTAGATGTACTTTTAAAATTATAAATAAGTAATATTACTCAAGGTTTATGAATTTGGACGAATATAAGTCTCTCTCTGACATTCAAATAATGGGTAAAGTTGGTGAATATGATTCTAAAGCGCTGGAAGAATTGTATAATAGATACTCACCGATATTATATTCATTAATCAAAAAGATAGTTGAAGATAAAACAAAAGCCGAAGAAGTTTTAGCCGATGTATTTGTACTTGTATGGAAGAAGAAAAACTCATCTAATATTTCGGATGCCAATGTTTATACATGGTTAATAACACTGGCACGCAATAAAGCCGTTGATATAAGAAGAAGAGATGATAATTCCGCAGAAGGAATGCCCGAATATAATGATGATTACGAAGATTATTTCATTATTCCCAGACTTTCAGAATCTATTGACGCGCTTGATCTTAACAAAGCACTATCAGTAAAAGATAATATTGAGGAAGCTTTGAACAAATTAACTGATGCACAAAAATTTGTGGTTTTTTTAGCATACTACGAAGGGAAAACACAAAGTGAAATTGCTAAACAGCTCAACATTCCTGTTGCAACAGTAAAATCTAAAATAAAACTTTCGCTCTCTAATTTAAAACAAAACTTAGTTTCAGGTGAATGATGAGTAATATGGAGTCGATGGAGTTACTTCAGGCAAAAGCTTTGGGATGTTTGGATCCTGAAGATGATGCACTCTTTACAAAATTAATGAAAGAGGATGAAAACTTTCCCTGGCAGGAGTTAGGTCATTATCAAAACCTTGTGGCATTTTTACCAACATTACTCGATATTGAAGTTCCTGAACCAGAGGTTAAGGATGAAGTTGCCCGAAAACTTTCTGAACATGGTGAAAAAGATAAAGCTGAGAAAGATGAAGATGTTAATCAGAATACAATTGCCAAAGAATCAGAAATTGAAGAAGACGGTTTTATTATAGATGAGGAGCCGGTTGAAACTGCTGAATTACCGAAAGTTGGGGGGGATCTGGCTAAGGTGGATAATATTGATAATGGAATATCAATCAAAGGGCATGAGGTTCCACTGCAAGATCTTTTAAATGATGAAAAAAAGGTGATGCAGGAACCACTGATAAAACAACAGCAGGGAAAAACTGAAACTAAAACAACCCCCACAAAACCAAAGAAAGAGTTCGAACAAAAAAAAGTTAAGAGTTATGTCACAGAATTTCCTGCTGGCGTAGCAGACAGTGAAGGCAGTAAAAGCAAGAGCGGACTTATTGTAGCTGTTATTTTATTCGTTGTTACTCTACTTGCTGTAATATTTGTTTACTTTAATTTGTCTTCCGATATTCAGGAGAATAGAGATAAGATTGATATGTTAGAGAGACAAATTGGGACAAAAATTATGTTAGAAAATACCTCAATAAATAAAATCTTCATTACATAGAATCTTCCAGTTACGCAGAATCTTTTTTCTTATCTTTCAAATCTACATTTACAAGGGCAACCACAGCAAATAAAATTATCAGCACAGGCCAATATATTTTAAATATATTAACAGTATAATTTATAAAGTTTTCAATTCCGTGAGTGCTCGTAATTGCAAGAGCACCAAGTCCAGCAGCAAATAATATTATTGCCGCATACAATCCTAGCTTAAAAGAAGTATCTGAAAGAAATACCATTAAAGAATTGACTGAAAGAATAAAAATTGCTGCGGGCACAAATATTTTATCTGTATTCTCAAATTCAAAGTTGCCCGTTATAAAAAAGAATACCCCTATAAGAAAAACCGTTGAGCCGATAAAGACGAATAGTTTTCTGCTTTCGATAAATGCAGAATAAAACAAACTTAATCCATAAGTAATTAAACCATATCCAATCAATTCATCATTATTAATACTAATTACTCCAATGAATCTAAGAAGAATTAATACAGAAATAAAAATAACAAGGTAAACGATGATTAGATTATTACGCATTAGAAAATTCTTTGCCCCATACTTGATGCAATAAGATCAGCAGTAAAAACTGCAGTTTTATTCTCGTGGTCTATAATAGGGTTAACTTCAGTTATTTCAAGTGATGACATGCATCCGCATTCAGCAATTGTTTCCATTATAAGATGAGCTTCTCTGTAGCTTAAGCCGCCGGCAACCGGTGTTCCAACACCGGGCGCAACTGTCGGGTCAACACTGTCAACATCAAAGCTTACATGAATATGATCGACATTTTTCTGAAAATGTTTAAGTGTTTTAACAATTATTCTGTAAACACCTGCTTTATCAATATCTGCCATTGTTGTAACGGGCATTCTCAACTTTTTTATATTCAACTTTTCAGCTTCATCAATAGAACGAATACCAATAAGTGCACAGTTCTCGGGCTTTAGCTTAGGCGCTATTCCGTATAGATCAACCAGCTTACTATTTCCAATTCCTAATGATGCTGCGAGCGGCATTCCGTGAATATTACCCGATGGCGAAGTATCTTCAGTATTCATGTCAGTATGTGCATCAATCCAAATTACACCGAGTTTTAATTTGTTTTTCTTACAATGTGCAGCAATCCCTGCAATAGTACCAAGCGCCATTGAATGGTCACCGCCAAGACACAACGGAAATTCTCCGTTCGCAAGAACCTTTTCTACTTTTGCGGCAAGTACTTTTGAAGTTTTCAGAATTTCGTTCAGATACTTTAGCTTTGGGTTCTGAATCTTTTGGCGTTCCATTATTTCAATTTTAATATCGCCGTTATCTTTTACAGTGTATCCAAGTTTTTCGAGTTTACTTTGCAGTCCCGCAATTCTTAATGCAGAGGGACCCATATCAACACCTCTTCTGCCGGCACCCAGATCTATAGGAAAACCAATTATTGATACAATCTCTCTGATCAATATTTCTATCCGCTTTTATTAATTAGAAAATCTATTATTTAAAAATAAAGTTAAGCAGAATCATAATAAGATTCCATTATGTGCTTATGTTAAAACTTTAATGTGTTGAATTATGTATATTTAAATATTATATACAATGACAATATATACGTTTCACTAATACTAAAAAGTAAAATAATCAAATGTTGTTCAGGGAAGAACCGCTAATCAGCGTAGGAATATTAACTGAAGAGAAAATAGTTTTCGAGCTGCATGGAAATTACATGGTAGCAGGATCTAAAGACTATTTCAGAGGAATATTTTCAGCGGAAATAAAAGATAATCAAATTGTATGCAGTAACAATTCTGATAAAATGGAGAATGCTGAAGAAATCTTGTTTGCACCTGAAGATCCGCATTCAGAATCTTTTCTTATTAGAGATGTTATAATCGGAATAGATTTTCACTGGCAGAGAAAAGAAAGGCAGCGGTTTAATCATTCCTTAAAATTAATAAGAGAGGGTAATAAAGTAGTAGCAATAAATATTTTGCCGCTGGAAAATTATATCGTTTCGGTTATTTCGTCTGAAATGAGTGCTAAAGGTTCTCTTCAATCACTAAAATCACTTTCAGTAGTTTCACGCAGTTGGGTGCTTGCTCAATTAGAAAAGAGTAAAACTAAAAAATCCGTTGAAAATAAATTGTCTGTTAATCAACCCGAAGATGAGATAATTTACTGGTACGATAGAGAGCAGCATAAAAACTTTGATGTATGTGCCGACGATCATTGTCAAAGGTTTCAGGGAGTCACAAAGGTTACAACCGAAAATGCGAGGAAAGCAGTACTACAAACACGAGGCATCGTACTACTAAGCGATAATAAAATATGCGACACAAGATATTCCAAATCGTGCGGCGGTATAACGGAGGATTTTGAGAATGTTTGGGAAACCGTTAGAGTGCCATATCTTTCCTCAATGATAGATTATAAATACGAACCTGAAAATTTTAACATCGATTTTTCCAATGAAGCAAATGCGGGAAAATGGATAACAGGCAATCCCCGATCTTTCTGCAATACTTTGGATAAGGTTATTCTCTCACAAATCTTAATTGATTATGATCAGGAAACAACAAATTTTTTCCGTTGGCGTGTTGAGTACACTCAAAATGAATTATCGATAATTATAAAAGATAAGAGCGGAATTGATTTTGGAGATATTCTCGATTTGATTCCTGTTGAAAGAGGTTCCTCAGCAAGATTAATTAAATTGAGAATTGTTGGAACTAAAAAATCATTAACTGTTGGTAAAGAATTAGAGATAAGAAGAATCTTATCAAAAAATCATCTTTACAGTTCCGCTTTTATTGTGGATAAAATTATTGGTAAAAATGATTTTCCTAAAAAGTTTATCCTTCAAGGAGCCGGCTGGGGACATGGGGTTGGCTTGTGCCAAATAGGCGGTGCAGTAATGGCTGAGAAAGGATATCAGTTCGATGAAATTCTTCTCCACTATTTTTCTAACGTAACAATTAAAAAGATCTATAATTAATTATGAAGATACTTTATTCCTGTTTATCAAAAAGCTGGGGTGGTATGGAAATGGTTACAATCAATTCCATAAAACAGCTTTTAGAAAGGAATATTACCGTTGAATTAATTTGTACCGCAGAAAGCAGAATCCATATTGAAGCAAATAATATTGGAATGATAATTTATCCCATAAAAGCCCCTGGTTATTTCCATCCGATTATAACAATTAAAGTAGTATCGATTATTAAAAACGGAAAGTATGATTTAATACATACGCATGCTTCAAAGGATTTATGGCTGCTTGTACCGGCACTAAAATTAATCAAATGTAAAATACCGCTCGTCCTAACAAAACACGTTGGATCGTTTATAAAAAAAACAGATAAGATGCATAACTGGCTTTACAGCAGGGTGAACTATGCAATTGCAATCAGTAAAGTTATAAAAGATAACCTTCTCGAAACGACAGCGCTTGATGAAAAAAGGATTGTACTTCATTACAATGGAGTTGACCCTGAAAAATATGATCCCGATAAAGTTGACCCGATGAAAGTTAGAAAAGAATTGAATATAAAAGAAGATGAATTATTATTAGGAATGGTAGCAAGGTTCAGCGCAGGGAAAGGGCACGAAAAATTTCTTTTAGTTGCAAAGGAATTGAGTATTAAGTATAATTATTTAAAATTTATAATAGTAGGCGAAGCAAGTAAAGGTGAGGATGCTTATGCAAAAGAGATAAAAAATCTTGCTGATGATTATGGACTGAACAATATTGTCTTTGCAGGATTTAGAACAGATATGCCCGAAGTATTATCTGCAATGGATATTTTTATTTTTCCGTCTCATGCAGAAGCATTTGGTGTTGCTCTTGTAGAGGCAATGGCAATGGCTAAACCGTCGGTCTCAACAAGCTCTGACGGCATACTCGATATAACGGTTGATAATGAAACCGGTTACTTATTTAAAAAAGATGATCCGGCAGATTTAAAAAACAAATTAGAATTATTAATCAGTTCACCTGAAAAAAGAGAAATACTTGGGAAAGCCGCCAGGAAAAGAGTGCTGGAGCAATTTGATTCGCAAAAACTTATGGACGGTCTGGTAGAATTATACAAGCAATTTATAAAACGTTAGATGAAACGAGTCCTCCGCGGTGGCTGACTGGCAAAAACAAACCATTCCGCCTGAGGCGGACAGGTAAAAACAGATAAATAATTTAATATTTCCTTTCTATGGTTGATAAATCAATAACGGCGTTTGTTCTAACCGAAGATACTGATATTGCACAAAAGAATATTGAGCAGTTAAATACTTATAATGTTGTTCAAGAATCATATCTTGTTTTTAGTGAATCAAATGCTTCATCATCACAAATCTATAAAATAATAAAAAGTAAATCAGCCAGCAGTAGTAAATTATTTAAAGAGATTTATGAAAAGTGCAAATCAAAGTATATTCTTTTACTAAAAGGGAACACACGGATTGATGTTAGTGAAAAATTATTAATAAAATTTTTAAATGCTGCTGAAGATCAAAATGTCGGAATTGTTTATTCTGATTTTTATGAAAATTTTGAAAGTAAAATTATTCGGCACCCGTTGATTGATTATCAATACGGAAGTATAAGAGATGATTTTGAATTTGGTCTTCTGATGTTAATTAGAAAAGAATCTTTGGATGACTTATATAAGCAAGATGATGATTATCGGTTTGCCGGATTGTATTCTTTAAGATTAGCTGTATCGCGAAAATTTTCATTGCTAAGAATCCCTGAACCTCTGTACACAACAAATAAATTTGATAATAGAAGATCCGGTGAGAAGCAGTTTGATTATGTTAATCCTCAAAATCGTGATGTACAAATTGAGATGGAAAACGCAGCGACTCTTCACTTGAAAAATATTGGGGCATATATTTTACCCATTTTAAAAAAGGTCGATTTTGGAAGTGAGAATTTTCAATATCAAGCATCAATTATAATTCCGGTAAAGAACAGAGTTAAAACGATTGAAGATGCTCTTCATTCAGCTTTGAATCAAAAGACCGGTTTTAAGTTTAATGTAATTGTTATTGATAATCATTCAACAGACGGAACGGCTGAAACTCTGGAATCCTTTGCAAAAAAAGATGAGAGAATTATTCATATCGTTCCTGAGAGAAATGACCTGGGAATTGGCGGATGCTGGAATGTTGGGATCGCACATCCATTATGCGGAAAGTTTGCAGTGCAATTGGATAGCGATGATCTTTATTTAAACGATGAGACTCTTAACAAGATTATTAATAAATTTTATGAAGAAAAATGCGCGATGGTAATTGGCAGCTACAAACTAACAGATTTTAATATGAATGAAATTCCGCCAGGGATTATAAATCATAAAGAATGGACGGACAATAACGGACATAACAATGCACTGCGAATAAACGGGTTGGGTGCCCCGAGGGCTTTTTATATTCCGATAATCAGAAAAATTAAATTTCCCAATGTAAGCTATGGTGAAGATTATGCTGTTGCATTGGCAATCTCAAGAGAATATAAAATTGGCAGGATTTACGAACCACTTTACCTGTGCAGGAGGTGGGAAGGCAACACCGATGCTGATCTCAGCATTGAAAAACAAAATGAACATAATTATTATAAAGATTCAATTCGCACAAAAGAAATTTATGCAAGACAAAAATTAACTTCGTTAAAAATTAGAACGGAAAACAATTGAACAAATCAAAATCAACAACAAATAAACAAATTCTCACCCTTCTTAACGAAAACGATTATGCTAATGCAGCAAAACTTTTATTACAAATACAGATTAATGAATGGGATAAGCTCGATGATGGTTATAAAAATTTGTCATCACTAAAAACAAAATCCTTTTTGTTCGATAGTTATAAAATTAATATTCAATTTAATGCAGGAAGAATTTATTCTACCTCTGCAAAAGTTGATGTGGATTCGATAAAAAACCGCAGTTGTTTCTTGTGTGAAAATAATCTTCCTGAAGCACAAAGGGGGATTATGCTGTTAGAGAACTGCTATCTTCTTTGTAATCCCTATCCTGTTTTCCCTGAACACTTCACGATCGTTACTGCAAATCACAAACCGCAGGAAATAGCATCTTCATTTAGTGATTTTATTATACTATCGAAATTGCTTTCGGATAAATACACAGTAATTTACAATGGTCCGCAATGTGGTGCATCAGCTCCCGATCATTTACATTTTCAGGCAGGTACAAAATATTTTATGCCGATTGAAAATGATTTCCATTCTTTAAAAAATGAATTTGGAGATACAGTTTTGAACAATGAGAAATTAACTATTACAGCAGCAGATGATGAGCTCAGAAGATTTATTAGTTTGGAAAGTAATGATGATAAAATATTACTAAAAGCGTTTATAAATTTTTATGATATTTATAGTGAATTAAATAGCAATAATGGTGAACCGATGATGAACCTTATCTGCAATTTTGATGAAGAATATGGATGGCGTGTAATTATATTTTTAAGAAGTAAACATAGACCATCGCATTATTATTTGGAAGGAGAAAACAGGATAATGCTCAGTCCTGCAGCAATAGATCTTGGAGGAGTTTGCATCATACCGGTTGAAAAGGATTTTAATAAAATTAATAAAGAATTGTTAAAAAGTATCTTTAACGAAGTCGCAATAAGAAGTAATGATTTTGAAACTTTAAAACAAAAATTGAAAAGCGATCTTAAGTAAACACCCTCATCACCAAAATTAACATGTCTACACTCTGTATTAGTTTCAACCCCTCAGTATAAACTTCATACCTTAATGCAGCCATGCATTCATGCAGATTGATCATAATAATCATTTCAATCCCGAAGGTGTTTGCGGTGTTAATAAAAGTTGTTCAAACACTTCCCATCTTCGTTCGGGATTATCAGCAGTTCCGCCATTTTTTTCGATATAGCTTTTAACTATATCTTCACCGAGATTATAGTTAATAACATAGCTCCGGTATTGATCAATAAAGTCCATTCTCTTAGCTGCTTTCTGCTTTGAAAATAACTCGAATGTTTCTAAATACGAAATTGACTTTTCCCGTGTCCAATTTCCATCTAGATAATTTCTTGCAGCTTCGTTTCCGGCGTAAGTCAAGTCTTCCATAAGCTCAAGAATGTGATAGTAAATATCAACATCATCCGGATTCAATCCTGCAAGCGGAAACAATACTTCTCTCTCAAACTTAATCCTTTCATCACCAGGAAAGACGACTTTAATTCCATAATTAGCAGTTCCTTCTGCTATAAGTGAAACGGGACTGTATAACGGATAGACGGAGAATTCCACCCAACCATTTTCATCAACAAAATTCTTTTCCAATAAAGCATTAAAAACATGATGCCCGGGATATCCCTCATGCGCTGCAAGATCAACTGCTTTTTCTATTTGTACCGGAAGATCCGTATTAACTTCAATAATGCTGAAGCTGTTTCCTTTGTACCAATTATAAGCTCCCCACGGTTTATCTTTTACATACTTTACTTCAAAGTTTTCTTCTTTGGGAAGAGAGATATGCTTTAATGTTTTTCTTCTGCACTCGTTTATTGCTGCGGTAAAAACCGTGTCCAGTTTATCCTCAGGAATGATAAATTGATCTTTAAATTCATTTAATCTTTTAGATAAACTGCCG
>Ga0209980_10001730_pt1 | contig 11976 bp, 9 predicted proteins | sample CR02metaG_FD_183611 | JGI IMG/M metagenome (GOLD analysis project Ga0209980, IMG submission 183611) | Deep subsurface microbial communities from Mariana Trench to uncover new lineages of life (NeLLi) - CR02 metaG (SPAdes) (version 2) | ecosystem: Environmental > Aquatic > Marine > Ocean trench >... | reverse complement strand
CGAGTCGCAGGGTGGCGTCCACGCCGAAATCAGCCGCGAGAAGGCGCTCCTCCAACGATTCCAACGACTCGTGGTCGACCCCTCCCACCGCGACCCGGATATCGGTCAACGCGAGATCGACCACCCGCCTCCAAAGACCCTTCTTCTTCTCGCCCCCGCGCTTGAACAATCGGGCCATGGTCAGTCCCGGGTCATCCCGCCTAACGTAGCCCGCCCCGCCGGCGACCTATCCACTCGGCAGAAAGAAGCACGAGGATGAGAATGTAGGGGCCCGGGTGGGTCCGTAGGGGCGGGCCGAGCCCTCGTCTGGTCCGGCGACCGGCGTTCCCATCCGAAGCCCCTGTGGAGATGTCGATCGGCTGGCGGAAGAGCTCGAGGCTGTGGCGCTCGCTCTCGATCCGGCCGCCTCCGAGGACACCATCGTCTTCGGGGCGCGTGATCCGGTACGAGTACTCGGCCACGGGAAGCGCCCTCGTCCGTGCCCGGCCGGCGCCATCCACCACTACCGTGGTATCAAGCACCACCGAGTCACCCAGGGTGAGCACCACTTCCAGTTCTTCTCCAATCGAACCCAGAGCTCGCCACTCCATCAACTCACGAGAGCTCCACACGCGTTTCGCCGGCCGTACATCCCTTCCCCCGTTCTGGGATGGTGAGGCGAGAAGCCATCCCGCCACGCCCGCCCATAACCTACGATACGCCTCCCGGGCCGGGCCCTCACGGAACGCCCATCGCCAAAATCCCGACGCCAGAACCACCGCCCGTCGACGTCCTCGGTTCTCGTTCAGCACGAGCGCTGCTTCCGCGCGTCCCAGCCCCTGCCGCTGAAGCGGAATAGGGGTCGGCGCCGTCCGCGGTACCTGTAGGGGCAGGATATCGGTCAATGGCGGCACACCCGTCAGATCTGCTCCGGATAAACTGGCGGCGACGGCGGAGGGAGGCAGATCCGGTGTTGCATACCACTCGCCATCCAAACGGGGCCGTGCCTCCACTCCAGAGAGGAGTGCTCCCGCGGGATCCGACGGAAAGACGATCGATCTCGGGGCCTCGCCGAGGGCCGACCTCACCCAATCCGGCGCGCCCCCACCGAGGCCATGGATGACCACGAAGTCCGCACCGGAAAGTGCCGCCCTTACCTCGTCCTCATTTACGGGGGGTCCGACTTGAGCGCCGGAAGCCAAGCGCAGGTAGCGGCCTCCGCTTATTCCGAGAAATCCGCTGGCGTCCAGCCCCGTCACTTGTGAGAGTACCGGGAGCAGAAAACGAGGCTCCCAGTCCGGCTGGAGGGAAAGAAGGACCAGGCCGCCCGCCTCCGGATCGACCTCTGTGTAGGCGGACTTGGCATCGTCCGCTTCGAATCCGTCACCCGGCAAACTCACCACCAGGCGATAACGGAGCCAGCCTGTGTTCCGAGGAGCCGGCAGCCGGAGGGTCGCCGTGGCGAGAAGGCCGGGCTCCGCGGGTAAAACCCCAGCCGAGGCGACGAGACGTTCTTCCTCCCACACCTCGACGCGGATCGTATCCCCCGGAACGGTCCCCTCGGAGAACAGCGCGATCCCGACGGAGAGCGGGGTCCCCGATTCGGTACGAGGCGGAAGCTCGAAGCGGGCCACACCCGCGTTACGGATCTCCCCACCGCTTCGTTCAATCCGAACTCCGACGGCGGATCGACCTACCGTGAGCTCGGCTTCCACCGGATCGTCGAGCCGGAGATCCGAGAGGACCGTTACCGCTCTGGCTCCGGCCTCCGCCACCCGGGCGAGAGCAGGTACGAGTCTGGATGCAGACGCGAGGGGAAGTAGCGTATCAAGAGATTCGAGAGCCACCATCTGAGGAGTTTCGCCGAAAACCAGGACCTGGGCGCCCGCCTCGGCGAGTTCCACTGCTCGCTCCAACGCCACCGTCCAGTTGTCGTCACCCTCCGACGCTCCGGCGGACATGCTCGCAGACGCATCCAGCAGGACCCAACTACCCTCGGAGGTACCGTTCCTCCGGCCCCCCGGAAGCCGCGGATCCCAGAGCAGGAGAAGCAGGAGCACGAGGATCGAACCTCGGATCGCACCGAGGAGCCCTCTGCCTGGGATTGGGAGTTCGCGCCGGACGTAAATCCAGGCCGCAAATCCCCCCGCACCGGCCATCAGAATCCCAAGGGCCAGCCAGGAAAGGGTCACCGCGCTCCCGCGTCGGGCGTGTCATCGTCCCCGAGAACGTTCATGGCAAGCCGAAGGTCCCAGGGAAGAGGAAGCCGATCGAGGAGCCTCAGGCGAGGACGGCTCTGCGCCTCCCATTCTTCCCACTGGTCCTTGGCCACCGGGTCGCCCGCAGGCAACTCGATGGCGAGTGGGTCCTCGGCTCTCCCGCGGATGCGCATCTCATAGTGGAGGTGCGGACCCGTAGCCAGACCCGTCATCCCCACGTACCCGACGATTTCACCCTGGTCCACCCGGCTCCCGACCGACTTTCCGCTGGCGAAACGACTCATGTGGGCATACCGCGTGGTCCATCCGTTCGAATGCCGGATCAGGATAGTATTGCCGTAGGTGCTCTGCCTTGCGCGCTCGATTATGACGCCGTTTCCGGTGGACCGTACCGGAGTTCCCGTTGCCGCAGCGAAATCCACACCTCGATGCGCCCGCCATGTCCGCAAAATGGGGTGGAACCGGTTATTCGTGAAACCACTGGAGATTCGGTAACGGAGCGCGATCGGGCTGAGAAGGAAGGCCAGGCGCACGGAGTTCCCGTCCTCGTCGTAATACGTCCCGGCTCCGTCTCCGTTGGGGTCGAACCAGACCGCCCTATAGGCACGTCCGCGGTTCACCAACTCCGCGGAAAGGACGTGCCCCACCCGCATGGTTCCGTCTGGCCGAACATCCCGCTCGAAGGAGAAACGGTAGAAATCTCCCGGCCGGATTCCCCGGAGGAAGTCCACCTGCCATTGGAAGATATCTTGGAGATCCAGAATGAGCTTGGCGCGGTCAGCGGAATCCACGCGTTTCAGGCCCTCCGTCGCGAACACGTCCTCCCAAAGCGACCGCTGAATTTCGCCAGACGCCCACACCGTATCCTTGACCACGGGCGTGTTTATCAAGCGCGAGTTCCAGCCCCCCGAGGAGGGCGTCATCCGGACGGTGACATCCGCGTCCAGCGTGATATCGACCGCCCGCAACTCGGAGGGCGCCGCGGTGAGCCAGCGGAAGGCCACCTCGGTACCAGGCCGGAGCCGCCGAGGATTTGCCCGCTCCCTCAGCGCCAGGACGAAGCTGTATCGGTCGCTGGCGTCCAACATACCCACCAGGAGGTCGCCGAGCGTCTGGTCCAGCTGGAGGGCTCGAAGCTCCACCCGCTCCGGCGCAGCCGCGAACACAGGCGCGACAAGGCCCACCGTGGGTACCTCTTTCCCCGTGAACAGAACGAACGCCAGGCTTGAGGCCATCGCCCCGAAGACACCGATGAACGCCAAAAACTTGGAGCCCGAACTCACCCTGCCTCCTTCAACATTCGTTACCCATGTGCCACCCTAGGGCGGCGTGATCAGTCCATTTGCCGGCGGATGAACGTGGGAACGTCCAGCTCGCTGAGCTGCTCCCGCGTAACGACCCTCTCTGGCGGCCTGGGAAGGGGAACCACCCTCGTCGACCCGCCAACGACCGCCACCGCTACTTGCGGCTGAACTCCACGATTTGGCAAGGGGGACGAAGTTTTCCTTCCGAAGTCCGGCCGAATCACGTCGTCGAAGCCGGTGGCGATGACCGTAACCCGAATCTGTCCTTCAAAATCCGGATCATGGACCGCGCCAAAAATGATCTCCGCCTCATCTCCGGCCTCTTCTTGAATAATAGTTGATATCTGGTGCACTTCGTCAATGGCGAGATCCATCCCCCCCGTGATGTTGATCAGCACGCCCTGAGCACCATGGATCGAAACGTCGTCCAGCAACGGCGAAGAAACGGCCTCTTGGGCGGCCTCCTGAGCCCGATTCTCTCCCTCTCCGAAACCAGAACCCATGAGGGCCGGCCCGCGGCAAGCCATGATCGTTCGAACGTCGGCAAAGTCGACGTTCACCTCACCGGAAACCCGAATCAGATCGCTGATACCCTGCGTCGCGTTCAGGAGCACCTCATCGGCCTTTTTCAGAGCATTCCGGAAGGAGGTCCCCCGTGGCACCACGGACAGGAGGCGGTCGTTTGGAACCACGATCATGGTATCGACAGTCCTACGAAGTTCGGCGAGGCCCTGTTCGGATTGCCGTGCCCTCTTTTTCCCCTCGAATGAGAAGGGCTTGGTTACGATGCCGATGGTGAGGGCACCCATTTCGCGAGCGATCTCCCCGATGAGGGGTGCCGCCCCGGTACCGGTTCCACCACCCATTCCGGCAGTGATGAAGACCAGGTCGGCCCCCTCCAGCACTCTTCGGACGTCGTCCTCGCTCTCGGCCACGGCTTGTCGACCGACCTCCGGCCGGGCGCCCGCACCCAGCCCCCGCGTCAGTTTCTTGCCGATCTGGAGCGTGACCTGCGCGCGCGACCCCTTCAGCGCCTGGGCGTCCGTATTCATGGTGATGAACTCGACGCCCTCCAGATCCTCGTCCACCATTCGGTTGACCGCATTTCCACCGGCTCCTCCAACCCCGACGACCTTCATCCGGGCCGTTTGGATCGGAGTATCTTCGAATTCGAAAATCATCATTAGCTGGCTCCCATGGATGGGTGTTTCGATCTGTTTCAAAGTGGATGTCCCGAGTCCCTTGTTCGTCGGAGCATTAGAAAAATTCCTTCAGCCACGAACCGACCTTGGACACCAGGCCGGAAGTGAGCGTTGAGGCGCCTTCGCCGGTCTCTTCGTACCGGTCGGCCCCGTATAGGACGAGTCCTGCAACCGTCGCGAACTTCGGCCTTCCGACGGACTCGGCCAGGCCGGCCAGGCCCTCGCCCGGCACGCCGCTGCGGACTGGGGCGGCGAACACCTGCTGGGCCAATTCTACCGTTCCGTACAACGTCGACGCCCCTCCGGTGAGCACGATACCGGCCCCGAGTTTGCCCAGGAGGCCCTCGCGGTCCAGCTCGGCGTAAACGAGGCCGAACATCTCGTCGAGACGTTGCTCGACCACGTGGGCAATCAGCTCCCGAGCCACGTGCCGCTTCTGGCCCGGACCGGGTCCCGGCAGTTCAACCGTCTCCTGGGGATCCACGAGTTGGGCGAACGCCACACCGAAGTGCTCCTTCGCCCGCTTGGCCTCGGCAAAGGGAACCGATAAGCCCCTCACGAGATCGTTGGTGACCGTGGCCCCTCCAAACGGGAGGACCGCGATATATCGGAGCTCTCCGTTGCAATAGGCCGCCAGGTTGGTCGTACAGGCGCCGATCTCGACCATAGCGACACCCACTTCCTTCTCGTCCTCCGTGAGGACCGACCGGGACGCTGCGAGCGATTCGAGGACCAACTCCTGAACCCGGTACCCGGCCCTCTGGACCGATTTTCTGATGCTGTCGGCAGCCGAGGACGAGCCCGTGATGAGATAGACCTCCGCTTCGAGCCTTGTGCCCACCATCCCCAACGGGTCCTTGATTCCGGCGCGGTGATCTACGATGTAGTCCTGGGGGATGGCGTGCAGGAGTTCACGATCGGGCGGATGGGCGACGGCGCGGGCCACCTCGTGGACGCGCTGGAGATCGAAGGACGAGATCTCCTCGTCCATCACGGCGACCACGCCCAGCGACGTGGCCGCCCTGACATGCTCGCCGCTGATTCCCACATAGACCCGGTCCACCTTCGCACCAGCCATGAGCTCGGCCTCTTCCATGGCCGCTTTCACGGATTCGGTAGCCTCTTCGATGTGCGTGACGACCTCCCGCATCCCCATGCTTCGGGCCTGCCCCACCCCGAGAATCCTGAGGTCTCTTCGGAGGAAAGAATCTTCGTGGACCTCGGCGATTACCGCGCAGGTCTTGGTCGTGCCGAGGTCGACGGCAGCAATCAGGGTCGAGTGCATCTACCGATCCCTCACCTGACCCACCGCGCGGGCGCGTGGCTCGGGGTACCCGACGACGACCTGATCCTCGAACCGGAGATCGAGGACGGATGCCGTCTGATCAGGGTGGCGCAGATCGGCATCTTCCAAAACGGTGAGCCCGTCACGCAACCGCCGGTGGGAGAGCGGTGGGCGGAATCGAAGAAGAAGCTCCCCGCTCAGCAGAGCGGTCGCGTCGCCTCGTTCGTCTATCGCCATCTCCGAAACCGCAGCCAGAAACGTGGGGTCATCCGCCGCGAGCCGGTCCACCTCCCGCGCCAGGATGCGCAACTCGGAAGGGGTGAGCGCGGCGCCCCCTCCCGCCCTCATGAGGACGGGAAGATCCAGTCGGTGTTCGACCGGGTCCAGTGGAAGGATCTGACCATCCCGGTCCACCGGTTCGAGTACCGGGCCCGCCACGAACCCGACCGGGGTCCGCTCTTCGATCGTGAGCACCAAGGTCCCCGGGAGCTCCGCGGTTACACGGGCGCGCCGGATCAGAGGGTGCTGCTCGAGACGCAGCTCTATCGAGGTCAAATCGTCGAAAACGCTCACGAACGGTGAAATGGCCGCCGCGGCCAGGACCTGTTCTTCCTTCAGGAGGCGAGCCCCATCGACCTTGTAGTCACGGGCCCGAAAGAACTCCAGCTCGGCGAGGGCGTCCGGAAGCCAATCGGCGGCCAGCGCCACCCCTCCAGCGACCAATCCCCACAGGGTTACACGGAACAGCCTATGCATGAGAGGTCTCCCTTAAGCGTGCCAGGACGTCGTGGGCCACGCGGTCGATGGACCCTGCGCCCATGGTGAGGAGGAGGTCACCCGAGATGAGCTCCGACATGACGGCTTCCGCCACCGTGTTCACGTCGGGGTGATAGCATACATCGCCACCCGCGCGCCCTACTGCGTGGGCAACCAACTCGCCCGTTACGCCGTCGATGGGGTCCTCCCGAGCCGGGAACACGTCGGTGACCCAGATCGAGTCGGCTCCGGAAAGCGCCCGCCCGAATTCCTCGGCGAAATCGCGTGTGCGTGTGAACAGGTGTGGTTGAAAAACAGCCACTATCCGTCGGTCCGGGTGGGCTCCCCGCGCCGCGGCCAGAGTAGCCTGGATCTCCGAGGGATGATGCGCATAATCGTCCACGACCAGGATCCCCCGTTCCAGACCGACCGTGTCGAATCTTCTCTCGACACCCCGATATGCCGCGAGCCCCTCGCGGATGGTGTCCCAATCCACCTCGAAAGCGCGAGCCGCAACCGCGGCGCCCAATGCGTTCTGCAGGTTGTGAACGCCGGGCACGGAGATTTGGAAGCTCCCTCGGTCCGCACCCTCTTCGATCACCCGGAAGTCCATTCCGGCGGCGCTCGCATCGACATCGACTGCACGTACCTGCGCCCCGGCGTTCAGGCCATACGTACGCACCGCAGACGCGAGGCCCTTCATGAGTCCGCTCGCCCCCTCATCATCGGCGCATATGACGGCGCAGCCATCCGGAAGCAGCCCCTCGAGGAACTCTTGAAAAGCACTGACCACGCCTTCGAGGGCACCGTAGGTATCGAGGTGATCCGCTTCGACGTTGGTCACGACCGCCACCAAAGGCTTGAGCTCCAGAAACGATCGGTCGTATTCGTCCGCCTCAACGACATAGAGATCGCCACCGCCGGAACGAAGGTTTCCCCCCCATGCCGGCACACGGCCGCCCACGAAGCCAGTCGGATCCATTCCCGCCGCCGCAAGAATCTCCGTGGCCATCGCCGTGGTTGATGTCTTACCGTGCGTGCCCGCCACCGCCAGCACCCGCCCCGGATTGACCCACTGGCCCAGGGCCTCCGCTCGCTTAAAGACCGGAATGCCTCGTTCGAGCGCCTCCTGGACCTCTGGATGGTCCGTCGGGACCGCCGCGCTGACCACGAGGGCGGCCACCCCCTCCACGTGGTGTGGCTCGTGCCCTTCGTGAATCGGTACGTCCATGGTCCGGAGCCTATCGGTGCTGGATCCCGGGTGTAGGTCACACCCCGAGACGGTTCCTCCGCTCTTCACGAAGAGCTCGGCTAACGCGCACATTCCGGCACCTGCCACCCCCATGAAATGCACCGGCCCCTCGACTGCGAGCCGGCGCAGATCCCGCTCCCCCACTGAGCTCGAACCCGGATCCAGTGCGATCATCGGGTCCCTCCCGGCGGTGGATCCGAGAGCAGGCCCACCACCTCACGGACGATGAGCAAGGTGGCATCAGGCCGACTGCGCGCCCGCGCGTTCTCGCTCATCGTGCCGAGGGCCGGAGGATCCTCTGCCAAGCGGATGATGGTTCTCCAAAGGTCCTCCGCTGTCAGGCCCTCCTGGTCCAGGTGTACGGCGGCCCCCGCCTCTTGCAGGGCGCGGGCGTTCAGTTCCTGATGGTTCGCGGCAGCGGTGGGGAGCGGTATCAGTATGGCCGGCACTCCCCACGCCGAGAGCTCCGCTGTCGTCATGGCACCTGCGCGGGACACAGCCAGATCCGTGACCCCAAGGACCAGCGGTACGTCCTCGATGTAGGGGACCGCTCGGACCCAAGGCGGATCCCCCATCATGGAAAGCTCCTCGACGACTGACCCGTGGTGCGCCGGCCCCGTCATCCAGAGCAGCTGCCACCCATTCAGAAGCGCCGTTTCCCCCGCAGCCTCGGACCGGAGGGCCTTGGCCCGGACCGCTCGAAGCATCAGCTCATTCAGCGCAACGGACCCCTGGCTTCCACCGATCAGAAGCAGGAGCCGCCGCTGCGGGTCGAACCCCAAACCGACAAGCACCTCGCGGCGATCAGGGACGTTGGCCGGGAGGGCTCGGATCGGACATCCCGACACCCGCGCCACCCCCCGGGCCTGGGAGGGTAGCTTCGACAGGGCTTCAGGAAACGCGAGGTGTATCTGCGTTGCCCACCGCGACAGGAGGCGAGTCGTGACTCCCGGCCACGCGTTCTGCTCCTGGAGCACCAAAGGCGTTCCCATGATGGCCGCCACCACCCCCGAGGGCGCACCAGCGTAACCCCCGGTCACCACAACCACCTCCGGGCGGAGGCGGCGGTGCACCCCGAGCGTGGCCGCAAGTGAGGACGCGAGTGCGAAGGGTACCCCGAGATTCGACAACCACTCTCCACGGCGGATCCCACGCACCGGAAGAAGCCGGTGCTCAAGCCCCCGCTCGGGGAGCACGCGAGCTTCGATTCCTCCACGCGCACCGAGAAAAAATGGCCGGACGTCCGAACGTTGTCGCACGAGCTCGTCCGCGAGTGCCAGCGCTGGGTAGAGGTGGCCCCCGGTACCGCCTCCGGCGAAGACCACGACCGGACCCTCATGCACGGGCCCTCCTTCCCACGGAAAGGGGCCTCTTGCTTGCCCGGGAGATGCTCATCAGCATCCCCAGGGATGCCAGCGTGACCAAAAGGTTCGAGCGTCCGTAAGAGATCAGCGGCAGCGCCAAGCCCGTCGCCGGCACCAGACCCAGGCCCACGGCCATGTGAAGGATCGCGTGCAGGGCGATCATGCTGGTCAGCCCAACCGCAAGCAGCTGTCCAAACAGGTCGGGAGCACGCGCCGCGACTCGGAAGCCGATAAGGATCAGCAAGAGATAGAGCAAAACCACTGTCGTAACGCCTACCAGCCCCCACTCCTCCCCGATCATCGCGAAGATAAAATCGTTGTGGGCCTCCGGAAGAAACCCGAGCTTCTGCCGACCCTGTCCAAAACCTACGCCGGCGACACCCCCAGAGCCGAACGCGAGAAGTGACTGGTGCACCTGAAAACCAGCGCCCGCGGGATCGGCCGAGGGGTCGAGGAACGCCACCATACGGCGGGCCCGAAAGGCGACACCCAACTGTGTGTACAGAACAGGAACGGCAAGCAAACCCAGGAAAAGGAAGTGGGTCACCCGAGCACCTGCTGCGTAAACGACCAGGCACCCCATCACGCCTACGAGCAAAGCCGTGGACAGATCAGGCTCGAGCGCGATGGGCACGATGAGCGCAGCCCAGACGACGAGGAAAGGCGCCAAACCCCGCCTCAGGCTCCCAAACTCCTCCTGCTTTCGAATCGCGATCGCTGCCGTCCAGACGACGACGGCGACCTTGGCCAGCTCCGAGGGCTGCAGGGTCGGGCCGATGAGGAGCCACCTGCGCGCCCCGTTGATCGAGGGCGCAATGGACTCGGTCCCCGGGGCGACCACGATCACGAGAAGGAGCCAAGCCACGATGATCATGGGCCAGGCGAGTCGTCGCCAAACCCCATGCGGAATCCATGCACAGACGCCGAGAATCGCCAGACCCGCCGCGGCCCCGCTCGCCTGCCGAAGAACGTAGTAGTAATCCGGCAGATCCTGACGCTGAGCCAGGAAGTTGCTGGCCGAATAGAGCGTCACCAACCCGAGAGAGAGGAGGAGGAGCGTGAGGGTCATGATCGCGGCGGGCTCCCACCCTTTTCCCAAGCCCGTGATGGGAAGGGCCAGCGGCCCGGACGGAGCGAGATCCACGACGCGGCCCATCAGCGCTCGGGCTCCTCTGAAATGGCCTGGGCCAACACCGCAAAGCGGGCACCGCGCTCCTCGTAGCTCGTGAACATGTCAAAGCTGGAACAGGCCGGCGACAAGAGAACCGTGGTTCCCGGTACAGCACGTTGGGCGGCGACCTCCATGAGCTCGTCGAAGCCCCCGTGCAGTAATTCCACTGGCACATGACCGTCCAAAGCTCGAAAAATGCGTTGCCCGGCCTGGCCGAAGGTCAGCACGCGGGCGTCAACCTTTGAGAGCGTGGAAACCAGCGTCGACAGCTCCTCGCCCTTGTCCTTGCCACCCAGCAAGACCAGCAGCGGCCCGTCGAGGCTGGAAATGGCGGACCGAGCCGCGGCCACGTTCGTCGCCTTCGAATCGTTCACCCACCGCACACCCTTCGCTTCGGCCACCACTTCGGTGCGATGAGGAAGGGGCTTGGCGGTGGACAAACCCCGCCAAATGGACTCCGGGGACGCGCCGGCCAGCCGAGCCGTGGTCGCCGCGGCAAGAGCGTTTTCCACGTTGTGCCCCCCGAGAAGAGGGATCTTCTCGACGTGGCCCAAGGTCTCCGGCTCGTCGGACACATTCAGCGTCAGCAGGTCACCTTCGAGGTAGGCACCCGGACGGCCACCGCTCGCCCGGCTGAAAAAGAAGGGCCGCCCGGGAACGCCCTCCGCCAGCGCAGCAACGGCCGGGTCGTCCCCGTTCAGCACCCACCGGCTGTCATCGTCCGCATTGCGGAAGAGGTTGGCCTTGTCGGCGTAGTAGGATTCCACGGACGGATACCAGTCGAGATGATCGGGAGCCAGATTGGTCATCACGCCGATATCGGGTTTGAAGCGATCTATCGCACCCAACTGGAACGAGCTCATCTCCACGACATACCAGGCGGGGCTTCGCTCCCGGAGCGCGAGCTCGGAGGCGGGAGGCCCGAAGGCGGCGCCGATGTTTCCGCCCAGAGCCACATCCAGCCCTTCCTCTTCGAGGAGGTGTGCCACCAAGGCCGCCGTGGTCGTCTTGCCGTTCGTTCCGGTCACAGCGATCAGTGGACCATCGAAGAACCGAAAAGCGAACTCAGGCTCCGAGATCCAACGTACGCCCCGGTCGCTGAGCTCTTTGAGCACCGGCGCGTCTGGGCGAATGCCGGGACTGACGACCACCGTACCGGCGCTTGCGATGCGTTCGACTGGGTTCTCTCCCAGCTCGACCTCGGCTCCCCGTGCGCGGAGCTCGGCTCCACGAGCATGAGTTGCGGTGTCAGTGCGCAAATCCGAGACATGGACTACACCTCCCTTTTCAAGTGCCAACCACGCCGCAGCCCGTCCGGACTCGCCCAAACCGACAACGGCAACCATTTCGCCTTCCAGCGTGTTCACAACGACTGTTCCTCACCGGATCTTGAGCGCGCTGAACGCGACCATCGCGCACAGGATTCCCATGATCCAAAAACGGA
>Ga0209980_10001729_pt1 | contig 11978 bp, 22 predicted proteins | sample CR02metaG_FD_183611 | JGI IMG/M metagenome (GOLD analysis project Ga0209980, IMG submission 183611) | Deep subsurface microbial communities from Mariana Trench to uncover new lineages of life (NeLLi) - CR02 metaG (SPAdes) (version 2) | ecosystem: Environmental > Aquatic > Marine > Ocean trench... | reverse complement strand
GGATGAGCGGCCGTTTCTCATCGACTTCGGGCTAGCGTGCATTCGAGACGGCTCCAAGCGGCGACTCAATAATTTTTTCTTCAAGTGGGGGAAACAATATGACTACAACGCCTGGATTAAGCATAAATATCACAGGCGCGTGGACGCGATTCTTCCCGAAGATATTGAGCTCTACCAGCCGCTGAAGCTTGAGCGAATTGCCCGCGGTATCAGGATCCTTTGGCAAAAGATCACGCTACGGAGACTCAGGAAACGTCTTCGCCGATCGGCTGGTACCGAGATTGACTAACTACGAGGTCAGCAGCGGACTACGGCGCGGAGGTCTCCGGAGAGTCGGGCTGATCCAAAAGCTGAACCAGCGCCATCGGCGCGGCATCTCCGGCACGGTATCCGATTTTGAGAATTCTGAGATAGCCCCCAGGACGGTCCTTGAAACGTGGCCCCAACTCGTCGAACAATTTGCCGACAGCCGCGTCATCTCGCAGCCGCGAGAACGCCAGTCGGCGCCGGGCTACCCCGTCCTGCTTCGCCAACGTAATCAGAGGTTCTATTACGCGTCTGAGCTCCTTCGCTTTCGGTAATGTCGTTTTAATCGTCTCGTGCTGCACCAACGACGCCGCCATATTTCGATACATCGCCTTGCGATGCGATGCGTTCCTTCCGAGCTTGCGACCGGACTTCCTGTGACGCATGAGTACGCTCCTTGGTTCCTAGAATGCCGCCGACACGGGCTCTTCTTCACCATGCAATCCCGCGGGCGGCCAGCTCTCCAACCGCATGCCCAAAGCCAAGCCGTGAATCTCAAGAACTTCTTTGATCTCTGTCAGAGACTTCTTACCGAGATTAGGGGTGCGTAGTAGTTCCACCTCAGTGCGTTGCACAAGGTCACCGATGTAGTTGATATTTTCCGCCTTGAGGCAGTTCGCCGAACGTACCGTCAGCTCCAGCTCATCGACCGGTCTCAGAAGGATCGGATCGATCTGAGTCTCCGCTCTGCCGAAACCGATCTCATCTTCGCCCTGAAGATCCACAAATACGTCCAGCTGACTCTTGAGAATACCGCCAGCTCGACGAATCGCCTCTTCCGGATCGATGGTTCCGTTCGTCTCGATGTCGATAATCAGTTTGTCCAGATCGGTTCGCTGTTCGACGCGAGCGCTCTCGACGCTGTAGGTCACGCGCCGAACCGGGCTGAACGATGCGTCCAGTTGAAGTGTCCCGATCGGGCGGGTCTCTTCGTCGAAAGCAGCCTGCTTTACCGCCGGTTGATACCCACGTCCGCGCACAACTTTGAGAAACGCTTTCAATTCTCCCGAGTGGGTAAGCGTCGCGATTACAAGATCAGGATTCACGATTTCGACATCGTGATCACAGACAATATCACCAGCTGTAACCGGACCGGGCCCCTTCTTCGATAGAGACAGCAGAGCTTCGTTCCGCGAATGCATTCTTATTGCGATCGACTTCAGATTCAGAAGGATCTCAACTACATCTTCTTGCACGCCTTCGATGCTCGTATACTCGTGCAACACGCCCTCGATCTCCACTTCCACAACCGCCGCGCCGGGCATTGACGACAGCAGCACTCGTCGAAGCGCGTTGCCGAGCGTGTGGCCAAAGCCTCGTTCGAACGGTTCGACCGTAACCTTCGCATGATTTGTGTTGATTGGTTGAACCTTGACGGCTCTAGGCCTCAAGAATTCTGTGGCTGATTCCTGCATATACGGTTCCTCAAGTTACTTGGAGTACAGCTCGACTACCAGGTTCTCATTGATATCAGGAAGAATCTCTTCCCGCTCCGGCAGCGTCTTCAATACACCTTCCATTTTCTTATCATCCACTTCGACCCAGTCCGGCAGCCCGACTTGAGTCGCAATATCCAACGCGGATTTAATTCGGAGTTGTTCCTTAGCTCGTTCGCGCACCGAGATTTTATCTCCAGCTTCCAGCTGGTAAGACGGAATGTTGACCACCCGCTCGTTAACCATGATGGCTTTATGGCTTACCAGCTGACGGGCTTCCGCTCGAGTGGAAGCAAAACCCATACGGTAGACCACATTGTCTAAGCGCGATTCGAGCATTTTCAATAAATTCTCGCCGGTCGAACCTCTACCTCGGGCGGCTCGTTTGTAATAGTTTCGAAACTGACGTTCCAACACTCCATACATTCGACGCAGCTTTTGTTTTTCTCGCAACTGCACACCATAGTCCGATAGACGGGTGCGACGCTGGCCATGTCCGCCAGGCGGGACCTCCATTTTACACTTCGCTTCCAGAGGTTTGACCCCGCTCTTCAAGAACAGATCTGTGCCCTCTCTTCGGGCAAGCTTACATGTTGGACCTCGATATCTCGCCATTGCTATTTCCGATTACACTCGACGCCGTTTTGGTGGTCGGCATCCGTTATGAGGTATGGGAGTTACGTCTTCGATCTGGGTGACTCTAAAGCCAACCACATTTAATGCTCTGACCGCGGATTCTCGTCCCGGCCCCGGGCCTTTTACCCGGACCTCGATATTCTTTACTCCGAACCCCTTGGCCGTTGTTCCGGCGCGTTCTGCAGCGACCTGAGCGGCGAACGGTGTACTCTTACGTGAGCCACGGAAACCGCAACCGCCAGCCGTCGCCCAAGCCAGCACATTCCCCTGACGATCGGTAATGGTAATGATCGTGTTATTAAAAGACGCATGGATATGCGCGACGGCATCTAAAATCTGCCGTTTTTCTTTTTTCTTCCCTTTCGTCGGTTGGGCCATATCTTCTCCCTAGCTGCTGTGCCTGATTCTTGCCAACATCGGTCTATTTCCTGATCGGCCGTCGCGGACCTTTGCGAGTCCGCGCATTCGTTTTCGTTCGTTGCCCATTGGTTGGCAGGCCACGACGGTGCCGGATTCCGCGGTAAGAACCGAGATCCATAAGTCGCTTGATGTTCATCGCAGTTTCTCTACGAAGGTCGCCTTCCACGGAGAATTTCGAGATCACATCTCTGAGCTTGACGATTTCAGGCTCACTCAAGTCCTTGACCTGGATGGTTGGATCGACTTCGGCCACCTTGCATACGAGGCGGGCGCGACTGTGCCCGACACCAAAGATATGCGTCAACGCGATTGCCACATGCTTGTTTACGGGGATGTTGATACCAGAAATACGAGCCATATGTGTTTCCTCACCCCTGTCGCTGCTTATGGCGTGGATCGGAGCAAATTACCCGCACCACACCTTTTCGCCGAACTATCTTACAGTTACGGCAGATCCTTTTTACCGATGCTCTCACTTTCATCGTCCGACTCCTTCCCCTACTACCCAGTGCGCCCAGCACCACGGAGATTCGCCTTCTTCAGCAAACCCTCGTACTGGTGACTCATCATGTGCGCCTGAAGCTGGGACATGAAGTCCATAGAGACGACTACGATGATTAAAATGGATGTACCACCAAAATAGAAAGGCACGTTGAAACGCAAGATCATGAACTCCGGCAGCAAACAAACGGCCGTGATATAGATCGCTCCCCAGAAGGTCAAACGCGTCAATACCTTGTCGATATACTCTGCCGTCTGTTGCCCGGGGCGAATACCAGGAATGAATGCTCCGGATCGCTTCAGATTGTCGGCGGTCTCTCGAGAGTTGAAGACGAGGGCCGTATAGAAAAAACAGAAGAAAACAATCAGCCCTCCGTACATGGCTATATACAGCGGCTGACCAGGTGAGAGTCTCGCGGCAACACCCTGCAACCATGATACCGCCTGGCTTGTACCGAACCAGCTCGCGATGGTCGCGGGGAAGAGAATAAGACTAGATGCGAAAATCGGCGGAATCACGCCGGACATGTTGATCTTGAACGGCAGATGCGATGTCTGTCCGGCGTACATGCGACGGCCTTGTTGACGCTTCGCGTAATTCACCGTAATACGTCTCTGCGCGCGCTCCATGAAGACGACAAAGGAAATCACTCCGAGAACGAGGATGCCCAATAAGAACGGCATGGCCTGGTTCATACCGCCCGTACTGACGAGTTCAAGCGTCCCGCCGATGGCCGCCGGAAGACCTGAAATAATGCTAGCCAGGATTATCATGGAGATACCGTTGCCAATCCCGCGTTCCGTAATCTGCTCGCCAAGCCACATCAAGAACATCGTGCCCGTAACAAGTGTCACAGCAGCCGTCAGCACGAAGCTGCTGCCAGGATTAATAACGACACCCTGGTTCTGCAATGCAGTCGCTGCCGCTGTCGATTGGAAGCAGCAGAGCACGACAGTTCCGTAACGGGTGTATTGAGTTATCTTCCGTCTCCCGGATTCGCCCTCTTTACGCAACTGTCCGAGACTTGGCACAACGTGGGTGGCCATCTGCATAATGATGGAGGCCGAGATATACGGCATGATGCCGAGAGCAAATATCGACAGTCGCGACAAAGCGCCACCAGAGAACATGTTGAACATGCTCAGGATAGTTCCCGACTGCGCCTCGAAGAACTGCTCAAGTGCCAGTGGATCTATACCGGGTACGGGTATGAAAGTGCCGACACGGTAGACTACCAACGCGCCGATTAAGAAAAACAGGCGTTGGCGTAGCTCGGTGAAGCGCGTCGCTTCACCAAGTATTGACACCGGATTCGCCATGCCTGCCTTAGCCATCTCTCACTCTACCTCTCAACACTTCCGCCGGCAGCCTCAATCGCCTGACGAGCACCGGGGGTCACCGCTACGCCGACGACGGTCACGGACTTGTCGAGTTTGCCGGACAAAATTATCTTGGCGCGCTGTGCACGCTTCGGAATCAGGCGTGCAGCCTTAAGGCTCGAGAGATCGACCGTGCTCCCCTCAAGCCGCCCCAGCTCGTGCAGTCTGACCTCTACACGAAACTTGGCGCGCATCGAATAAAAACCAATCTTTGGCAGCCTTCTCTGCAAAGGCATCTGACCACCTTCAAATCCGACCTTGTGGTAGCCGCCCGAACGCGATCGCTGACCCTTTGTGCCACGCCCGGCTGTCTTCCCGCGTCCCGCAGCAATACCTCGACCAGCACGCTTGCGAGCCTTGTGGGCACCTCGAGCTGGTTTAAGTGTATTCAGGCGCATCTAAGATTCCTCGATCCTCAGTAGATAGGACACTTTGTTGATCATGCCCCTGTTCTCAGGAGTGTCTTGGACCATAACGGATTGATGGCGACGCCGAAGACCGAGACCATGCACGCACTCAAGATGCCCAGGAGTGCGCCCATGCTTGCTCTTCAGCAGCGTCACGGTAAGCGTCTTCTTAACCTTTGCCATATCAATTTCAACCGAGAATTTCGTCTACTGACTTGCCGCGCTTGGCTGCGATCTCTTGCGGAGAACGCATTTTTACCAACGCACCGACCGTCGCTCGTACGACGTTAATCGGGTTTCGTGAACCGTAGCTCTTGGCAAGGACATTGCGTACACCCGCGCACTCGAATACCGCGCGCATTGCGCCACCAGCGATTATTCCGGTACCGTCCGAAGCCGGCTGCATAAAGACTCGTGTAGCGCCATGACGCCCGCGAAGCGAATATTGCAAAGTCTCGTTTTTAAGATGAATCGAGTAAAGTTTCTGCCGTGCTAGCTGCATCGCTTTTTGAATCGCGAGCGGCAACTCGCGAGCCTTCCCGTACCCATAGCCAACGCGGCCATCGCCATCACCGACTACAGCTAAGGCGGTGAAACCGAATTGCCGGCCACCCTTTACCACCTTCGCAACCCGATTTACTGCGACGAGCTTTTCTTGCAGTTCATCTGTTTTTGCCATTCGTAATGTCCCGAATTAGAATTTCAAGCCAGCCTCGCGCGCGGCATCTGCAAGTGCCTTAATGCGCCCGTGATAACTAAATCCCGAGCGGTCAAACGCCACCCGATCTACTCCTGCAGCCTGCGCTCTCTCCGCAATCAGCTTGCCTACTATCGCCGCCGCATTCGTATTGCCGGTAACCTTGAGGCTCTTCCGAAGCTCGCTCATGATGGTAGACGCGCTAGCGATCACGCTGGCGCCGTCCGATGCTATAACCTGGGCATAGATGTGTCGCGGCGTACGATGAACGCATAAACGTAAAATACCGCGCTTCTTGATCTTTGCTCGAGTTCGTCTCGCCCTTCGCTGCCGTCTTTGTTTCTTCTCCATATGCACTTCTAACTCTTCTTGGTTTCCTTCAGAACGATACGTTCATCAGCGTAGCGCACACCTTTCCCTTTATAGGGCTCCGGCGGCCTGAAATTTCGAATCTCTGCTGCAACTTGTCCGACTTTCTGTTTGTCGATCCCCTTGATGAGTAGTTCTGTCTGGCTAGTAGTCTCTACCGTGATACCGTCTGGCACCTCATAGACGACTGGATGCGAGAATCCCAGCGTGAGATTGACAGTCTGTCCCTGAACTTTCGCCCTGTAACCAACCCCGACCAACTTTAGCCGCCGTTCGAAACCGGTACTCACACCGCTGACCATGTTACTGATCAAGGCCCGTGTCGTGCCTGCCATAGCCCTGGCGAAGCGGCTTCCAGACCGTGGGCTCACCGCGAGACCGGAGTCATCACTGACAACCTCGACCTCCGAGTGGCACTCAAGAGACAAATCGCCTCTCGGGCCCTTGACCGTCAGAGCGTTGCCATCGAGGTTGATTTCGACGCCTTGTGCCAAGACTACTGGACGTTTTGCGACTCTAGACATCTTTCACTCTCAATTCTCGCTCAAGACACGAAGCAGAGAACTTCGCCTCCGTGTCCCTGGGCTCGCGCTTCCCGGTCGGTCATCACCCCGTTTGAGGTCGACACGATGACAACACCGAGACCTCCCTGGACCGTCGGCAACTCGTTCGCCCTGGCGTAGAGTCTTAGACCTGGTCTGCTGGCGCGCTCTATGCGTTCGATAACCGGCTGACCTTCGTGGTACCTGAGCGTCAGGGTCAACGTTCGTTTATTGTTTTCTTCGTCCTCGGTTGCTACGCCATCGAGGTAGCCTTCAGCTTCCAAAACCTTCGCGATCGAAACTTTCAGTTTCGATGCCGGCATCGTCACCCTAAGCTTCGCGGCCTTTTGGCCATTCCTGATTCGCGTCAGCATATCGGAGATTGGATCAGTCATGCTCATCGATGTTCTCCTATCACCAACTCGCCTTCGACAGGCCAGGAATTTCGCCGCGCATAGTAGCCTCCCGCAGTTTGTTCCGGCTCAGACCGAATTTTCGGTAGTACCCGTGTGGCCGCCCGGTGATTGCGCACCGGTTACGTAGCCTCACCGGACTCGCATCGCGTGGTAGTCCCTGCAATTTCGCTTGAGCAACCTGTTTCTGTTCGTCAGTCGACCCAGGATCCCGAATGACTCGCCGGTACTCCGCTCGTTTCGCAGCATATCGCTTCACGATAGCGTTACGTTTAGCCTCACGCGCGATCATTGATTTTTTAGCCATCAGTAACTTTATCCTTAGTGCGAATCGGGAAACGAAAAGCGTCTAAGAGCGCCCTGCCTTCCTCATCGTTCCTTGCTGTCGTGGTAATCGTGATATCCAATCCGCGAATCGTATCGATTCGGTCGAAATCTATTTCCGGAAAGATAATTTGCTCTTGAACGCCAATACTGTAGTTCCCTTGCCCATCGAACGATCGAGCACTCAGGCCCCTGAAATCGCGGACGCGCGGAATCGCAACATTGACTAGCCGATCCAGGAATTCATACATCCGCTCCCGTCTCAACGTGACCTTGCAACCGATCGGATAGCCTGCTCGAAGTTTGAAGGTTGCGACACTAACTCTGGCATTACAGATAATAGGCTGCTGTCCAGAAATTCGCTTCAAATCATTGACCGCGTGTTCGAGTATCTTTCGGTCCGTCAAAGCCCCGCCAACACCCATGTTCAATGTAATCTTGCTGATCCGCGGAACCGCCATAGGATTCGTAAGTTTCAGCCGCTTCATGATCTGAGGCACGGCTTCTTTCTTATAGAATTCTTGCAGCCTGCTCATCTCAGCTATCCAAGACTTCGTTGTTCGACTTGAAGTAACGCACCTTCCGTCCATCTGCTAGGTGGCGAATTCCAACTCGATCGCCCTTGTCCGCCGACGGGTTATAGATCATCACGTTAGAGATATCGAGCGGCATTTCTTTTTCGATGATGCCTCCCGGTACTCCTGCATTGGGATTAGGTTTCTGGTGCTTACGAGCGATATTGATGCCCTCGACGAGTACTCTGTCGTCGTCATAGATGCGTACGACATTACCTCTACGGCCTTTGTCCTTACCGGTAATAATGACCACTTCATCGCCTTGTCTAATGCGTTTCATCTCAATGTCCTACAGCACTTCCGGCGCGAGAGAGATGATCTTCATGAAACGGCTGGTGCGCAGCTCTCGCGTCACCGGCCCGAAGATGCGCGTCCCGATCGGTTCCATACGGGCGTTCAATAGGACCGCTGCATTGCTGTCGAAACGAATAACTGAACCGTCAGGCCGTCGTACTCCATGACGCGTTCGCACTACCACGGCATTGTAAATTTCGCCTTTCTTTACTCGACCGCGAGGAATAGCGTCCTTGACGGTAACTTTGATGATGTCGCCAATGCGCGCATACCGTCGCCTTGAGCCGCCTAATACCTTGATGCACAAGATGCGACGGGCTCCGCTATTATCCGCCGCACTTAAGACTGTCTCTGATTGGATCATCGGGTTGCCCTCGGCTGCCTCAAGAGGCCTCCGTCGTCTGGATAATTGTCACGACCCGCCAGGATTTGTGCTTGGAGATCGGTCGACACTCAACGATCTCAACAGTATCTCCTTCTTTGCACTGATTTTTTTCGTCATGGGCAAGTATTTTCGTGGTGCGACGAATGAACTTGCCATACACCGGATGTCGAATTAAACGCCCCACGGCAACCGAGACACTTTGGTTCATCTTGTTGCTGATGACACGTCCGACCACCGTTCGACGGCTTTTCCCGCCACCAGAGCCCATGTTAGTACTCGCCTGCTCTAGTTCTGTCTCTTTGGCGCTCATTCGTTTTGTCCCGAAGTTTGGATATCGACACGCTCACGTAAAACCGTTTTTATTCGGGCGATATCCTTGCGGACCTTGCCGAACTGGTGCGGCCTTGTGCCCTGGCCCGTCGCAGATTGCAGCCGCAAATTAAACTGCTCGCGGCGTAGCTTAAGGAGTTCCTCACCCAGCGCTTCCTCGGACATTGCCCTGAACTCTTTTGCTTTCATCAGGCAGCCTGCCGAGATACGAAAATAGTAGCGACCGGCAATTTGGCCGCTGCGCGTTTAAAAGCCTCGCGTGCTACGGCCTCGTCCACGCCGGAAATCTCATAGAGCACGCTCCCGGGCTGTACGAGCGCGACCCAGTATTCCACGTTGCCCTTACCCTTCCCTTGACGGACTTCCAGCGGCTTCTTCGTAATCGGCTTGTCCGGGAAGACCCGAATCCAAATTTTGCCGCCTCGCTTTACGTGGCGAGTCATCGCCCGACGAGCCGACTCGATCTGCCGGGCTGTCAGACGGCCACGAGTAGTCGCCTTCAGGCCGTACTCGCCAAAGCTGACGCTGTTACCTCGCTGCGCAAGCCCACGGTTGCGGCCTTTGTGCTGCTTGCGAAATTTAGTTCGCTTCGGCTGAAGCATCGTTATTCACCCTGCTGCCGTGCTGGAGCGGTTTGGGATTCCTTCTTTGCATCAGCAGAGTCAAATACCTCACCGGTGAATATCCAGACCTTTACGCCGATTACGCCGTACGTGGTGTGGGCCTCCGCCAACCCATAGTCGATATTCGCCCGAAACGTATGCAATGGGACTCTGCCTTCCCGATACCATTCGGAGCGCGCTATCTCTGCACCGTTCAATCTTCCTGCAACCTTGACCTTGATCCCGCCGGCACCGATTCTCATCGAATTCGTGACTGCGCGACGCATCGCGCGACGAAACTGTACGCGCCGCTCGAGTTGCTGCGCAATGCCCTCCGCCACGAGTTGAGCGTCGAGTTCGGGCTTTCTGATCTCCGCAATATTGAGTCGCACATCAGGCAAGATCATGCCCAAGAGTTTGGCGACCGCAATGCGAAGCTTCTCGATGTCCTCACCCTTCTTGCCGATCACGATTCCGGGGCGCGCCGTGTGAATCGTGATATTGGCCCGCTTTGCCGGTCGATCTATTTGGATGCGACTTACGGAGGCATCCTTGAGCCTGCTCTTGATAAACTCTCGAACCTGGTGATCTTGGTAGACGTACTCCGCATAAGTCGGCGAGTCAGCGTACCACTTGGAGGTCCACTCTTTGGTGATTCCGAGACGGATTCCGATTGGATGAACTTTTTGACCCATACGCGTTTACTCGTCAGCGACCCGAACAGTGATGTGACTATTACGTTTGATAATTTGATTCCCACGTCCTTTCGCCCGCGCACGGAAACGCGCATACGTCGGTGCATCGCCTATCATCACGACCGATACGCTGAGTTCGTCGATGTCAGCGCCATCGTTGTTCTCAGCATTCGCGATCGCCGACTCTAAGACCTTGCGCACCAGGTGAGCGGCTTTCTTCTGGCTGAATCGGAGAATATCAAGCGCCTGAGCGACCGGCTTACCCCGGATCTGATCAGCAACCAGCCGGCATTTTTGCGGTGATATTCGCGCATAACGATGTGTGGCTACAGTTTCCATTGCAAATATCGCTGACCTATCTAGCCTTGCGGTTTCCGGCATGACCTCTGAACGTACGCGTAGCCGCAAACTCACCGAGCTTGTGCCCCACCATATTTTCGGAGACCAGTACCGGTATGTGCTGCCGACCGTTATGCACAGCGATAGTGAGCCCAACCATTTCCGGGATCACCATCGATCGACGCGACCACGTTTTAATTGGTCGGCGATCATTCCTCTGAGCCGCTTTCTCCACCTTCTTTAGCAGATGGGTATCGACGAACGGACCTTTTTTAATTGAACGGGGCATACTCCAATCCTTAACAAATTCACGGCCGCGCCGTCTAGCCTACTTCTTCTTCCTGCGGCGAACGATCATACCGGCAGTACGCTTGTTGTTGCGGGTCTTATAACCTTTCGTTGGCACGCCCCAAGGTGTCACCGGGTGACGGCCGCCTGAACTCCGGCCCTCGCCGCCACCATGGGGATGATCCACAGGATTCATCGCAACCCCTCTGACGGTGGGCCGAACTCCTCGCCAACGCTTAGCACCTGCCTTACCCAGTTTTCTCAAATTGTGCTCGTAGTTGCCGACTTCGCCAACGGTCGCTCGACAGTTGACGTGTATTCGCCGAATCTCTCCGGAGCGCAGACGTAGAGTCGCGTAGCGGCCTTCACGAGCGACAATCTGAACCGAGACACCAGCGCTTCGTGCGAGCTGACCGCCCTTTCCTGGTTTCATCTCCACACAGTGCACTAAGGTACCAACCGGAATATTTTTTAACGGCAGAGCATTGCCGGGCTTGATCGGGGCGTCGGAACCCGACTGGATCGGGTCACCGGCTTTACATCGTCTCGGTGCCAGAATGTAGCGCCGCTCTCCGTCGACATACAGCACAAGAGCGAGATGAGCACTTCGATTCGGATCATATTCGATACGTTCTACGCGGCCAGCAATACCGTCTTTGTCTCTCTTGAAATCGACGATTCGATAGTGGCGCTTGTGCCCGCCTCCCTTGTGTCGCGTTGTGATGCGGCCATAGTTATTGCGGCCACCGGTCTTGGACTTCGGAGAGAGCAATGGCGCGTGAGGTTTACCTTTGTGCAAATCATCGCGGACGGTACGGACGACGAATCTTCGGCCGGGTGAAGTCGGTTTGGATTTTCTTACCGCCACAACGCTTCCCCGTCAGTCCCGTTACTCAACGCCCATGAAATCGATGTTACTACCCGGCATTAGCCGGACATAAGCCTTCTTCCACGCCGCCTGCCGACCTTTACTTTGCCCGTGGCGCTTTATCTTGCCCCGAACATTCGTCACCGTGACTTTGCCGACCTTGACCTCGAA
>Ga0209980_10001727_pt1 | contig 11993 bp, 7 predicted proteins | sample CR02metaG_FD_183611 | JGI IMG/M metagenome (GOLD analysis project Ga0209980, IMG submission 183611) | Deep subsurface microbial communities from Mariana Trench to uncover new lineages of life (NeLLi) - CR02 metaG (SPAdes) (version 2) | ecosystem: Environmental > Aquatic > Marine > Ocean trench >... | reverse complement strand
CATCCGATTCGGCGAACCATCACCGAATCAGACAATGTGCTGATCACGACGCTGACACACAATCCGGCGGCATTGCACCTGGATGCCGAGTACATGAAAACCACCGAATTCGGCAAACCGATCGTCAACAGTTGCCTGACCTTGTCATTAATGGTCGGAATCTCAGTCAACGACATCACGCACGGCACGACCGTAGCCAACCTGGGATGGGACGAAGTGCGTTTTCCGAAACCATTGTTTCACGGTGACACGATTCACATCGAATCGGAGGTGCTCGAAATGCGAGAAAGTAAGTCGCGACCCGACAACGGCATTGTCACGTTTGAGCACCGCTGTTTTAATCAGCACGACGAGCTTGTCGGCATCTGCAAACGCACGGCGTTAATGCATAAGAAACCGTGATGAATCGCAGTTATCTTTTCGTCCCGGCCGACAGTGAGCGAAAGCTGTCAAAAGCATCCGATACCGGGGCGGACGCACTCATCCTGGACCTCGAAGATTCGGTTGCAGCAGCAGCGCGACCGGATGCGCGCGAGATCGCGGCAGACTACCTCAATGGCCGCGAAAACGTCTGGATACGCATTAATGCGATCGACTCGGACGATGCTGCCGCCGACCTGGCGGCAGTAGTTCCGGCGGCGCCAGCCGGCATCGTGTTGCCGAAGCCCCGAGGTGCGGCCGACGCACTGCAGCTAGCCTCGCAGCTCGACGCTCTCGAGAAATCCCATGGGATCGATGTCGGTCAGACGAAGATCATGGTGATTTGCACTGAGCGACCTGAGGCGCTGTTCACGCTGGACAGTTATATTGGCGCGACCTCGCGACTGGCGGCGCTGACCTGGGGCGCTGAAGATCTCAGTGCCGCACTCGGTGCCAGCGACAACCGGGACGAGGAGGGCAACTGGCTGCCGCCCTATGAATTGGCTCGGTCTCTTTGTTTATGTGCCGCTGCGGCTGCTGACGTCGCTGCTGTCGATACGGTGTATACCGATTTTCGCGACACCGACGGTCTGTCGCAGTATGCAGCGAATGCACGGCGGGACGGTTTTTCAGGAATGCTGGCCATTCACCCGGCGCAGGTCGAGGTCATCAATAATGCATTCGTCCCTGTTGTGGAAGAGATCGAGCGGGCCGAACGCATCGTCGCGCTGTTTAATAACAATCCTGGCGCTGGCGCGCTCGGCATGGACGGAGAGATGATTGACCGTCCGCACTTGGTGCAGGCGCAGCGTCTATTGCAAAGGCAGGAAAAATGAGTCGAGTCTATCCCGTGATTTCCGACGCGAAGGCGCGTGCGCTGGTCGACGAATCTGCTTACGACGAGCTGTATGCGCGCTCCATCAATGACAACGAAGGTTTTTGGGCGGAGCAGGCGAAGCGGGTCGACTGGATCAAACCGTTCAGCAAAGTGAAGGACGTTTCTTTTGCCAAGGACGATTTGCACATTCGCTGGTACTACGACGGCACATTGAATGTCTGCTACAACTGTGTCGATCGTCACCTCGAAAACAAAGCCGACGACGTCGCGATTATCTGGGAGGGTGATGACCCATCCCGGGACCTCAAGATCACCTATCGCGAGCTGCATCAACGCGTCTGCAAGTTTGCCAACTCGCTCAAGTCACTGGGTGCGAAGAAGGGCGATCGAATCACGATTTACATGCCGATGATCCCGGAGGCGGCCGTGGCGATGCTGGCCTGCGCCAGGATCGGCGCCGTGCATTCGGTCGTATTTGGTGGGTTTTCGCCGGAGGCCCTGGCAGGTCGAATTCACGACTGTGAATCGAATATCGTGATTACGGCAGACGAAGGTGTTCGCGGTGGCAAAACAATCCCACTCAAGGCGAATGTCGATGCGGCCGCGGAGCACGCTGATGTAAGCACGCTCGAGAAGGTGCTGGTTGTCCGAAATACGGGCAACGAGATCCACTGGGTTGAGGGTCGCGATGCATGGCTGCATGAGCTCGAGACGGAGGTCGACGCCGACTGCCCGTGCGAAGAGATGGGCGCCGAGGATCCGCTGTTCATCCTGTACACGTCAGGTTCAACGGGCAAACCCAAAGGCGTATTGCATACGACCGGTGGTTACCTCGTTTATGCATCGCTGACTCACGAATACGTGTTTGATTATCACGCTGGTGATATCTACTGGTGTACCGCCGACGTTGGCTGGGTTACCGGTCATACCTACATCGTCTACGGTCCGCTTGCCAACGGCGCTGTCACGCTCATGTTCGAGGGCGTGCCCAACTACCCGACAGCATCACGATTCTGGGAAATCTGCGACAAGCACAACGTCAACATCTGTTACACGGCGCCGACGGCCATTCGTGCGCTAATGCGCGAAGGCGACGAACCCGTCAAGCGCACGTCGCGGAAAAGTTTGCGATTGCTTGGCACGGTCGGTGAGCCGATCAATCCGGAGGCGTGGGAGTGGTACTACCACGTCATTGGCGATGAGCGTTGTCCGATCGTCGACACCTGGTGGCAGACCGAGACCGGTGGCATCTTGATCAGTCCGTTGCCAGGTGCGACGGCATTGAAACCCGGATCGGCGACGAAGCCGCTGTTCGGCATTCAACCAGCGATTGTCGATGGCGATGGCAATGTTCTGGACGGCGCTGTCGAGGGTAATTTGATTATCAGGGATAGCTGGCCCGGGCAGATGCGCACGATCTACGGCGATCACCAACGATGTGTGGAAACCTATTTTTCAACCTATGAAGGCGCGTATTTCACCGGTGACGGCGCGCGCCGCGACGAGGACGGCTATTACTGGATTACCGGTCGCGTGGACGATGTGCTGAATGTATCAGGCCATCGCATGGGTACTGCCGAAGTCGAAAGCGCGCTGGTCGCGCACAAAGACGTTGCCGAGGCGGCCGTGGTGGGTTATCCGCATGACATCAAAGGCCAGGGTATCTATGCCTATGTCACATTGATGGAAGGTGTCGATGCTCACGATGGCCTGCGCGCCGAATTGCAGCAATGCGTGCGCAAGGAAATCGGCCCGATAGCAAAGCCTGATCTGATTCAGTGGGCACCGGGATTGCCGAAAACGCGCTCCGGTAAGATCATGCGGCGCATTCTGCGCAAGGTTGCGGCGGATGATTTTGCCGAGCTTGGCGATACCTCAACATTGGCCGATCCGGGGGTCGTCGATGACTTGATTGAGAATCGACAGAATCGCGCCGATTGATTGGTATCAGGATTCGTCGAGCGCTTCCGCGTCAGTCATTACGACTGTCTCTTTGAGGTGCTCGTCGCCATGACCGAGTCGCTTGTATTCGGCGATCTGGTGCTCATACGCCTTCACAAATTCCTCGGCGTACATTTGCGGAAAACGGCCATCGCCTTTTGCGGTCATGATCGGATACAGTTCGCAGTACAACGGCCAGTACTTTTTCTTGTTGAACATTTTGGTGATCAGATTCGAATTCAAACTGAGATCAAAACCCTCTTCGAGCTCGACCGGATCGAAGCGATTTGAGAATTCAGTAAACGCTTGGATCATCGCGTCCAGAAATGCATCTTGGTGGAATAACAGGTCACGGCACACCTCACGGACGGCATCGCGTGGGCCGAGGTATTCTCCGTCTTTGCCGACCAGTAATTGCTTGATGGTGTCTTTCGTATTGGCCGACAGCTTCACGGGGTTGTTGCCCTGTGGCAATACTGTGGTCTGATCAAGACTGAACGCGTTCTTCAGGTTTGCACGACTTGCAAGCAATTGCGTTATTCCTTCAACAAACTCCCGCAAGACTTCGCCCGCGTTCTGCATGATCTCTCCGAGGTCGGTCGACGAATGTAACTCGCTGCGATTGATGCCCAATCCGTCGAGGAAAGAATCGACTAAATCGGTTGCAACAAGATCGGCCTCAGCCAGTGCCGTGAGTCCCGGTTTCTTTGACCTGGACTTCTTTTTCGGTTCAAGCTGTTCGACCACGCCCGTGTTTGCGGAATCCTCGATCAACGCAGACAGAAACTCGTCGTCGTCCGTGAGCGCTTCCTCTTCAAGCAGCTGCACGCCAGTTCTTATCGGGTCTTCGTCGACGAGAGAGCTGGCATGGTCCGTGACCGGGCTCGCGGGTTCATCGTCGAGTGGCATGACGATGCTTTCACCCTCGTCAATCTTCACAGTTATCTCGAAGTCGCCCAAGCGAATCACGTCGCCGTTAAACAGTCGCTGCGGATTGCCTTTTCCCAGCGGTTCGTGATCCCCGTTGATATAGACACCGTTGGTGCTGACATCGGCGAGGTAGTAGGCACCCCCCTGGAAATCGATGGTCGCGTGACGGCCTGAAATATAACGATCCGGGTCGGGCAGGATCCAGTCGTTGTGCAGCGAACGGCCAATCGTGCCGCCGGTCTCGGAGAATACGCGCACGGCATCGTCGCCCACGATGTCGCGGTGTTCGCTAACTATTTCGAGTTGCAAGGCCATGACAGATGAATAGTGCAAAGAATCAAGGGCCTACGCTGCCAAGTAGTTCACATAATCAGCATGAAGTCAGATCGATCATTTTCTATATATGTTTAAATAAGACCAAATACAGTTCAAAATCGTAACACTGCGATTCTCGCGCGAATAGCAGCGGTTTTGGGTAATCTACGCGCCATGGCGAAGAAAAATCTCTACAGAATCGTATTCATGAGTCAGGGGCAGGTCTACGAGATTTACGCTCGCAAGGTTGGCCAAGGGGCTTTATTCGGCTTCGTCGAGGTTGAACAACTTGTTTTCGGTGAGCGCACCACGGTCGTCGTGGATCCGTCCGAAGAAAAGATCAAGTCTGAATTTGAGCACGTCACCCGAACCTACCTGCCGATGCACTCGATCATTCGAATCGACGAAGTCGACAAGCAAGGTGCCAGTAAGATATCGAAGGTCGAAGGCAACGTGACGCAGTTCCCGATGCCGATATATACGCCAGGGGACAGAAAACCCTGATGCTTGAGCTGGCCGGGCAACCTGCGTTGTCAGATTTCCGCCTCGCGAAACTCCTCGATCTATTGCAACTGCAAGACGGGCGCGTCAAGTCTGTTGAAGCACGCTATTGTTATTTTGTTGCAGTGAATGCGGCGTTATCCGCGAAACATACGAAACGTTTAAAAGCGCTGCTGCTTGCAGGCGAAAAGGCTGGCCGTCTCGGCAGAGGTTCTCGCAAGGTATACGTGCTTCCCCGACCGGGCACGATTTCGCCGTGGTCGAGCAAAGCGACGGATATTGCGCAGGCATGCGACCTCAATGATGTTGATCGTATAGAACGCGGCATCTGTTACGGACTTAAGTTTAAAGGCAAAGTTGGCGACGGGGAGGTGCGGTCCGTGGCGGCGTTACTTCACGACCGTATGACCGAAGCATTGTTCGACAATGGTGAGGCCGCCGCCGCTTTGTTCGAAGAACACGAGCCGGCACCGGTGAGTACGGTCTCAATTCTGGAGGGAGGCAGGAAGGAGCTAGTCAAGGCCAACGCCGATCTTGGACTCGCGCTGGACGATGACGAAATTGATTATCTCGTGCAAAACTACGAGTTACTCGACCGCGATCCGACCGACGCCGAGCTGATGATGTTTGCGCAGGCAAACTCCGAACATTGTCGTCACAAGATTTTTAATGCTGACTGGGTCATCGATGGTGAACCAAAAGTGGAACGCCTGTTCGGCATGATTCGCTCGACGACAGAAGCAAGCCCTGAGGGTGTTATCTCTGCCTACTCGGACAATGCTGCGGTTATCGAGGGCTGGACCGGATTGCGCCTGATGCCGGGAAACGGCAATCGCGAATATCACTACTGCGACGAACCCGTGCATATCCTGATGAAGGTCGAAACTCACAACCACCCAACCGCGATTTCGCCGTTTCCGGGTGCGGCAACCGGATCCGGCGGTGAGATTCGCGACGAAGGCGCAACGGGCCTGGGCGCAAAGCCAAAAGCAGGACTGACGGGATTTACCGTGTCGCACCTAAAAATTCCCGGCTTCGAGCAGCCGTGGGAAATCGATTTTCCGCATCCGGACCGAATGGCGAAGCCGCTCGACATCATGATCGAAGGGCCCATCGGCGGTGCCGCATTCAACAACGAATTCGGGCGGCCGAACTTGCTGGGCTATTTTCGAACCTTCGAAGGCCGCCTGCCGGGCTTGCCGGATAATGAAATTCGCGGCTATCACAAACCCATTATGATCGCCGGCGGTGTCGGCAATGTGCGCGATGGCCACGCGACCAAGATCGACGTGCCGGTTGGAGCAAAGGTCGCGATTATCGGCGGGCCGGCGATGCTGATCGGCCTTGGCGGTGGGGCAGCGTCCAGTGTCGCGAGCGGAATCAGTAGCGAGGATCTTGATTTTGCGTCCGTGCAACGCGGTAATCCGGAAATACAGCGCCGCGCGCAGGAAGTTATCGATCGTTGCTGGCAAATGGGCGACCACAATCCCATTCTGCTGATTCACGATGTCGGTGCCGGCGGTTTGTCGAACGCGGTGCCCGAGGCCGTCGATCACAGCAAGCACGGTGCGACTATTGAGCTGCGCGACGTTGCAAACGCCGAGCGCGGAATGTCACCAATGGGTATCTGGTGCAACGAGGCGCAGGAACGCTATGTTCTGATCATTGCTGAGGATCAGGTCGACGAGTTCAGGATGCTGTGCGCGCGCGAGCGTTGCCCGGTCTCGATTATTGGATCGCTCACGGACAGTGGGCATTTGATCGTGAACGATAGCGAATTCGGTAATCAACCCGTGGACATGTCGTTGTCGATGCTGTTAGGCAATACACCGAAAATGACGCGCAATGTTGCGCGTGAAGTCCTGTCACAGACGAATCTCGACCTGTCGGACATCACGTTGCGAGAGGCGACTCGTCGTGTATTGAGTTTTCCGGCTGTCGCAGACAAGTCGTTCCTGATTCATATCGGCGATCGGACGGTGGGTGGCTTGAGCGTTCGTGACCAGTTGATCGGGCCGTGGCAGGTACCTGTTAGCGATGTCGCAATTACGGCGACCGGTTTTGAGGGAACCACGGGCGAGGCGATGGCAATGGGTGAGCGTACGCCGCTTGCGACATTGAATGCACCGGCTTCCGGTCGAATGGCAGTGGCTGAGGCGATCACGAACATTGCGGCAGCGCCAATTGCAGGTATTTCGAAGGTACGATTGTCAGCGAACTGGATGGCTGCGACGGGCCATCCGGGTGAGGACGCCAAGCTGTTTGACACGGTTAAAGCCGTCAGCGATGAGTTGTGCCGCGACCTTGGCATTGCAATCCCGGTCGGCAAGGATTCGCTATCGCTGAAGACCCACTGGGCAGACGGCGATAGCGAATACACAGTCGTTGCACCCGTGTCACTGATCATTTCGGCCTTCGCGCCCGTGACCGACGTTCGCAAACATTTGACGCCACAGCTGCAATTGCTTGATGAGTCGAGTTACTTGCTGCTGTTTGACCTTGGGCAAGGCAAAAACCGTATGGGTGGTTCCTGTCTCGCGCAGACGTATGGTCGGACGGGTGGTGATACCCCGGACCTCGACGATCCCGACCTGTTGAAGTGTTTCTTTGCCGCGATCCAGGAACTCAACGAGCGTGACATGCTGTTGGCCTATCATGACCGCAGCGATGGCGGGCTCCTTGCGACGATTGCCGAGATGCTGTTTGCCAGCCGCCTCGGAATCTCGCTGCAGTTGACCGGTTCGGACGACGAAATACTGACGCAATTGTTCAGCGAAGAAGCCGGCGCTGTCGTGCAAGTCACAAAGAAAAAACTCACGCAGGTGCAAATGGTGCTGGATCGCATCGGCGCACAAGCCACTGCGATTGGTCGCGTGGAAAACAACTGTCAGACGCTGACTGTGCGCCGCGATGACGACATCGTGTTGCAGCTGGATCGCGCCCGATTGCAGCGCGACTGGTCTGAAACGAGTTTCAGGATTCAGTCGCTGCGTGACAATCCTGCGACCGCACGGGAAGAATTCGATCGCATCCTCGATGACAATGATCCTGGACTCAACGCCGTACTGACTTTCGATCATCGCGACAATATTGCCCGGCCTTATCACGGGACCGCAGCACCGCGCGTTGCGGTGCTGCGCGAGCAAGGTGTCAACAGTCAGTATGAGATGGCCGCCGCATTCATGCGCGCTGGATTTACGGCCGTTGATGTACACATGAGCGATCTACTCGAAGGTCGTGACAATCTCGCGAACTATCACGGCATAGCAGCATGTGGCGGATTCTCATTTGGCGACGTGTTGGGTGCCGGTGGCGGCTGGGCCAAGTCGATCCTGTACCACAATCAAATACGCGATCAGTTCGCCGAATTCTTCATGCGCGACGATACGTTTGCACTGGGAGTCTGCAATGGCTGCCAGATGCTGTCGCATCTTCGCGAATTGATACCGGGCACTGACAGCTGGCCGCGTTTCCTGCGCAATAGATCGGAACAATTTGAGGCGCGCCTGAGTCTCGTCGAGATTCTCGAGAGTCCGTCGATCTTCCTCGAAGGCATGGCTGGTTCACGCATGCCGATTGCGACCTCGCATGGGGAAGGACGCGTGAGTTTCGAGAGTGATACCGATCGCTATACGGCATCACACATGATTGTCGCGCGCTATGTCGACAACTATGGCAACGTTGCCGAGAAGTACCCTGCGAATCCAAACGGGTCGGTCGACGGTATTTGTGGCCTGTCGAACGAAGACGGGCGCGTGACAATCATCATGCCGCACCCGGAGCGGGTCGCTCGCACGATGCAGAATTCCTGGCATCCCGACGATTGGGGCGACGACGGGCCGTGGATGCGCATGTTCTGCAATGCTCGCGTAGCGATCGGTTAGGCTGTCGACTTCAGGCTGTTGCCGCCTTCCTGCACGAAAAATTGACGTACCTTGATCGCGCGCGTGAGCTTCCCGCGACGCACGAAGCACTGATAGAACATATCTTTGAGGACTTCCAGCAGAACGCCGGCCTGGGCGCGGTTAAGTAGCGGGAGTTCTTCTTCGGTGCCGGTGAAAAAAATCACCTTTCTAATGGGTGCGAAGCTGTTGTCATCAATATCGGCGATGCGCTGCGCAACCATGACTTCTTCGAATGCGCGCAACTTACCGCCTTGGCCGAGCGCCTCAAACGCGCTTGCTGCCGAGCGGTGGCACATGGACGCAAACGCATTAAAGCTGTTTGCCGTATAGCAGGCCAATGCTTCACGGAACAGCACTTCAGTGTGTTTTGGCAGGTAGGAGAATGAGAAGCGTTCTTTCGGGCGCTCGAGCTCAATAAAGTTACGATACAACTCGACTCGATTTTCAGAGTATTCCCGTACGCCGAATCGAAGAAAGACGGGCGCTTTACAAGCGTTACACTGGTAGACAAGCCCCACGTGTTTCGGTTTTTCGCGCAATAGGTCGTCAGCGCGTGGCACGGATTGTGGACTCATATGCGCGTACACGCCGCAGTACGGACATTCGAGCCCGATCTGCTCATCATCTTCTGCCAGGAGCCCCTGCTCCCTGTCCAGAATAATCGCCATAGTTGCTCGTGTTGTTGTTTTTCTATTTTCTAAATCAACCTGTTAGATCAGTATGCCCGAAGCATCGCCACCTGCCGCTAGCCGTTAACATAATATCCGAAATCATTCTGCCACCTGGCTCCAATCCCCGACAGCGTCGCGAGCAGAATCGTTGAGCGGCCTCGCGATCAGCGCGTCACGACTCAATGTGACGCGGAATCGGGCGCCGTCTGCCATCGGCAGATACGTCGCCGTGCCGTAATAGGCGTCGATGCCAGGGGTCAATTTCGGAAATTTTCGGGCCAGGCTCCAGAGATCCAATGGTCGCTCCTCGGCCAGGGCGTGTACCGTACGCGGCTCGGACCGTTCCCGATCGACTGTTGAGTAGCGTCCGCTCAGCCGCTCGAGCTGGTATACGGGTTCGAGCCCAAGAATCGTCGCAGGCGGTTTCCAGGTAACGACACGGGCATCGAGTTGCCATTCATCGCCGCGCAGCGTGAGCAGCCGATCGATCTCTCCATCGATCATCAGCCGTGCGATGTATTCCTCCGGCGCCAATTGCGAAAACTCGATCACGCCAACAAGCTGCTCAGCAGTAAGACGTTGGTAGCCGAGGTAACTCACGCTCAGCAATACGCCAGCCGTAGCCAGCGCGGCCGTCGTTGCGCAGAACACGGCGGAGCCGCCAGCCCTGAACGGGCGTCCGCGGCGCGTGTGCTGCACTGTCGAGCGTAAAAATAGCAATGCGATAATCGTGAATATTGCACTTGTCGCTATGAGTACAGTCATCGATGACGATCCTTAGATGTGCAAGCGCTTATATTTTATACGATGTGGCCTGTCAGCATCGTCACCGAGGCGACGTTTCTTGTCTTCTTCGTAGTCCGCGTAGTTGCCAGCGAACCAGGTAATTTTGCTGTTCCCCTCAAACGCCAGGATGTGCGTACAAATCCGATCCAGGAACCAGCGATCGTGTGATATGACCACAGCAGATCCTGGAAATTCGAGCAGCGCCTGTTCGAGCGCGCGCAAGGTTTCAACATCGAGGTCGTTGGTCGGCTCGTCGAGCAGTAACAGGTTGCCGCCTGACTTGAGCATCTTGGCCAGATGTACGCGGTTGCGCTCACCACCCGACAGCAGCCCGATCTTCTTCTGTTGCTCCGAGCCACGGAAGTTGAAACGACCGACATAGCGTCGTGATGGCGTCTCGTAGCCGCCAACCTTGATCAGGTCGAGGCCGTCCGAAATTTCCTCCCAGACAGTCTTGCTGTCGTCGAGACTTTCGCGGGACTGGTCGACACTCGCGATCTGCACCGTATCGCCGAGACGAATTGTGCCGGCATCGGGTTGCTCTGCGCCCGTGATCATGCGAAACAGCGTGGTCTTGCCGGCGCCATTCGGGCCGATGATTCCGACGATGGCGCCGGGTGGCATCTGAAAGCTCAGGTCATCGATCAGTAATTTGTCGCCAAATGCCTTCGTGAGTCCCTTAATTTCAATGACTAAATCGCCCAGCCGCGGGCCGGGGGGAATGTATATTTCGTTGGTTTCGTTGCGTTTCTGGTAGCTCTTTGAAGAAAGCTCCTCGAACTGGCGCAGCCGGGCTTTGGACTTGGCCTGGCGACCCTTCGGATTGGTTCGCACCCATTCAAGTTCCGACTGCATGGCTTTCTGGCGTGCCTTTTCAGTGGATTCCTCGGTTGCAAGCCGTTTTTCCTTTTGTTCCAGCCATGACGAGTAGTTACCTTCCCAGGGAATGCCCCGGCCACGATCAAGTTCCAGAATCCAGCTGGCGACATTGTCGAGAAAGTATCGATCGTGGGTGACGGCGATGACGGTACTCGGATATTCATCGAGAAAACGCTCCAGCCATGCGACGGATTCCGCATCGAGATGGTTGGTCGGCTCGTCGAGCAACAGCATGTCGGGTTGTGAGAGCAACAACCGGCACAATGCAACGCGGCGTTTCTCGCCACCGGATAATTTCGTGACATCGGCGTCCCAGGGCGGCAGACGCAATGCGTCTGCGGCAATCTCAAGTTTGCGATCCAGTTCCCAGGCGCCGGCCGAGTCGATCGCGTCCTGCAGCTTGCCCTGTTCCTCGAGCAATGCATTCATTTCCTCGTCGTCCATCGGCTCGGCGAAGCGGTCACTGATCTCGTTGAAGCGATCCAGGAGTGCCTTGGTTTCCGCAACGCCTTCCTCGACATTGCCGCGTACGTCTTTGTTCGCATCGAGTTCCGGCTCCTGCGGCAGGTAACCAATTTTGATGCCGGGCTGTGGTCGCGCCTCGCCGTCAAAATCGGTATCGATGCCGGCCATGATGCGTAGCACCGTGGATTTGCCGGCGCCGTTCAGGCCAAGAACGCCGATTTTCGCGCCCGGGAAGAACGACAGCGAGATGTCCTTGATGATGAATCGTTTCGGCGGGACCATTTTGGCCACGCGATTCATGGTGTAGATATATTGCGCCATTACTGTTCGCTGGAAGTTATG
>Ga0209980_10001725_pt1 | contig 11997 bp, 11 predicted proteins | sample CR02metaG_FD_183611 | JGI IMG/M metagenome (GOLD analysis project Ga0209980, IMG submission 183611) | Deep subsurface microbial communities from Mariana Trench to uncover new lineages of life (NeLLi) - CR02 metaG (SPAdes) (version 2) | ecosystem: Environmental > Aquatic > Marine > Ocean trench... | reverse complement strand
TTGCTGATGGTGACACTTTGTAAGATTCGCTGGCTGTCCGGTTTGTGGCCGGATCTCGTTACGTCTGACTGGCTCTTCCTTCGAGCCATAGCCCGCTATTACTCTCAGTTCAGAGCGGCGTCAGTCGCGACGATCTCTCGCCCACAATCCCGGACTCTCATGCAATTTTCAGGCTAGAACGGCCTAAGGACCGCCAGCAAAATGATTGCGAGCAGGAAAACTACCGGTAATTCGTTGAACCAGCGCAGTCCTGTGGTTGTCTGCGTCTCCGATGCAGATGCCAGCGAGCTGATCCACAGCCAGCATCGCCAGTGGTAAATCACCATTGTGGCCAGAAAAAACAATTTCACCTGAAACCAAGCCGTCGACAGCAGGCCCGGATTAATGATGAGCAACAGCACCCCGAAAAGGGCCGTCATGGCGGCGCCTATCGTCATAATCGCGAAAAGGCGCTTCTCCATAAGCGTGAATCGCTGACGACTCAACGGATCCGCGGCTTCGGCGTGATATATGAACAGTCTTGGCAGGTAAAACAGCCCGGCGAACCAGGTCACCATGAAAGCGATATGGAGGGCCCTGAACCAAGGAATAAAAGGCGCCAGCTGCATGGGCATACAGTACCGGCAATCCAAGGCTCGGGCTACATCTGGCGTGAACTCAAGGAAAATAGTGGCTGATTTGTAACGGATTCCGTGACCTGCTGCACTTCTGTTTCTGCGAGGCACCGCGTAACATGAGTTAATCTGATATCGCCGGGGACGGATGTGGCAGGCAAAAGGTCGCTTTCGAGCAATTACAGCAATGGACCGATTTGGGCCGTACGGGCTGCGATTGCTGTGGCATTTGTGGTGGGCGCCTACCTGACCTTCGAATTTGGCCGGATTCAGGCTGACTACAACGTGGTCGACGCGGCACAGCAACGGGGAGACTACGAAGACCGTATCAAAGACCTGCAAAAGCAGATCGCTACACTCAATCAGGAGATCGCACTTCTCGAGACGCATCGCGACATTGACCGGGAAGCCTACAAAGACATCGAAACCAGTCTGACCAGTCTTCAGGAGAAGATTCAGGAACAGCGTGATGCCATAGCATTTTATCGCGGCATCATGTCACCGGCTGACGGTCAGCGCGGCCTTCGGGTGCAAGACCTTCGACTGAGAAAAGGAAAACTCGACAGGCAATACTATGTCAGACTCGTTCTTGTGCAGGTTATGCGACACGATCGTAGTGTAAAGGGTGAGGTAAACTTCAGCCTGGAAGGCGCACAGGACGGAATCGCGACCACTTACAAATTACGACAACTTGTGCCGGCCGATGAAACAAGCAGCTGGCCATTTTCATTTCGCTACTTTCAGAACTTTGACCGGCAACTCATATTGCCGGAGGGATTCCTGCCGGAGCGAATCAATATAGAGGTTAAATCGCGAACAAAATCGATCGCGAGCGTCAAACAAAGTTTCCTCTGGCAGACCGGCCAGAGTTAGTTCAGGGAGCACATCATGTTCGGGCGAAAACAGCGCCGGCACAGCATCATTGACACGCTTGTCGGGCCAAATTCAAGAATAAACGGGGACTTGTTCTTCGAGGGTGGTTGCCATATCGACGGCATAGTCAAGGGTAGCATCAATGCAGCCGCAGACAGCAATTCGGCGTTGAGCATCAGCGAAGATGCGATCGTTGAAGGCGGCGTCACGGTACCCTACGTTATCCTCAATGGTATCGTCCGAGGCGACGTGTTCGCGAATCAACGTGTTGAACTTGGGCCGACGGCCAGAGTCATAGGTAATATGTATTACAATCTGATCGAAATGGCCATAGGGGCGGAAATCAACGGCAAATTGGTTCATCAACCAGACGGGCAGGTGCCGCTGCGAACACGAACCAATGATAAGATCGAAGTACCCACCAACGCAGCTGCGGCGACAGGAACCTAGGCGCCAGCGGGAACTGAAAGGGCATATTAAGAAATGGAGACTGAAAAACCGGTAATCGGATCGACTGCTGCACCACCTCCTCTGGTGTTTACCGATGCGGCCGCCAAGAAAGTGGGCGAATTGATCGAGGAAGAAGACAATCCTGACTTGATGCTGCGTGTATTCGTCTCAGGCGGCGGTTGTTCCGGTTTTCAATACGGCTTTACCTTCGACGAGAAAATCGAAGAAGGAGATTCCAGCGTCGAGAATCAGGGTGTCACCCTCGTTGTCGATCCAATGAGTGTGCAATATCTCATGGGCGCCGAGATCGACTACAAGGAAGACCTGCAGGGTGCCCAATTCATCATTCGCAATCCGAACGCATCCACGACATGCGGTTGCGGTTCTTCGTTCACCGTATAGGCAAGGAAGGCCGCACGCTTCCTGAGCGGAAAATCAAATAAGTACTGCAGAGACCACGCATGACGAACCTGGTCGCGATGTCGTCGCACCAGAAGTAATCGCCGCGGTCGATTTGGGGTCCAACAGTTTTCATATGATCGTCGGCGAGCTTCGCCACGGCCAGCTCGTGATTATTGATCGTTTGCGAGAGACCGTTCGGCTCTCGGAGGGGCTAAGTACAGACGGCAATCTCGGCGAAGACGCGAGGCATCGAGCGATTCAATGTCTTTCCCGCTTTGGCCAACGACTGCGTGACATGCAGGCCGGCAGCGTTCGTGCGGCCGGGACGAGTGCATTGCGACGAGCGCGCAACAGCCAGGACTTCATCCTCGATGCGGAGGCGGCACTGGGCCAGCAGATCGAAATCATCTCCGGTATCGAAGAGGCACGGCTGATTTATAACGGTGTTTCTAACAGCCTGCCGCCGAGCGAGGGAACGCGCCTTGTGCTCGATATCGGCGGAGGAAGCACCGAGTTGATCCTCGGCGAAAAGGCGAAGCCGATAGCTCTCGAAAGTCTGCAACTCGGCTGTGTCGCGATGACCGAGAAATACTTTGAGCAGGGCAGACTGTCGAAATCTGCTTTCAGGAAAGCCAGGATGGCGGCGAGCTTGGAACTTCGACCCGTCAAGGCCTTCTTTCGAGATGCGAGAGCATTGGAAGTCATCGGTACGTCGGGAACGATTATTTCGACGGAAGCCGTTTCACGCGAGCTCAGAATCATTGAATCGCAAGATCTGACAAGCGATTCCGTCGAGAGTTTGATTCAGGAGGTTCTCAAGTACGACGATACTGCTGCACTGTCGTTACCCGGCCTGTGCGAGCGGCGGGCACAGGTCTGGCCTGGCGGTCTCGCGATACTGGTCGAGTTAATAAAGGTCCTGCATATCGACAAGCTGCAGATATCCGACGGTGCCCTGCGCGAGGGTCTTCTTTACGACCATTTAGGCAGGTTGCAGCATTCAGACGCGCGTGAACGAAGCATTCGTGCGATGGCATCCCGATATAACGTAGATCAAGCACAGGCGAAGCGTGTTGCACAGACAGCAAGGATTTTGCTGGATCAGTGTGCCGAGACCTGGAATCTGACGTTGCCGATCGCAGCGAACGTGCTTGACTGGGCATCGCAGCTTCATGAGATCGGGCTCGACATTTCACATGACGGTTATCAACGTCATGGTGCCTACATTGCCGAAAATGCCGACTTGCCCGGATTCCCTCGCGCGGAACAAAAGCTGCTCGCGTTTCTAATTGCGAACCAGGGGCGCCAGCTTGCCATTGCCCACACCGAGAATCCTGCGGGGGGGACGTGGCGCGATAGCGCGCTGCGGCTGGCTTTGTTATTGCGGCTTGCCGTATTGCTCAATCGCAGTCGTACGACAGTCGAACTGCCGACCGTGGGTCTCGAGGTTGACGATGTCAGCATGAGCTTGACGTTTCCGCGCGAATGGCTTGGCGAAAACCCCCTAACCTTGGCGGATCTCGAGCGCGAGCAGAATTTCCTGAAGATTGCAGGCATTAGTCTGGATTTCATCTAGAGCCGGCTCAGGCGGACGATGTCAATTTGTCCAGCAAGATCTGCTGCGCCAATATTGGCTTGTCGCTGCCGGGTTTCAGGCGAACGTAGTGGCCATCGCCTTGCAGCTCCCACGCCTGGCAGTTGTCGGAGAGAAGGAGTTTAAGGTCCGTCATTAACTTCTTCTTGAGCGGTTTCTGCCGAATAGGAAAACATGTCTCTGTTCGTCGGAAGAAATTTCGAACCATCCAGTCGGCACTGGAGCAGTAGTATTCTTCGTCACCGTCATTTCGAAAGTAGAAAACGCGCGAGTGCTCGAGAAAGCGGCCGATTATCGAACGAACCGTGATGTTTTCGGATAATCCGGGTACACCAGGGCGCAAAGAGCAAATGCCCCTCACAATCAAATCGATTTTTACGCCTTCCGAAGACGCTTCGTATAGCGCATCGATTATCTTCGGTTCCGTCAAAGCATTCATCTTGGCGATGATGTGCGCCTTTTTACCTGCCTTGGCGAACTCGATTTCACGGTCGATGCGCATGATGATCGCTTCAAATAGATTAAAGGGCGCCGTAAATATTTTTACAAGGTCCTTGGCCTCGGTAAGGCTGGTCAATTGCATAAAGACCTTGTGCACGTCTTCGCCGAGATTCCGGTTACTGCTCATGTAGCCATAGTCTGTATAAAGGCGCGTTGTTCCAGGGTGGTAGTTGCCGGTTCCAAGGTGAACATATCGTTTCAGCTTGCCCTGCTCTCGGCGCACAACGAGCGCCATTTTCGCGTGTGTCTTGTAGCCGACGAGGCCATAGACAACGTGGGCACCGGCTTCCTGCAGGCGATTTGCGAGTACGATGTTCGCGGCTTCATCGAATCGCGCCATCAATTCGATGACAACAGAGATTTCCTTGCCCGATTCCGCTGCACGTACCAGGTGATCGACGATGGGTGAGTCCGCGCCCGTGCGATAAAGCGTCTGCTTGATAGCCAGCACGTCGGGATCCGATGCGGCCGTTGCGATAAAGTCGATGACCGGCCGGAACGAGTGATAGGGATGGTGCAACAATACGTTTTTCTTCTTGAGTATCTCGAAGATACTCTGATCGGTCACAAGCTCAGATGGCATGCCGGGGGAAAATGGCGGATAGCAAAGATCCTGCCGTCGACCATTTTCGCAGACAGTAGAAAGGCGGTTTAAATTGACCGGGCCATCGACTGAGAAGAGATCTGCGTGCGCAAGGGAAAAATGATCGAGAAGAAAGTTGCATAGGTCCTCAGGGCATTGTTTGCTGGTTTCGAGGCGTACTGCTGCGCCGTAACGGCTGGCTGCAAGCTGGCCTTCGAGAGCCCGGACGAGATCATCGACTTCTTCATCATCGACATACAGGTTGCTGTTGCGTGTAACCCGAAATTGATAGCATCCTTCAACCGCCATTCCTGGGAACAGGTCTGCCACATGTGCGTGAATGATCGATGACAGGAATACGTATGCATCGCAGCCAGTTTCGCTAAGTCGTTCCGGGAGGCGAATGACCCTCGGCAATGATCGCGGCGCCTGTACGATCGCCCGATGCCTGCGGCGGCCGAAAACGTCCTTGCCTTCCAGACGAACAATAAAGTTCAGGCTCTTGTTGAGAATTCTCGGGAATGGTCGTGACGGATCCAACGTTAGTGGTGTCAGCACCGGAACCACTTCGTTTCGAAAATATCTGCTCAGCCATTGCTTTTGCGTTTCCGTCCACGCAGATCGTTGTGGAAACCGAACTTGTTCGTCTGACAGCGCGGGCAATATAGCTGTATTCAAAAGCTCGTATTGTTCCCGGACCAGATTGACCGCCCGATGTCGGATTTCATCCAGAAGGTGTTGCGGCGTCATCTTGTCGGGTCCCGGCGCGGGTGCACCGATCTCCAGTCGCTGTTTCAGCGCCGCGACTCGAACTTCGAAGAACTCGTCCAGATTCGTGGATGAAATACATAAGAAGCGGAGACGCTCGAGCACGGGAACATCGCCGTCACGGGCCTGCTCCAAAACACGCTGGTTGAACTCAAGCAGGCTGAGTTCGCGGTTTATATATAAATCGGCCGGCGGTAAAACAGGAGCATCCACGAAGGCATCCGATTCTTGTCGGCCGTCCAGTATATCAATGACTTGCCAGAGAAACCCTTAAATGGCCCAGGTTCAGCCCCAATAAATGCCGCCTAAAATCGCCGTGTCACGCGCCCCGGTAACGCTTGGCAGGTTGCCGGGTTCCCTGTCCAGGCAGCGCTTCGCGAGCCACGCGAATGCGGCTGCTTCCACCCAGTCCGGCTCCAGGCCGAAGTCCGCGGTAGAGTGGACTGTCGCCGCCGGCAGCGCCGAGCCTATCCATCGAATGAGTTCGGTATTGTCGATCCCGCCGCCACACACGAGCAGCTCGCTGGTTTCGGCTGCGTGTTTGTTGATCGTATCGGTGATGCTTCTCGCGGTGAGGGCACACAGTGTCGCCTGAACATCCGCTTCAGCCATGTCCTCGACCTCCGATAACGCCTGTCGAAGCCACATCAAATTGAAATACTCGAAACCGGTGCTCTTCGGCGGCGGCAATTCGAAGTACGGGTCTGCCAACAACAGCTCCAGTAGGTTGGCCGAAATCTCGCCGCTTGCCGCCCAACTACCATCCCTGTCGAACTTCTCTCCTTTACTCGTCTGAACCCAGGCATCCAGCAGGGTGTTGCCCGGTCCGGTATCGAACCCCGTCACGTCATCGCTTCCTGCGCGAAGAATCGTAATGTTCGCGATACCGCCAATATTCAGGACGACACGATTTATTTTTTTGTCAGAAAACAACCAGTGATGAAACGGAGGCAGAAGCGGTGCGCCTTCGCCGCCCAAAGCCAGGTCGCGTCGCCGGAAATCTGCGACGGTCGTAATGCCGGTCCCCGCCGCTATGATGTTCGGATCGCCGATCTGCATCGTGTAAGGCCGGTCGACCCGCGGTTGATGACGCAGCGTCTGTCCGTGACTGCCGATAGCAACTATTTGCCCGGCATCCTTATTCGCATCAGCAATGAGATGAAGCGCCGCATCCCGAAAGATCTCTCCTACCCAGTTGTCCAAACTACCGATCGTATCGACCGTGCAATGCTTGGGTTCACGAGTCGCAGTAATCAGGGCGTCGCGCAGGTCATCCGGATATTCATGACTTCTGGTGGCGACCACCTGACATTGTCGGTCACTGAATTCGACCAGTGCCGCGTCGATACCGTCCATGCTGGTACCAGACATCAGGCCGATATAAAGACTGTTCATTTATTGCATAAGTGAGCAAATTATTCGTAGGTAGCAGCGGCAATCTGCGTTCTTTTGTACCGATCGAGTTCTTCCAGTATCGGTGCTGCGACCGTTAGGAAATCTTCGCGATACTCGTCCTTGATAGGCGCTGCCTGCGGAAGCTTAACCGTGCGTGGATTGCGGTGCACGCCATTGAGTCGATATTCGTAATGCAAGTGCGCGGCTGTCGCTAGTCCGGTTCTGCCAACGTATCCGATCGTCTGACCCTGCTTGACGCGCCTGCCAAGGCGCGAGGAATACGCATACTTCGACATATGGCCGTAAAGCGTCGTGATGTTACCACCGTGTTGCAGAATGATGGCGTTGCCATAGCCGCCTTTGCGTCCGCGAAATATCACCTTGCCGTCGCCGGCAGCCTTAATTGGTGTTCCCTGCGGTGCCGCGTAGTCTACGCCGCGATGCGCGCGAATCGTATTCAGGATCGGGTGCTTGCGTCGAGGGTTGAAACTGGAACTGATTCGGGCGAAGTCGACAGGTGCCCTGATAAACGCTTTTCTAACGCTGTGCCCATCCGGTGTGAAGTAGTCCGATCGGCCGCTCTTGTCTACGTAGCGCACCGCTCGAAATGTCCGGCCGTTGTTGTTGAATTCGGCCGCCACAATTTCGCCGGCGGTGATGTACTTACCGTCCTGATAAATCTCTTCGAACAATATGAAGTAGTCGTCGCCTCTGCGAATGTCGAGAATAAAATCGACGTCCCACGCAAAAATGCCTGCAAGATTCATAATCAGCTTATCCGGCATGCCGGCGTCTGCGGCGCTTTCAAAGAGCGAAGTTTCAATACGCCCGTAAGCAAGCCGGCGGCGAAGCTCGATCGGCCTCTCTATGATTTCTGATCTAAACCCGAACTCGTTTTTCGAAATGATAAGCGCGCTCGTTAAGTCCAGCTCACGATAGATGCTTATCACGTGGCCGTTGTCGTGCTGAATTTTGAATTCGTCACCCGGGCGCAGCTTGCGGATGTACTTTCCGGCCTCCTCGAGTCTGACGATGCTGGCGAGGTGCCCGAGGTTGAGATTGTTCTTGCGAAATATGTGCTCCATCGTATCGCCGGGGCGGACGGTCACTTCGATCGAATCGTATTGCGGCTCTGTTTTGATCTCCGGCAGCTTCGCAATGTGGCCAAGATCGATCAGCGCAAGTTCGTGGCTCAGCTTTGTAACGACCGTAGGAATATCCGAAGGTAGCGGCGGGAGCAGGTCAGCATCGTTGTCGAGAACAGAACTCGTACCGGGCACATTCTTGAGGATAAGAAGTAATGCCAGTCCAATGAATGGCAATCCAAGACCAAGTGCAAACCAATGGATTGCGGTGGACTTCTTTACTTGTGACCTGGCAGACGGTTTGTAGTCGTGTCGTAGTGGACTGACCGGACGATGCAAGTCTGCGTCTCCCCAAAACGCGTGAAGACGCTACTCTACAGTGACGTTGCCGGGAGGTCAAAGAAAACTGTTATAACTCATGATCTTAAATCATTTTCATAAGCTACTACGCAAACGCTACCAACGCCGCATTGGATCGTCCGGGCAGCTGCTGTCGGGTGAGCCGTGAAGCGGTCGTCCGCGGTGTTGCGCCTCTTGGCAGGGGCGCGCCATTACGGGCAAGGCGCGCCTGGCGGTTTTGATGCCCTCTGGGTGCAATCGCTTCACCGATCACTGAACCCAATAATGGTGTCTTGTTGGACCATTGGTGCCCAGGCTGTTTCGAGTTGCGGAGGATGCTACAGTTCTGCTGCTGATCAACGGACTGCAGTCATCGCGAGTAATGACGAGCGTTAACGAACAACTGAATGAGCTTGCCCGGGGGACGGACGAAATTCTTCCCGAAGATGGCCTTGCGGAAAAGCTCAAGAAAAATAGGCCTCTTGTTATTAAAGCAGGCTTTGATCCAACTGCGCCCGACTTGCACGTCGGCCACACGGTTCTCATTAACAAAATGAGACAGTTTCAGGAATATGGCCACGAAGTGGTCTTCCTGATCGGTGATTTCACCGCAATGATCGGCGACCCAAGCGGCAAGAATGCGACGCGTCCACCTTTATCCAGGGACGAGATCGAGGCCAATGCGGCGACGTACGAGGCGCAGATATTCAAAATCCTCGACCCGGACAAGACGCGCATAGATTTCAACTCGCGCTGGATGTCGCCGATGAGTGCGGCCGACCTCGTCAGGTTGGCTTCGCATCACACGGTTGCACGAATGCTCGAGCGCGACGATTTCAACAAACGCTACAAATCCGGCCAATCGATCTCCATACACGAGTTTCTTTATCCAATCGTACAAGGCTACGACTCGGTTGCACTCGAAGCTGACGTCGAACTTGGCGGAACGGATCAGAAGTTCAATCTTCTGGTAGGTCGGCAGTTGCAGCAGGATTACGGTCAGGAGCCGCAGGTTGTCATGACGACGCCCTTACTCGAGGGCCTCGATGGCGTGCAGAAGATGTCGAAATCTCTGGGTAACACCATCGGCATCACCGATGAGCCTAATGAGATCTTCGGCAAAGTCATGTCAATCTCGGACGAGTTGATGTGGCGCTACTTTGAAGTCTTGAGCTTTCGCAAACTCGATGACATTGCGTCATTGAAATCTCAGGTTGTGGCTGGCGGCAACCCGCGCGACGCAAAATTCGAGCTTGCGATGGAGCTGGTCGAACGTTTTCATGACAACATAGCGGCTGAAGCGGCGAAAGCGGAGTTTGTATCGAGATTCCAGAAAGGTGCTTTGCCCGATGCGATCGAAGAAGTGTCCATCCCGAGTCAGGGCGGTAGCCTCGGTATCGCACACCTGTTAAAGCAGGCGGGCCTCGTTAGCAGTACCTCTGAGGCATTCCGCATGATTAAGCAAGGCGCTGTTAAGATCGACGGCGAACGTATCGAAGACAAATCCCTTCAGATATCGGCCGGTAGCACCAGCGTATATCAAGTAGGAAAACGCCGTTTCTCACGCATCAGTCTGACCTGAACACTAAGGAGTCGGCAGATGACGAATTCAATGCCCCGACACTCACAGAATTTCTTCGCAATCATCCTGATCTTGTGTGGTGCCGAATCAGGTGCCGCTACTGATTGGGCGTTCGAGGAAAGCATGGAGGTAATCGTCGACCAGATTAACCAGGGGTCGGGGCAGGCCTTCTCCGATGCTTTGGATATTGATGCATTGTTGGACAGGGTTTTCAAGGATCTCGAGATCGGGGAAAGAACCAAAGCCAGGTTTTCTCAGAAGATCAGGAGAAGCAGGAACCAACTCGGAGAAAATATCGTAAGAAAGATGCCCGAAGGGTATTACGCAATTTTATTGAATGTTCGCTACGAGGACGACAAGGCATTTGCGTTGGTTCGGTACGACACCGGCAATCTTCGGTTCGCCTATCATGAGTACGAACTCGTAAAAGACGATTCAGGGAATATAAAAATCGTCGATTGGTTGGATTATCTCGATAGCTATCAATATTCAGCCGCATTGCGGCTGAGTGTCGTTACAGACGAACCGACGGCAGCGTCCGTACGGTCATTGGTTCCCGTGCACCAGGGGAGCGACAAGGAGTTCGCCAGGTTTGCCGAGGTAATAGCCGCTTATCGCAAGAAAGACTTTCAGAAGTTCTATCGCGAATCTGCAACGCTGTCGCGGGCACTGCGCCGGTCAAGATTTATGCATCTGCTGACCTGTCTGGTCAGTCGCATGAGTCGGGACAAGAATCTGGAAAACGATGCCTACCGCGACTTGTCGAATAATTTCAGTGACGATCCGACGATCGCAATGACTCTGATCCCTTATTTCTTTAGGAAGGGAGATCGCGACAAGGTCATGGCATCGCAGCGCCTGCTTCAGGAGGGCCTCGGCGTTCGCGATGGCGCGTTGCTGGCGTTTATGGCCCGCACTGCATTGGGTCTTGGGAATGCCCATGAAGCATCGATACTCGCGGACGAAGCAATTTCCACTGAGCCGACTCTCATATCCGCATATTGGGCGGCCATCGACGCGCATGTCATATTGAATCATCACTCGTTCGCGGTCATGACGGCCAAATCGCTGGAAGACCAGTTTGGAAAGCCGATCGAGCGCGAACGATTCGAAAACAGCCCGATGTACGGCAATCTGGTCAAGTCGTCTCAATACAAGCAATGGCAGGCCGAAAGGCAGATCGAGTGACCGGCAATCCAGCCAGGCCAGCCCCAGGCCATAGTTTCCACCGCAGACAGGCCGCTTGGACGGCGGTCATGGGGCCTGTCGCCAGCGAAAGATCGAATCCGCTCACAACTTTGAAAATAAGGTGTTGACCGGGCGGGCGTCCCCGCTATAATGCCCCGCTCGCTGGGGGCACGGTGTTCCCTGGTCAGACCCCAAAAATCAAGGCATACAGGAAGGCGAGGGCTGTGCAACGGCTCGGGTTCACCTGTATAATTGTGGGTCAGGTGGGAAAAGGGGTCAGATCCCTTTTTCGCCTCGTTCTTTAACAATGTAATCAGATAATTTGTGTGGGTGCTCGCGTTTGAGTTTGCCTTCGGGCCGATATAAAACGTGAGAACCAAGTTCATTTCTTAGTAATTTGGGGATCCGTTCTTTAGATAAAGCTCGTAGCTTTAAATCGAAGAGTTTGATCCTGGCTCAGATTGAACGCTGGCGGCATGCCTAACACATGCAAGTCGAACGGTAACGCGAGGAGCTTGCTCCTTGGCGACGAGTGGCGGACGGGTGAGTAATACTTAGGAATCTGCCCAGTAGTGGGGGACAACTCGAGGAAACTCGAGCTAATACCGCATACGCCCTACGGG